>Ga0247722_10000002_pt1 | contig 338049 bp, 278 predicted proteins | sample MSEWelMarce3H_FC_FD_189094 | JGI IMG/M metagenome (GOLD analysis project Ga0247722, IMG submission 189094) | Subsurface sediment microbial communities from gas well in West Virginia, United States - MSEEL Well Study Marcellus 3H_FC | ecosystem: Environmental > Terrestrial > Deep subsurface >...
GATTAATGAAAAAACAAATATTCAAAGAGCGTCAAATGTCAGATCTACTAATGGGTTGCTGGTTCATGTGTTTGGAAAACTGGCAGCAGCTTTTATTGGATTGATAATTTAACCCTTAATTCGCATTCATAGCTCTTTACTTTGAGCTTGTCCAACGCTTCCTTACCATTATTGGCCACATCAATCTTAAACCCGTATTTCGATAAAGTAAGAAATATAAGTTTTTGATTCAAAACATTATCCTCAACTAATAATAATGAAATCCCATCCATGGATAATCCCTTTAAACGATTTTTTAAAGAAATAATATCAAATCACAAATTATTTAAAGACCTGTAAATCAGTATATTTTTGATTAAAGCCGAAAAGTGATTGAAAATTCCTAATCGATAAAGGTAAAAAATTAAATAGGAAATTAAACAAACAAAAATCACAAAAACAACGTGTTCAAATTGCCTTAAAACATAAAGTCCTATTTTTTAAGTAAGTCCCCAGATAATTCAAACATTTTTTCAATGGGTTTAATGGCTTTTACCCGAACACCCTCTTCCACATTAACCTCCGGATATTCATATTTCAATGTTAAATAGATCTTTTCCAGTGTATTAAGGCGCATAAATTCACAATCGTTACAACCACAGGTGGAGTCGGAGGGGGGTGCTGGAATAAAAGTTTTACCTTTTGAAGCCAACTGCATTTGATGCAAAACGCCGGACTCTGTAGCCACTATAAATTCATTGGAAGCAGAGGTTTGGGTATATTTCAATAAACTGGCAGTACTGCCAATGAAATCAGAAATGGTAAGAACAGGTTTTTTACATTCCGGATGGGCAATAACCTCCGCATTGGGATGTTCCTTCTTCAAATCAACAATTTTCTTTACAGAAAATTTTTCATGAACATGACAAGCTCCGTCCCAGATAACCATTTCGCGACCTGAAACACTTTGCAGATAGTTACCCAAGTTACGATCAGGACCAAAAATAATATTCTTATCCTTAGGAATACTATTAATTATCTTTACAGCATTGGTAGAGGTTACAACGATGTCGGATAAAGCCTTAACATCGGCAGTGGTATTAACATAAGTAACCACGATGTGTCCGGGGTGCTTTTTAATAAAATCTTCAAAAGCATCAGCAGGGCAGCTGTCAGCGAGCGAGCACCCTGCATTAAAATCAGGAATCAGCACCTTCTTTTCAGGAGATAAAATTTTGGCTGTTTCTCCCATAAACAAAACCCCGGAAAGTAAAATTATATCCGCATTTGTTTGAGAAGCCTCCCAGGCAAGGGCCAGGCTGTCACCTACAAAATCAGCGGTATCCTGTATTTCATTTTTCTGATAATAATGAGCCATCAGCAGTGCATTCTTCTCCTTTTTAAGCTTGTTCACAGCTTCAACCAAGTCCACACCGGCAGGAATTGTTTCGTCAACAAATCCTTTTTTCAACCATTCACTCTTAATATTCATTATTATAAAGATTTATAAATATAATATGGTGATGTTATAAGGCTGTTGATAATGTTTAAAAAAATATTTCAATACCATTGTTTTGTATTGAAATGACTATTTAAGCTTGCTTTATCAACGACTTATAAGACCACTTAAAAAATTAAACTTCAATTATATAGTTGATGTTATCAACAACGGTTAAGTAAATGCAAATTTAATAATTAATCATTGGCAATTGTTTAATACGGGTGTGAAAACTGTTAAAAAGAAAATCAGAAAGAACAGTTAACTTATTTGACATGGCTATATTTGGTGATGTATGAAAATTTTTCCGATATTTCCTATAAAATGTTTTCATAAGTTGTTGGTAAATATTAACCAATTGTCAACAGGTTGTTAAACGAATATGAAAGCCGCAGAATTTATTATCTTTGAAAATAAAAATATATGCTTTTCAAAAAAATAGCCATAGGTTCAGATCATGCAGGTTTCACTCTGAAAACGTTTTTGAAGGAGGAAATGTTGAAGAAAGGAATTGAAGTATTGGATTTAGGAACCAATTCTGATGACAGTACCGATTATCCCGATTATGCTCATCCATTGGCAAATGCTGTTGAAAATGGTGATTGTGAAGTTGCCATTGCCATTTGCGGAAGTGGAAACGGGATCAATATGACTGTTAATAAGCACCAGGGTATCAGGTCTGCAGTATGTTGGAACACTGAAATAGCTTATTTGGCGCGATTACACAATAATGCTAATATTTGTGCATTGCCCGGACGATTTCTTAAGCAGCAGGAAGCATTGAAAATTGTTAATGCTTTTTTCACTACCGGTTTTGAAGGTGGAAGACATAAACGAAGGGTGGAGAAAATTCCGGTAAAATAATTTTAAAGAGTAGAAATAATTTTTTCATTATTATGCTGTCAACAACTTGTAAGTACGCTGTTAGAGCAATCATTTTTATTGGTTTAAAAGGGAGTGAAGATAACCGCGCCAACGCCCGGGTTATCGCCTCAGAATTGGGAATTCCCATGCAATTTTTAAGTAAAATACTGCAGATATTTGTTCGAAAGGGACTGTTGAATAGTTTTAAAGGCCCTACAGGAGGATTTTTTCTTGCCAAAAAAGCTGAAGAAATAACTTTACTGGACATAGTGGAGATTATAGATGGTCCTTCTGTTTTTGAATCGTGCCTGATAGGGACCGGATTGTGTCACAGTTCGTCGGGAAAAGCGGAACGTTGTCCTGTTCATGACAGATACAGTAAAGTACGTAAGGAAGTAGTAGATTATTTCAGCAGTGAGACGATTGGAGGAATTATTGAGCGAATGGGTCATGACGAAAATGTATTATTAAAACTGTAGTACTTTTTAATCAGAAAGAATACTATATAAGCCATCACAATTCCTGAGGTGTTGGCAATAAAATCAAAAAACTCTTTTTCACGTCCGGCCATCAATGGTTGGATAAATTCCAGAATAGCTCCGATAAGTACAATCCACCAGACAAAATACCAACGTGTTTTTCGGGTTGCCTGATAGCGTCTGAGAAAAGCTGTTCGTTCCATTAGGTAAACCAGGGTGAGGAATCCGTACATACCCATGTGAGCTATTTTGTCGGAATGTGGAAAATCCAGAAACCATACTTTGTTGATACTTTCCGATGTTGATAAGCTAAGAAAGAAGATAATTCCTACAATTATTAATGTAAATTTGTAATTAATAAGTAGTTGTGTTGTTTTATTTATGTTCATAAAGTTATTGATAAGTGGTTGATTGTTGTTGATAAACCTCTGGTTTAAAATGTTTCACGTGGAACATTTTCAGTAATGGCGCGGCTTAGAGATGATTTTGGTGTTGATTTAATTTTTTATTTTATGGCGGGAATTTATATACATGTTCCATTTTGTAAAACCAGGTGTCATTATTGTGATTTTTTTAAAAGTACAAAGGTTCAATATAGAAATCAATTTTTGGGCCAGCTTTTGAAAGAGTTGGAAGAGCGATCAGATTTTTTTTCGAAATCAGAAAAAGTAATACACTCCGTTTATTTTGGAGGAGGTACACCCAGTCTTTTGGCTGTTGAACAATTGGAGGAGGTTTTAAATGTTATCCGAAAAGAATATTCTTTGGCAGATGATACCGAATTTACAATTGAAGTCAATCCGGACGATCTGGATGCTGAATATTTGTCAGGTTTAAGAAGTTTAGGTTTTAACAGAATTAGTCTGGGTATTCAAAGTTTCTTTGATGAAGATTTGAAGAAAATGGGTCGCAGACATAATTCCATTCAAAGTAGAAATGTTATTGAACAGACGTTTGCTGCCGGTTTTGAAAATGTGGGTATTGATTTGATTTATGGTTTGCCCTGGTCTGATCAGGAAAAGTTTCTGCAAAATCTGATTGTTATGAATCAATATCCGTTGAAACATTTGTCCGCCTATCACTTAACCATCGAACCCAATACACAGTTTGGACGTGATAAAAAACGGAAAAAACTCTCTGAAATTGAAGAGGAACAAAGCGAACAACTTTTTTGGATGCTTCATGATGAAGCTGAAAAACTGGGTTTTGAACATTATGAAATTTCAAATTTTTGCAGAGATGGACTATATTCCAGACACAATACCTCCTACTGGACAGGTAAATCTTACCTGGGTGCAGGGCCCGGAGCTCATTCATTTGACGGAATCCGGCGTTTTTGGAACAAATCTGATCTGCATCAATACCTTGAATCGGGATATCAAAGTGGTGTTTCAAATGAAATATTGACAGAAAATGATCGTTTTAATGAGTGCCTGATGTTGGGATTACGTACCCGAAAAGGAATTGATCTTGAGGATTTGAAAGCCAATCATTTCGGTTTGATGTCCCAGTTTGAGAATAATATCCAAAAATGGACAGAACGGGGATTATTGCAACAAGAGTGTGGAAGGATATTTGGAACAAGGAAAGGATGGTTCTTAATTGATGGAATTATTGAAGATCTGTTTGAAGTATGATGGTTAACCCTTTTCTTTGTGCTGGTAAATAGTCTTTGCAACAAACCCCAACTACTGCGTTATTCTCGTTTTTGAAACAGTCATTTTCGAAAAGTAAACTCCTTGATTTCAAAAACTTCGAAAGCCTTGCATTTGGCGCTATTTTGTCAAAGACTGAAAATTCTTAGTTTTCTTTCAGGCATTAAATAAATGGTTTTTATGCGTAAGCAAATTCTTTTGCTATTTTTATTGACAGGTTCAGTTGCTTTTTCTCAGAAGAATTTAGCAGCTGAGGATTTTTTTGCTTTTAAGGACAGTGCTGAACAGGTGGTTGTTTTGGATGTACGAATATATGAAGAGTTTTCCAGTGAGCGTATTCCAGGTGCTTTATATGCAGGGGAAAAGGAAGTTTTACTAAAGCTTATTTCCGGTTACCCTAAAGAACTACTTGTTTTGGTTTACTGTACTTATGGAAATCGTTCCAAAAAAGTTCTTACAATATTGGAGAAGGAGGGTTTTTTGAATGTGTATCATTTAAAACGAGGGTTCAAAGATTGGAAAGATAAAGGATTTCCCGTTGATGATAGCGACATATATTAATAAATTATGGAAAAATCAAAATCCGGAGTGGTGGCCACCTGGCTTTCTATATTTTTGAATATCGGATTATTCGGCATTAAATATTGGGCTGGAATTGTTTCTAATTCTGTGGCACTTTTAGCGGATTCCTGGCATACTTTGTCAGATTCAGTTTCTTCACTGGCCGTTTTATTTGGGCTTAAAGTTTCAAATATTCCTGCCGATAAAAAACATCCTTTCGGTCATGGTCGTGCCGAATTAATTGCATCTCTGGTGGTAGGTATTTTACTGGCTATTGTGGGGTTTAATTTTTTGGGCGAATCTATCCTGAAATTTAAAGAACGTGCTGATTTTAATTATGGTCCTGTAGCCATCTGGGTTACCGTTGCTTCTGTAGTGATAAAGGAAATTATGGCCCGCTATTCCATTATCATCGGGAAAAAAATTAAATCCAATTCCCTCAAGGCTGACGGTTGGCATCACCGGTCTGATGCCATTTCAAGTATTGTAATTTTAGTGGGTATTTTTGCAGGAGGCCGGTTTTGGTGGGCCGATAGTGTTTTGGGAATTTTGGTTTCCCTAATGATTTTCTATACCACTTACACCATCATGCGCGAAACCATAAGCATTTTGCTTGGAGAAAATATTGAACCGGAAATGGAGCAGAGAATAGTGGAGTTGGGGGAGACTATTAACGGAAATGTCTTTCTGGATCCGCATAGTTTCAAAATGCATCATTACGGACATCATTCTGAGTTGGTTTTTCACATCAGTTTGCCGGGAATATACAGCCTCTCTAAAGCTCATGAAATAGCCAGTGAATATGAACTACGGATAGAGAAGGAATATGCGATAGAAGTCACCATTCATGTGGATTCTATTGATGGAATAAAACCGTTGAAAAATTAGACAAGTAATCAGTTAAACCTCCATCGCCTTTCTTATTTGTGGAACAACTTTTTCTCCGAACATTTCGATGGTTTTCATCAGCTGTTTATGCGTGGGGCCTCCTACATCCACATGAGCAATGTATCTGGTGAGACCAAACATTTCAATGGTTTCAAGTATTTTGTCGGTCACTTCTGAGGGGTCTCCCATATATAGTGCGCCATCCGGACTTAATCCATGCAAAAATTGTTGTTTGGAATAAGGCAGCCAACCTCTTGTTGCCCCAATTCGGTCCATTTGAGCAGCATATCCGGGATAATAATTATCAAGCAACTCTTCCAGTGAATTACATACAAAAGTATGGGAGTGCACGCCTATTTGCATTTTATTGATGTCGTGACCATGTTCCAGATATTGTTCTTTGTAAAATTCCACCAGCGGCTTAAATTGACGGGGCATTCCGCCTATGATTGCAAACATAATGGGTAAACCCAGTCGGGCTGCGCGTTCAACAGATTGGGGAGTTCCACCTACGGCAATCCAGATCGGGAGTTTTCTTTCGGGTCGGGGATAAACGGTTTGCTCATTTAGTGAAGGTCTGAATTTTCCCTGCCAGGTGATGGTATCTTCATTGTTAAGTTTAAGCAATAAATTCAGTTTTTCTTCATAGAGTTCGTTGTAATCTTTCAGATCATATCCGAAAAGCGGAAATGATTCTGTAAAACTGCCTCGTCCGGCAATTATTTCGGCCCGATTGTTCGAAATCAAATCAAGTGTCACGTAGTCCTGATAGACTTTGACGGGATCGGCAGAACTTAGCACGGTAACCCCACTGGCCAGTTTAATATTATTTGTAACTGATGCCAAAGCAGCTAAAACAATTTCGGTTGAGGATACCGCATAATCGGGTCGGTGGTGTTCACCCAGAACGAAACTGTCCAAACCGACCTCCTCGGCCAGTTTTACCTGTTCCTGCATTTCACTTAAACGCTCTTTGGGTGACTGAAATTTATTGTTTTCCCCATCCAATGTGAGGTCTCCAAACATGCCTATACCTAGTTCCATACTTATTTTATAACAATTAATTATGTACTATAAACAGGTTGAAGACCGAATCTGTTTAAAAACTCTTTGGGTTTTCTGATACTGGTTATTTTCCCTTTCTTTTTGTTCCTCTTATTGCTTCTTCTTTCCAAGGGTCTTCCGGCCATACATGTTTGGGATAACGGTTTTTCAATTCCTTTTTTACTTCATAATAGGTATTGTTCCAGAAACTACGAAGGTCAGAGGTAACCTGAACCGGTTTAAATCCGGGCGAGAGTAAATGCAGAAGTACAGGTGTTTTACCGTCGTTAACAGCAGGGGTATCGGCCATTCCAAACATTTCCTGTAATCGTACTGCTAAAATGGGAGCCGAACCATCAGGTTGATAACTTATTTTTATAAACGAACCGCTGGGAACCTTTATTCGTTGAGGAACCAGACGGTCAAGAGCCGATTGTTTTTCAGGGGAGAGATGATAATGCAGGGCATTAAGTAAATCTATTTTTTTGAGGTCTTCGTTGCGTCGGATGTTGTTTAAGTAAGGGGATAGCCATTCTTTGCAGGTTCGAAGGAGGGCAGATGTGGTTACATCCGGCCAGTTTTCTTCGGGGCGCCACTTACTTAGACTGATTATTCGGTTTTGCCAGTGGGCCACGTCATCGTTAAAATTCAATAAGTTTTGACCCTCTTTTGCGATGGCTTCGCAAATGGCATTCATTACTTCTTCGGGGTCAGGATTGTTAAGTGGTTTTGATTGTAGCACCAGACTGCCAATTCGTAAATCGCGGGTGGCTAGCAGGCCTCCTTTACGAGTGTCCCAGGTGATGGTTTCAGAGGTTTTAATTAATGTTTTCAGATCAGCCGGATTAAGAGGGGCAGCCAGAAAGATTTTACCCATTCCCTGGCGTGCATCCATGTGGGCTACTGAAAGCCAGGGTTCGTGAGCCAAATCATCTTTATGTGAAGCGAGAGCATAGCTTCCATTAGAAAGTTGAAAACGAGCTTCGTTTCCGGGTCGTGCCGATGCAATGCGTTCGGGATAGGCATGAACCAGTAAAAGGCCGGTATCAAACGGGTCAAACGGGTCGTTCTCAGGTTGGCGGTCGAACATCCGGAGATAGGATTCTGCCACTTTTATGATTTGGTTCCACCTTTTGTTGTTTCGTTTCTCTCGTCGTTGACGGCGTAGTTCTTCTACCCTGAGATTGATATCAATTCCTGTTTCCCGGGACATGGGGTCGCGTTCTTCCAGTATGGCTGCCAGGTCCGCTGCTAATGAAAGATGCCCTGAAGTGTTGGCCATAAGGAGCATGTGGGCGATTCGTGGATGGCAGGGGAGGGTGGCCATCTCTTTTCCGTGTGAGGTTATTTTATGGTTTTCGAGCGCTTCCAGCTGATGAAGTGTTTCCAAAGCTTCATCCACATGAGATTTGGGAGGGGGAGTGGGCCAATTGAGAGAATAGACATCGGTTATTCCCCATACTGCCAGGTCGAGCACCATTGAAGCCAAATCGGAAGTTTCAATTTCCGGAACCCGGTGTTCCTCCATTCGGTGTTCATCGGCCAGGGTCCAAAGTCGGTAACATTTTCCAGGGCCAAGCCGTCCTGCCCGTCCTGCTCTCTGATTGGCTGCATCAAGCGTAATTTCTATGGTGGTCAGTCGCGATAGTCCCGTTCCGGGGTCGAATTGCAGGGTACGTCCATAGCCGGAATCCACCACAATGGATACCCCTTCGATGGTCAGGCTGGTTTCTGCAATAGAAGTAGTCAATACAACTTTTCGTTTGCCCTGAGCATTTGGAAGAATGGCTGCCAGCTGTGCTTTGGGAGGTAACTGTCCGTAAAGCGGGTGAATGGAAATATTGTCGAGGCTCTTTTTGAGTATCTCTTCACATTTTCGTATTTCTCCTTCGCCGGGAAGGAAAGCCAGGATGTCTCCTTTATCATTTTTTGCAGCCTGGGAAACAATCGCTGCCACATTCTCAGCAATAACCATCATATCCCGGTTTCCTGTGTGGGTTATCTCAACCGGATATTGCCGTCCCCGGCTTTCCACAACAGGGGCTCCGAGCATTTCTGAAAGATGGGGTAAATTTAGCGTGGCCGACATAACCATCAACCGTAAATCAGGACGCAGTACCTCCTGGCTTTGGCGTGTGAGAACCAGGGCTATATCAGCAAAAATGCTGCGTTCGTGAAATTCATCGAAAATGACCATTCCGGTATTTTCGAGTGCATTATCAGTCTGAAGCATTCTTGTCAGAATCCCCTCTGTAACCACCTCAATACGGGTGGATTTACTGATTTTATTGTCGAAACGAATTCTGTAACCAACTGTTTGTCCTACCTCTTCCCCTAACATCGAGGCCATTCGCATGGCAATAGTTCGAGCGGCCAATCTTCGGGGCTCCAGCATAATGATTTTTTTCTCCTGAAGCCAGCTTTCATGCATCAAAACGAGCGGTAAAAGTGTACTTTTTCCCGCTCCCGGAGGGGCACTTACGATTAAAGAATTTCTTTTTTGCAGTAGTTTCTGAATTTCCGGAACAACTTCTTTAACCGGAAGATTTATGTTTGAAAGGTTTAACTTCACGCTTTTCTTTCCATTTATCGGTTTTTTGCAAAGATATTGGATTCAGCGATTATAAAAGGTTTAATGTGGGTTAGATTACAAAAAAAGAGAGGTTTTGTTACCCCTCTTCATATTTGATGACTTCTACCGGACAACTCTCGGCTGCCTCTATAATTTCTTCGGTATAATCATCATAATTTACGCCTTCTTTGACAACAGCCACATCATCTGGCATATCGAAAACTTCCGGGCAAATGTCAACGCAAAGGTTGCAGGAGGTGCAACCCTCTTCCATCCAAACTTTTTTAATAGCCATAGTTCAAGTTTTTAAATGTTTGAATTCAAAGCTTTTAATTTACAAAGAGTTAAAGGGAAGGTCAAGGACTGATAAAAAATTTGTTTCAAAATCGACCCGAATTCTGAACAGGCAGTTTTTATAAATTCTGATGAGGTCAACAAAAAAGGCTGCCATCGTTTTGGCAGCCTTCGAAAATCCCGGTTGACGGGTATCTCTTTAAAGCAAAGATGCATCCAGTGAAATGGCTACGCCTTGCTTGAGTGCTTTTGAAACAGGACAATTTTCCTTGGCCTCTTCTGCAATTTTTAAGAATTCATCCTTTTCTATTCCTGGTACTTTTCCTTCGGTAGTAAGATGTATTTTAGTAATACTGAAACCCTCTGCTCCTTTTTCGATGGTTGCTTCTGCTTTTGTCTCCACACTTTCGGGTTCGTGACCAGCTTCTGAAAGTGCATGAGAAAAGGCCATTGAAAAACATCCGGCATGCGCGGCAGCAATCAATTCTTCGGGGCTTGTTCCGTCCTTACTTCCTTCGAAACGTGATTTTGCTGAGAAATTTCCTTGCCAGGCTCCTTCGCCCACATTCATGGTTCCTTTACCTTTGGCAAGATTTCCTTTCCATATAGCTGATGATTTGTGTGTACTCATAATAAAAACGTTTTTATGATTCAACATTCAACTATAAAGTCAACAAATTAATGCTGAAATGGTTGCCCGAAATTTTATTTTTCTAGTCGGTAAATATTCTTCAAATCCTTTTCAAAAAGAGTATATGGATGATTGTAGAATTCCATAAAATTGGGGACACTTTTATGCCCGGGGAATGGGGCATAATAATGTGTTTGGCTGTGAATGTCATTTCGCCATACCAACACATAAGCAAGTTTGGCATCATGCATTTGCATGGTTTTTAACAAGGTTTCTGTCCACCAGGTAGTGTCGGGTATTGATTCTAGCCCTGTTTCGGTGAATGCTGCCAGTTTTCCGGCTTTTTCTGCGTAATCCGAAACGATTTTTAGCTTTTTTGCTGCGGTTTCAATGTCATACCGGTCGCGCCCAAGGTCAGCATAGTTGTCCATTCCAACCATATCTACCCATTCATCGCCGGGGTATCGCTCCAGAAATTCTTCCTCATTGTTGAAACGATTGTCGGGTGAAAATGCATAGATGAAGTTGTGTACATCCAGTGAGTCTCTCAAATAAGAAACTGTAAATTTCCACAAATCCGTGAATTCTTCTTTGGTACAATGCGAAGCACCCCACCAAAACCAATCTCCGTCGAATTCATGAAACGGTCGAAAAATAACCGGAATCAAGGTCCCGTCTTTTGCTTTCAGGCTATTTGCCCAAGCTCCGACGGTGGTCAGTATTTCTTTATACTTTTCATGTTCCCCGCCTCCGGCAATAATATACTTAACAGCGGGTAAAGAAACAGAATCAACCCAATAAAAACGACCTTCTGATACCGGATTGGAAAAATGCCAGGCTACGGTGGTTATTCCTCCTCTTTCGTAGGTGTCAATGACGTTTTTCCGCAGGGATTCCATATTTTTATTGATTTCTTCTTCCGAAACCCCTGAAAAGCCCATGATATCTACTCCAATCACAGCCGGGTGTGAACCGGTCACAGATTTAACATCCGAACGGTTTTCATCGCCCTGCCAGCCATGACCATATTCGGTGGCGTGTTGATGACCGAAAAGAGTCTGGTTTGGTGAAAGTTCTTTTAAGTTGTGAAACAAGGCTTTTGTTTCAGGGGAAGCATTTTCATCAACCAGTGAATGGTCATTTTCAGAGGTGCAGGAAAATGTCAGGGCTGATATTGAAACCCAGAATAATAGCGTTTTAATAGTCATTGTGTGGTTGTAAAAAATTTTTTTAAATGTAGCTAAACCGCTTAATTCACGGACTTAGCAGGTTAAGGTCCGTTAAACAAGCGAATTTGAATATTCCCTATCGGATGAAATAGAAAAGGCACGATTTTTCCTGAGAGAAGCCTACAAATAAAAGGTTTTAAGTATTTTTTTGATAATAATGATTACTTTTTTATCACTTTAATCAGTTTCCTATTAAGGTTTTTAATTGATTAAAAAGGGAAATCTTCTTCGTGATCGATTTCCTGTTTTTTACCAAAATCGGGTTTGTCAGCCAGCTGTTGTTCTGCATTTCCATTTACATAGATGGCTTTGTAAGGTTGAGGAACCGGACAAGGATATTCACAAGCACCACATCCGATACAAATGGACTGGTCAACTTCCGGAATGCGCAAACCATCTTTGTAGGGAACCATTGTAACTGCTTTGGTCGGACAATGTTCCGAGCAGGCTCCGCAGACGGTCTCATCAGTGTAAACCACACAGTTTTGTTTTACAAAAACGGCTTTTCCCATTTGTGTGATTTGTTTTTCTTCCAGGGGAAGGGGTAAAATGGCCCCTGTAGGGCAAACTTCTCCACATTTGTTACAATCGAAATTGCAGAAATAGGTAGCATAATCCATGTGAGGCTGCATGAAACCTTCCAATCCGTAATGTGTCAGAGAAGGTTGTAAAACACCGGTAGGACAAGCTGCCACACAAAGTGAGCATCCTGTGCAAATATCGTTGAATCGTTTTATGTTACCTGCACCCGGAGGAGTTACCGGATATTCTTTATTATTGAGCAGGAGATCCTTCTGGCTTTCCGGCATTTTGTTTTTCTTCAGGGCATAAATGCGGCTTCCTGTAAGTAAAGCCAGTCCTGTAACCAATAGTTTTCTGCGGTTTTCGTCAGTGGTGTTTGATTTTTCTTTTTTTGGCATGGTAACCTCTTTAAAATCTACAGGTTTTTTTGTGGAGCTTTTTGCCGGTCTGAGTGAAAGTGCTGTTTCCGGGCACACATCAAGGCAATTGAAACAAGTAACACAGCGGCTGTTATCCACAGAATAATTGCGGATGTCGATACATTCGCTTTTGCAAACAGCTGCACATTTTCCACATCGGGTACAGGTGGATTCATCGAATTGTACTTTCAGAAAACTGAACCTGGAGGCAACTCCCAACAAGGTACCAACCGGACAAATGGTATTACAGAATAAACGCCCCCGCTTCCAGGCGAAATAGCCAATGGCAGCAATGGTGCCAAATGATAACAGAACCGGAAGCAGGTAAGGCATCATTAAATTTACGTGATAAACCGAATAGATTTCAAAGTTCTGCAATACCGGGGCTATCACTCCATTGTTGAGCCATACTGTCAGGGGTTTAAACAGGTAGGTGAAAGTTCTTCCAGCGATGCTGTATGGGTCGAGCCAGGTTACGATCCATCCGGCTCCGAAAATGATGGCAAGGGTTACAATTCCCAGAAAGGTATATCTCAGGACCGGATGAGGTTTTTTATATTTGAAAAACCTTTTCTTTTTGGATTTCCAGCGTGCTATCTTGTTGATCACATCCTGCAATATCCCTAACGGACAGATTACTGAGCAATATAGACGACCAGTTAGAACTGTAAGTATCAGAACTATTAAAAATCCACCCGCGGTAGCAAGTGAGAAGACGGCCAAAAAGTGCAATACGGAGGGCACAAATTGCAGGAAGAGAATGGTGTCGAAGAGATGGTTCGGGATCCACTCATACAAATCAATGAAAAGGATGAATGTAAGTATTAGTACCACTGAAGCAAGAATAATTCTGCTTTTCCGTAAAAGGGAGTAAATGTTCATCGGTATAATGTTAACTTTTTTAAGTCGGATATGACGGGCATTCGTTTATTCACATACTTCCGGCAATGGGGTCAGGTATGTGCAATAAATCTATGTACCCGATTCAGCACGGAACAATAAACCGGTTTCCGGAAAGTACCGGAAACCGGAAAATAGGGTAGAGGCTATGAAAGATTTGAACCTGACAAATTAAGTATATCAGACTAAGCCATTTTCACACGTTTAATTGATAAATTTTGAAGATCCATGGAACCAAGGCCCATTTCATTTGCCAGGCGGATGTGCTTAATATTTTCGGGCTTTTCGCCGAACATCATGGTCGCTGCAGCATCTACAGCCACAATATCTTTTCCGGCGATCAGGGCTTTTAAATTGGCCACATCCGAAACTGATACGCCACGCGGACCATTGCGGGTCATCATCCGGTAACCGTCAATAATATTAAGATCCGGCTTGCGATAAGTCAGAAAATCTGCGATACATTGACTCAGATCGTTTCCGTGATAGAATCCGCGATCCCATACCACGCCCATAAGGTTTTTCATGGCCAGAGAAACGGTTGTTGATCCGTGATGTTTTAGAATTGGGACGTTGATAAATACATCGGCGTCCATCAAATCACGGTGAACTTTTGTTTTCTTGAGTTTTACTCCGCCAGGAACAGATACCTCCTTGTAGAAAGATTCGTTGTTTCCGGGCACAACTTTGGCGCCGGCATTTCGTGCTGCATCCTCCAGTCCGCTGTTGCGATAACAACGATCCCACTGGTCGCAGGTATGGTCGAAAACCACAACCTCGGAAGCGCCTGCATTCAGACAACTCTTTACAATCCTGTTAATCAGGTCGGGATTTGTGTTTCCGGCCCGCTCCGGAGGTACGTCCCATCCAATATTAGGCTTAACAAGTACTTTTTGTCCGCTTTTTACAAATTTGCCCATGCCACCCAGAGCTTCCATTGCTTTTTCAAACATATCAACGGCTTCACCTCCACGTACGGCAACCAAATCATAATTTCCTTCTTCTGCAGGCAAACCCACTGCATTCAGTCCGCCAAAACCCGGGATTAAAGCTCCCGCCAGACCCAGGCCGGCTCCTTTTATCAGAAAATCTCTTCTTTTCATACTATACTCCTTATTTTTGACCGTTTTTTTCAACTATGTGGGCAACAGGGTTGATTAAAATATGCGATAATTCTCATATTTTAAACCATAAATATATAAAATTGGACAGGTTTTGTGCTACTCAATTGCTTAATTTATAGTTGGTTTAAATAAGCTGTTGTAGATTGTGACCTCTCCTATATTCCGGTTTGTGAGAAATTGAATTTGGGCTGTAAAAGCATATGCCATCCGGAAAATGTAATATTCCTGATTAGAGGATGATCCGATTGTAATATGTTTTCTGTGAACCCAATCTATTCTTTTTCACTATGTATTGACCAACGATATTGAAGAGGGTTTATGCTTATGCAATAGTTTGTAATTAAACCAAATAAGGAAAGTTTGTTGTACCCAAAATCTGAAGGGAATAATTGAAAAATAGGGATTGATTTTCAGCTTTGCCGAAAATCAATCCCTACCAACCCTGCTCAACCCTTAGAACGGAGTCATTGTGAGTGAGCACATCAATTAAATTTTGAGGCATAATGGGAATATGACAAATCTGGGAGGTCCCTGGAAGGGGCCAATTTGAATCGAAGATCGACGACAGTCAATAACCCCGGGTGGGTAACCCGGGGTTGGGATAACAAAAGATTCAGATCCCCGAGAGGGGGCCGACTATTAATCATCTGAATTTGTGTTTATTACAAAAATCTGTCATTGGTAGCAGAGCGAAGCAATCTCAATTTGATAATAATAGTTTTTTCCGGACAACAGGGAAAAGAAATGCAAAACGTTTGTGAAAATTAGGATGGGAAAAAACCCGAATCATAAGACCGGGTTTTTTAAATTTTTGAAGAAATATCAGAATTCTTTCTCACTGATTAATTTGCCTTCTTCATCGTGGATGGACCAAATGCCTGTTTTTGCACCCGAATTGTACTCCATTTCGTATCGGAGTGTTCCATTTTCATCCCAGATGAACCATTTTCCGTGTTTTTTGCCATTGTTGTAACGGGCTTCAGCTACCTTGGTTCCATTTTCATCCCAGGTAATCCAGGTACCGTCCATTTTGTTGTCTTTGAAATTCCGGACCTCTTTTTTACTACCATTTTCGAAATAATAGGTTGTGGTTCCGTTTTTCTTTCCTTCTTTTACCTGCATTTCAACACGGACACTTCCATCAGGAAAGTATTCAATATAGGTACCGGTATAAGGATTGTTGTTAAAATCGTAGAAAATTCCTTCTTTTTCCACAAGTTGAGCGTGCAACAGAGAACCTGTTACTACCATCATGAGTAATAATATCAGCTTTTTCATGGCCTTTGCTTTAAAATGTTATCAAAAGCCTCCCAACTTGTTCCTGTAATTGTGTTAACGCAAAATTAACATTAAAGTTACATTTGGGCAACATTTGAACATTTTTTCAGAAAAAAAGGGAAGAGCTGCCATCAGTCTTCCCTGAGAATCAATTTTTTCCGGATACCTTTTATTCTTCTCCTACGTTGTTCAGTTGCAGGTTGAGTGCGTGTAACTCATTGGGGTTAACACTTACAGATCTTACAATCGGTTGGTAAGAAATAATGTTGGCTTCCACTGAGTATTTACCGGGTTTTACCTGATTGAAAACAAATTTACCGTCAAAGTCGGTATAGGTTTTGGTCTCTGAGCCATTGAGTTTAACTTCCACTCCGGTTAAAGCCTCTCCTGTATTCTGATCAATTATGATTCCTGATATACAGGTGTTTACTGCTGCAGGTTCTCCCGGGTTTTCGGTACCTGCAAAGGTGTTGATAAATGAAAATGTCACCAATGCAATGCTTAATACGAATGTTTTCATAACACTTATGTTTTTGTTTGTACTTTCTTTCTTTATTATTGATGGTACAAATCTAAGGGTGTTATGTTATGACAATATTAAGCCTGAATTATCAGACATTTAAGAATTTGTTTGGGACGATATTTTACATACCAACCTCTTCCAAAGCTTCGGAAACATTTATGACATAATCGGCAAGTTTCTCACATTCCGAGAAAAGGTCATTAAAAATGATTCCGGCTTCATAGGAATATACATTGTTGGCCAGATTGTCCAAATGCTCGCTTTTAAGCTGATTTCTGTAATTGTTAATCTGATCTTCGAGCAACCTGGCTTTTGTTAATGAAACGACCAGTTCATCCTGTTGAAGATTCTCGCGCATTACAGAGAGTGCTTCTTCCGCCAGGTTAAACATGAGTTCCAGTTTTTCCATGGCTGATTTTTTCAGCTTTACATTTTTCTCTCTCATACGGTTTACCGAACGGGCCAGGTTGAAATTACAATCGGCCACACTCTCCAGGTCACCTGCCAGTTTCAGCATGGCACGCAGGCGTTTGCGTCCCAACTCACTGAGTTTGTATTGCGAAACCTGCGTAAGGTAGTTGGTTATTTCCACCTCAACATTGTCACTTATTCCTTCGTATTTCTGGACTTTTGAGAAGAGTTTGTTGAATTTCTTGTCTTTTTCCTCCTGCATCATTTTCCGCACAAAACCAAACATTTTAGTGGTGTGTTTGGCATAAAACTGCACTTCTTTCTTGGCTTGAAGAATAGATAATTCAGAGGTGGAGAGCATTCCGGTCGTAATGTACTTCAGCCTGAACTCTTCATCCGAATCTTTGGTTCGGTTGGGTACCATATATTCCACCACCTTTTGTATCAGAGGGGTAAACCACACAAAAATGAGAACATTTATGATGTTGAACGAAGTATGGAAAATGGAGAGTGCTACCGGAATAGCAGCAGGATTTTCATTTGGAGATGCTCCCCCGTTACGGGTAATAATGGTATCAATCAATCCGGTGTAGCTGTTGAAAAGTGAAAGCATCCATACCACACCCAGCATATTGAAAATAAGATGAACACGTGCCGCTCGTTTGGCACTGATGTTACCCACCGATGAGGCTATATTGGCAGTAATGGTTGTTCCTATATTTTCTCCCAGCACCATGGCAGCAGCCTGACTGAATTCGATCCACCCTTCGTTGCACATGACGAAGGTTAGAGCCATGGTTGCCGATGAGGATTGAACAATGACTGTTAACAGGGTTCCTATACCAAGGAATAAAAGGGTGGTAAAGAAGCCACTGTCGGTGTATTTGTGGAGGAAACTCAGTATTTCAGGGTTCTCCTGAATGTTTGGAACAGATTCTTTTAAATATTCCAAACCCATGAAAATCAGGGCAAATCCGATTAGTAACTCTCCATAGGAGCGGCGCGTTCCGGATTTGGAAAAGATAAATGGTAGTCCCAGTCCGATGAGAGGAAGAGAGTAAGCACTGATCTTTACTTTGAAACCAAACAGGGTTATAATCCAGCCGGTAACTGTAGTTCCGATATTGGCCCCCATTATAACACCGATGGATTCTTTCAATGTAATCAATCCTGCGTTTACAAAACTCACAATCATTACTGTGGTGGCCGAGGAAGACTGCACCATGGCGGTAACCAGAAATCCTGTAAGAATACCCAGTACCCGGTTGGACGTCATGGCCGACAGAATGGCCCTCATTTTGTTTCCGGCAACTTTTTGAAGGGCTTCACTCATCATTTTCATTCCATATAGGAACATTCCGAGGGAGCCGACCAGTGAGAGAAAATCAAAAAAAGAATACTGCATTATCTTTATTTGTAATAGATTTCATTTTTGGCTTTGTACTCATTTTCGGGTACATGGGTAGGGCAAAAATATATAAAAATCTGAAGGATACGATTATTCTACCCTGTAATTGTAAATGTAATTGTTCTCACCTCCGGTAATTAAATTAAACCGGTAAGCTGACGATTTGAGGAATCCGATGGAAAACCTCGATGTTCCTTTTAACGGGAAACCTTTGTACAGGGTTCCGTCGCTGTTGAATAAATATATTTGGGAAGCATCTTTACTTATCAGGCCTATTTTATGATCAGATGCCGAAAATTTATATACATCTCCGGTTATTTGAATTTCTTTGTCGGTTTTTGATTCTGCACTTACTTTCATTGCAGCGTTGTAAATGGTTAACTGGGCTGGTCTAATGAATACATACTTTGGGTTGTTTTGGTGCAGTAAGACCAGTGAATGATTGGTGACATCTGTTTGGGTTGCTTTGTTGATCACTGTTTTTCCTGATGGTAAAAATATTTTTGCCAGACTACCATCAGAAGTGGTGGTGACAAGCGCTGTATTTTCAGAGTCGGGATATTCCAGATAAAAAGGACTTTGATGGTTCCGGACAAAACTTTTTTGAGGGGTTACGCGGTGGTTCCCTCTTCGATCCATGATGTAATTGCGGTAATTGTCGCTGAAAATGATGTAATCCTTACCACTGCTTCGGTAAAATTGTACCGGCTGATTTACGACTCCTTCTGTTTGTGGGATGTTCCATCCCGAAACACGGGCTCCTGTTTTGTCAAATAGATAAACTTTTCGGTCATTTAAAGGTAAAAACACCCGGTAATCGCGGTTGTTGTCGTAATCAAAAACCGACAGGCCACAAGAAGCTTCGGCCGGAAGTGTAAATGGATATTTGGCCACATGATTTCCATTGCGATCAAGCAAATAGAGCTTGTCGGGTGTGTTAAAAAGGTATTGCAGCTTATTGTTCCGATAATAATCAATTTGGTAAATCTCGCTGAGAATTGGGCCATCCAGTGGTTTTTTCCAGAGAACACGGCCCATATTGTTGATAAGATACAGGTTGTTGGAGGCATCCTGTACCATAATTTCTTTTTCCTGTGTGTAATGATTGTCCACCAAAGCCGGTTTAATGGAGACCATTGAGTCGATGCGGCTTTGCCATATGGTTCGGGGCTCCTTATCTCTGTGGGGAGCATGTTTGGCAAACATCGTGGTATAACTCAGGCCACTATTGTTGGAAAGCTGGATGCCTGAGGCGTAAAAATTGAAAAGAACCTTTTGTTGTTCATTTGTTGGATGAAATCTGGATGGGTTCAGATTTTTGCCGATAAACGAGTATAAATGCGGAATTTCTGCAAAGAGCAGGAAGTTTTCCTCATATGAAAAGTTCTCTGCAAAAGAGGAGTAGTATGGATGACTTTCCAGAGTCCGGTGGAGGACGTTATTGTAAAGAAACGACTCCAGTGTCTTTTCACTTTCCGCAAAAACCAGGTAATTGCGATAAAAGGAAAAATACTTCATGGGCAAATCCGGAAATAGTTCAGACCAGACAAGGGTATTGAGTTCTCCTTCGAAACCACGGTAAATGGGGAACGAGGTTGACTCATCCACATAGTACTTTCTTACCGGTTGTGATGACATATTATGGAAATCCTGAAATGTTTTAAGAACCGGCAGTGTTGCTGATTGTCCTCTGGTACGAAAAACAATAAAACGTCCTTCATCCGGATTACTGGCGTTGTAATTTGAACAGGCAAAAGCCATTTCACCATCTATAATTTCAAAAAATGATTCCAGATATGATTTGCCGGTTTTGTTTTCAAATGATTTATCCAATGATTGAAATTTACTGGAGTTATCGGATGTTGACAGGCGTTTTTTGAAGTTCAGGAGAAATTGTTGCTTGTCTGAAAAATTGTATCCCGTAAAAATTTTGGTGTCTGATGGGAGGATCTGATCAAGGGTTGAACGACGAGGTTCTACTCCTGAAAATAAAGATATAAAATCACGATCGGCCCCCGGACTCAAAAAGCCGTTGACCATTACCCCATCCTTTTTTATATGAAAATCAAGCGCACTCCACCGGGCAATTTTTGTTAAAAATGAGGCAATATCACCATTCCCCGGTGCAAAAAAAGGCTCTGAAAAATCCTCAATGTTGTCAAAATTGATAAAAACAGATCCGTCGGCATTGTTGCTGATGGTTTTTTGAAGGGAGGTGAACGATTTGTCCTCTGCGAGTGAAATCCCTGATTGTTGTTGACGGATAGATGCCTCAATTAATAAAGACGATTGGCTGACAGAAAGTATTCCATTTTGAAATGTGACAAATAGATTATGTTTAGAATCTCTGGTAGGCTTAACTTCATAGATGGTAAAACCGGTATAGTTTCTTTTTCCTTCAAGGCGTTGATCCATCCAGTTTTTTAACTGGCTTTGGTGGCTTTTGTGCACTACAGAAAAGTGAAAAACCGGGGAGATGGTTTCTTTTCCTATTTTACTAAAAGAAATATAAACCGGGGAGTTTAACAACTCTTTCCCGGACTTCTCAGAAAAAAAGGCTGCCGAATCGGTGTAGTTCAGAATTCTATATAGTTTGGTAAGGCTTTCAAAAGCCAGAAGTTCCTCTTTGTATTCTACTTTATTGATTAAATAGCTGGTAAAAGATTCAACATCATTAATTTTTATCAGAATAGCAGCATCTGCGGGCACTGCATCAATAGTGTTACCCTCGTTGTAAGATTGATGTCTGTATAAATTCCAAAATACCGCAACAATAATTGCTGCAAAAACTAAAATTCCACTAAAAATCCCCAGTTTTCGTTTCGACATCATTTAGTTTTTTGTGTTTTACAATTATCTGACAAAAGCAATTTTAGTGAACTCACTCATAGAACCATTGGGTGTACTCAGAAATACGATATAAATCCCCGGTTTAACTTTTTCGCCATGAAGGTTTTGACCGTTCCAGAGGGCTTGTCCACCGAGCGAGAGGGTTTCATAAACCAGATTTCCGGCTGTATCCGTTATTTTAACGGTAGTACGGTCCATCAATCCAGCGATTGTGATGTTACCCTGATGGTGCGGGCGTACCGGATTGGGATAAACATATACGTTACTGAAATTATTTTCTCCCTGTGTGGCCTCTCCCAATAAGCTGATAAGTCCTTCGTTGGTGGCAATAAAAACTTCACCACTTTCCTCATCAATATAGATATTTGAAATATTGTCTGAAGGCAGAGGACTGTTGGTTTTTGTATAATGCTCTACGGTCTTTAGGCCATCTTCAGAAATGATGTATAGACCAGTGCCTTCGGTTCCGATGTATTTGCGGTTAGCCCCGTCCACAGCGATGGCGGTTACCCGCTGCCCTTCAAGCAGGTAGTCTGCCAGTCCGGTACCGTCATTTCGGGGAACTTTAATTCTTGAAAAGACGGGTTTTTCTTTATTAAAGATGTTTCCCGGATCATATTGAACCAGCACCCCGAGGTCTGTTCCAATCCAGATGTAACCGTTTTTATCTTTGGCAAAGCAGTAAACATAGTTGGTAAGTGACTCTCCGTTTTCGTCCCACAACTCCATCAATCCTGCATTCCGGGGATCGGGATCGGCGGATGGGTCAATGACTCCCCGATATCGGTCATCCGATTCATTCATTGGCGTTCCGTTATCGTCAAAGACAAATAGTCCCCTTGCCGGTCCGTGTACAACGTAAACCCATTTCTGATTGTAATCGTCGATTAAAATGTCTGCAGTTTTGTTCCAGTCAGTGGCCAGTGTGCCATAGTTGTAATAAATCCACTTATTATCTTCAGGGTTGTAAACAACAATCTGTTCGTCCACCTCGGAGTTGGTAATAAACATATTGCCGTTTCTATCAAACTCCATAGCCCACACGCGGGTATATCTGTCCATGGGTGTGCTTGGAAAATTGTGCAGTCCGCTGTTGTCTTCCACAAAATGATTTTTCAGATAATAGGTGCCATCTGCATTTTTGTCGAATTCATAAAAACCATTTCCCCAGGATGCGATAAAAACGTTGTTGTGGTTTTCAGGATTTACGGATATGTTAATCAAATCTCTGGAGTTTGAGGATTTAAAAACCTCAGTGTTGCTCCGGTTGAATATGGTCCATTGATCGTTGTTTAGTACCGAAACCTCCGGCGCCCGCCAGATATTTTCGAATAAGGCTCCAAAACCTCCCGGAACGGTCCAGAGTGCGTCTTTTGTTTTTACAACATCATAAATATTATTACTTGCGGGTCCTGCCGGCAATAACTGTTCGTACAGGGTTCCCGTTTTTTGAAAGTAGAGCCCACCTTCCCAATCAGCAAACCAAATTTGATTATTACTTCCTTTCAGTGCTTTTTTAAAGGAGGGGTGGTGATATTCTCCCGGAGAAATTTCAATTGAGTCAATGCGGGTGGTAACCTCAAGAGATTCATTAAAAACAGTGACTCTGTCGCGGGATGCAAGAAAAGTCTCTTCTTCGGTAGCAAATAAGTTGTAAAATCGTGCAAAACTTCCAATTGTGGTTTGTCCTGCTGAAGAAAACGAAATCAGATTGCAGGTAGCACCTTTTTCACCACGAATTCCCAGTATTGCATCTGTGGTAGATGCCACGTCACAGAAAGAATTTTCCGATTGAGAGATCCGTTTCCAATTCTGGTAAAAAGCCAATTGATCCGAGTTAATATTTGCAGCAAGCAATCCTTTTTCTGTGGCAGCAATGATGGAGTCTTCTTTGATAGCGGTTTTTGATACTTTGAGGAATGAGGCATCGCTTCCTATTATGAGCGTCGTGGCTATTTCTTTCTTCTCTATGTCGAGTTCCAGAATTCCAAAGTCGGTGCTAACAAAAACTCTGTTGTTGTAGGAGAGAAAATGATTAATTTGCTTACTTGTTGAAAGATTTTCAATCTTCAGGTCCGGGATGTTGAAGACTTTTCCGTCCATGATGATGTCCATATTCCCGTTTTCATAACCCAGTAGAACGGTGTTGTTCCCGGGGTTTGCCATTATAGCGGATATGCCTGAATCGGAAAGTCCGTTGTTTTTATTTTTTATACTTACAGAAGAGGTTTCCTTGTGAAAATAAATGAGACCCAATCGCGTGGCACCGATGAAAAACTCAGAGGATTCAACCACATCAAAACAGTTCCTGTAAGAGTAGTAGGTTTTCCATTGTTCAGCACCCCCCGCCTTTGTTGGCAATCCCAACAAGAAACTCAGAATCAAAAAATAAAAAATTTGCTTCATCTTCTTTCGATTAAAGGTCTTTGGCGTATTTCTTCAGAAAATCCGTAAGTTTATTCATGGCTCTTGCCCGGTGGCTGATGAGGTTTTTTTCAATCAGAGGCATCTGAGCGAAAGACAGATTGGCTTCATCTGGTTTAAAAACTGGATCGTAACCAAATCCGTCGCTTCCTTCGGGGGTTTTAAGAATCTGACCTTCCACAATACCTTCGAAAAGCATCTCGCGGTCATCTATAATGAGGGCGATAACGGTTCTGAATCTTGCTTTACGATTGTCCTGGTCCTGTAATTCTTCCAATAATTTCCGGATGTTGGCGGCACTGTCTTTTTCCTCACCGGCATAACGTGCTGAAAATACCCCGGGAGCTCCGTTCAATGCATCAACTTCCAGACCGGTATCATCCGCAAAGCAGTTTTTACCCCAACGCCGGTGTACAAACCGGGCTTTTTGCAGAGCGTTTTCTTCAAGGGTTTCTCCGGTTTCAGGAATTTCGTCGGTATAATCAAGATCAGCCAAAGACTTGATTGCCAGGCTTCCACCCAATATGCTGCTTATCTCCAGTGCTTTGTGTTGATTATTTGTGGCAAAAATAAGTTCCATGATCCGGATTTATAGATTCAATACTCTCTTGTGCGAAAATACAAAAAAAAGCAGAGGTTGGGGTGGTCTTTAAAATCTGTTTATTGATTTGTGAATAAATGAAACGAGCATGGCAAGGGGTGTCACAAAAGACAATGTATAAATTCCTTACATGCGAGTTCCATTCGACCTTGAAAAATTAATTTTATACGGATGAATGAAACGAGCATGGAACTTTGAATCCTCAAACTTGCCACAAATGTCCATTTAAGAAAGGATTGCGAGGTCCATTAGACCTTTGTAAGCAAATATAACCCTAATGAAAAAGGCTGTCCTTTTGATGCGAGACAGCCTTGTTGTGGTACTAATATTTTATGAGCATTAAAATCCGCCACCATATCCATACTTCATCAGGTCGGTACGTGGATTAATTACCATAACGGGTACCTTTGCACTGTTGGCAATGATGTATTGCTCCTGTGCACCGAGAACATAGTCGTGAAATGCAATATCCCTGGTTGTCATTATGATGATAAGATCGGCCTGATTGTTTTTGGCAAACTCAACAGTTTCCTGAGAAAAGGAAGTTTTGTGTTTGGACAAAACCAGTTCATAGTCAATGTTTTTTTCTTCCAGAAAATTCTTACAAAACACCACATTGGCTTTTGTGCGTCCATCTACAGCACCATCTTTGGCGGTAGAGGAGAACAGAAATACTTTGGTCTTGAAAAACCGTGACATATACTCTGCCCACCGAAGTTTTTCTTTATTTTCTGACTTGAAATCAACCGGAAAGACAATTTTTGTATAATCATTCTTTTGAGGAGGTTCCTGAACCACCAAAAATGGAACTCTGGAACCGACAATGACTTTGAGGGCCCAACTTCCGGTCAGCTTCTGCATCCCTTTCATTCCATGGGTTCCCATTACAACAAGAGCATTCTCCAGCTCTTCGGAGACTTCGTTGATGGTTTTGAAGATTGTTCCTTCTTTTACAAGAATTTCAGGTTTTACACCCAATTCTTTTTCGACTTTGGAAGCATCCGCCTTTAACTTTTTTTCAGCTTCCTGTATTTCAGTGTCCTTTTTTACAATATGCAACAAGGTGATATTGGTATTCAGGACTTTTGAAAGATTTACAGCATGAGCCGCAGCATTAAAGGTTACTTCGGTGAAGTCGTAAGGGACCAGAATACTGTGCATTAAACTTTCCATGTGTCGGTTTGATTCAAATTCAACGGTTAAAGATAATGTTTTTGTTTTTGGAAACATTAAAGATTTTCAAGCTTTTTTTTGAATAGCATGAAAGTGTAGATTAATGGTCCTTTTTGGAAGACTTTTTATATTCTGAATCAATCCGAACAATTCACTATTCCCTGTTTTTGGAAAAAATATGGTATTTTGTATCTTTTGACGACAGGATTTTTTATGGAGGAGTATAAGTATAGTCTGTTTAAAAACTTAAAAGCAAAGATCATTGTTGGAATACCAATTTATGTAAATTGTTAAAGTATATTTGTCCCGAATCCGTCGTTGACTGCATTAGTCCTCCCTTAGAAGAGGGGAGTGGGAGATAACTCTAACCCCGTGGCGTTGTTTTTGCCAGGCTTTCCCTTATCTTTTTTGTTTTGAAATGAAGGTTAATACACGTATTTGAATAAAATATTAAATGGTATTATTTTTAATGACATATACCTGGTTTGCCGTTGGGCTTGGGGCTTTGCTGCTTATATTTTTAGTTTTCCGGATTCGCCGGTATATTCAGGCCAGAGTCGAGATTCTGACAGCAGAGCGTGTAGCTCTGGCAATGAAGGTCAAAGAGAAAGCACATCGGATTCAGGGGCAATATGATTCCGATTCTATCGTTTATACACATCAGGGGCCAAAGAAGAAATCAAGAAAGTATCAGAAGGTGACGGTTTTATTTGCCGATATTCAGGGATTTACGAGGATTGTGGAGCAATTGAATCCTGAGATGCTTATTGATGAGCTTGATCAGTTTTTTCTTCATTTTGATGCCATTGTTGAGAAATATGGTATTGAAAAAATTAAAACCATTGGGGATGCCTACATGTGTGCAGGAGGTTTGCCTGTAAAAAACAGTACCAATCCCATTGAGGTTGTTTTGGCAGCCATTGAGATGCAGAATTATATGAATGAAATGCGGCGTGTAAAAATGCTGGAGCACAAGGAATATTGGGAACTGAGGATTGGAGTACATACCGGACCGGTAATTTCAGGCATGGTTGGACGAAAGAAAATTTCGTTTGATATTTGGGGTGACACAGTGAATATTGCCAGCCGGATGGAGTCTTCCGGAATCGCAGGAGAAATTAATATTTCGGGGACAACCTGGCAGTTGGTAAATGAATTTTTTGTGGGAGAGTATCGGGGCAAAATGCCCGTGAAGTATAAAGGGGAGACAGATATGTATTTTGTGAAAGGGATACTTCCTGAGTTGTCGCTCGATGGAGAAGGAAAACAGCCCAATGAATTGTTCCGAATACGATTACAGCACATTCGGTTTGCAGATATGGAACAGGCGGTATTGAATCGTTTGGAGAATGAATTACCATCGGAACTCACCTATCACAATATGAAGCATACCGTGGATGTTGTGACCCAGGTGGAAATAATCGGGAGGGGTGAAGGTATTGGAGAAGAAGAGATGTTGTTGCTTAAAACTGCAGCTCTTTTTCACGACACCGGATTTCTGATTGAGAAAGACCATCACGAAGATTACAGTATAGATCTGGCACGTGAAGTTATGCAACTGTATGACTTTCCGGATGAGCAAATTGAAGAGGTTTGTCAACTGATAAATGTTACCAGACCGGAAGCTGAACCTCGAAATCATTTGGAAGCCATTTTGAAAGATGCAGACCTTGATTATTTGGGAAGATCAGATTTTCTACCCGTATCCAACAATCTTTACAATGAGGTTCAGCAGTTGAACGGGAGCCTTTCGCAGGGAGACTGGAATAAAAAGCAGATCAATTTTATTGCCGGACATAAATATTATACCAATACCGCCAAAAAACTCCGACAGGTAAAAAAGGAAAAACAATTAAAGGGGTTAAGGGATTTGGACGGTGAAAAACCTTAATTTTCAATAATCTTGTTAATTTTGTTCTAAAGAAACAGTATTTTGTTTCAAAAAGAGGGTGGAAGTTTATAGATTACAGGCAGAAGACAATTAAGCAGAAGGCAGAAGAAGACAATGATTATGGCACCGGTTGCCTTGCAATAGACAGATTCTGACCGCAAGGAAAACATTAATTTTAGTGATTTGAGTTGATGAAATTTTTTTGGGTTAGTAAGTGTTGATGTGAAATAATCAATGTCCGAAATTCCGGGATTTGAGAACAACGAATAAACCAATTATTAATCATTAATATAAAAGATCATGGCAAAGAGTTTTGAGCCCGAAAATAAACTACCAAACATCATTGGTCAGGGGACGAAAATTACCGGAGACATTGAGACCAATGGTGACATCCGGATTGATGGAAATATTGAGGGCAATATCAATTCCAAAGGAAAAGTGGTAATTGGATCCAACGGCCTGATAAAGGGTGAGGTATTCTGCAGCAATGCTGAAGTGGCCGGTTCTCTTAACGGAAAAATAACCGTTAGTGAATTGTTGTCGCTTAAAGCCAGTTCCAAGGTTAATGGCGATATAAAAACAGGCAAACTGAATATTGAGCCGGGTGCAATTTTCTCCGGAACCTGTAATATGGGGAATCAGACAACTGCAGGAGGCGCCGTTCAGACACCTCCCAAAGAGGTAAAAAAATAGGTTTTTATGGGTGCCATTCTCTATAAAGCATTAATTTTTAAGGAGATTTTCTATGGCCTGCTGATTAAAGGAGCAGCAGGCCTTATTGTTTTTATTGAGACCAATCATGTGCCAGGATCATGGGTTTATCTGGCCCTGGCTATTGTTGCTTCTTTCCCGGTTGGCACCTATATCCTTAAAGAGGTTCGTAAACACTGGTTTAATTCAACCGGTTTTATATATGTGGGAATTTCCTTTCTTAAAATGCTTCTCATTCCATTGTTAATCATTCTCTTCTTTGAAAAGGATCACCAACACATTGAGGCTTTTGTTATTCCATTAATTGTAGCCTACTTAATTCTTTTGGCAATGGATACCAAATGGAAAATCAAATGGCTTTTTTCCCGGAAATGACGATAACTTCTTGATTTTTCGCTCTGCAATCATCAGCTTGCTTAAGTTGGATAGTTGGCTCCATCGGCCTTCAATTCATGAATTGTTCAAATATCAGGAAATACAACCAACCGGGTTCATATTATTTTCTTAAATTTGGTCTAACCATTTGATGATGAACGAATATTTTTTTGTTTGAAACTTCCGGCCGGAACTCTTCGTATAGTGATAGGAAAAATTATCCGGTTGCCGGATAAACTCAAAGAATGCGGTTTTTCATACGCTATGGTATGTAAAACTTCATTTAATTATTTTCTCAAAATGTCTTAGGTCTTGAAGAAAATTATACTGATATTTTTTCTTTTACTGGGTAGTTTCAGTACTCAGGCGTCAGGAGAGCCTCAGTCACCGGATGAACCGGTGGATGCTTTTGGTCTGATTATGGATCACATCAGCGATGCTCATCAATGGCATGTAGTTGATTATACCAATAGTCGTGGGCATGAAGTTCATATCAATGTTCCATTGCCCGTTATCTTGTGGCACAACAATTCCTTATGGTTTTTTTCTTCCGGACATTTTTATCATGAACAGGAACCACAGCAACTGGGGAATGATTATGTGATTTTACATGAAGAGCAGTTTTACATTACCGGGGATGAGGGAGAATTGGAAATGGATGCGGAGGGTAACATTCGGAATGCTTCACCACTGGATTTTTCCATTACCAAGAATGTTGCCAGCATGATATTGTCAATGGCGCTCTTGCTTTTGATGTTTCTTTCGGCAGGGAAGGCTTACGCCCGGCACGGAATTGCTCCGGCGCGTGGATTCAGAGCGGTTTTAGAACCACTAATTTTGTTTGTCCGGGACGACATTGCCCGCAGTCAGATTGCAAAGGATAAAGCCGATAAGTTCGTTCCGTTTCTGCTTACCATGTTCTTTTTTATCTGGATAAACAATTTGATCGGTATTATCCCCTTTTTCCCTGGAGGCAGTAACTTGTCAGGCAACATCAGCTTCACCGCAACACTGGCCGTTTTTTCTTTTCTGGTGATTAATGTTTTTGCCGTTAAGGATTACTGGAAGCATATTTTTCTTGCTCCGGGAATGCCTTTCCCCATAAAAATATTGCTTGTACCTCTTGAGTTTATAGGCATCTTTACGAAGCCTTTTGCCTTGATGATTCGTTTGTTTGCCAACATCACAGCCGGACACATTATTATTTTGAGTTTGATATCCATTATATTTATTATCAAATCCATATACATTGCACCGGTATCAATTTTATTATCTTTAGTGATGTTTTTGCTTGAATTGCTGGTCGCTGTTTTGCAAGCGTATATTTTCACATTGCTTACAGCACTGTTTATTGGAATGAGTACAACGAAATCAGAACATTAACATATAAAAATAAATAATATGGAAGCTATGTCTTTTACTGCAGTAGGATTGGGAATTATTGTTTTAGGCGCAGGCCTTGGTATCGGGAAAATTGGACAATCGGCTATTGAATCGATGAGCCGTCAGCCCGAAATGAGTTCTAAGATTCAGACTGCAATGATTGTGGCAGCCGCACTTATTGAAGGTGTTTCCCTTTTTGCTATTGTAGTTGCCTGGTTGGTTGACTAAATGTTTTTTATCAATAGTGTAAAGAATTTTAATATTCCGAACTAATTTTTGCGATGTTTCTCTTTTTTATTGGTTAATCTTTTTCAGCCTAGCTTTGGCTATGTGTATAGAGATTTCTTGAAATAGAAAGAATTCAATAAAAATCTTAGTTTGTTCTATTGAAACTTTTATCACTTGGGTTTAATCCAAAGATGTATTTATGGAACTATTGACCCCCAGTCCCGGATTGGTTTTCTGGACATCCCTGACGTTTGTAATTCTTTTGGTTATATTGCGTAAGTATGCATGGCCATCTATTCTGCGGGCCCTTAAGGTTCGTGAGGAAACCATCCATTTTGCTCTTGAAGATGCCAAAAAGGCAAAGGAAGAGGCAGAACAGATGGAGCACCAACGAAAAAAGGTTATTGATGAAGCCCGAAAAGAGAGGGATTTAATTTTGAAAGAAGCTCGTCAGGTGAAGAGTGAAATAATCGAGGAGGCCCGGAATGAAGCCCGGGAAGAGGTACAGCGGATGCTTGAAAAAGCAAGTCGTGATATTGAGATGCAACGAAAAGATGCCATGCTCGAAATCAGGAAAACCATCGGAAATCTCTCTGTTGAGATAGCAGAGAAAATATTGAAGGAAGAGTTATCAGGGGAGGAAAAGCAGAAGAAGGTTATTAATGCTTATCTCAACGAGATGAATTTTAATTAGTTTCTGTCCATAAAGTACCATTTACTGCGTTACGCTTGTCCGAAAAGTACTCATTTACGATAAGTAAACTCCGTATTTTCGGACTTCGCAAGCCTTTTAACTGGCACCTTCTGAACAGACACAGCCTAAAAAACAAATTTTGCTGAGTTTATGTACAGGCACTAATTAGGGCTTGCAAGAAAACGCCAATTACGGCGTTGGTTTTATCTTGAAAACAGTCATTGACGAAAAGGAATTAAAACGGAATGAACAGAGGTCCCATAACAGTAAGATATGCAACCGCACTTTTTGAACTCGGAAAAGAGAAGAATGATCTTGACCGTTTTGAAAAGGACGTGGCTGTTTTACAAGAGCAATGTCTTAGTGTCAGGGATTTTTGTGCTTTTATGAATAACCCGGTTATTAAGGCATCCCGTAAAAAAGAAACCCTTAGAAATGTTTTGGCAAAGGAATTACATCCTTTGGTAATGCGTTTTGTGGAGATGGTTGTAGATAAAAACAGGGAGTCGTTATTGCCTGATATACTTAGGTTTTTTAAAGAGCTTTATAAGCGGCACAAAGGCATACATAGCGTGAAGATTATTACTGCCGTTGCTTTTGAGGAAGATTATTTGAAAGAGCTGCAAAGCTTTCTTGAGAGGGAATTCAATGGTCCGATAGAGATGGTTGTTCAAGTTAAACCCGAAATTATCGGGGGAATTATCATGCTGGTTGATGATAAGATTGTTGACAATAGCATTGCTCATCAGATAAAAATGTTGAAAAAGAAAATAGTGAGTTAAAAATATCCGGTATGGAACAAATTCGTCCTTCGGAAGTATCCGAACTATTAAAAAAAGAAATTGAAGGATTTCAATCTGCCACAGAACTTGAAGAGGTAGGTACGGTGTTGCAGGTGGGTGACGGCATTGCCCGGGTATATGGTTTATCCAATGCCCAATCCAATGAGTTGGTGGAGTTTGATAATTGTATGGGGGTGGTGCTGAACCTGGAAGCTGACAGTGTGGGAGTCGTTTTATTTGGTGATTCTCATCTGGTAAGTGAAGGCGATGTGGTGCGGCGTACCGGACGTATTGCTTCCATCAAGGTTGGTGACAGTATGGTGGGAAGAGTGCTGAACACGCTTGGTGAACCCATCGACGGGAAAGGTTCTCTGGGGGGTGACTTGTTTGAAATGCCCATTGAACGAAAAGCACCCCAGGTAATCTATCGTCAGCCGGTAAAAGAACCATTGCAAACCGGACTGAAAGCCATTGATGCCATGACCCCCATCGGTCGTGGGCAACGTGAGTTGATTATTGGCGACCGCCAAACAGGAAAGACAGCAATTGCCATTGATACCATCATCAATCAGAAACCATTTTATGAAGCAGGAAATCCTGTCTATTGTATTTACGTAGCTATTGGGCAAAAAGGCTCTACCGTGGCACAGATTGTGAATACTTTGCAGAAACATGGTGCCATGGATTACACCATTGTGGTTTCTGCTTCTGCTTCCGAGCCTGCAGCTATGCAATTTTATGCACCTTTTGCCGGCACAGCTATTGGTGAGTTTTTCCGCGACACTGGAAGGCATTCCCTGATTATTTATGATGACTTGTCCAAGCAGTCGGTTTCATACCGCGAGGTTTCGCTTCTTCTTCGTCGTCCACCCGGACGTGAAGCTTTTCCTGGTGATATCTTTTATTTGCATTCAAGATTGCTGGAGCGTGCTGCCAAGATTATTGAGTCTGATAAAGTAGCGGCTCAAATGAACGACATACCTGAAGCCATAAAGCACCTGGTAAAAGGGGGCGGGACACTTACTGCTTTGCCAATTATTGAAACCCAGGCAGGAGATGTGTCTGCTTATATACCCACAAACGTAATTTCTATTACAGACGGGCAGATATTCCTGGAAAACAATTTGTTTAATGCGGGGGTGCGTCCGGCAATTAATGTGGGAATTTCAGTTTCCAGAGTTGGAGGAAATGCCCAGATTAAACCGATGAAGAAAGTAGCCGGTACATTGAAGCTTGATCAGGCTCAGTATCGGGAACTGGAAGCCTTTTCAAAATTTGGTTCCGATTTGGATCCTGCTACCATGGCTGTCCTGGACAAAGGGCGCAAAAACGTGGAGTTGCTCAAGCAGGCTCAGTACAAACCGGTTAAAGTGGAGCAGCAAGTAGCCATTATCTACTGCGGAACCAAGGGGTTATTGAAAGATGTGCCCATGGATAAGGTGAAAGATTTTGAGCGTGAGTTTATTGAAACTCTGGAAGTACGACACAATGAGGTTCTGAAGGGTATCCTCAAAGGAAATCTGGATGAGGAGATTACTAAGAAACTTGAGAAAGTAGCACTTGATGTGGCAGCTCATTTTAGTGAAGATAAGGAAGACTAATTTATAGATGGCAAATTTAAAAGACATACGCACACGTATTGGGGCCATTAAAACCACCCGGCAGGTTACCAGTGCCATGAAAATGGTTTCTGCAGCCCGTTTGAAGAAGGCACAGGATGATGTGGATCATATCAGACCATATACTTCGCACCTTCTGGGGATTATTAATGATATGGTTTCGGCCCGTGAGGATGTGAAAATTAACTACACCATGCCTGGCAAAGGGGATAAAGTGGTGTTGTGGGTTATCGCGTCCAACAGAGGATTGTGCGGTGCTTTTAACAGCAATGTGGTAAAGGCAGTACAGAACCTGCTGAAGACTGATCTTCGCGAAGAATACAAGAATGGAGATGTGGAGATTCGGGTGCTTGGAAAGCAGGCCTGGAAAATGTTGCGGGCCAGAAATATTATTCCCCACATTAGAGAGGAAGGTCAATTGGTGGACCCATCGTTTGAAAAGATTTCTATGCTTGCCGAAGAGTTACTGGATGAATACGACTTGGGTATATTGAAAAGATCCATTGTGGTGTATAATGAGTTTATTAATGCGGCTGTTCAGCAGGTACAGGTACAGCAATTTTTACCCATTGCCATTCCCGAAGTTAAACGAGATAAGCCTATTTCGAAATATATTCTGGAACCCGATCGGCAAACGATTGTCAATGATTTGATGCCAAAAACGTTGCGATCCTTGTTTTATCAGGTGGTTTTGGACTCTATTGCCTCGGAGCACGGAGCACGTATGACTTCTATGCATAAGGCCACCGATAATGCTACGGATTTGATTAAAGACCTGCAATTATCGTATAATAAAGCACGCCAGACGGCCATTACCAATGAGCTTATCGAAATAACTTCCGGGGCCGAAGCGTTGAAGAAATAGGGGTGGCTTTTTCCGTTGAAATTACAAGAACAGAAAAACTAAGCCAGCGATTTTAACCGGTCTTTCAGGATTTCCATTCCTTTGGTGGCTTTCTCTTTTATAACTTCAATATTTGTTGATGATATATAGGCCGGGGAACCTGGGTCAATAATGAAAACCGGAACTTCCGGGGGGACAAAATCGATGAGTCCTGCTGCAGGATAGACCGAAAGAGAGGTTCCTATAACCAGGAAAATGTCTGCTGTTGAGGCAATTTCAGCAGCTTCCTTGATGGCTTCCACCGGTTCGCCAAACCAAACAATGTGAGGTCTTAATTGGGAACCTTTTTCGCAGATATCTCCTTCTTTCAGTTCCCAGTGATCCAATTCGTAAACAAGTGATGGATCGATGGTGCTGCGTACCTTTTTTAACTCTCCGTGTAGATGCAGAACATTGGTGCTGCCGGCTCTCTCATGCAGGTCATCAACGTTCTGGGTTATGATGTTGATTTTGAAGTGGTTTTCAAGTTCAGCAAGTGCATAATGCGCAGAATTGGGGATGCATTGAAAGAGTTGCCTGCGGCGCTGATTGTAGAAATCAAGAACCAATTGGCGGTTGCCTTCCCAGGCCTGTGGAGAGGCTACCTCTGTAATGTCGTATTGCTCCCACAATCCGCCCATGTCACGAAATGTTTGGATTCCGCTCTCTGCGCTGATTCCGGAACCGGATAGGACTACTAATTTTTTTGTCATGGCTGATGTGATAATTTGTGCACACATTAAAAATAAAATTTATCCGCTTGAAAAGAAAATGAAGGACGACCGATTTTTTTTAACTTTGACGAACTACAAAATATATTGTGGACAAAATAATCTCATAGTGGAGAATGATAGATAAGGGTACCATAGACAAGGTAATGGAGACAGCTCAGGGCCAGATTACAGAAGTAGTCTCCGAGTTTATTAACCTCAAAAGACGCGGGATTAATTACATTGGATTGTGCCCTTTTCATAATGAAAAAACGCCTTCATTTATTGTTTCTCCGCACAAAGGGATTTATAAGTGTTTCGGATGTGGAAAGGGTGGCAATGCAGTGAATTTTCTGATGGATCATGAGCAGATTTCATTTATTGAAGCCATAAAAATCCTCGGGAAGAAATTTCACATTCACATCGAGGAGAAGGAGCTCACTCCCGAAGAGATGGCCCATCAGAATGACCGTGAAAGCATGCTTGTGGTTACCACTTTTGCTGCTGGTTATTTTATGGACAGGTTGCATAAATCAGACGAAGGAAAATCTGTCGGTCTTGGATATTTCAGAGAACGAAATTTCCGCGACGACATCATACAGAAATTTCAATTAGGCTATTCGCCCGAATCCAGAGATGCCTTTACCAAAGAAGCTTTGAGGCAGGGGTACAAGCTTGATTTTCTCGAAAAAACCGGACTCACCATAGTTCGAGATGATTACAAGGCGGACCGGTTTCGGGGGCGGGTCATTTTTCCGATTCACAGTCTGGCAGGAAAGGTTATTGGCTTTGGAGGTCGCGTGTTGCGTACCGATGCCAAGACGGCCAAATATCTAAACTCTCCTGAATCAGAGATTTACCACAAAAGTAAGGTTCTTTACGGGATGTATCAGGCCCGTCAGGAGATAGCCCGTCAGGATCGTTGTATTTTGGTTGAAGGATATACCGATGTTTTATCTTTTCATCAGGCAGGCATTAGTAATGTGGTTGCTTCTTCGGGGACAGCTCTTACTCCTGACCAGATCCGCCTCATTGCGCGGTTTTCTAAAAATCTTACCATTATTTTTGATGGGGATGCCGCCGGTATTAAAGCCTCACTCAGGGGAATAGATCTGGTACTCGAAGAAGGGCTGAATGTGAAAGTTTTGTTGTTGCCCGACGGTGAAGACCCTGACTCTTATGCGAAAAAACTCGGAGGAGAGGCTCTCCGTGCATATATTCAAAAGCACGAAACTGATTTTATTCGGTTTAAGACAGGCTTGCTGTTAGAAGAGGCCAAAGACGATCCCATCGCCAGGGCCCGTCTGGTGCAGGATATTGTGCGTACAATCTCTGTTATTCCGGATTCCATTACCCGTACCGAGTATGTGAAAGATTGCAGCAATCTCATGAAAGTTGAGGAACAAGTGCTCTATATGGAGATTGGGAAGCTTCGCAAAAAAAGACAGGAAGATGCTTCCAAACGGACTCACTATAATGAAAATCAATCACCCGGAAATTCGGGTATGAGTGCTTCGGCACCTGTTTCAGATCCAATGTTGAAGCAGGCAGCATCTTCAAGCAATCCCTTTGAAGCCGAGGAGCGGGAAGTTTTGCGGTTTTTATTGAAATATGGCGATGCCATGCTGGGCGAATTTGAATTTGACGATGGCAAGCGGGAAGTATCTGTTGGTGAGTATATTGTTGCAGAATTACGGCAGGATGAGCTGGAAAGTGTGAATCCGCTTTACAATAGAATGATGGAGTTGTACGAAGAGAACTTTCGGAATGAGAATTTCTCCTCCTCCCGGTTTTTTGTCTCCAGTTCCGACAATCGCATCAGCAGCCTGGCAACCGATTTGATAGCTCATGAGTATTCATTGAGCCGTATTCACGATAAACTCGGAGTGGTTTCAACCGAAGAAGATCTTTTAGATGAATTGGTTCCCAAGGTGGTGACGGAGTTGAAATGGAAAAAAGTAAAAATACTCCTGGATGAAAAACGGCAACTTTTGAAAAAGGCGGAAGAAGAGAAAGATGAAGCCGGGTTTATGGAGTTGCTTCAGGATTTTAATAATCTGCAACAGGCCTTTATCTTTATTTCTAAGGCTCTGGGTGGCAGAACTGTGGTTTAGTTTTAAAATATAATAATAAGCTTAATAAAAAGTTCTTTACATGAAAACATTTACCCATAACGATGCAGCATTTATAGAAGAAGTAATATCGCAGTGTGATATTTGTTTTGCCGCAGTGGTGGATGAGAATGGATTGCCCTACAGTGTTCCTATGAATTTTGGTTATCAGGAGGGGGTTTTTTATTTGCACAGTGCCCCGGAAGGACGGATTGTTCGTGCGCTGGAAAATAATAACCACATCTGTTTGACTTTTAACGTCGGACAGGACCTGGCCTTCCAGCACCCTAAGGTGGCCTGCAGCTACAGGATGAAGGCAAAAAGCGTGGTCGCCGAGGGTAAAGTAACGTTTGTGGAAGAAATGGATGCCAAACGCCTGGCACTGGATTACATCATGAAGCAGTACAGTGACAAACATTTTGAATACAGCGATCCTGCAGTGAAGAATGTAAAAATATGGCAGATTGATGTGGACAATATTGCCTGTAAAGAATTTGGCGCCCCTCATGATGCCTATAAAAAATAATTTCTGATACCGGTCAATGGGGAGAATTTTTGCTGAAGCATTCTTCTCCTCGGTATTAAACCGATTGTTCTATGGTGCTGAACTATATCTGGATAGCTTTTTTTCTGATAGCATTTGTTGTGGCTTTAATCAAGTTGATTTTCTTTCAGGATCTGGAAGTATTTTCAAACCTGATGAATGCCACTTTTGATTATGCCAAAACAGGGTTTGAGATTTCTTTGGGACTGACCGGAGTGCTGACGCTTTGGCTGGGGTTGATGCGTATTGGAGAGAAGGGAGGAATGGTGCAGGCTATGTCCAGAGTCATAGGACCGTTCTTTCGTCGAATTTTTCCTACTTTGCCGCCGGATCATCCTGCTTATGGCTCCATGATGATGAATATTGCAGCCAATATGCTGGGACTTGACAATGCTGCCACTCCTATGGGACTCAAAGCCATGAAAGAGCTTCAGACCGCCAACGAGAAGAAGGATACTGCATCCAATGCTCAGATAATGTTTCTGGTACTGAATACCTCGGGGCTTACTATTATTCCCGTTTCCATAATGGTTTACAGAGCAGAAATGGGAGCTGCCAATCCGGCCGATATTTTCCTTCCTATTTTATTGGCCACATTTTTTAGTACCATTGTCGGGTTAATTGCGGTCGCCGTGGCGCAGAAAATTAACCTGTTTAATAAGGTGGTTTTGGGATATCTTGGAGGACTTGGGATGTTTATCGGTGCCGTTATTTACGGTTTATCGTTGCTCGATCGGGAGCAAATCAGGGTTGTTTCCCTGCTGACAGCTAACATTATTCTGTTTTCCATCATTGTTACGTTCATTCTAATGGCCGTTATCCGAAAAGTAAATGTTTACGAGTCATTTATAGAAGGGGCTAAAGACGGCTTTTTCATTGCCGTTAAAATTATCCCTTACCTGATTGCTATTTTAGTGGGAATTGGTGTTTTTAGAGCAGCAGGAGCCATGGAAGTATTGATTGACGGGATTGCATGGGTTATAAGTGCTGTTGGTTTGAATACCGACTTTGTAGGTGCTTTACCCACCGCATTGATGAAACCTTTGAGCGGTAGTGGAGCCCGCGGTATGATGGTGGATGCCATGAATCTCCACGGTGCTGATTCTTTCGTAGGCCGCATTGCAAGCACTGTCCAGGGAGCCACAGATACCACCTTTTATGTGATTGCCGTATATTTTGGATCAGTAGGAATTCGAAAAACCCGGCATGCAGTGGCCTGTGGTCTTATCGCTGATTTTGCAGGAATTATTGCGGCTATTTTATTGGGATATCTTTTCTTTGGTTGAAAGTTTTCACAGTGGTTTTTAGAAAAGACCAAACGCAAAGACGCATGGCCTTTTTATAGAAGAGTTATGTGGGATTATCTCACAATTTGGTCCCTACAACTCCCAGATGATCCGTAAACTCCTCGGTTGCTTTAATATTGGAAAAGTCTGCATCCACCATTAACGATGTGATGGTTGCTTCATCAACCCTGTGCTCAAGTGGAGGTCCGGACTCACAGGCATCTTCTCTTTTTGCCCAGTCAATAATTAAAAGTTTCCCGTTGGGCTTGAGCACGCGCTTGATCTCTTTCAGCAAGAGGTGGGGTTTTCTCAATTCATGAAAGAGGTTGATTAACCAAACCACATCAGCATACTCATCCTCTACAGGAAGTTCGTTGTCGGCCATCAGATGCGGAGTGATGCGACTGTATTCAGGGAGGTTACTTCTCATCTCCTCTACCATTACCGGCTCTATATCGTAAGCATCGATAAGCGCCTTGGGCATAAGGTCTCCAAGAGCAGCAGTGATAAATGCAGTGCCTGCTCCGATATCGATGATTCTTTCCGGTTTTTTATAATCGATGAATGCCCAGATCTTTCCGGGTTCAAGTTTTTCCAGTCTTTCCGGATCATTCAGTTTTTTCCGGTGCTCAGGATTAAATTTTTTGTCTTCCATAGGGGTTTTTTTTATTCTGTCAAAAGTAAACAATCAGGAGGGTATCATGTTTGGAAACTCTCGAAATTAAATTCTTTACCTTCTCCGTTAAAATCCTTATATTTATTGTATTGTCTCATTTTCAAAAATGATAAGTTATGGAAGAAGCAAAAAAAGATAAATCCAAAAAGACAAAACGAGGTGCCTGGACCATTGGTTGGGGCTGGATGTTGGTAGTTCCTGCCATGGCTTTTTTGTCGTGGGCAACCAAGAAAGGAATTAAAGATGCATTGGAAGAAGAACACCCTGCACCACTTACCATCCTTAAAGAAAGATATGCCAAAGGGGAAATAGACCGGAATGAATATGAAGAAAAGTTGCGTGATCTTTTGGCATCTTGAGAATATGTTTTTAGAAATTGTCTGATACCGGCTCTTATTGATTAGAGCCGGTTTTTTTGTGTCCTATGTTAATCTACCATTAAGTCCGCTCGTGTTTTATTAACGGTTACTTAAACGCGGCTTAAAATACACGAAACGATAACAATGTTCTTTTGCAGTGTCTAATTTGAATGACAAACCAAAAAAACATGATGACAATGAAAAATCGTTTTATGCTTTTAAGCCTTCTCTTCGGATTTGGAATGGCTGTTTCTTTCACTTCGTGTGATGATGATGACAACAATGATGACAACAACAATACAATAGACACAGGAAATGTTGTTGTGACTGAAAACATTACTGAAAACACTACCTGGACCAGTGACAAGGTTTACCAGCTGGGTGGGCGTATTTCGGTTGAGGCCGGAGCCACACTTACAATTGAGCCTGGTACCATTATTAAAGGTGAGGCGGGAACGGGTGCGAATGCTACTGCACTTGTTGTGGCGCGTGATGCTAAACTTATGGCTGAAGGAACCGCTGATGCTCCTATTATTTTTACCTCTGTGGCCGACGAAATCTCTCCAGCCGATGTGGCTGCCGGTGATTTTGCCAGTCCTAATCTGGAACCCAATGTGAATGGTCTTTGGGGTGGTCTTATTGTGCTTGGAAATGCCCGTATATCAGCTTCCAATGATGCCGGGGATCTTACAGAAGTGCAAATTGAAGGTATTCCCACTTCTGATCCCAACGGTCTTTATGGTGGCAGTGATGATGAAGACAATTCAGGGGTGCTCAAATACATCTCTATTCGTCATGGTGGTAGTAATATTGGATCAGGAAACGAAATAAACGGGTTGACACTTGGTGGCGTCGGATCCGGTACTGTTGTGGAGAATATCGAGGTGGTTTCCAATCAGGATGATGGCATCGAATGGTTTGGTGGTACCGTAAATGTTACCAATGCGCTTATCTGGAATGTTGGTGACGACGGAATGGATGCTGACCAATCATGGACCGGTACACTCGATAACTTTATGGTGATTACTGTAGCCGGGCACAGTTTTGAGTTGGACGGACCGGAAGGGTCGTCAGACTTTGGACCTTATATCATGAAGAATGGTATTGTAATTGCCAATAGCGAGGATCGTTCTTCTGAGGACCTTATCAATACTGACGATAACACAAGTGTCAGCTTCGACAACATATTTATCACTGCAATTGCTGAAGGTCAGCAAATAAATCGTGTAACCCATGATGTTGGAGTTGTTTCATTCGAGAATATCGTTTTGGATGTAAATGAGGCTGATCTTGCTTCACATGTAAACGGGGAGATTCCTGCAGGTATTACCGCCGGCACTGCTCCTGCAACAGCAATTAATACATCTGTTTTTGGATGGACATGGGCTGCTAATGCGGGTGCAACTTCTTTCTAATCTTACCGCAACAGTTAAATATAAGAATAATTGAAAAGAATTAACAGAACGGGCTTGCAGAGCAATCGCAAGCCTGTTCTTCTGCATTAAGCAAAACAAACGGACGAACAAACGGATGAATAAAATGAGAAACTTGGTAATTGTTATCCTATCCCTGATATCAACGATTGCTTATTCACAGAAAGGGACCATAAGAGGTACGGTATATGACGGAACCACCGGTGAAACACTCGTTGGAGTGAGCGTGGTAATCAAAGATACCTATACCGGAACAGCCACCGACCTTGATGGTAAATTTGCCCTGCAAACGAATCCCGGAATATATGACCTTCAACTATCCTTTATCTCTTTTCAGTCGCTTATTGTGGAGGGTGTTGAAGTAAAAGCTGATGAGGTAACGGTGCTCAACAATCTTGAATTGGGAGAAAGTACCGTTGAACTTGAAGATGTGGTGGTCACAGCCCGTGCTATCAGAAATACCGAGGCGGCCTTGCAAACCATGAAGGCAAAATCGTCAGTGATGCTCGATGGAATTTCGGCTGCCAAAATGGAGCTTATTGGTGACGGTACCGCAGTGGAAGCCGCAAAAAGAGTTACAGGGGTAACCATTGAAGATGGCAAATATGTGTATGTCAGGGGTTTGGGCGACCGATACTCAAAGACGACCCTAAATGGTGTAGATATTCCCGGACTTGATCCGGATCGAAACAGCCTTCAGATGGATATTTTTCCCTCCAATCTGATTGACAATATGATGGTGAGTAAAAACTTCACCGCAGAGATGCCAGCCGATTTTACCGGTGGATTGCTTAATGTAAGTACCAGAGACTTCCCGGACAGGAAAGTTTTTAGTGTTTCTGCGGGTACCGCCTTTAATCCGGATGTGCACCTGAATGAGGATTTTCTGTCTTATGATGGTGGCGGCACCGATTTTCTAGGTTTTGATGATGGCACCCGTGCCCTTCCCGACCGTGCAAGGCAGTCTAATATTCCCACCCCGATTAGTGGTGCCCCTCAGAATGAAGTTGTTGACTTTATCCGGAGTTTTAATCCACAGTTGGGAGCAAAGGAACAAACAAGCCTGATGGATTACAGTCTCGGCTTTTCGTTTGGCAACCAGATAGATCTGGATTCAGAATCTGCGAAAGCCCCAAAACTGGGGTATATATTCTCTCTTTCGTATAAGAATGAATACGATTTTGACAGCGATGTGCAGTATGGCGAATATCAGAAACAGATTGACCCTGACTCGTATGAGATGAGGTACGCCACGCTTCAGAACGGAGCCGTGGGAGAACGAAATGTGTTGGTGGGAATGCTCGGCGGAATTGCTTACAAAACCAATTTTAATAAATACAGATTTACTGCAATGCACCTTCAGAACGGTGTAAGCAGAGCCGGAAAATTCAGCATTGATAATGATGCTTCTGCAGTGGGGCAGTCCGGGTATTATGCTGAGTCGGACAACCTGGAATACAACCAACGATCTCTGACCAATTTTTTGCTGAGTGGAACTCATGTTTTTCAGGAATCGGGTTGGGAAGTGGACTGGAGATTGTCGCCCACTTTTTCTTCCTCTCAGGATCCGGACATCCGGAAAACGGCGTTTACGTTTCGTTCCGATGACGATGTCATGTTTAATGCAGGAGCCGGAGGTAATCCCACTCGCATCTGGAGGGAGCTGAGCGAAATAAATGCCACCGCAAAGATGGATATTACAAAAGAATATCAGTTTGGGGAAGAGGATGCAACATTGAAATTCGGAGTCAGTCACAATTACAAACAAAGGGATTATGAGATTCTCTTTTTTGATGTTCAGTTTTTTGGCGGCCAGTCCTGGGAGGAGCCTGATGCATCGCAAGTGCTGAATCCGGAAAACCTTTACCCAAATCAACCCAATGCTATTTATTATCAATCGGGCAATAATAATCCGAACCCCAATGCTTATGAATCGAATGTGCATAACACTGCTGCATACCTGTCCAATGAAATATCGCTTTTCAGCAATTTTAAAACCATACTCGGTGTTCGGATGGAGAACTATGTACAGCGACATACCGGTCGTGACCAGAGTTATGCAAGTGGTGATACCCGAAACGGACGAAATTTGGACAATGACAAGGTCCTAGAATCGTTGGATTTCTTTCCATCTGTCAACCTGATTTATGCACTTTCGGAACAACAAAACCTGCGGGCTGCATATTCCCGAACCATTGCCCGTCCGTCGTTTAAGGAACTTTCGTTTGCTCAGATTCTGGATCCCATCAGCAACCGGATATTTAATGGCAGCCTGTTTCCTTATTCTGATTGGGATGGCAATCTGGTAGAGACACGCATCAATAATCTTGATCTTCGATGGGAACTCTTTGGCGACAGGGCCCAGAATGTTTCTGCCAGTGTTTTCTATAAGCAGTTTGATAAGCCCATCGAATTGGTTCGGATTCCTGAGCAGCAGACAAGTACCGAATATCAGCCCCGGAATGTTGGAGATGGTCAGTTGTACGGATTTGAGTTTGAATTCAGTAAGAACCTCGACTTTGTATCACCCTTGTTGAAGTATTTCAGCATCAATAGTAATGTTACTTTGGTGAAGTCTGAAATAGAAATGACAGATGCGGAATACAGCGCCCGAAAAACTTATGAGAAAACCGGAGAGTCTATTGATGACACCCGTGAAATGGCTGGCCAGTCGCCATACGTCATCAATGCCGGATTAACTTACAATAATTATGAGTCTGGTCTGGCTGCCGGGTTGTTTTACAATGTGAAAGGAGAAACCCTTTCGATAGTAGGTGGCGGTCTTTTCCCTGATATCTATGTATCACCCTTTCACAGTTTGAACTTAAGTGTCAATAAAAAATTCGGGGAGGATCAAAACACAAAAGTTGACTTTAAGGTTTCGAACCTCCTTAATCAGAAACAGGAAAGTTATTATCATTCTTATGAAGCCGAGAATCAGGTGTATAATATTTTTAACCCCGGGCGTACTTTCAGCGTGGGGTTGAGTTACCAGTTTTAATGGTCTGACAGGGCATTCACATCCGTTTGTTGAAGTCGGGAGAGGCCTGCCGGAGATGTCCGGGGGTCTCTCCTTTTTTCAGGCTTTTTAGGCTGACTTTTCAGACCTTCAGGCTGATTTTCCCAGGCTTTCCAGCCAGGCCTTCCAGCCTGATTTCCCCAGGCCTTCCAGCCTGATTTCCCCAGGCCTTCCAGCCTGATTTCCCCAGGCCTTTCAGCCTGATTTCCCCAGGCCTTTCAGCCTGATTTCCCCAGGCCTTTCAGCCAGGGTTAAATAAATATGACGCCCCTTTGGGGCTATTAGGTAAAGCCGCTAAGGGGCATTATGTTTAGCCATGGTTGTAAACCATTGTTTTCGTGATGCGTTAGGTGCGCTAGTGAGGTTAAGATGCATCACATTGTTAATTTAATCCCAGACGTAGCGTTCATCGTAATCGATGTGGTGCTCTTTTAGAAGGTGGCGGTACTCCTCCTTGAAAGTTCTTTTTTTATGGTGTTCCTCCTGATTAAGGATGTATCGTTTGACAATTTCCACTCCGTACTGGTTTACTGAGAAAGCGCCGTACCCATTCTGCCAGTAGAAATTCCGATATTTTAAACCTTTCTTTTTAATCCAACCAGAGGAATGACTTTTGAGCTCTTCCAGCAGTTTCATGAGAGGGATTTTTCGTGATAGCATGCACAGTATGTGGATATGGTCTGTATATCCACCAATCTGAATGGGCCAGGATTCGAGATCTGTACAAATGCCCGCCAAATAAGGGTATAGTTCCTTAGAAATATTTTTGTCGATGAGGTGAACTCTTTTTTTTGTACTAAAGGTAATGTGAATGTAGTTTTTAACTAATGATTGTGGCATGATATCAGGATTTTAGACCCTGAATGGGTTAGTGGTTAGTTTCCCGGAACCGGAGTCCCGGGAAATATTTAATTGTTAGAAGGTTTTATTGCTGTTGTTTCTCGCTTTAAAAGTAACAATGCTCTTACCGGAAAATGGTCAGAGATGAATAGACTGTCTTGTTTTATTTCATCCACAGTATGCTCCTTTACTTTCAATGACTCACTTACAAAAATGAAATCGATGCGTGTTCCTTCGTATCCGGGATCAAAAGCATTGTAGGTGATGTTGCCATGGCTTTTTGTTTCTGCAATTTCTTCAGCATTTAAAAGACGGAAATTTTCATCGGCTGAATTAATGATGGTGTTGTAAGGCCCACTTTCGGCAGGAGTGTTAAAATCGCCGGTAAGGATCACCGGTTCCACCCCGGCAATGCGTTTTATCTCCTGAAGCAGCATTTCTGCACTTTTAATGCGCGCCTCTTCGCTGATGTGACTGAAGTGGGTATTGAAGAAAAAGAGGGTTTTACCGTTTTCTTTAATTTTCAGTTTTGTCCAGGTAACAATTCTTGGGTAGTGAGTTCCCCAGCTCATGCTTCCGGGATCTTCAGGTGTCTCGGAGAGCCAGAAATGACCAGAGTCCTTAAGAGAGAGAAGTTCTTTATCGAAAAAAACGGGACATGCTTCTCCTTTGTTTATCCCGTCTTCTCTGCCAGCAGCCACAAAATTGTATCCTTCCATGATGTTTTTCAAATCATCCAATTGGTTGGGCAGCACCTCCTGCATCCCGATAATTGCCGGTTTCTTTTCTTCCAGGTAGCTTTGAACCAGAGGAATGCGGTGCTTCCATTGGTTGATGCCGTCGCCTTCATGATCAAGACGGATGTTGAAGGAGATAACCTCCAAGGAGGCTTTGTGGTTAGTGCAGGATGTTAGAAGAAGCAGTGCCATAACCATCGATAAGAAAAGTGTTTTCATGATTCGTTTTTTTAAGCATTCTTTACTCAGGCCTTTCGGTCTGATTTCCCCAGCCTTTCGGTCTGATTTCCCCAGCCTTTCAGCCTGACTTCCCCAGTCTTTCAGCCTGACTTCCCCAGCCCTACCGGCTGGGTTTTTGTTATTTCGCCCCGTTGGGGCTATAGAGTGAAGTTCCAAAGTAGCGTGAAAATAAGCAATGGTTGCAAGGCCATTGCTATTAATATTTCATTTTTTAAATTTTCACCCATTCATTCGTTTCCCCGGATTTTTGTACCGCATCAATTACCTTCATGTTGTTGATGGCATCTAGGTGTGACACCGGCAGAGGTTTATTGTTGATAACTGCATCTGCGAATGCATCGAACATCAGGCCATAAGCATTGGCCGGGGGAAACTCAATGTCGCGGGTTCCCATGCCATCGGTGACAGTCATTTTTGCCGCAACATCCACGTAGGTATTGAAAGGTATGTGAATGGTAATGCTTCCTCCGCTGGTAACGATATCCACTTTTTGAAAGGCCTGAGCAGCTGTGGAAACCGAAAAGGTGGCGCGGGCTCCACCAAAATCCATGATGGAGGATGAGTGCATGTCGGTACCAAAATCGGGATGTGTGGACTGAAGAGCCATAACCTGCGCGGGTTCTTTTCCCATTATAAACCTTGGAACCGAAATGGCATAACATCCGATGTCCATCAGTGCTCCACCCCCATATTCCGGAATGTTTCGAATATTTGTGGGGGAAGGATTGTTGTATGAAAAGGCCGTGTGAATGTACTGAACGTCTCCTATTTGACCGGTTTTTATGATGTTCCGGGCATGTTGCCACATGGGATGAAACATATACATAAAGCCTTCCATGAGCGGAATGCCTGCTTCCTGTGCTTTGGCAACCATCTGGTTTGCTTCAGCTGCAGTCATTCCCAATGGTTTTTCACATAAGACAGGCTTGCCGGCATCAATGCTTTTCTCCACCCACTCTTTGTGCATGTGATTGGGCAGGGGAATGTAAATCATATCCACATCCGGGTCGTCCAGCACCGCCTGATAGGAACCGTACCACATGGGAATGTTGAATTCCTGTGCCATTGCCTCTGCTTTCTCTATATTTCGGGATCCAATAGCGAATGCTTCGCAGTTATTGGTCTGCTGCAGAGGCAATACAATACGTTTGAGGAAGTGGTTAGAGGTTCCGAGTATTCCTATTTTTAGTTTTTTCATCAGTATAAAATTTGATTATTAAGGTCTAATGGAACTCGCATGCAGGAATTTATACATATTCTCTTGTTGCAATCGTTGCCATGCTCGTTTCATCAGTATAAAATTTTATTTAAGTTATTGATCTGATGGAACTCATTCCGAGTGATCCAGACTCGTTTTATCATTCTGAAATTTGATTATTATGACCTTGTTAAATGTTTTTTAGAGCCGTGAGTTTTTATAACAAACAAGGTTTGATCAGGTTTTGGACCAGGGCAGGAAGTTTTAGTAAAACTATTCATTCTAATGAAATATTCCAATTTTGTTGAGAGGTGAAGAGGTGCCATTCCATACAAATCGGCTAATCTTGAAATGATGCTCGAAAGTTCCCGGGTTTTCCGAAATTATGCTGTGATGCAGTGATTTCCCCTAATAAGTCCTAAATTTGAAAAATATGATGCTATATATTGAAGCAATCCATAAAATCTTGATTTATGGGTAATAAGAATCTCAGTGGACCAAAGAACGGTAATCGTTTCTGGCATACGTTGGATAATGCGGCCAAAATTTTTCCGGCCATAATTACCCGGGAGGTAACTTCTGTGATTCGTGTTTCAGCAAAACTGACGGAACCGGTAAAGATTGATGCTTTCAGAAAGGCTGTGTTGATGGCAGAAGGGAGATTCCCCTACTATCTGATGCAGCTTCGCAAGGGTTTTTTCTGGTACTATCTGGAGCATTTACCGTACCATATTCCCATAGAATCGGACGAGGGAGAGTGCTGCAGAAAGTTTGAAAAGGGCGGTTTACTGCTTCGTTTTTTGATACGTGAAAATAGCATCAGTCTGGAAGTATCACATATTCTTACCGATGGTGGGGGAGCCTTTGATTTTCTTCGGACCGTATTGATTGGTTATTTTCAGGAGTGTGGTATCGATGTTCCTGAAGATTTTTCTTACAAGAAACCAAATGAGAAATGGTCGGAAGAAGAGTTCGAAGATGCCTACAAACGTTACTTTAGAGAGGATATTCCTCCAATGGTGCGAAGGTCCAAAGCATTCCATTTGCCATTCTCAATTAATTCTTCTCCACGTTTCCATCGGACCATTGTTGATGTCTCTATGGAGGATATTAAGCGGGTGACCAAAGAGAATAAGGTCAGTATTACTGTTTATTTGGCATCGGTCTATCTTTACATTCTTCAGGATGTTTTTGAACGCCTGAACCCTCTAACTAAAATGAAGATGTCAAAGATGTTACGTGTCCAGGTTCCTGTCAATCTGAGAAACGTTTTTTCCTCACAGACCATGCGGAATTTTTCATTATTTGTGATGCCTGAAATAGATTTGCGCCTGGGCCATTATTCATTTGAGGAAATACTACGCTCGGTGTATCATCAGATGGAGTTGGAGACCGAGGCCAAATTGATTAATAAAAACATTGCCCGCAACGTGGGAAGTGAGAAGAAATTATATGTTCGCAGTATTCCTCTTTTTATCAAGAGTTTAATTCTTAAGGCAAAATTTAATTCTCTGGGGACCAGCCAGTACAGTGGTGTGGTAACCAATCTGGGTAAAGTAGATCTTCCCCGAAGTGTTTCCGAAAAAATAAACCATTTTGTATTAACTGCTCCGCCACCAAACAAAATGTTAAAAGTGAGTTGTGCTGTGGTCGGGTTCAACGACCGTCTAACGCTTTGTTTTGGGAGTGTTGCCCGATCAAAGCAATTTGAAGAACGTTTTGTTGAATTTCTGAATGAGAGCAGAATCTCTGCAAAGTCAGACTTAAAAGAAGATTAATGAAGAATTGTCCAAACTGCGGGGTAACCCTTGATGAAAACGCCAATTTCTGTTCCTTATGTGGGGAGCCGTTGCTGGAGCGTAATGAAACCAATCTGGCTTTTATAGAAACACGTCAAAAGGAGCGGAAGGATAAGATTCTGACTGAGTACCGTAAACTGTCGGGATTCCAGAAAAGAAAGCTCTTTTTGAAGATCTCCGGCATGATATTGTTGTCCGGTATTTTTATCACGCTTGTGATTGATTTCGTGCTTAACGGAACACTTTCCTGGTCCCGCTATCCGGTTACAGTTGGTCTTGTTCTGCTGCTGAATATTACAATGGGCACTTTTTGGGCCCAAAGAGAGTTGCTTTGGGGTGGTTTAAGTTTTATTTCATCATCAGTACTGCTTGTCCTGCTTGATATATATTCAGGTAACTCCGGTTGGGGGATGCAACTGGGTATTCCGTTGCTCTTTGCGGCTTATGTTACGGTTCTCCTTCTTTTCAGGCTCATTCGGAGAGCAAGTCAAAAGGGACTCAATGTTGTTGCTTATTCTCTGGTTACTTCAGGAATACTTTGTATCTGTACAGAGGGGATTATCAATTTATACTGGTTCGATTCTTTAGATTTCAGGTGGAGCCTTATTGTAATGGCATCATCAGTTGTTACTGCGTCGTTAATGCTTTATGTTCACTATCGGCTAAAAAAGGTGACGGATCTGAAAAGATTTTTCCATATCTAGTGCCTTTTCATGAGGCTAGAAAATGGACCAAAGTTCATTCCACAGGTTCCGGTTCTGAACAAAATATAGAAAAAGTGCGCCCAGCCAACCGTGTAAAAGACCCAGTGCCCACAGATTGTTCCATCTGAACCAGGCTATGATAAAGACCACTTCCATGATAAAGGTGAAAACCATCAGTGGGAATGATGGATAGTGGGCCATTGCAAAGAGAAATGAGACAAGAATTATTACCTGATTTTGGCCAAGTTTCAGTGTGGTGATTGATCCCAGGTTTCCCGCGATTATTGCTATCATTACAAATTGTTGAATCAGACCCCAAAAGGGATAGAGAGCCAATACCGGAATGAGGTTCCACGACAGAGAAGATTCGCTTTCGGAAATGAGTATTCCGGGAATAATAAGGAGTGCCACCGGGATACCGAAAAGGAATGTTCTCTTAAAACCGGATCTCTGAAAGCCCCAGTTGTACAGAATTTGTTTGTTTGTCCGATATCTTCGCAGGATATAAACAATCCAAAACAGACAGGCACTGACAATATAAAAAACCCGCAATTCCAGCCAGTCCATCATAATATACTTCAATGCTCCTGTTGCGACAACCGCGTATATCTCGAACCATTTTCTTTTATCAGGCCCGGAGACCTTTTTGTCTTTGGTTGATGGAGAAGAAATGGATGAATCAGGCATAGAACGAGTGATATTTAATTTTGACCATGAAAGAGAAATGGAGATGGGACCCTTGATAAACAAAGATAATCAGATTTTTGGAGTAAGGCTGCTTGAAATGAATGTTTTGGAGGTGTTGTACTTACGGTTAAGACAAGTCCAACAGAAGTCCGGAATTGTGTAGCAAACAAAAAAGCCACTCACAGAAAATCCTCTGTAAGTGGCTTTTTATCAATGTGGGCCCAGTAGGGCTTGAACCTACGACTCCCTGATTATGAGTCAGGTGCTCTAACCAGCTGAGCTATGGGCCCGGCTACAGGGTTTTTCGCCTGAGCGGATGCAAAAATACAAAACCGGAACGAATATTCAAACATTAAAACCACAAATAAATCGTGTGAAGTTCCTTTTTGAAAATGTTTGGGACATTATAGGGTGGAGAGAGATAAGAATCTTAATTTTGACATTTCAAAATCAAGATTTATGTCTGTAAGAAACATCATATTCGATTTGGGAAATGTGCTCATTCCGCTAAAAAGGGAGGCTGCAAAGGATGCTTTTAGTAAATTACTAGCCGGGGAGATGAAGGGAACGGATGTGTTTTCTTTCAAAACCCTGGACTCTTTTATTGAATTTGAGACCGGGAAAATTTCATCCGCGCAGTTCCTGAAGAGCATCGGTCACTTTTTCCGACCGGATGTTACCAACGAGGATATTGTTGATGCATGGAACAAAATACTGGGCGATTTCCCGGAAGAGCATGTTGAGATGCTCAGGGATTTGGGAAAAGAATACCGTTTATTTGTGTTAAGTAATACCAACGAGATACATGCTCAGAAATATGAAAAAGAGGTTCCCGGAGTGGAGCACCTCGGAGACCTCTTTGAAAAGCTTTATTATTCCCATACTATGCGACTTCGTAAACCTCAGCCTGAAATATATGAACAGGTTCTGAGGGAGAATAACTTGAATGCTGCAGAAACCTTATTCGCCGATGATCTTGCAGAGAATCTTGAAACTGCCGGACGGCTGGGGATTCAGACGCTTCACATCACACCCGGCTTTGATCTGCCAGAATGGTTTCGAGGCTTTAGCAGGAGGTAGTGTTTATCTTTTTACCAGTACCCAAACTTCTTCTTTTCCTGGCTGAGAGCGTTCCTGCTGCATCTTGCTGATGGCTTCTTTCTTGTCGGAAAAACCCATATAGGAAACTTTGTAGAAGTCGCTGTTTTCGCCCCAGCTGCGCATAATCACTTCAGACTGATATCCCTGGTCGGTCAGTTCTTTTTTGAAAGACTCTGCATTGTCCTGACTTGAAAAACTGCCGGCAATAAGGAAGTATTTGTTGGGTTCTTTGGGAACCGGTTTGGGTTCCGGCTTAGGCTCTTCAACCTTTTTCGCAAGAGTATCGGGTTTGGGCGCCGGAGCTACCTTTTTAACAGGTTCTTTTTTGGGAGGTTCTTTCTTGTCCTTACAGGCCACTCCCAGTACCAGAAGTGCTGTAGCCAATAAAAAAATCTTCTTCATAATTGTGAAATTAGTTTGCTTAAAAGGCTCAAATAAGGCTTTAATAGTGCAATTTAAAAAATAAAGTTACAAATAAAGCTATTATTTGACCAACTTTGCAAAAAAATCAATCCACAAACTTGTAGCCAACCCCTTTAATGGTGCGGATGTGGTCTTGTCCGATCTTTTCCCGTAATTTTCTTATGTGAACATCAATGGTACGGTCGCCAACGATAATGTTGTCTCCCCAAACAGATGCATATATTTCGTCGCGGGTAAATACCCGGTCAGGCTTGGCAGCCAACAGCAGCAAAAGTTCGAATTCCTTTTTGGGGAGCGAAAGCTCTTTACTTCCGGAGGTAACCAGATATTTTTCCCGATCAATAATGAGGTCGCCCACGGTTATTTTATTGTCTTCTTCAGGCTCTTTGGAGGAGGTGCCGTGTGCGTAACGTTTCAGAAGCGCTTTTACGCGCGATATTAATACTTTGGGTTTAATTGGCTTGGTGATGTAATCGTCCGCGCCTGCATCAAAACCGGCAATCTGTGAGTAATCTTCGCCTCTTGCAGTGAGAAAAACAACCAGTGTATCCTTGAGGGCGGGTACTTTTCGTATCTCTTCGCAGGTTTCTATGCCATCCATTCCGGGCATCATCACATCCAGTACAATCAGGTGGGGGTTTTCTTCTTTGGCAATTTTTAATCCATCCTGTCCGTTGTTGGCTGTTCGTACCGAAAAACCTTCTTTTTTCAGATTGTATCCGATGAATTCCAGAATATCGGGCTCATCATCCACCAACAGTATTTTGTAATCTGATGTTTCGTTCATGATTTTTGGTTTGTTAGGTATGTCTTCTATTCTCTGATATCTAATAACTATTTTCAAGCTTTCTCCAGTGTAAAAGTAAACGATGTTCCCTTCCCTGGCGTACTGTTTACATTGATGGTTTGCTTATGTGCTTCAATGATGTGTTTCACGATTGCCAGTCCCAGACCAGTCCCTCCCTGTTCACGTGACCGGCTTTTGTCGGCACGGTAAAACCGTTCAAACACTCTGGGCAGATCACGTTCCGATATGCCCACTCCGTTGTCGCGTACTTCCACCAAAACCAGATTGTCCATATCGTAAAAGCTGATGGTTGTCTGGCCGCCATCTATACCATAATTGATGGAGTTGACAATAAGGTTGCTGATGACCTGAAAGATACGGGGTTTATCTCCTTTAACAAATATGTTTTTATCGGCACTCTTGCCGAATTTTAATTTAATTTTCCTCTTATCTGCGCGTACCTCTTGCAGATCAAAAGCTTCTTCTACCATTTGGTAAATATTGAATTTGGTGATATTCAGCTCCAGTTCGCCCGACTCCAGCTTGGAGATGGCTTCCAGATCCTCAATAATGGATATCATCCGGTCGATGCTTCTTTCTGTACGTTCCAGATAGAGCATATTGATTGCAGGATCATCGATGCCTCCCTCCAGTAAGGTAAGGATATAGCCCTGAATGTTAAAAACCGGGGTCTTTAATTCATGTGACACATTTCCCAGAAACTCTCTCCGGTATTTTTCAAGCTGACGAAGCTGTTGAATCTCCATGGTTTTCCCCTTCATCCACTCTGCAACTTCCCGGTTTACCTGAGAAAAAATATCGTCATGATTATCCTGAGACTCTTTTATGCCCGGTTTAAAATTATGAATCGACTTGTAGATGGGTTTGATCTTGGCATAAATGAACAGGCTGATGAGGTGATTGACTGCCGAAAAGGCGATTCCGGTAAACAGGGGAATGGTAATAAGCAGGGAGATGGGCAGGTTCGGGCTGAAATAATTGATTAAAAAGAACAGCAATGCAAGAACCAGAAATGTAATGGTAATATATCCAACAATTCTTTGTGGTGCAATAGACTTCATTCGTTTAAAAATTTACTTTTTGCTACACCTGTGTGCATGACAAATTTATATGAAAAAGAGCGTCTGCCTGCAATTAAAAAGAGGTATTCGGTATGTTAATTTTCTGTTAAGGCTCCGGAAGTGCCGAAAACATTAAAAATTACCCTAAATTTGAGAAAAATAGAGGCCGAAACCTAACAAAAATTTAATATTCGGGTTTGAAAAGAACCATTTTGGCCAATTATTTTTGCAGCTTAAACATACAGGAATATGACACTTGTCTGGACAATCGCTATTGTACTTTCACTGCTGGCCGTTATCGACCTGATTGTGGGAGTATCCAATGATGCTGTAAATTTCTTAAATTCTGCCATCGGAAGCAGGGTGGCCACGCGCCGTGCTATTTTCTGGATTGCCGGTGCAGGAGTGTTGCTGGGTACATTTTTTTCTGCAGGCATGATGGAGGTTGCCCGTAAAGGGGTTATTTATCCGCAAAGTTTCTTTCTCACGGAGCTGATGATTATTTTTCTGGCTGTAATGATTGTGGATATATTGCTGATTGACACCTATAATACGCTTGGTTTCCCGACATCCACCACCATTGCAGTTGTATTCGAACTTACCGGAGCTGCCCTGGCCATTGCTTTTATAAAGACGAGTGGTCCTCTTTCCGGAGAATCGGTTCTCTCGGATTACATAAATACAGGTCGGGTATTTCTTTTATTTTCAGGGATTTTGGTGTCTATTCTTTTTGCATTTCTGGCAGGTGCTTTGGTTCAGTTTATTTCCCGTTTGGTTTTTTCTTTCAGATATCAGGGACGTTTTCGACTGTTGCTTTCCATCTTCGGTGCTTTATCTGTTTCCGGTATTTTGTTTCTGATTTTCATGAAGGGAATTGATGCATCTTCTTTGTTGGATAATCCGATGGTTCACTGGACAGGAGAGCATCCGTTTTATACCTTCCTGATGATTTTTGTCGGAACCTTTTTTCTGCTCTATTTATTGGCCCTGTTGTTTCAGGTAGATATACCGAAAATGGTTGTTTTGTTTGGTACTTTTGCACTGGCCCTCTCTTTTGCAGCCAACGATTTGGTCAATTTCATCGGAGTTCCCCTTGCTGGCATTGAGAGTTTTCGTGCTTTTCTGACTTCGGGAGGTGGTATGTCTCCTGATTCTTTTGGCCTCTCTTTTCTGACTGATGCCTGGCTGAGAGATCATGGATTAGGAGATTGGGTTTATGGAGCATTTTTCCTGGGTTCCGGAATTGTTATGATTCTGACACTTTTTTATTCCCGTAAGGCACGATCTGTCACAGAGACAGAAGTATATCTCGGACGGCAACATTCCGGGCAGGAGCATTTCGAGCCATCACAGCTTTCACGGATACTTGTTCGCCAGTTTTTGCGGTTTTATGGCAGAGCTGATGGCCTTTTACCGACTAATTTGCGCAGGTTTATTTCTGCAAAGTATCAAAAAAGTGATGATGAAGCCGAGGGAAAGAAAGTGGACGGGGTTATTTATTTTGATACTTTGCGTGCTTCGGTAAACCTGGTCGTTGCCAGCATTTTAATAAGTCTGGGTACCTGGTGGGGATTTCCGTTGTCCACCACGTTTGTCGTTTTCATGGTTGCCATGGGGACTTCACTGGCCGACCAGGCATGGGGAAGAGAAAGTGCCGTATATCGCATTTCAGGTGTTCTGTCCATTCTCGGAGGCTGGTTTATCACTGCCTGCCTGGGTTTTCTGGGTGCTTTCATTCTTACTCTTCTGCTATGGTGGGGAACATGGATTACAATGGTAGCTGCTTTAGGGTTTATGGTTTTTTATTTGGTGAAAAGTACCAGATACCATCGGAGGCGTCAGGAAGAAAAGGAAAAATTTAAGAAAGAATTCAGCAACGAGATTGCTCAGAATATTGGCTGGATGAGAAATGCCGGAAGCGAGACCATCAGAAAAATGTTGCTTGAGTCCTCCAAAATTTATCTTTTGTTGGTTCAGGGATTGCTGGAGGAAGATGCTGTCAAATTGCTTGAAGTTAAAGAAAAAACGGAAGGGCTTCGGGGGCGCGTAAAAGGAGCAAAAACAGAATTCTTCAGGGCTATGAGCAATATGCCTGAAGAGTCACAGGATCCCGGTCAGTTTTTTATTCAGGCACTGGATTACCTTACAGAGTTGTCCAATACTTTGATGGCAATGGTAAATCCCGTTTGTGATCATGTGAAAAATCAGCACAAAGGGCTGGTGGAGTATCAGCGTGAAGATTTAACGGGTATTTTGGAAGAGACCACTTCCTTTTTTAATTTTATGGTTCATCTGGAGAAAGATAAAAAGTTTGCCATGTTACCTGAGTTGGTTCAGCGACAACAGGCTCTTTTTTCGTTAATTGAAGGATTCAGACTTAATCATATCAGAAAAATCAGATCGGGTCACGGAAAAACGAGGATTAATATTATTTATATGGAGTTATTGGGTGAAACCCGAAATCTGGTAACTTATTCCGTTAACCTGGTAAAATCGTTGAAGAGTTTTTTCGAATAAGATAAGGACTGTTGATAGCGCCCATTAAAATTCTTTTATTTAGAATAATAGTTGTAACTTTCTCTATTCAAACCGGAAAGGAGGTTTTTTTTCAGACACTTGCTGTCCGTTTGAAAGAATTATTCTATTTCTAACTAAATTATTTTACCATGGGACTTATCTTATCCATTGTTATCGGTATTCTTGCCGGGTATCTTGGCAGTATTATTTTCAAAGGTTCAGGTTTGGGCCTTATTTGGAACCTGATTGTTGGGCTGATTGGAGGTGTGATAGGAGGTGCTTTATTTGAATTTCTAGGATTTCATGGTCAGGGTATCATCTGGCAGCTAATTGCTGCTACCGTTGGTGCCATCATTCTTTTATGGATTGTTTCTCTGTTAAGGAGAAAGTAATCACGGTAAGGCATTAATGTTTTGATGTCCGGATATTTGCCATTTTGAGATTTTTTCTTTTCCAACTTTCGAAGAGAAAATTAAGGGCCTTTAACCGGACATCATTATTTTTGTCTCAAAACACTTCTTATGATTATTGACGGTATTCTTCTTTTGCTTCTTTTGGTATGCATTATTCTTCTTGCTGTTTTGCTGGTTCGTTCGCCACGACACAAGAATGATGATTTGCAAAACGTCATACGCAATTTGATAAAGGAAGAGCTGCGAGATAATCGGACTGAACTGGGAAATTCACTTCAACAAAACCGTCAGGAGTTGTCTCACAATCTTGACAGGCTTACCGGAGTTCTGCAGGAACAGTTGTTTAAAATGCAGGAAGGAATGGACCGCAATGCTCATTCCAATCGTCAGGAATTGTCTCATTCTTTGAAAAATTTCGGTGAATCATTTTCCAATAATGTTGCTGATTTTAAGAATCTTCAGAAGCAGCGCTTTGATGACATGGCCCGAAAGCAGGATGATTTGGTGAAATCGACTGAAGAGCGGCTGGAGAAAATGCGCCAGACAGTAGATGAAAAATTGCACAAAACCCTGGAGGAAAGGCTGGGAAATTCATTCCGATTGGTTACAGAACGTCTGGAAGCCGTACGTGAAGGTCTGGGAGAGATGAAAAGCATGGCGGGTGAAGTAGGCGATCTCAAGAGAGTGCTCAGTAATGTCAAAACACGTGGTGTGCTCGGAGAGATTCAGCTGGGTAACATTCTTGAACAGATTATGGCACCTGAACAATATGAAAAAAATGTAAAAACCAGACGTGATTCATCAGGGCATGTGGAGTATGCCATTAAACTCCCCGGAAGCAGCGATAACGGAGAAGCTGTGTATATGCCTGTTGATGCCAAGTTTCCGCAGGAGGATTATGCACGGTTGCAGGTGGCCTTTGATAAGGGTGATGCAGACGGTATGGCATTGGCCACCAGACAACTGGTGACTGCCGTTAAGAAATCGGCCGCCGAGATTCGTGATAAATATCTGGATCCACCCCATACGACCGATTTTGGCGTTTTGTTTTTGCCTGTAGAGGGACTCTATGCGGAGGTGGTGCGTCAGCCCGATCTGGTTGCTGTGCTGCAACGCGACTTTAAAGTAATTGTGACCGGTCCCACCACATTGGCTGCTATGCTGAACAGTTTGCAAATGGGATTTCGTACGCTGGCCATTCAAAAACGGAGCAGTGAAGTGTGGGAAATTCTTGGTGCCGTAAAAACACAGTTTGGGGAGTTTGGCAAAGTGTTGCGCAAGGCTCAGGAGCGACTCAATCAGGCCAATAATGAAATAGAAACGCTGGTAACTACCCGTACCAATGTGATGATGCGAAAACTCCGCCAGGTGCAGGAGTTACCTGCAGATAAGAGCAAAGAGCTGATGGAAACCCTGGAAGAAAATGATGGTGATTAGCAAATAAAACCTAAGCCTAATGCCTGACCTTTTTAAAAAATACCTCTCCGGTATCGCTGCTCTCGTTTTTCCGGAAATATGCCGGGGCTGTGGCGAATGGCCGGGAGTGGAGCGCACTGCTTTATGCAGGAGCTGTGAGTCGAAAATGCCCCGTACCTGGTTCGAGAAAGTGCCCGGCAATCCGACGGAACAAATCTTTTGGGGAAGAGCGAAAATTGAATTTGCCTCTTCCTTGTATTTTTATAGGAAAGGGGAATTACTTCAACAAATTATCCATCAGCTCAAATATAAAGGCGATAAAAAGGCGGGAGTTTACCTGGGGCGTTTAGCGGGTCGTTTTCTGGTAAAAGAAGCCCTGGCCGGTGAAATTGACTGCATCGTGCCGGTTCCACTCCATCCGAAAAAGCAGAGACTTAGGGGATATAACCAAAGTCAAATTATTGCCCGGGGCATTGGTGAAATTACACGGTTACCGGTAAATACGGAATCTGTCATCCGGACAGTACATTCTGCAAGTCAAACCCGCAGAGGGCGCTACGAAAGGTGGCAAAATGTGGAAGGTATTTTTAAAGTGCTTCATCCACATCTTTTCCAAAACAAGCATGTGTTGGTTTTAGATGATGTGATTACCACAGGTGCCACCATTGAGGCGCTTTGCACTGCATTTGAACAAGTAACCGATGTCCGGATTTCGGTGCTGACCATTGGCATTGCAGCCGGTTGAAACGCGTTCCGAATGTTCGGGGCCCGTTTCTTCCGACCTTGAAAAGTGAATTTTAAACGGATGAGCGATCCATTTTTAATAATTCAGGGCTTTGCCCGTGGCAGCCAGAAAAATATCCAGAGATCGCAATTTATCTTTGATGGCTATGAGTTTGTCGAGCCTCATAAAGCCGATCTTGTAGTGATATTTGGGGCCATGGTATTCTTCGGAAATCGATTTGAACTCGAAGTTCTCCAGTACTTCCGGGTTGCTGTATCTGAGGTAAACTTCTATGGTTCCCTCTTTAAAATACTTGAAGCCCCCAAAATAATTGGCCTTTTTGTACTCGTATCGGTAATGATGTGCCAGAGCTGTAATGTCAGATAAAACCGCTGCTCCGGTTGGATGCCCGCCTGCTCCTTTTCCAAACATAAACTGCTTGTCGTAAGCAACCCCCTTGATTACCACACCGTTGAATTCATCTTCAACGCTGTAAATGTATTTGTCGCGGGTAACAAAGCGGGGTAGCACAAAAAGTGCGATTTTCTTGTCACGCAGACGCTCCACCTGCCCTACCAATTTAATTTTATATCCCTTTTCGCGGGCGTAATTGATGTCAAACTCTGAGATGTTGGAAATGCCATAGTTGAGCACCTCATCGGGTGATACCACGACTCCGAAGCTGTGCATGGTAAGAATAATCAACTTGAACAGAGAATCGAAACCATCCACATCAAAAGATGGGTTGGATTCAGCAAACCCCAGTTCCTGTGCTTTTTTCAGAGCATCGGAATAGCTTTCGTTGTTGTCAAAAACTTTTGAAAGTATGTAATTGGAGGAACCGTTGAGGATGCCTGTAACCGATAGCAATAAGTCGTTGTCGTAATATTCTTCCAGGTTCCGTATGACAGGAATACTACCACATGCCGAGGCTTCATAAAGCAAAGAGACATTGTTTTCTTTGGCGAGAGCCATCATCTCGGTGAGATTTTCGGCCAGCATTTTTTTGTTGGCGGAAACCACATTTTTTCCTTTCTGAAGTGCTTTTTTTACAATGAAATAGGCATCATCCGCATTGTCGATTAGTTCCACAATGGTGTTGATGCCTGTGTCATTCAGAATTTCATCCGGCTCATAACAAAACATTTCATCGGGAAGCGACCGTTTTACCTGTCGTTTCACACAAATTTTCTTGACTTCGGCTTCCAGCGCCGGACTCTTCTCAAGAACATCGTATAGGCCTTTGCCTACAACGCCGAATCCGAAAAGACCAATATTTAATTTTTGACGTGACATTTTTTTAAGTTTTTGCGGAAGTGAGTTTTTTGCTTGTTTATTTAACCGGGTTATTTGTGAACCAATCAGGTCTCAGAAAAGCGAGGCATTCAGTTTGGTTACACCATATGTCTGTCTTATGATTAAGGTCGGTTGAAAACTCTTTACAAAAGAGAAAATGGTTCTGATATCAGAAATTACATCTGAATATCAGAACCAAAATAGTTATGACCAAAGGTACGAACATTTTTGTCTTTGCAACAAAGCAATCAGAACAGGTTTTCCTGTTTTGATAGAAACCATTAACCCGGATATTGGTTATTCCTGGTTTCAATTCACATCTCCGGGGATAAAAGTCTCATACCTTTATCAAAGACGTTGTTTCAGACAGCCTTTATTTTCCAACCTTCTCAAAAGCGGCAGACAGATCAGCTTTGATATCATCAATATGCTCGATGCCCGTGGAAAGTCTCAAAAGTCCGGGTTCAATACCAGCAGCTTTTTGTTCTTCTGCCGAAAGCTGTTCGTGGGTTGTGGAACTCGGATGAATGATAAGGGTTTTTGCATCACCCACGTTGGCCAAATGACTAACCAGTGATAAGTTGTTGATGAACTGGTCGGCCGTTTCTGGGCCACCCTTAATTTTGAAACTCAGTACTCCTCCAAAACCGCGTTTCAGGTACTTTTGAGCAAGTTCATGATAAGGACTTGATTTCAGTCCGGGATAGTTGACATATTCTACCTGCGGATGATTTTCCAGCCATTGAGCCAGTTTCAGGGCATTTTCCACAGTACGCTCAACCCTTAGCGAGAGTGTTTCCAGCCCTTGCAGAAGAAGGAAAGCATTAAAAGGACTCAGGGCGGGTCCAAAATCGCGAAGTCCCTCCACTCTGGCACGAATGGCGAAAGCAATATTGCCAAACGGTCCGTCAGCACCGAATACTTCCCAGAACTTCAGTCCGTGGTAGCCTTCCGAGGGCTCTGTGAAAGCAGGAAATTTTCCGTTGCCCCAGTTGAAGTTTCCGCCATCCACGATTACACCCCCAATGGAGGTTCCGTGTCCACCAATCCACTTGGTGGCTGACTCTACTACCACATTGGCACCATGCTCCAGTGGTCGGAAAAGGTACCCACCGGCACCAAATGTGTTATCCACAATAAGAGGGATGCCGTGTCTGGCAGCAATTTCACCCAGTTTTTCAAAATCCGGAATGTTAAATCTGGGATTTCCAATGGTTTCCACATAAAGAGCTTTGGTGTTTTCATCTATTTTTGATTCATACTCAGCAGGGTCATCGCTTTCCACAAATTTAACCTGGATGCCCAGTCGTTTAAACTGTACCTTGAACTGATTGTAGGTTCCCCCGTAAAGGTTTGGTGTAGCTACGAAATTATCGCCTGCTTCCAGAAAGTTGGTAATGGCGATGAATTGAGCGGCCTGGCCGGAACCTACTGCCACCGCTGCAACTCCACCTTCGAGTGCGGCAATTCGCTTCTCAAAAACATCGGTAGTGGGGTTCATTATTCGGGTGTAGATGTTTCCGAATTCTTTCAGACCAAAGAGGTTGGCTGCGTGTTCCGAGTCGTTAAAAACGTACGAGGTGGTTTGGTAAATGGGCACTGCCCGCGAGTTGGTGGTTGGATCCACTTCCTGTCCTGCATGTAATTGCAGTGTTTCAAATTTAAAATCAGACATAGTTTTAAGAATTTATAGGTTAATTAAAATAAAAAATTCCTGACCGGTTGCTGTGACGCACCGGTATCTGATTTAATTTGAACTCAAATTTTGTCGGAAAATTCTGGAAAGATACAGATATGATGCGTCACAAGACTTATGCCATGAACATAGACATTCGTCCCATCATCATACCTGTTGTGGTAGTGAAGGAGATTCCGCAGTTATTTGTTGCGGCAACCGAAATGATATTTTCGATGTTTTGCTTCATTCAATAAATTATCTCTGTGCAAATATGGACAACTTTATCCAAAATACAAACAGTTGCAATAATTTTTTTGAAAAAAGTTGCAATCTGATGCCCAAAACCCTCCCTGGCTTCTATAATGCAAGCTTGATTTTCTGCTGAACTCCAATGATTTTTTTTTCAAATAGTGAAAAAAAACGAATGATTTGCTTTTCTCTGATGTCAAAAGGATGAAAACAAATTAAAAAGATAGTATTATGAAAAAGGTAGTTTTAACTTTAGCATTGGTAGCAGGTTTTGCTTTTGCAGCCAATAACGTGAATGCACAAACCAAATCTGATAATGATCAGAAAAAAGAAACAACAGAAAATGTACGCACCGGATTTGTGGATAACAACAATGATGGTGTTTGTGACAATTATGATGGTAAACGACCCGGTAAAGGGTTAGGCCCCGGAAATGGTAACGGTGAGGGGCGCGGACAAGGAAAAGGCCTTGGTCGTCGTGGAAACGGACAGGGACGTGGAGGTAATGGAAATTTTGTTGACTCCAACAAAAACGGAACCTGTGATAACCAGGAAAACGGAACCGGACGTTTGCGTGATGGAAGTGGCAGAGGTCAGGGAAATGCCCCCGTTAAGTAGTTTCGGGCTATAAACTAAGTAAAATTTGTTTATAGTAATGTGTTTGTCAAGAAAGTGCCAGTTACAAGCGTAACGCAGTAAATGGTACTTTATGGACAAACATTAAATGATGCGGCATACAAAATATGTTTAACTTCGTAACAGGACTGGGAGAGATGCAGTGTATTTGCATCTCTTCATTTCTATAAATGTAATTGCAGTTTTCCGGAAGAATAAATGCAGACAACCCCGACAGACATTGATTTGGTGCAACAGGCACAGGAAGGTAAAACCGAAGCCTTTTCCGTGCTGGTGGACAGATATCGTCAGAAAGTGTTTCAAACATGCATGGGGTTTCTGCACAATACGGATGATGCAGAGGATCTGACTCAGGAAATTTTTGTAAAAGCATGGAATGCACTGGAATCTTTTGACAGGCGTGCTGCATTTTCCACCTGGTTATACCGGATATCCGTAAACAAAGCCATCAATCAGACACGAAGGAATAAATTAAGAACTTTTACCGGCATTAATGATGAGGTGACAGAATCGGGATATGCCGACGAAGATGCTGAGAACAATCTGATGCGTAGTGAACAGCGTGAACAGATAAAAAATGCGGTCAGTAAGTTAAAGACCAGGCAAAAAAAGGCATTTGTATTGTTTTATTATCAGGAATTGAGTCTGACAGAGGTTGCAGATGTTTTGGAAATGTCACCCAAAGCTACTGAGAGCCTTATATTTAGGGCAAGGAAAAAATTACAGGGATTGCTGTCCCGTTAAAAGCATAGAAGAATGACATGTAAAGAATTTAATAATCAGTTGGCCCTGCTTCAGCAGCCCGGTGAAGTTCCCCGGGAAATGGAGGTGCACATGAGCAATTGTGTGTCATGTATGGAAGCGTTTGAAAAAACGAAGTTGCTTTTTGATTTTGTGGCAGAAGAAAAGGCGAAAAAGATTTCTCCTTTTGTAACGACCAGAATCATGGCCCAAATAGAAAGTGCTGAGAAACCCGGGAAGGTGATGGTTCGTCCTGTTCTTGCATCTGTCTTTTCGTTGGTCGTTTTACTGATGGGTTTTTTCTCTGCCAGTCTCTTTACCAGTTCCGAACCGTCGTCGCTGGCTGACACCTCTGAGGTAATTGCCACCGATTATTTTTTCTCTGACAATCCGGGGTCGCAATTGGAGGACATCTGGCTTAATACTTATTCTTATGAATAAAAGACAAATCATATTTTTTATCCTTATTTCGGTAATTGCTTTTGTTGTCGGATGGGGGCTATTTCAGTGGTGGTATTCACCCCCTGTTTCTTCTACTGATGAGGAGCAAACCGAAACGGTGTATCGAAACATACCGGGATCCACCAACCCCGGAGTTGGGGCCGGGTTTAATCAGATGGTCAGTGTTCTGGAGTTTTCGGAAGAGCAAATTGCAGATTTTTCCCAAATTGAACGTCAGTACCGCCAACAAGCTGCTTTGTATCTGGAACAACTCGACAGCATTGACCTGAATATCCTGGATGAGATAAAGAAAGAGCATCCCGATGAAAATCGATTGGATGAGCTGGCTGAGAAATCCGGAGATATTCAATTTGCCTTGAAGAAAGCCACCTCAGATCATTTTCTTCAGATTAAAGAACTTTGTACCCCCGATCAAAGGGAACGTTTTAATGAGGTCATTTCCGGAATAGACCGGTACCGGCGTGGCCGCGGCCCCGGAAGAGGGCCGGGCAACCGGCAAAACGGGCAGAGAAGGGGATGGAGAAACAGGTAACTGTTGGTTAATTGTTTATTCTGTTACGGATCCTGACCGCCAAATTGTACATCACAGGAACCATTACCAATGTCAGGAAGGTGGCTGTAGTAAGTCCGAATATGACGGTCCAGGCCATAGGACCCCAGAAGTCTGCATTGTCTCCTCCGAAATAGATGTTTGGATCCAGATGGTTTAAAAGGCCTGTAAAATCAAAGTTCATTCCCGTGGCCAGTGGCAACAGTCCCAAAACCGTTGTAATTGCGGTCAGCAAAACAGGGCGCAACCTGGTTTTTCCGGCCTTTATCACAGATTTTATCTCATCCGACCTGGATAATCTCTCCTTTTCGGATAGATTTAATTCCAGCTTTTTTTCTTTTCGCACAATGTCGATGTAATCGATTAACACAATTCCATTGTTCACAACAACTCCTGCAAGCGAAACGATTCCGACACCTGTCATCAGGATAACAAAATCCATCTGAAAGGTTCCCAGCCCCATGAAAACACCAATGGTACTCAAAAATACGGTCGCCAGAATTATCACCGGTTTTGCCACTGAGTTGAACTGCGTAATCAGAATCATGGCAATCAGCGCTACCGCAATAAGCAGGGCCTTAAAAAGAAAGTCCGAGGTTTCTTTCTGGTCTTCCTGCTCTCCTGTCATTTTCCATCTGTAGCCCGCCGGTATTTCTTCATTATTCAGGATTTTTTTGATGTCCGCATTAATCTGATTGGCATTATAGCCCTCTATGACGTTGGATGAAAGGGTTACCACCCGTGTGTTGTCTATTCTCTTGATGTCTTCATAAGTAGATCCATAAGTGTAATCGGCCACTGCTGAAATCGGAATGTGATAACTTTGGCCGTCTTTTTCAATTTTTATTTTAAAGTTCATCAATGATGTTACGTCATGACGGAAGCGATCATCCAGTCGTATCATAATATCGTATTCATCTTCTCCGTCTTTGTAGGTGTCGGCTTTTACTCCGTAAAGTGCTGTTCTCAACGCACCGGCAACCATTTGGGTCGAGAGCCCCATTCGACGTACCTTATCCCGGTCTATATGAATTTCCATCTGAGGCTTATTCATATTGATGTCCATCTCCAGGTTCTCAATTCCTTCGATATGACTGTTGTCGATGGTTTTTTTGATTCTGGTGGCCAGATTTACCAGAGGCTCAAAATCGTTTCCTGAAATCTCTATGTTTACAGGCTTTCCAACCGGAGGTCCGTTCTCCTCTTTTTCCACAAAGAATTTGGCACCGGTATAGGTTCTGAGGGTGTCCGACAGCTCCTTCATAATGCGTGAGGTACTGATGCCATCCCGGTATTGATAATCCAGGAAGGTAATGGTCGTGAGCGCTTTGTTGGGGCTTCGGCTGGCCTCGAAAAAGTCTCCCTTTCCGTTTCCTACATTTACTCCCACTGATTGCACAATATGATTGTACGGCTGCAAAGTTGCCTCAATGATTGCCTCTGCCTCGTAAGAGATCTCGTTGGTTTTTTCGATGTCTGTACCCAAAGGCAGTTCCATGGTAATGAATACGGTTTTTGGCTCATTGTCAGGGAAGAAAATGACAAACGGATTTGTTAAACCGTAAAAAATCATTGAAAAGAATAGTAACACAATCATCCCGAAGAATAACCATTTGGAAGTGTTGCGACCCATCGCTTTTATTAGTGTTGCTTCGTACATTTGCTCCAGACGCGGCAAAACTTTATGTTGAAAATTATAGGCACCCGGCTTAAGAATATAAATGTTAAGCAAGGAAATCAAAAGGGGTAATACCATCAGGTTACCCCAAAGGATGCTTCCAAAGAGGTAGCTGATAATGCCAATAAATGCCAGACTTCCCGTAATAATAAAGAGTTTTCGATGATTTTCTTTTCCTTTAGCCGCTTTCTCATGAATCATAAATTGCAAAGCAAAAACCGGATTCAAGACCAATGCCACAAACAGGGAGGAAGCTAACACAATAATCAGGGTAATGGGAAGATACTTCATAAACTCACCCATTATGCCCGGCCAGAAAAGCAGCGGAAAAAAAGCTGCGAGGGTTGTTGCCGTCGAACTGATGATGGGCATGGCAATTTCGCTTACCCCTTTCTGAACTGCTTTAAATCTCGGGTAACCTTCCTCAAAGTGGCGATAGGTGTTTTCCACAGCAACAATGGCGTTGTCCACCAGCATTCCCAATGCCATCAGTAAAGCAAACAGAATCATGGTGTTGATGGTATATCCGGTCTCTCCCAATATCAGAAAAGATATAAACATCGACATGGGGATTGCAAGACCTGTAAAGATGGCATTCCGCAGTCCCATGAACAGGTAAAGTACCACCATGACAAACAGCATCCCCATAATGATGGAGTTCTCCAGATTGCTTATCTGGTCACGGATATAGACGGATTGGTCGTCGGTAATGGTAATGTTCAGGTCCTGAGGCAGTGTGTTGTCAACTTGTTTTTTGTTGATGATGGAAAAGATTTTATCTGTGGCATCCAACAGATTTTCGCCCCCCTTTTTTACTATTGACAGCGTCACAACCGGTTGCTTGTTTAGCCTTGAAATGGAGGAGCGCTCCTCAAACCCGTCTATGATTCGGGCGATATCTCTGAGATATACAACCTTACCCGCTTCACTTTTTACGATGGTATTGCGGATGTCGTCCATATTCTTGTAATCCGCTTCTGTTCGTACTGCACGACGGGTGCCGTCAACAATGATTTCACCGGCTCCAATGGTTACATTTTCAGTCATCAGAGCAAATTCAATATCGCTGAATTGAAGATTCGTGTTTTCCAGTTTCCGGGGATCTACATGAACCTTTATTTCCCGCTCATCCACTCCTTTTATGTCAGCTTCACGAATTTCACGAAGCGATTCAAATTCCTCCTGGAGGTCCTCGGCGAATTTTTTCAGTTCATAAATGCTGTAATCTCCCGAAAGATTGATGTTAAGAACCGGAAATTCCGAGAAATCCAGGTCTTCCGTAATGGGATCGGTTTCCAGATCATCCGGCAGTTCACTTTTTGCTTTGTCAACCTGATCTTTGGTGTCCTGAAGTGCTTTCTGAACCTCCACATCAGTTTCAAATTCCAACAGAATAAGACTCATATCCTGATAAGATGCGGAGGACATCTCTTTGACTCCTGTGAGATTCTTGAGCTCTTTTTCGATTGGGCGGGTTACTAAATTTTCTATGTCAAGGGGGCTGTTTCCCGGGTAAGGGGTTGAGACCATTATGTATGGGACAACAATCTCGGGAAACAGTTCCCGTTGCATGCTGTTATACGACATCAGTCCTGCGACGAACAAAAAGACTGTAAGTATGAAAATGGTGTTTTTGTTTTTCAGCGCGGCAACGGTAGGACCAAATTTTCTTTCCACCTTTTTATCGCTGTCGCTGTCGGTATATTGATTCATCCGTATAAAATTTATTAATTAAGGTCGTATGGAGCTCGCATGTAAGAACTTATACATGTTCTTTTGAGGCAATCAATGCCATGCTCGTTTCGTTAGTGTAAAATTTGATTATAAAAGTTTAATGGAACTCGTGTTTTCTTTATACTACCCTTTCCCCGACTTATCGGGACAGGTAGTGACAACCATGAGAAACAAAAGCTGCATACTTGTTTCATCGGGACTGTGACTTATACAAAGCCTAATTGATATTAAGAGCAGAACCATTGGTAACCTGTGCAAATCCTTTTGTGATTATTTTTGTTCCTTCCATCAGACCATTGGTAACCACCGTATTATTGTTGTCTTTAATGCCGGTGGTAATGTATCTTTTTTCGGCTCTGGAAATGTCGTTTTCATCCGTCGAAACAACGAATAAGAATTCTCCATTGAAGTCTTTCTTCACCAGAATAGATGGAACTACCAATGCATCCGGGATGTGTGAGATTCGCATGCGCATTTCACCCATCAGGTTTGGTTGAAGGCTCAGATCATTGTTTTTAAGGTCTGCCCTTATGGAAAAAGTTCTGCTATCGGGGTCAATTACAGCTGAGGTTCTGAAAATAGTTGCTTTTTTGAGAATTCCCGGGACCGGGAAAAATACATCTACAGAATCGCCCTGATTGATTTTGTTCAAATATTCCTCGGAGACATCAGCTGTAATGTAGATCTCTTCCAGATTTACGATTCGGGCGAATGGAATTGCTGGTCCCGCCATTTCGCCTTGCTTCTGCAACAAATCATCGACTACTCCTGAAATGGGAGCTTTCACAAGCGCCATATCCATCTGAGCTTCCAGTCCCTGGAGTTTTTTCTGAAGCGCCATCATGTTTGATTCAGCCTGGAGCAGCTCCACTTCACTGCCGATATTTTGTTCCCAAAGTTTCTCTCTTCTTTGAAACAGAGTTGTGGCCAGTTGAAGGTTTACTTTTATCTCCTCTATGGATTGCCGGATCGATTCGGTATTAAGTTTGGCGAGTATCTGCCCTTTTTTTACATCATCCCCCTCTTTTATCAGAATGGACTGAATGATGCCCGCAGTTTCGGGGCTTACAATAATATTCTGGTCGGTGGATACAATACCTGATGCCTCAATAAATTGTTCGAAATTGACAGGTTGAAGGGCTGAAATCTCTACGTTTACTGCATTTGCAGGCGTTCCGGAATTCAGTTCGGCCTCCAGATCAACAATTTTCGCCTTTAGGTCGTTTAGTTCTCTTCGATAATTTTCGAGTTGTTCTTTTTTCATTTCCTGTTCATCGGCGGGAGCATTTGCACTGCATCCTTCCGCGAGGATGGCTGAAATCAAAAGGGATAAAAGAATGAATAATCGTATCATGGTGTCTTTTTTTGAATGGTGTATTAATCATCAGAGTTTTCCGGTTGCTTTCAGATAAGCATTTCGGAAGTTAAGTACTGCCAGGGCTGCCCTGACGTGGTTTATCTGTGCCTGAATGTACTGACCTTGTTGTTGGGTCAGTTCAAAGCTTCCTGTCATTCCGTTAGAGAATCTGGTTTTTGTTTTTTCATAAATGTCAAGGGCCAGCACCTTACTTTCCGACGCAATTTCATATTGATCGATGGCACTGTTGTAATCTGTTAAGGCCGTTAATCCACTGGTTTTTATCTGTTGCATGGTTTGAGTTCTGATGTTTTTGCTTTTTTCCCATGCCAGTTTTTGTTGCATTGCCTGTGCATTGCGCATTCCGGAGGAGAAGATGGGGACTGAAACGGATAAGCCCACAAACTGAGCCTTGTACCATTCGTCGCCAAAGATGTTCCATTCATCTCCGTAACCTGTTTTCTGATAGGTATAGAATGCGTTGATTTTGGGTAAATACTGAACTCTTAGGTTTTTAAGTTGCAGCTTTTCGCTCTTTACGTTGGTGGAGGCCAGCTTGAAATCAATATGTTCCTCCGGCGACCACCCTGATTTCTTAACCTCCCCACTGATGGCCTCCTGTGAAAGAGCCGCAAAATCTTCGGTTAGTTTTATTGGCTGGTTTTCATTCAGCCCCATGGAGAAACGCAACACAGCCATGGCCACCTCCTGGTTTCGTTTGATTTCCAAAATCTGTTTTTCAGATTCGCGAACCATCAACTTCAGCTGGGATACATCCATGGATTCCCGGAAGCCACTTTCGTAAAGAGCCTCTGTTTCCTGAAGTAAAGCTTTGTTGACCTCCAGATTTTCATTAAACGCCTTTATGTTTTCTTCAGCCGACAGCACCAGATAACATGCTTTGGCCACTGCATCACGGACCTCAATCTCTGTTTTGGTGGCCTGATGGCGGGTTAAATCCAGAAATACCTGAGTGGCTTGCAGCCCAACGAAGTAGGATCCGTTGAAAATCATCTGAGACACCGAGAGGGAATAGCTTCCGTCGTAGGCTGTTCCAAATGAAACAGGAATTTTATCTCCGGATCCAATTCCGGGTGGGCGCATATCTTCGGGGATAATTTCTGCAGGAAGTAAACTTACAGGTACATCAATGGAATGATTGTACTGCGCTGAAAAATCAACTTGAGGCAGACCTGAAGCGATGGTTTCCCAGATTTTTTTCTTTGCCGACGCTACATCATATTCCGAATTTATCTTTTCATAGGCATGGACTGATGCATATTCTATAGCCTGTTCTAAAGTAAATGACAGAGTATCCCCGGTTTGAGCCTCAATGGTTGTTGTTGAGGCCCAGAGGCAAAAAGCATACAGCAGCCCTCTCAATTTTATGTTTCCTGGCTTCATTTGTTAATAGTTTATCTAAGTTTTGATAGGATGGAACTCGTTTCATCCGTTGTATGGTAACCTGCTTTATATATAAGGCAGGTAAGATGTAAACAGGCTGAAGGCCTGATAGCAATAGCCCGGGGCTATTGCTTAAAGACCTTCGGCTTCTAAAAACGCGATAACATTATGTATTTCTGGCCTTGATTTTCGGAATTTCTTAATTCCTGTTTTGGCCGAGAATAGTTTCCGGTTCTGAAATAATTATCAAAGATAATCAGGCAACGTATGTGTAAACCGGGAAAACCAGGTAAGTCCTTTGAGTTTCCGGTAAAGGCACGAAAATGATCGGTAAGCGGAGGCTGTCAGTCACAACTATTCGTTCATTCATAAAGAAAACTTGATAATTCATTGAATTTGGGGCACTTTAACAGTGTTTTTCCCGTTAGAAGAGACTGTAGGTCCTCATTTCTGGTTTGTTATGATAAGAAAGCTTCTTTTTCTGTTGTTTTTCGGGCTGTTTCTGTTTGGCGGATACAGTCAGGCACAGATATGGCCTTTCCGAAAGCGCAGTCAGGCAGAGAAAGCCACAGAGGATTACCAGAAGCGAAAAAGAGAAGCCGGAGAGGGCAATCTTTTCAACCGGTTGCAAACTACCGATCCCAATCGGACTGACCTTAGGGATGATCATATCTGGAGTGGGGGAACTGCAGCCACATCTTATTCTAACGCAGGAAATGTAAGTTTGGCATCAGCCTCCCGTTACGGAGTCAGTCAGGGGCTGGAGTTGCAAACTTGGCTGGGACTGGATTACTGGATTCCCAATCTCTTTTTAAAACATGAAATATCCAGAGGTGATATCTGGGTTTCTTCTCTTCATGGGGCTTATTCATCCTGGCCCGGCTTGAAACAGGTTTATGAGAAAGGTGGATCTTTCCCGGCCGATTCGCTCACCGGCGTACCTTTAACCATTTCTGTCAAAAACCAATTGATGGTAAGTAAACCCTTCTACGATGTGATGGATTGTAATCCACATCAGCCTTTTTTGGTTGTGACAGGCTTTCTTGCCCTCGATTATGGATTTGCTTTTACTGATGAAGAGATATATATTGAAGAAAAACATTTGATTACTCCAAGGAGCATCGCTTATGCCGGAAAAGGACTTTACGGAACTTTGGGGGTAAGGGGTGATTGGCGAATCAACCCGGTTTTGTATGCCCGTGGTGAGCTAAGAGGACTGGCAGGTAACTTTGCTTCAGGAGTGGCGATTGAGCAACAATCGTCGGTGGAATATTTTCCTTTCCGGAATTTATCGCTTTCTGGAGGGTATGTTGTTGGTATGGGGCGGTTTGGAGAAAGGTTTTTTTCTTTGTGGCCATTTTTTGATTTTTCCCTTTATTTTGGAAAAAAGCAGGGCCGAAAGCGGGGTTTATTTGAGCAAACCATGTTTTAACAGATTGTATTAACAAAGCTTAAAGCGGCATTTGACAAAGCAAAAATCCCTGTTTTTTCCTAAATTCGCATCATTTTTGGGTATAAACTTCAGGTAATTTGTTGATATATGTGGATTCGTATCGCCAGTTTTATTCTACGAAACCGGCTCCCTATTCTAATTGTTTTGGGTCTTATAACGGCGTTTATGGGCTTCCAGTCGCGAAAGATAGAGATGTCTTATCAGTATGCACCCCTGTTGCCGGAAGATGATCCGGTTTACGAAGAATATGAGGCCTTTGCAAAACAGTTTGGGAATGAGGGGAACCTGATTGTACTGGGTGTTCAGGATACCTCTTTTTTCGAATCCGGGCATTTTCATAACTGGCAGCAACTTTCTCAAAATATTGAAAACATCGAAGGCGTTACCTCTGTGCTTTCAGCTTCTGATTCTTACCGGTTGATTCGCGATCAAATAAACAGAAAATTTACTGTGCAATCTGTATTTCAGGAATCACCGGAACAGGAGACACTTGATTCGCTAAAAAATATTTTTGACCGTTTACCCTTTTATGAAGGGCTGCTCTATAATCCTGAAACGGATGCTTATCTGTTGGGAATTACTCTGGATAAGGAAGTGCTGGAAAGTCCCGCCCGGGTGGCTTTGATTGATTCCATAAAAGAGCAGGGCCACGTTTATGAGCAGATTACCAATAACCAACTGCACTATTCCGGTTTGCCTTTTATTCGTGTCGAAACCGCCGAGATGATCAAGAAAGAGTTGAATATGTTTATCTGGCTGGCTCTTGGCATCACCGCAATCATCATCTTTCTGTTTTTCCGTTCTTTCAAAGTCACCATTTTTTCAATGCTGGTGGTGGGTGTTGCAGTTATCTGGGCCCTCGGTTGGCAGGGGATTATGGGATTCAAAGTAACAATCCTGACGGGGATGATTCCACCGTTGATTATTGTCATTGGCATCCCCAATTCGGTATTTCTTCTTAATAAGTTCCATCATGAATTCCGAAATCACGGAAATAAAATAAAATCCCTGCAGCGGGTTATCCGAAAAATAGGAAACGCAACTTTTTTAACGAACCTGACTACTGCCAGTGGGTTTGCTACCTTTATTTTTACCAGTAGTGACCTGTTAATAGAGTTTGGAATCATGGCTGCCATTAATATTATGATGGTTTTTGTGCTGTCATTATTGATGATTCCTATTATTTTTAGTTTTCTGGATGATCCCAAGGAGCGTCATGTTCAGCATCTTGATCGGCCGTTTTTTGAGAAAATCATTAATAAGCTGGTTCATATTTCTTTGAGACATAAGAAAATTGTTTTTCTGGGGACAATCGGATTGTTGATTTTTGGCGGGTTCGGTATTTCAAATATGAAAACAACCGGCTTTATGCTTGATGATGTGCCTCATGATCACCAGTTGTACCGTGATCTCAAATTCTTTGAAACACATTTTAGCGGATTGATGCCTTTGGAGATTATGATTGACACAAAAAAACCCAAGGCAGTAATTGCGCAGAGTACGCTTCAGAAAATGGATCGGCTCCAGGAGAAATTGCAGGAGTTTCCGGAACTTTCTCAGGGGCTGTCTTTGCTGAATGTTGTGAAGTTTTCCCGTCAGGCCTATTATAATGAGAATCCGGCTTATTACAGTATCCCCGGAGCCATGGACCGGAACTTTATTCTCTCTTATCTGCCCCGGGGTGGAAGTACCGGTGCCGGAATCGTGAGCTCTTTTGTTGACTCCACTCAGCAGAAGGCCAGAATCAGCTTTAGAATGGCAGACGTGGGAACCACAAGGATGTTGGAACTCGATCAGGAAATCAGGGCTGTTGTGGATTCTGTCTTTCCGCCTGCCGCCTATGACACATCTGTAACCGGTTCCAGCGTGGTGTTTTTTAAAGGGACAGATTATCTGATCCGAAATCTCTTTATCAGTCTTGGCCTGGCCGTTTTACTCATCGCTACTTTTATGGCCTGGATGTTTCGGTCGAAAAGGATGGTTGTGGTTTCGTTGTTTCCCAACCTGGTGCCTTTGATCACAACTGCGGCTTTAATGGGGTTTTTTGAGATTCCTATCAAGCCCTCTACAATACTGGTATTTAGTATTGCATTTGGTATATCAGTGGATGACACGATTCACTTTCTGGCCAAATACCGGCAGGAGCTGGGACAAACAAACTGGAGTATCCGGGCCGCTACTGTCCTGGCTTTGAAAGAAACCGGGTGAAGTATGATTTACACTTCTATCATTCTTTTCTTCGGATTTGGTATATTTACAGTGTCAGGATTCGGAGGAACTGTTGCTTTGGGAGCCCTGGTGGCTTTTACCCTTTTGGTGGCGCTTTTCTCCAATCTTATTTTGCTTCCTTCATTGTTGTTGGGACTGGAGCGATTGATCACCAATGAATCGTTTAAGGAACCAATGTTGACCATTTACAATGAGGAAGAGGACATTGATTACGATGAACTGAAAATAGATCAGAATTCCGGGAAATCCCATAAATCAGAGGATTCGGAGCCTACTCAAAATTAGGATACTATGCCCAAAATTGAAGAATTCCGCCAGATCATTGAAGATCAGATAAGAATGCTGGATCGTCCCGTCAGGCCCGAAGGGCTTTATGATCCGGTCAAATATGTACTTTCTTTGGGAGGGAAAAGGTTAAGACCTGCTCTCTGTCTTACATCAGCTGCTCTTTTCGGAGACTATTCGGCTGCTGTGCTTCCGGCAATCGGTCTTGAGGTGTTTCATAATTTTACGCTTCTTCATGACGACATCATGGATCAGTCTTCAGTGCGCCGGAATCAACCAACGGTGCATGAAAAATGGGACAACAACACGGCTATTCTGTCGGGTGATGTAATGTTGATAAAAGCTTACGAACTGATGGCAAAGAGCCCTGTTGGTGTGCTTCCCCAGGTTCTTGAGGTTTTCAATAAAACGGCCACCGAGGTGTGTGAGGGACAGCAATTCGACATGGATTTTGAGAAGACCACCGATGTTACCGAGGAGGGATATTTGGATATGATCCGTTTAAAAACCGCGGTGCTGATTGGTGCGAGCCTTAAGATAGGAGGCATTCTGGGTGGCGGAAGCCTGCGTGATTGCAGTCTGCTCTATAAATTCGGACAGGATATCGGTATGGCTTTTCAGCTGCAGGACGACTGGCTGGATGTTTATGGAAACCAGGAAGCCTTCGGAAAACGAATTGGAAATGATATCCTTACCAATAAAAAAACCTTTTTGCTGATTACCGCTCTCAACAGATTAGAAAATGATTCAAAAAAGGAACTTTTGAGTTGGTTGGAACGTAAGGAGTATTTAGCGGAAGATAAAATTGCCGCTGTGACTCATCTTTTCGATGAAGCCGAAGTTTCTGATTTAACCCGCAAAAAACGTGATGAATTCTTCTTCAGGGCGCTTGAAAACCTTGAAAAATTGGGGGGAAATAAGGATATCAAAAACGAACTTCAGACTTTTGCTCATGATTTGATGGCCAGAGCACGGTAATATCTCCGTTTTTTTGATTAAATTCGGTTGAAAATAAATGTGTTTACCATGTCGCAAATCAAAGGTAAAATAGCACAGGTAATCGGACCTGTGGTGGATGTGAACTTTGAACAACAAATAGAGCATCTTCCAAAAATTAACGAAGCACTTGAAATTGAAAGGGACAATGGAGATGTGTTGATTCTGGAATGTCAACAGCACATTGGAGAACATGCAGTGCGTTGTATTGCGATGGATTCAACCGACGGACTCAAGCGCGGGATGGATGTGATCTCCAAAGGAGAAGCAATTTCCATGCCTTCCGGAGACAATGTGAAAGGCCGCCTTATGAATGTGGTGGGAAATGCCATCGACGGGCTTCCGGAGATTAAAACTGCCGACCGCAGTCCTATTCACAAGCCTGCGCCTGAATACGCGACGCTCTCTACCGAAACAGAAATTCTTTTTACCGGAATCAAAGTAATCGATTTGATTGAACCTTATGCCAAAGGAGGTAAAATTGGTCTTTTTGGAGGTGCCGGTGTTGGGAAAACTGTTTTGATTCAGGAACTTATTAATAATATTGCCAAAGGTTATAGCGGCTACTCTGTTTTTGGTGGTGTCGGGGAACGTACACGTGAAGGAAATGACCTGCTCCGGGAGATGGTTGAAGCAGGAATTGTTGATTATGGTGATGGATTTAAAAAGAGTCTCGAAAAAGGGGACTGGGACATCGATAAAGTGGACCAGGAAGCGCTGAAGAATTCACAGGTTTCGATGGTGTTCGGGCAGATGAATGAGCCTCCCGGGGCAAGGGCCAGAGTTGCTCTGTCGGCCCTTACCATTGCAGAAACTTTTAGAGACCGTGGCAAGACCGATGGCGGTGGCAGTGACGTGTTGCTTTTTATCGATAATATTTTCAGATTTACTCAGGCAGGATCCGAAGTATCTGCCCTTTTGGGGAGGATGCCTTCAGCTGTAGGTTATCAGCCCACCCTTTCATCCGAGATGGGCGCCCTGCAGGAGCGAATTACTTCTACCAATACAGGTTCCATCACCTCTGTGCAAGCGGTTTATGTGCCTGCGGATGACCTGACTGACCCCGCACCTGCAACCACTTTTACGCACCTGGATGCTACTACCGTGCTCAGTCGTAAAATTGCTGAGTTGGGTATCTATCCCGCGGTGGATCCGCTCGACTCCACCTCACGTATTTTATCTCCTGAGATTGTGGGAGAGAAACACTATCAGACGGCTCAAAGAGTTAAAGAGATTCTTCAACGATACAAGGAACTTCAGGATATTATTGCCATTCTTGGAATGGAAGAACTTTCGGAAGAAGACAAGCTTGTGGTGGCCAGGGCCCGAAGGGTTCAGCGATTCTTGTCGCAACCTTTCCACGTGGCCGAGCAATTTACCGGTATTAAAGGACAGCTGGTTTCCATCGAAGATACCATCAAAGGATTTAATATGATTTTGGACGGAGAGACTGATAAGTATCCCGAAGCTGCCTTCAACCTCGTAGGAACCATTGAACAAGCCATCGAAAAAGGAGAAAAACTGCTCAAAGAAGCCAAACAGAAGTAATGGAAGATCTCTATCTTGAAATAATAACCCCGGAGAAAATTCTCTACGATGGGCACGTCGGAATGGTTGAAGTTCCGGGGGCCTCAGGCCGTTTTGTGCTGTTGCGCGATCATGCCCCCATTATTTCAACCCTTGTTCGGGGATTCGTTCGGGTAATCGGAAAAGACGGGTATGACCACTCTTTTAAATGTAAGCAGGGCGTGGTGGAGTGTCACGATAACCACGCAGTTGTGCTTATGGATGAAATGCCTGATGAGAACAAGGCTGATCTGTAATATCTTGTCATAAAATAGTTTTAGTTGCCATAACCAGAATTCCCCCATATCATAAGAATATTTCTTTCCTTGGGAGAGATTAAGGGAGGCTTTTTATTTTTTCATGACTGATTTCCTGTTTTTTGTCCGCGGTTTCCCTATTTTTGTCAAATATTATTCAGAAAGTATTAACAGAAAGTATTTTCCCGAGCTGATTGTTCCTGGGAAATAGATTTCAAAAACGAAGCAAAGATGACTTTTAGCGAAACCTGCAACAAGATTTTTATTCAGACCACAGAGCACTATCATAAGTTCGACAATGTGGATGCTACCCCTGAAAATCCTTATGAAGAGGGAACTATTGAGGACTTGCTTTTTAGAAAAAACTGGATTGATGCTGTTCAGTGGCACCTGGAAGATATTATCCGCGATCCGGAAATTCAGCCCGATGAAGCTTTGAAAATTAAGCGTCGTATCGATAGCTCCAACCAGGACAGGACTGATTTGGTTGAGTCTATTGATGACTTCTTCATGGATAAATATAAAGATGTAAAGATTGCTTCGGATGCAACGATCAATACGGAAAGTCCTGCATGGGCCATTGACCGTCTTTCTATTCTCGCACTCAAAATTTACCATATGGAACAGGAGGTTACCCGTACTGACGCCTCTCCTGAACATTTGGAAAAATGTAACCTCAAACTTTCTGTACTTCTTCAGCAGCGTGAGGATTTGAGCACTGCCATCGATCAATTGATTGCTGATATTGAAGCAGGGAAAAAATACATGAAGACTTACAAGCAGATGAAGATGTACAACGATCCTGCATTGAACCCCATTTTGTACAAAAACAAGAAATAGGTTTTGAAAAAAAGAATTCTTGTTTTTCGTTTCAGCGCGCTGGGCGATGTGGCTATGACCGTTCCTGTTTTGTGGTCGTTTCTGGAGAAATATCCCGAACATGAGATTTGGTTTGCGTCCCGACCTTTTGCTAAGGATTTGGTAGCTCCTTTGCCCCGCGTTCATTTTTTTCCTGTTGATTTAAAGAAGAAGCATAAAGGATTGCCCGGACTTTTTCGTCTGTTCAGGGAATTAAAGAAGAGTGGTCCGTGGGATGCAGTGGTCGATTTGCATAGCGTCTTGCGCACCCATGTGCTGACATCTTTGTTTGTAATCACAGGAACGAAAGTTGCCAAAATCGATAAAGGTCGTGATGAAAAAAAGAAGCTGACCAGGAAAGAGAATAAGGTTTTTAAACCTCTGCCATCTACAGTGGAACGTTATCAGCAGACCTTTGACAGGGCTGGATTTCCTTTTGAATTGCAAAAATTCCCCGGAAAAACATTATACGGAAAAGACCGGGTGAACTCAGAAAGTCCCCCCTGGGGGGATTTAGGGGGCCCTCCTCTTCTTGTCGGCATAGCCCCTTTTGCCAAACATCAATGGAAAATGTGGCCCGAAGAGAAAATGCTGGAGTTGCTGAAGCTTCTGGATGCCAAAGGCATTTCTGTAATTCTTTTTGGTGGTCCCGGAGCGGAGCAGAAAAAGCTGGAGGGATGGGTCGCAGACCTCAAGACAGCTCAAACCTTTGCGGGAAAGTTAACAATGTCAGAAGAGCTGGAGTTGATGTATAAACTGGACGTTATGGTATCCATGGATTCGGCCAATATGCATTTGGCAAGTCTGTCAGGAACCAGGGTGATTAGCATTTGGGGGGCAACACACCCTTATGCCGGATTTATGGGGTACGGACAATCACAGAAGGATGCTGTACAGGTTAATCTGGATTGTCGTCCTTGTTCCGTTTTTGGTAACATACCCTGTCACAGAGGCGATTTTGCCTGCATGGAGCGCATTACAGCTGAACTGGTGTTGGAACGAATTTTAGAAATATAAACGACTGTTGGCCGGGAAATGAAGATTGTATTAATAAATTCCATAGGAAAAAATAAGTGGGGCGGCGGAGAAAAATGGATGGTTATGGCTGCCACCGGACTTATGTCGTTGGGACATAACGTTGTGGTGGTTTGTCGAAAGAATTCGGTTCTTAGCAAAAGAGCAAAAGCAGAAAATCTTACTGTTGAGGAAATTGCTGCCAATTCCGACTTTGACATGGTAGCCTGTTGGAAATTTTGCCGTTTTTTTAAGGAATTTCAGCCTGAGGCGGTTATCGGCTGTCAAAACAAAGACTGGCGGGTGGCATCGGTTGCTTTGAAGGCAATTGGATCAGCTGCTAAGGTCTATAGTCGCCAGGGACTGCAGTTGCTTAAGAACCATTGGTGGTACAAGTGGACTGTAAGGCTTTTTTGTGACGGCATTATCACCAATACACATACCATTAAAAAAGAATACGAATCATTTCTGCCTGTTGAGAAAGACTTTATTAAAGTCATCTTTAACGGAGTGGAGGAGTTAAAAGAGGATGGCGATTCTTTTGATTTTTCTCCCTGGATTTCGTCCAATGTCGATGATCCGGTAATTGTTTTATCTACCGGGCGACTGGCAAAACAAAAAGGGTTTAAATATTTGGTAGAGGCGGCCGGCAAAATTGTTGAAAAGAACAGTAATGTGTATTTTTTCCTGGCGGGTAAAGGAAGGTTGGAGAAGGAGTTAAACAGGCTGATTCGAAAAAACCATCTTGAAGACCACTTCTTCCTGATAGGATTTCAGGAGGACATCTCAGGTTTGCTTCGTGCAGCCGACGTTTTTGTGATTCCATCCTTATATGAGGGAATGCCAAACTCCGTGCTGGAGGCGATGAGTTATAAATTGCCTGTTGTTGCTAGTAATGTGAATGGGGTCAGTGAACTGATTAAAAACGGGAAGAACGGGTTTTCAATAGATAGTGGAGATGTTTCGCAATTGGTTGAAAAGCTTACCTTACTGATTTCTGATGAAAGCAAAAGGAAGGAATTGGGAGAAAAAGGCCATTCTTTTGTTAGGGAGAATTTTTCCATTGACAGAATGGTTAGAGAGTTTGATGGTTTTCTAACAGGTCAGATAAATGAAAATAAAAAGATTGGTCGGATTCCCAATAAAAGCGGATTGTCTTTTGATATGAGGATAGCATACGATGCCAAGCGGGTATATCACAACTTTACCGGTTTGGGAAATTACAGCAGGGATTTGATTCGAATTTTGAAACAGTTTTATCCCGGGAATCAATACCTGCTTTACAATCCCAAAGCTCCCAAGAGGCATGTTTTTGATGCTGATAACAAGCATGTTGTGGAGGTAAGGCCTGAAGGGACTTTTTTTAAACTATTACCTTCTGTATGGCGTCAGTTTAAAATTGTCAATGACCTGAAACGTGATGGGGTTAAGCTTTTTCACGGCCTTTCAGGGGAAATTCCAACCGGGCTTAAGCAACATGGTATAAAAAGCATGGTTACTGTTCATGACCTTATCTTTTTGCGTTTTCCAAAGTTTTATTCCTTTTTTGACAGGAAAATTCACACGGTAAAAGCCAGACACTCTACGAGAAACGCTGATGTAGTGGTGGCCGTTAGTGAGCAAACAAAAAATGATGTGGTAGAATTTTTTGGTGTTGATCCTTCCAAAATCAAGGTCATTTATCAAGGTTGTCAGGACGTTTACAAGCGGGAATTCCCCGCTCATGAAGTTGAAAGGGTTCGAAAGAAATTCAATCTTCCCGAGCAATACCTGCTGAATGTTGGAACTATTGAAGAAAGGAAAAATATTCTTCTGGGTGTGAAAGCCATCAGAGATCTGGACACTCATTTGGCCATAGTTGGTTCTGAAACAGAATATACAAACAGAGTCAAAGAGTATATTCAGCAAAATGGGATGGAAAAGAAGGTGTCTTTTCTCAAAGGAGTGCCCAACGACGAATTGGCAATGCTTTACCAGGGAGCATCAGTGTTTATCTATCCCTCCCTTTTTGAAGGGTTCGGAATTCCCATCATCGAAGCATTGTTTTCAGATATTCCGGTTATTACCTCTAAGGGCGGATGTTTTGGAGAAGCCGGAGGTTCGGGAAGTATATACATTGATCCCTTAAGTGTGGAGGAACTAAAAGATGCGATTGTTCGGCTTCTTACGGATCAGGAACTCAGGGAGAAGATGGTTTTGACGGGGAGAGAGCATGTTAAGAAATTCTCGGATGAGTTTATTGCAGATCAGTATATGTCTTTGTATCGATCATTGTTGTCAGAGAGTTAAAAAAAATTGCTATGAAGGTTTGTGGGTTTACAATTGTCAGAAATGCCATAAAATATGGATACCCTGTAGTTGAGTCCATTGGTTCGGTGCTCCCGGTGTGTGATCAGTTTATTGTAGCTGTTGGGAAATCAGAGGATAATACCTTAGAGTTGATCAGTAGCATTGACTCTCCAAAGATTAAGATTGTTGAAACCGAATGGGATGAATCTTTAGGGGGTGGAGGCCGTGTTTTAGCTGCTGAGACCAATAAGGCAATGGATGCTATCGGAAGTGAGTTTGACTGGTGTTTTTATATTCAGGCGGATGAAGTAATTCACGAAAAGTTCTATCCTGAAATAAAGAATCAGATGAATTTATGGAAGGATGCCCCCGAAGTTGAAGGGCTGTTATTTAAGTATCTACATTTTTGGGGAACCTACGACTATGTTGGTACGAACCGGATGTGGTACCGTAATGAGATAAGAATTGTGAGAAATGATAAATCCATTCGATCATATAAGGATGCACAGGGCTTCAGGAAAAACGACCGGAAGCTGAATGTGAAGCCGATAGATGCTTATGTATATCATTACGGGTGGGTCAGGTCACCTGATACCATCAGAGAGAAGATGAGCAGTTTTCATGCACTTTATCATTCAGGGGAGACACTGAAAGAGAAACAAAAACAATCCGAAGAGTTCGATTACTCTCAGGTTGGCTCTGTACGAAGATTTACCGGGTCTCATCCCCGGGTAATGAAACCGATGATTGAGAAACTGGACTGGCACGTGGATATTGATGTTTCCCGGAAAAATCTGGATTTTAAAGATTACTTATTGTATCTCTTTGAGAAGGCTTTTGGATACAGATTGTTTGAATACAAGAATTATAAAATTCTCAAATAGTGGTAAATAGATCACTGCACTTACCCGATGTTCGGAAAACTCTTTGAAAAGTTTGGGCTGACCGGGATATTACCCGATCATTCGCATTCTCAGGTAAAAGCCGAATGGAGGAATTCTCAATTGAGAAATATTAAACCAGGATTGAACGGGAAGAGCTTGAAACTCTTTTCCTCAATGGAAAGCAGGCTGGATAAAAATGGTCGTTCCGTTATCTCAGAACAGTAAAAGTTTTTCCAAAAGAATGTTTTCCTGAAGGTGGACTAAACATTTAAAAACTCCCGGAGACTTTTTGTAGCGTTATTTATAGAAAAGTTCTGACTGGCATATTCATACCCGTACTCCCCGAAGTCTGATCTTTTCTGTGGGTTTCTGATGAGGTCTATAATGTAATTGGAAAAATCTTTTATATCATAGGGTTCGGTCAGGAAACCGTTTTTCCCATGTTTAACCAATTCCGGATTGGAACTGAGGTTCCATGCTACAATAGGTTTTTTTCTTAACATGGCTTCGGCCAGGACAAATCCAAATCCTTCCCATTTTGAGGTCAGAACAAAAATATCGATGGAATCCATGAAATTATAGATGTTACTTTTAAAACCGAGTAGTACGACGTTCTCCTGAAGGTTATTCTGGCGGATAAGTTTTTCAGTCTGCTCCCTTAAAGGCCCGTCGCCGGCTAAAAGAATTTTAAATGCTGAGGTTGTCTTTTTTAATTCAACGGCTATCTCAATAAGGAGTTCATGCCCTTTCTGAGGTGCAAGTCTCGCTGCATTTCCAATGATAATTTCATTACTGCTGGTTCTAACTTTGTCCGGCAATGGAGGAAGCAAATCTGTATGTAATCCATTATAGATAACTTTGATTTGCGCATGGGGAAACAGGAATGGGTTATTTTGATTTATTGTTTTTTTTGTTGCTTCTGAGTTGGCAATTACATCAGTCAGGATGTGTTTAAATATGAACCGGTTCAGAAAAGTGTTTCTGATCGGTATTGCACTTCCTCTGCGGTAAATTATTCTTCTGACGCCAGCCATTTTTGCTGCAATGCCTGCCGCTTTTATATCTGCAGAGGCATTCATTATGAGGGTGTCCGTCTTCTCTTTTTTGAAGATGCGAAAAAGACGGTACAGTTTAAAAATATTGAGAAAACTAAGATTCCCAATTAATACTTTGTAAAATGGGATGGATGCACTTTTCAGCTTTTCAGCCAGTGCACTTTTTTTGTTTGCAATAAAAAAGAGATTTACTTCTTCAGAAAAGAGCATGGAGGCCATGTCGAAATGCCATTTTTCGCCTCCACCCCAGGATTTTACGGAATTGAAAAAGCATATTTTGGTATCGTTGTTCATAGCTGTTTTTTTACGATAACAGGGAATACCTGTTAAATGGTTATGAGTTGGCTAGTTCTCTTAATCCTAAGGGCGTAAAGGATTCCTGCTTCTCCTTTGTGCTTCTCAATATTTCTAGGTTTTCAGTTTCTGAAACCCGGTCCTGCCGTTCATGTATGAAATGGTACTGAACTACTCGGAATCTTGGACTGAATACTTTCTTTCCTGATAGTCGTAGCCGGTATTCAAGGTCGGTGTCTTCACCGACAAATGGTTTTTCATAGCGCATATCAAAACCATTCACGTCCCAAAGGGCCTTCTTATACAACGAAAAATTAGCGCCCAGTATTCCCCGGTTAAATTTCCCCAGTTTTATATTAAGAGGTTTCATCGGAATGCGAATTCCTTTTTCTACGTCTCTGGTTTTTCCAATGAGGCTGTCCCATAAAAGTCTTAGGAAAAATACAAAAGGTGCCCTTCCCTTAACTTGCTCTTTTAGAAATCTGGGTTTTAATGTTTTGCAAAGATTGACTCTTCTTCCGGCAATTATTGTGTTGGGGGCCTGGAAACACAAATGGTCTTTAACAAAATGGCGATGTGGAATACAATCTCCATCAATAAAAATCAGATATTCTGAAGAGGAGGCTAATATAGCTTTATTTAATATTCTGGTTTTTCGGAATCCTTTATCTTCCTGCCATACGTGCAGCAGAGGAAACGAATGTCTGGTTTTTTCCAGTTGAATTTGACTGACAGCTGTCTTCCCAGAGCCGTCATCGGCAATTATGACTTCAAAGTCAGGCTCTGATTGTTTGTCCAGTGCTTCGAGAACAACGCCTAGGGTTGAAAAATCGTTGTAAAATGAGATAATTATTGATGTTTTGGTCATTACTGCCGGATATTTAATTTTTCTTAAACAGTGTGCAGGGACAAAAATATGAATTGTATTTCGCATTTATAGTAAAATAGAATTCTCTGTGTGAAATTCTCTGATTCAAATCGATTTATGAGTTGAAAGCCAGGGAGGTTTATTTAACGTCGAACGTTTTGTATTTGTTAAGGATTTCCTTCTTTTTCCTTACTTTTGCAGATTCCATACAAAGAATCAATTAAAACGATGAAGAGGTTTTTATATACATTTCTAAAGGTGTGGCTTTTCTGGCTGCTCTTCTTTGCTTTTTTCAGGGCGGTTTTTATTGTGGTCAATTACGGTTATGCCGACAATACGTCCTTACTTACCATATTGGCATCTTTTGGACCCGGGCTTCGAATGGATCTCTCTTTTTCAGGATATTTGATGCTGCTCACGGCCGTAATTCAGGTGGCGTCATTGCTTATTCAACGGAAGTTCTGCAGTAACTGTATTTTGTGGATGCATTACATTCTTATTCCTCTCTTTGCAGGTCTCTTGCTTGGTGATATCAACCTTTTCCGATATTGGGGCGGACATCTAAACAGTGAAGCGGTGTCGTTTTTGGGGACTCCGGGAATTATTCTGAATTCCATTCATTGGTCCGAGGTGTTGGTTTTCTTTGTTGTTCTGGCAGGCGTTTGCTGGGGCTTGATTGTTTTGTTTCGGAAGTTTGTAGTTCAAAAACCATTTGTAGCCGTATTTGAATGGCGGCTTACGGCCATCAATGCCGGAGTTACCCTGTTTCTTGCAGCACTGATGATTGTCCCCATTCGTGGAAGCTTCGGAGTGGCTCCGATCAATACGGGTGCTGCCTATTTTTCCAATTCTTTATTTGCCAACAATGCGGCGGTTAATCCGCTGTGGAACCTGGCCTATTCGATGAAACGAAGTGGCATCGAAGAAGGACAGTACAGGTTTGTCAGTGAGGATGTCGCAGAGGAGCAGTTTGCTGATTTGATGCAACAGTCCGGTGAATTTGAGCCTTTACTCAATACACGACAGCCCGATATTGTGGTTGTTTTATTAGAAGGGTTTTCTGCTCAGGCTATTGAATCACTGGGAGGAGCACCTATTACCAAAAATCTGGAGAAGCTGAAGAAAGAAGGAGTTTTCTTTGATAATATTTTTGCCACCAGCTTCAGATCCGACTATGGTATGGTTGGGGTAATGGCCGGTTATCCCGGCATTCCCGGGTACTCCATCATGCAGTATCCCGATAAGTCCCGGAAACTGAGTTTTATCCCTCAAAAACTGAAGAATGCAGGCTACAACGATTTGAATTTTATTTATGGCGGGGATATGGCTTTTAAAAACCTGAAGTCATTGATTACGCTTGCCGGGTTTGATGATGTGGTGGACATTGATGACTTCCCTGTAGAAAACAGGGGCCAGAAATGGGGAGTGCATGATGAGTTTACTTTCAGGAAATTTGCATCCATGATTGAAGAGTCAGAATCTCCTGCCTTTAATTTCATGTTTACCCTGAGCAGTCATGAACCATTTGATGTGCCTATGGAGCGTGTTTATGAGAATGATTATTTCAATTCGGTACATTACACCGACAGTTGTCTGGGGGAGTTTGTTGACGAAATGAAAGAAAAAAATTTGTGGGACAACTCTCTGATTGTATTGATTGCCGATCATGGTGTTACCGGTCCCGAAAAGTTGGGTTATACGGATGCACGCCGATACCGGATTCCAATGTTGTGGACCGGTGGTGCTTTGGCTGTGCGGGATACGGTAATCAATACGTATGGTTCACAGGCCGATTTGGCTGCCACATTACTTTCGCAGTTGGGCATTGAGACCGGTGATTTTGAATTCAGTAAAAATATTTTGGATAAGGACACCCGGGGGTTTGCTTTTATGCACTATCCCGATGGGTTTGGTTTGGTCAGCCCAAATCAGTTTCAGGTGTTCGATAAGAGTAATTTTACGCCTTTGGTGCTGGATGGTGCAAGAAATGAAGTGGATAGTCTGAAAGCTAAAATTTTTATGCAAAGGGTGGCGACCGATTTTAAAGAAAGAATTAATAATGGGAAGAAATAATCTGAAAAGGAGTGATTTTGAGGTAATGGCACCTGTGGGCTCTTATGAGTCACTGATGGCGGCCATCCAGGGTGGAGCGGATTCTGTATATTTTGGTGCGGAACAATTGAATATGCGTTCCCGGTCATCGAGTAATTTCACAACAGATGATTTGCGGGAGATTGTACGAATTGCTTCAGAATATGATGTAAAGACGTATCTCACTGTCAATACCGTTCTTTATGATAAGGATTTACCGGTGATGCGAAAGCTGATAGATGCTGCAAAAGAGAGCGGAATATCTGCTGTTATTGCGTCCGATCAGGCAGCAATCAATTATGCCAACAGCATAGGTGTTGAGGTTCATATCTCTACGCAGGTCAATATCTCCAATGTGGAAGCCCTGAAGTTTTACAGTCATTTTGCTGATGTGGTGGTGCTGGCCCGTGAGTTGAATATGGATCAGGTCAAAGCTATTTATGAAGCCATAGAAAAAGAACAGATTAAAGGACCTTCAGGTGAGTTGATTCGTATTGAGATGTTTTCGCATGGTGCTTTGTGTATGGCTGTATCAGGGAAGTGTTACCTGAGTCTTCACCAACTCAATTCGTCTGCTAACAGGGGAGGTTGTCTTCAGCCATGCCGACGCAGTTATATCGTTACCGAAAAAGATACCGGTCAGGAACTGGAGGTGGATAATGAATACATCATGTCGCCCAAAGATTTGAAAACCATTCATTTTCTTAATAAAATGATTGATGCCGGCGTGCGGGTGTTTAAAATTGAAGGAAGAGCCCGGGGACCGGAATATGTGAAGACAGTTGTGTCAAGTTATAGCGAAGCTATTAGCTCTGTTCTCGATGGCAGCTATTCGCAGGAGAAAATTGATCAGTGGGATCAGCGGCTGGCGTCTGTCTTTAACCGGGGTTTCTGGGATGGTTATTACCTTGGACAGAAATTGGGGGAATGGAGTGCCAATTACGGATCTTTGGCTACCAGAAAAAAGGTCTATCTCGGAAAAGGAACCAACTATTTTCCTAAAATTGGCGTTGCCGAATTTGTGCTGGAAACCAAAAGCCTTAAAGTGGGTGATGAAATTCTGATTACCGGTCCCACCACCGGTGTGGTGGAGATGACAGTTCCTGAGATTCGTGTGGATTTACAACCTGTGGAAGAGGCCCAAAAAGGTGATCGGCTATCAATCCCGATAAAAGAGAAAATCAGACGATCGGATAAATTATATAAGTGGGTAAGTCCCAAGCATAAATAGTTTCTGTCCATAATGTACCACTTGCGTCCCCGAAGGATCGGGGCAGGCTTTTACGCTTGCCGTCAAAATACTCATTTACGATTAGTAAACTCCGTTTTTGGCGGCTTCTCAAGCCTGGCAATTGGCAATTTCTGACCAGAAACAGCTCTAAGAACAAAATTTGCTTAGTTTATGGACAGAAACTAAATAAACTCAACCCTCAACCCTCAACCCTCAACCCTCAACCTCTAAAAAAATGTCACATGCAATACCAGGGAAACTTAATAAAAATGTCCAGTAAACTTGATGGGGATAATGTCTCCTATTCCCTCCGGCTGGATGAAGATGAAGTAGATATGACCCAAATGTTGGGTAAATCTTTGACCTTAACCTATCAGAATAAGATAAATTGTATTAAGTGCGGGAAGGAAACCAAAAAGTCTTTCGGACAGGGGTTTTGTTATCCCTGTTTTACCACAGCTCCCGAGGCCTCTGAATGTGTGCTTCGCCCCGACCGGTGTAAGGCACATTTGGGAATTTCACGCGATATGGCCTGGTCGGAAGATCATTGTCTTAAACCTCACATTGTTTATCTCGCAGTGAGTGGAGGTCTGAAAGTGGGGATCACCCGTCTTTCTCAAGTGCCAACACGATGGATTGATCAGGGGGCAGAACGGGCTATACGTCTATGTCAGGTGCCAAACCGGCATATTGCCGGTGTAGTTGAAAAATTTCTGATGAAGCTGTTTGGCGATAAAACAAATTGGAAGAAGATGGTAACCAACGAGGATCTTCCCGGGATTGACCTGCCTGCAGAAAAAGAAAAAGCGCTTGACTCTTTGCCTCCTGAACTTCGACAGTATGCGCTTTTTGATGATCAAGAGGTGTTTGATTTTTCATACCCGGTCAATCAATGGCCTGTGAATCCCTCACAACATAATTTCGATAAGGAAATGGTTATCCAGGGGAAACTTCAGGGTATTCGTGGCCAATACCTCTTTTTTGAAGGAGAAAAAGTTTTGAATGTACGGAGGTTTTCGGGGTATAAAATTCAATTGTCAGTGGACTAAACAAAATAAAAATTCTTTCTATAGGAAGCCTTGTTTCAGGCAGTTTTGGTTATGTAGCTTTATCTTTTTTAATGTTCGTTGTAAAAAATTGAGTTTTAAAAAGAAACCAAACTCAAGCAATTACGTAGCAATGTGATATATAATCAGAAAACGATTGTGTTGAAACAGAGTTCTTCTGTCTTTCAGGTTTTAAGGCAGTAGTACAGGGTTTTAGAAAATAATTTCCGGAAATCCCGGTGATAGGGTTACTTTGAATTAAAATTTATTAAAACAAAATGAAAAAGTTTTACTTGATGTTGGCATTGTTGATGATAATGCCAGTTTTGATGCAGGGCCAGGTGGCGAAGTATAAAGCAGTTTTTACTCTCAACTTTATTCGCTATATTGGTTGGCCTGAAGCTGCGCGTCAGGGAGATTTTGTAATCGGAGTTTTACAAGACTCTGATATTGCAAGACGAATTGATCAGCAGACCGGTGGAAAGAAATTTGGTTTTCAAACCGTAGTGGTTAAAGAGTTTAACTCTTTGGCTGACCTTACCGATTGCCAGGTTTTGTTTGTTTCCGACAGATCCGGATTTTCACGCAATGCAGCACAGATAAAACAAAAACTGGGCAATAACTCTCTTATTGTTACCGAAAGTGAAGGGGCTACCGATCACGGCTCTATGATTAATTTTGTGGTGCGGAATGAAGTTCTTAAGTTTGAGATTCATAAAGGGAATGCTTCAAGTAACGGACTTCAGATCAGTTCCAGATTGGAAAACATGTCTTCTGCCATCGTTTTGTAAGGAAGCAGGCAAGGAGCGTGGGGGACTCAAATGCTGTTGTAAGAGGGTGTTTTTTTGAGTGCCATCAAGCATATGAGGCCCGCGTGAGCAAATGAATTTATAAAATAATACTATAAGCCCCGGACTGGTAAGTCCATATCAGTCCAGGGATTTTTGTTGATTCAGTCACCAACAATCCCGGGTATATGAAAAAATCTGGTTCATGAAACTAAAATACAATTTAAACATTGCCCAAAAACTGATTTTTGGTTTCGGGCTTATACTTGTAGTTATTCTGATAAACTCTGTTCTTACCCTGGGAACACTTACCAGAAGTAAAAATCTTACCAACGGAGTTACCAGTGTTTATTCTCCCACTACAGAAATGCTGGGCGACCTGGAGATGATGGTTACTCAGACCAAGATGCTGATAAAAAACTGGGTGTATATCGATCGCCAGGCAGATACTCCGGATAAAGTTCGGCTGGAAACCATTCACAATAAGGACTTTCCTCAATTAAAGGAGCGGCTGCTTACCATCTCAAAAGAGTGGGATAATGAGCAGGATCAGGAGATTTTGAACAATGCCCTTCATGAAATTGACTCTCTTTTTATCATGCATCAGTCCATTATGGGGCTTTTGAGTTCTTTCGAATCTTACGATGACCCTATGGTTATGTTTGAGGTGGAGCCAATGGTTGTGGAAGGTGGAGATGTCATTACCCTGAGTGACCAGATTATTGAAGACGTTTCCGGACTGGGAACAACTTATCTGGCAAAATATGAGGCATCATTGCAGGACATGAACGATAACTTTACCTGGTTTACCTGGTTTACAGCGTTAATGAGCATCATCCTGATTGCCGCTTCTCTGATTATTGGATTTGTTCTTTATACTACAATTGTCAAACCACTTTCAAAAGGTGTTTCTTTTGCCCAGGCTTTTGGTAAGGGTGACCTTACAGCCCGGGTGGATGTTAACCAGAATGACGAAATTGGAATCCTGGCCCGTGAGCTCGGATCAATGGCCATGAGCCTTAAAAACACGGTAGTTACTATCAAGCAAAATGCGCTGGATCTGGTTCATTCCAGTAAAAATCTTCGCGACAGCTCACAGCAGTTGTCCCGCGGTTCTGCAGATCAGGCTGCTTCAGCAGAGGAGGTATCTACTTCCATTGAAGAGATGGTTGCCAATATCGATCAGAATACCGATAATGCCATTCAGACAGAAAAGATTACCGTTGAAACTGCCAAAGAGGTAAATGTAGCAAATGAATTGTCTGCTGAAGCTGTTAAAGCAATGCAGGATATTTCAGAGCGAATTTCTGTGATTAGCGACATTGCCTTCCAGACAAACATCCTTGCACTGAATGCTGCAGTAGAGGCCGCCCGCGCCGGAGAGCACGGACGTGGATTTTCTGTGGTTGCTGCTGAAGTACGTAAGCTTGCAGAGAAAAGTAAGGTTGCAGCTGATGATATTGTAACATTGGTTTCCAAAGGTCTCAAGGTTTCGAAGGAAGCAGGAGAGAAATCCAAAATGCTCGTTCCTGACATAGAAAAGACTACTCAGTTGATTAAGGAGATTGCTGCTGCAAGTATGGAACAGAAGACAGGAGCCGATCAGATAAATCAGGCCATGCAGCAGCTCAATATGATTACCCAGGAAAATGCGTCATCATCTGATATGCTGACAACCAGTTCCGAGCAATTGAGTGATCTTGCGGCTAACCTTCAGAAAGCTGTCGAAATCTTTAAAATCGGGGAAGAGGTGAATGTTAAAGCACCAAAAATTGAAGTCCCTAAAGAGTCTTCCAAAGAAAAAGAGACCCGAAAGAAAGCTTCATCAGAGGCTAAGGACGAGGCTGCTCCTAAGAAGAGCGAAGGTAGGTCAGGCAACACTCAAAAACCAAATCTTGGTAATTTGGGCCGTGAGTTTGACCTGGATAATTATGAGAAATTTTAAGAGGACCATATGGGCTTGTGCCGATGATGCCCGTTAAAAAGTAGCTAATGAAGCTCTGAGTGCATCATCCAACTTGCTTAATACAAATAATAAACAAATGAAGGACGATAATTTCCAAGTTCAGGTGAAAACCGGCGATGATTCCATCGAAGTGATATTCAATGGACAGCTTACCATTAATTATATCCAGAAAATTAAGGATTCGGTTGGTCAGCAAGTTGACTTCTCCAAAGATATGGTTGTAGTTGTGGATAATCCTGACAATCTGGATATTACTTTCCTGCAGTTGTTGCAATCATTGAAAAAAACCGCCGGTTTAAATAAACGTCAGTTTTCCGTGAACAGCAAACTGCCCAGTGAATTGGAGAGTCTTGTTTCCAATTCCGGATTTTCCGATTTGTTAAATAGTAACCCTGTAAATAATTAATAAAATGGCAAAAACAGTTCTTATCGTTGATGACTCCGAAAGTATCCGCGAAGTAGTGAATTTTACACTTCAGAATGAAGGATATGATGTCCTGGTGGGTGTTGATGGCGAAGATGCACTGCAGTATCTGGATGGCCGTCCCATCGATATTATTATTACCGACTTGCATATGCCTAACCTGGATGGTCTGGGACTTATTCGTAAAGTCAGGGAAATGGATGATTATAAACACATTCCGATCTTGTTTCTCACCACAGAGTCGCAGGCAGCCAAGAAAATGGAAGCAAAGCAGGCAGGAGCTACCGGATGGATCATTAAGCCATTTGTGCCCGCTAAACTTTTGAGTGCTATTTCCCGGGTTTTAAGATAGTTTGCGTGTTCTCCGAAACTTTTTTTGGAGAATTTATGTATAGCACCCTACTTTTCTTAACTAAATCCAACCCTTATGACAAATCAACTTGAAGAAATCAGGAGGACGTTTATTCAAAACAGCATGGACGATCTTGTAGAATTGAAAGCAATGTTTGTCAATGCTGATTTTGCCAACTCAAACCCCAAAACCGAAGAGGTGGCCAATAATGTTTTTATGGTCATGCATGGTATTGCTGGCACTGCCCCAATGGTCGGACTGGATAGTCTTGCCCCCGTCTCCAGGAAACTGGAGCAGGTTTTTGATAGAATCCGCAAGGGGGAAAAGGAACTTTCTGAACAAATTAAGACACAGACCATCAGAGGAATCGATGCCATTGTTGATGAATTGAAATCTGAAAAAATCGCTCTTTGAGATGTTCCATCACTCTGATGAAATCTGAATAAGGCGAAATGGCAAAAGGAAATTATGATAGATAAATTTAAAGCCAAGTTTGTTGAAGAGTCTCTGGATAATGTAAATGATCTGGAAGAAGCGCTCTTTGCCCTCGAAAATGATATGCAGAGCAAGGATCTGATCGAGCGCATTTTCAGAGCAATGCACTCTCTTAAAGGTGGTGGCGCTATGTTTGGCTTCAATCACCTGAGTGACTTTACACATCATCTGGAGAATATTTTTGATAAGGTCAGAAATGACAAACTTGAGGTCACTCCCGATTTGATTTCTTTGACTTTTTCAGCAGTGGATGAGATTAAATCTCTTCTTGATAAAGGAGATCTTACCGAGAAGGATGATCTGGATGCATACCATGCTTTTATGGGACGTATTCAGTCTTTTTCCGAAACCGGAAGTGCTGCTCCTGTTGCTGAGGTGTCTGCATCATCTGCTCCCGTTGTCGATGATGGAGAGAAGACTTATCTAATTTCTTTTGTCCCTAAGGAAGAGCTTTTGCAGAATGGTACCAATCCGCTGTTTTTGCTTGACGACCTTCATGCTCTCGGCGAAGGTTATAGTATTGTCTATACCCATAAAGTTCCTTCTTTTGAACCGCTGGAGCCGGAGAATAACTACTGTCTATGGCAGATTTTGCTAACGACCACCGAATCTCTCAACGAAATTAAGGATGTCTTCATTTTTGTAGAAGATGAGTGTGACCTTACTGTGGAAGAAGTTTGTTCAGGTGGATTTGAGGTAAATCAGGGAATAAAAAAATTAATCAGTAATGCCCGAAATGCCAACTCTCTGATAAAGGTCAGCGATCTGAAGATTCTGCTCAAGAAAGATGAGCCTGCAGCTCCGGAAAATGTGCAAAAGGATGCGGAGGATAAAGAACAGAAAAAAAAGAAGGCCTTTAAGGAACACAAGATCTCAAGTATCAGAGTATCCTCTATGAAGATTGATGAACTGGTCAATCTTGTAAGTGAATTGGTTACCGTTCAGGCACAGTTGAGCGTTTATGCGGAGAAAAAAGGTGAGAACGATATTCTGGGTCTTGCCGAAAACGTTCAGAAATTGTCACGTCAGTTGCGTGATAATGCCTTTGAGATCAGTCTTATCCCGATGCAAAGTGAATTGATGCGCTTTCAGCGCCTGGTTCGTGATTTGTCCAAAGAGCTGGGTAAAGAGATTGATTTTGTAATTGAGGGTGGAGATATCGAACTGGATAAAAACATTATCGAACACCTTACAGATCCATTGTTACATATTCTGAGAAACTCGGTGGATCATGGTATTGAAATGCCTGACGAGCGGGTTGCCGCAGGAAAATCCCCTAAAGGAAACATCTACTTCAAAGCCTATCATGCCGGTGCCAATGTATTGATTGAAGTTACCGATGATGGTAAGGGAATCAATGTTGAGGATATTCGGAAAAAGGCCATTGCCAAAGGGATTATTGATGAAGCTGCCGAGCTTTCGGACAAGGAAGTTCTCAACCTTATTTTTACCAGTGGTTTCTCAACCCGGGAGACTGTGTCTGATGTTTCCGGACGTGGGGTAGGAATGGATGTGGTTCGCAAAAAGATTTCAGAAATACGTGGTGAAGTGTCCATTGATTCCGATGCGGGTCAGGGTACAACCATTACTTTACGATTGCCCCTCACGCTGTCAATCATTGACGGACTTCTTGTGAAAGTGGTTGATAACCAGTATGTGATACCTATTTCTTCTATCGAGAAAATTTTTGCCCTCAATCAAAACCAGCTGAAAAACTCCTTCAACAAGGTCGTGGTGATTGAAAATGAGCAAATCCCTTATGTGGATATGCGCGATGTGTTTAAAGAAGAGAAGGCTGAGATGGAGGTGCCCCAGATGATTCTGGTAAAACATGACGATAAGCGTCTCGGGCTTTTGGTTGACGAAGTTCTTGGGGAGTATCAAACGGTGGTGAAACCATTGGGCCGTTATCTCAAAACACATGAGGTGGTTTCCGGAGCTTCCATTCTCGGAGACGGCACCATTTCTCTGGTAATTGATACCAACCGGGTTTTGCAAATGAATTCTTCCGGAAAGTTTAAGGGAAAGAAAAAGGAAGAGGGAAAGAAAAAGGAAGAATTTTAATTTTTGGTGATTATGTCGGAAAACAGCTATAGTACACTTTTATCTTTTAAGCTTCAGGATGAGTTTTTTGCCATTGACGCAATGAGAGTCAATCATATTCTTGAAGTACCCGAGATAACAAAAGTTCCTAATACACCTGATTTTATGGTGGGAGTGCTCAATCTTCACGGAAATATCATTCCGGTGGTCGATTTAAGGTTAATGATGGGGTTTACAAACACCGAACTGACCAATGACTCCGCTGTGGTGGTTATTAACCCCGAAGAACAGCAGGACAGTAGTCTTGGCCTTATTGTGGATATGGTTAAGGAGGTGGTTGAAACAGACGGTCTGGAAATAAAACCGACTGTTGCAGACAAGGAAGAAAGTATGCTTCGGAATTTTCACGGAACTTTTTCTATGGACAATCAGTTTGTTCATATCATCGATATTGAAGAACTGGTTGTAGCCGCCGAAGTTTAAACATGGTCAACGGATACCGGTATTGTAATTATAAAAAGATTTAAATGAATTCATATCTGACATTTAAAGTAGTTGATGAGGTCTTTGCTGTTCATGTTTCTCATGTGATGGAAATCAGAGAATATGAAAAGCCAAAGCCAGTGCCCCAAAAGGTGGATTTTATTGCCGGCCTTATTGAATTCCGCGATGAAGTGATTCCCTTGATTAACACCGGACTGAAATTTAATCTTGGATCGGTGGAGGCATCACAAAATTCGGTAATTGTGATACTGAATCTGCAAAAAGAGGGTGAAGAGGATGATTACCGGGTGGCCGTTATGGCTGATGCAGTATCCGATGTGCTGGAGCTGGAAGAGGGAGAGTTAAAATCTATTCATCAGGAGTATAAGCCGGGATATGTGTCCGGAACATATAGTAAAGACGGAGCGTTTGTCTTTGTACTGGATCCGGATCAGGTCTTTACCCGGAACGATGTTATTGAAATGGATAAAATATTGGCAGCAGCCAAAGAGCAATAGTTTTTAAAACAGGGAGTGGAGAGTAATTCAGGAAATAAGGGATTTGATTGCTTTAAAGCAGAATTGTCTGAGAAGGATTTTCAGGCTTTCAGCAAGTACATCTTTACCGAATATGGCATAAAAATGCCTCCTGTAAAACGGATTATGCTGCAGGGGCGTCTGCTCAAGAGAATCCGGGAACTCAAAATGAACTCCTATACAGAATATAAAGAGTATTTTTTTAGTAAAGAGGGTCAGGAACGGGAGCTTTTGAACTTTTTGAATGTGGTTACTACCAATAAAACTGATTTCTACAGGGAACCGGTTCATTTCGCTTTCCTCAGAGATCATGTGCTTCCCGGATTTGCCGAATCTACCGGTTTCAGCCGGCCTTTTAAGGTTTGGAGTGCCGGTTCATCCAGTGGAGAAGAGGGTTACACCATCGCCATTGCGCTGAATGAATTCAAATTGGCGAATCCGCGTTTCAGATATGAAATTCTGGGTACCGATATTTCCAGCCAAATGCTGCAGACAGCTGCGCGTGGGGTTTATAAAGAGTCTAAGATAGACATGGTTCCCATCGATCTGAAACGGAGATACTTTTTAAGGAGTAAAGACAGAGTGAATCCGACGGTAAGGGTGGTTCCCGAACTTCAAGCCAATTTGAAGCTGAGATACCTAAATCTTATGGACTCTGTTTATGACATTAGTGAAACTTTTGATGTGATTTTCTGTAGAAATGTACTAATCTATTTTGACAGGATAACTCAGGAGAAGGTTATTAACCGTTTGTGCAGGCATCTCAGTTCAGACGGCTATTTTTTTATTGGCCATTCAGAATCGTTATCCGGCATGGATGTGCAGCTTGAACATGTTAAACCAACCATTTTTAAGCGGGTGTAGCGCAAACGACAACGATGGAGATTATGGAATTTGATGATTTTCAATATATTTGTGCCCGATTTTCAATCTTTTTAACACTTTAGGTTGAATTTCATTCAGAATAGGAAAAAATAAAATACGATGACGCTATAATTAATGCATTATGACAAACATTACTGACAGACAATTATTAAAGGAAATCCGTGAAAAAATGAACGAGCGTAAGAAGTTCGAACAGGAAGTTCAGCTGCTGACTCGTGAATTACAGGAGGTTACCAATAAACTACGGGAGTCGGAGGCCCTTAAAAGCCACTTTATATCAAATATTTCCAATGAGATAGTGAACCCGTTTACATCCATCCTGGGGTTGTCCAAATCCATTCTTTCGGTGGAGAAAAACGATTGGAAAAAGGTTGTTTCCATGGTTGCACTTATTCATAGTGAGGCTTTTAACCTTGACTTTCAGTTGAGAAATATTTTTGTTGCTGCAAAAATTGAAGCAGGAGAAGTGGTTCCCAATATTTCGAAGGTTAATGTTCGCGGAATTATTCAGAGCATCATCGAAGCCTTCAACCTGGTGGCCCGTAAGATGGGTATTCAGATTGAATTTGAATGGAACATTGAGTATGGTTTTGGAAAGAACTTCTATTTCAAAACCGATAGCGAGAAAATCAAGTTGATACTCAGCAACCTTTTGAACAACGCGCTTAAGTATAGTTTTAAAGATAGCAAAGTAATTATCAAAGTCTGGGCGGACGAAGAAAAATTAAGCTTCTCAGTTCAGGATTTTGGAACAGGAATTTCTGATAAAAACCAAAAAATCATTTTCGAGCGTTTCAAGCGACTCGATACCGGCATCAACTCTATCAACCGGGGGCATGGACTGGGATTGTCCATAACAAAAGCACTGCTTGATGTGTTGGGAGGAGAGATTGATATTAAGAGCCAAAAAGGTGAAGGGTCCACTTTCATCATTCATGTGCCTGAAGCAAAGAATGTTGTTGACGGTTTTAGTGGCGAAGGTAATGACATCTTTTTTGATGATGGTGATGAGATTTTTTAAGGTTTTTATTAATGGAGCAATATTCACAACATTTTTTATATCCATCCACCTTATTTGCCAGTAAAGAGCCGTATGTGGTAAAGACCATTCTTGGCTCCTGTGTGGCGATATGTTTGTGGGATCCGGTTACCCGGATAGGGGGCATTAACCATTATATGCTGCCCAACTGGAACGGTAACGACCTGGCATCTCCCAAATACGGAAATATCGCCATTGATAAATTATTGGAGAAGATGGGCCAGTTGGGTGCACGCAGAGAGAACCTTAAAGCCAAGATTTTTGGCGGTGGGGAGCTTATTGAAAGCGGGGCCAACGGAACGCTTATTGGTGAAAGGAATATCAGGGTGGCCAGGCTGATTTTAGAAGAGAAGAAAATTCCTGTCGTGGCATCCAGTACCGGAGGCCGGAAAGGACGCAAAATACTCTTCTTCACTGACAGCGGTGAAGTACGACATAAGTTTTTGGATAAAAAGGCACAATAATATTTTCTTTGATTTGGTCCTATGAGTAAGAATATCAGGGTACTTATTGTGGATGACTCGGCGGTAGTCCGTCAGAGTCTTTCTGCTATTCTGGAGTCTGATCCGCATATAGAGGTCATGGGCACTGCTGCCGATCCTCTCATCGCGGTTAAGAAAATAATGAAGGAGGTCCCGGATGTAATTACCCTGGATATTGAAATGCCGCGAATGGACGGACTTACGTTCCTGCGCAAAATTATGTCGCAGCATCCTATTCCTGTAGTGGTTATTTCATCTCTTACCACCGAGGGGACTGAAACAGCAATGAAAGCTCTGGAATACGGAGCTTCTGAAATCATCGGAAAACCTGCCATGAATGCGGCTCAGTTTATCAATGAGTCCAAAATATTGCTGTGTGATGCTGTGAAAGCAGCGTCACAGGCCAAACTTACACGGCTTAAGATAAGCCATACGCCCCAGGTTGACTGGGTGGCACCAAAATTCTCTGCTGATGTCATTTTGCAAAAAAGCACATCGTATAAGAAAATTATCAGCACAGAAAAAATTATAGCGTTGGGTGCCTCTACCGGCGGAACCGAGGCGATTAGAGCGTTTCTTAAAAATTTGCCGGCCAAAATGCCCGGAATTGCGATTGTTCAGCACATGCCTGAAGGGTTCACCCGCTCTTTTGCCAACAGCCTGAATAACTTGTGTGAGTTGGAAGTGAAGGAGGCGGAAAACGGAGACCGTCTCTATCAGGGACGCGTTCTGATTGCTCCCGGAAACAAGCACATGTTGTTGAAAAGAACGGGGAAAGAATACACCGTAGAGGTACGGGAAGGACCCCTGGTAAACAGGCACAGACCTTCGGTAGATGTTTTGTTCCGCTCAGCCGCACGCTATGCAGGACAAAATGCCATGGGTATTCTGCTTACCGGTATGGGGAACGACGGAGCTAAAGGTCTTTTGGAAATGAAGGAGGCCGGAGCTTCTACTATAGCTCAGGACGAAGCCTCTTCGGTCGTTTTTGGTATGCCGCGCGAAGCCATTAAGCTGGGGGCAGCAAAAGAGGTATTGCCCATTGATCAAATGGCACCCTATCTTTTGAAGAATTTTATTTGACCTGCCTTAACCGCTTTAGAATAGAGAAACATTGGTTGTACTATAACCTTTTTACTTATGGTTCGTTAATATCTCTACTAACTGAGGTTGCCTGAAAATAATTTTTATCAGATGAAGAAGACCGACTATAAACGTATATTATCAAATTATTCGCTTCGGGGCTTTGCGCTGGGGCTTATTTTGGCTGCTATTGTTATTCTGTTAAGCTTTGATGCTGAAGTTGTGCGGCAATACGGTGGGGGATTACAGACTCTTCTGGCACTCATGCCCGGTCTTTGGGTGGTGTTGTTGTTTCCCTTCATTTTTGCCATTGTTGGTTATCAGGTGGCCAATGTTTTTGTTCGTTCCATCCGTAAACAAAACAAACGTATTAAGCGGGAAGCCGGGAAAACAAAAATGGTTCTGGGCTTTATCGATAATCTGAGGCAGGGAAACCTGGAAGAATCCTTGCCCGATAATCAGAAAAGAGATGCGCTGACCAAAGCCCTCATTAAGTTGAGGGAGTTTATGGTTCAGAACAAACGGGACCAGGAACAACGCCGCCTCGAAGAGGAGCAGCGTACCTGGGTAACACAGGGGTTGGCACAATTTGCCGAGTTGCTGCGTAAGAACAACGACAATCTGGAGGAACTGTCATACAATATTATTCACTATCTGGTCAATTACATGAAGATTAATCAGGGTGGTGTCTTTTTGTTGAATCAACCTTCCAATGGCGACGAGAAATATTTTGAAATGACTGCTTGTGTTGCTTACGAGCGGAAAAAATTCGCCGATAAAATTATTGGTTGGGGTGAAGGTCTTGTGGGACGGTGCGCCCTTGAAAAGAGCACCATTTACATGACTGATGTTCCTGAAGATTATGTGAATATAACTTCCGGTCTCGGTGAAGCTACCCCCAAAGCTGTTATGTTGGTGCCTCTGAAAGCCAATGAAGAGATTTACGGGGTCATCGAGCTTGCATCCTTCCATGCTTTTGAGCAGTTCGAAATTGAATTTGTGGAGAAACTTGGGGAGAGTATTGCGCTGACCATCTCGACGGTCAAGACCAATATGAAAACCAACAAACTGCTCAAAGAGACGCAGATTCAGGCAGAGAAAATGGCCCAGCAGGAAGAGGAACTTCGTCAGAACCTCGAAGAGATGAAAGCAACCCAGGAGGAGAGCGAACGTCAGGCTCTGGAAATGCAGGGTATTCTGGATGCCATAGATCATGCCGCCATCAGTTGTGAATTTGAAACCGATGGAACATTGATTTCTGTAAACCATAACTTCCTGAGTACTTTCAAATATCGTCCTGAAGAAATTGAGGATCAGAATCTGAGAATTTTCTTCTTTAAGGAGGATGTGGGTGAACTTGATAAAATACTGGCTCAGCTTCAGGAAGGACAAAACTTCCGTGGAAGAGTACGGCGGCGTACCAAACTTGGAGAGGAGATCTATCTGCTGACCACCTACTCCCCTGTGGTGGATAACGACGGTGAGATTATGAAAATTCTGAGTCTTGAGAATGATGTTACCGAACAGGTGCAGATGGAAGAAGCACTCAAACGGTCGAAAGATGAGTTGGGTGTAATGCTCGAAGAGGCGCGAAATGAAGTGAAAGGGCACTTTAAAGAGATTGAGGCAGTAAAGATCAGGAATGAAAAGACCCTTGAGGGGGCACTGGATGCCATTATTACCACCAATAAGGAGGGTATGCTGGAGTTTTTCAATGCTGCTGCCGAGAAACTTTGGGGATACAACCGGGAGGAAGTTCTGGGAGAGCATGTTTCCAAACTGTTTTCCAAGGATGCCACCAAAAATGACCCATTCGTATCGGCCTTTGTTAACTCCAATGGAAGTAAAGTAATCGGTGAACGAAAAGAGGTGCCGATTCTGAATAAATACGGGGAAGAGGTTCCGGTATTATTCCTTCTGTCGGACGCAGAAGTGGGTGATGATCATTCTTATACTGCGTTTATTCAGAATGTGGAGGTAGAACTCTTTTAAAAAATGTAGGGTTGAACAGTTGTGGTGTAATGACATATAAAGAATATCTCCGGGTGCTTAAGGAGCACTCTCCTTACGACTTTTCGGATTACTCAGACAACTCCATTTACAGAAGAATTGATAAAGTGATGCGGGATCAGGAGTTGACTCTGGAGCAACTTAGTGAAAGGACCCGTAGGGATAAGGAGTTTGTGGAGCAGGTTGTAGAGGCCATAACTGTGAACACCACCGAGTTATTCAGAGATCCGGCTGTCTGGAAGTATCTTTATGAAAAGCATTTGCCTTCCCTTGCCGCAAATAATTTTATCAATATCTGGCATGCCGGCTGTTCCACAGGGCAGGAGGTTTATTCTCTTCTTATTTTGTTTAATGAGCTGAAATTGTTGGACAAAGTACGTGTTTTTGCCACAGATATCAGCCGAAATGCGCTGGAGGTTGCAAAAAAGGGAGTTTATCAGAACCAGATTGACCGGGGGTGTATTGAGAATTTTAATAGTGTTTTTGACGATAAAACGGGAGATAATACCAGGTTTCTGAAATATTTCGATGTTGATGAGCAACAAGACAGGATTGGTGTAAAACCTTTTTTGAAGGAGAAGATTAAGTTTATCAGGCACGATCTGGTAAAGAATGATGTGCCTTTTTACAATAAAGTGGATGTGGTTTTTTGCCGCAATGTGTTGATATATTTTAATGTAAAACTTCAGAATCGCATTGTTCAGCGATTCCACGAGGGATTATACAATAACGGAATACTTATACTGGGGGCCCATGAGGGATTGAGTGGGTTTTTTAAAACCAAGTTTGACCGGCAGGGGCCTGTTTACAAGAAGAGCAATGTGTTTCATTTGCGATATTGAACAAAACATGTTTTTACATGGGGGTTACATTAGGGATTAATGATTTAAAAATGGTCACCGCGGAGATGGCACAATATCCGGATATGGATTATTCCGGATTGTCCTTCTCATTCCTGAAAAGGAGACTTACCTATGTTTTTGAGAAACTGAAGGTAAGGAAGCTGGTCACTTTTAAGGAACGTTTGAGTGAAAGCGAATTCCGTGAGGAAGTGAAGTACCACATGGCAGTAAAGGTCACTGAGATGTTTCGCGATCCGGGATTCTGGAGATCCGTTCGTCACAATATTTTTCCTGCCCTGGGAGAGCGCTTTTCCGTTTGGTTTCCTGATACTCCTTCGGGTGAAGAACTGTTTTCGTTTTTGGTTTTGCTTAAAGAGAGCAATCTTCTTGATTCGGTGGACATTGTCTGTCAGCATCCATCGGAGAAATTGTGTAGCGAAATATCCCTGGGAGTATTTGATTCACGCAATGGTGAGTTGAATCACAGTAATTATAAACGTTTGGAGGAGAGTGATCGGTTTGAAGATTATTTTACCAACGAAAACGGAGAACTAACTTTTAAAAGGTCCTTGCTGAAGAATTGCCGGTTTCGGACAAAAGCTGCAGGGATAGCAGAAGAGGGAGAGTTGTTTGATTTTATTGTTTTCCGGAATTCGGGGATCAATTATTCTTATGGCAGGCACGAAGAGTTATTTAAAGAAATTGTGGAACATATCAGGCCCGGTGGTTTTTTAGCCATTGGAGTGAAGGAGAGTATTTCCGGCAGCCTTAAAGATTACCTGGCGGTTGTGGATGACAAAGAGAGTCTTTACAGAAAACCGGGCGTAAAAAATGAATAACAGCATGGAGTTATCCGATCGGAAATTTAAAGTTGTGGTTATAGGAGGTTCGGCCGGCAGTTTTTCTGTGGTATCGAAAATTCTGTCGCAACTGGATCCGGGGTTTCCCGTGCCGTTGGTTTTGTGTCTGCACCGGTTGAAACATGTGAGGTCCGGATTGGTGGAAGGCTTAAATCTTAAATCCAGAATTCCGGTGGTTGAACCTTTTGATAAGGAGAAACTGAAACCCGGAGTGGCCATGTTGGCTCCATCTAATTATCACCTGTTTGTGGAGTTTGACAGTACCATCTCGTTGTCCACCGAAGAGGTTTATAATCATAGCAGGCCGGCGATTGATTTTGCTTATTCTTCCGCAGCTTATTCTTTCAGGGAGAAAACGCTCGGAATTATTCTTACTGGAGCAAATAAGGATGGCGCCAAAGGGTTGAAAAGTATTAAAGATAAGAAAGGTTATACCATTGTTCAGGATCCGACAACCTGTGATGTAGAGACGATGCCACAGTCAGCCCTGAAGCTGTTTGAACCGGATCAGGTATTAACACCCGATGAGATTGTAAAGGTTTTAAACAGTCTTGTCGATTAAAAGTTTGTTTATGAGCAGAATAAAGTTTAGTCATCATTCTTTTCAGAAGTATCTCTTCCTACTGGGTGGAATTGCTTTTGGGTTGTCGCTGCTCAAAAATATTTTTTTGGATCAGAACCCGGGTACTCTTTTTTACCTGGTTGAGTTTTTGTCTTTTGTCTTTTTCCTGGCTGCATTTTATGTCAGTGATAAAAATAATCAACAGTTAAGGACTTTGAATGAGGTTCAGAAAGATCAATTTGAAGAAGACAGGAGACAGATGAGCCGGAAGATTGACAATCTTCAGGAAATTGTTTCTGCTTTTGAGGAGAAAGAAAATGAGGCTGCACGCTTTGCCACCTATCAGGAAAAGATTCTGCAAAAGCTTTCCCGCATAGGAGATGAGGCTGGTGATAGACATCGATTGTTATATACTTTGGGTGAGTTGTTTCACGGAATGGCAGTAATTCTCTATAAAAAAGAGGAACCGAAGGGGATATTTAACGTAGAAGCAACTTACGGACTGTCGGAAGAGGTTACGGTTGATGGATTTATTGCCGGGGACGGGCTTCATGGACAGGCCGTTGCAGACGGTGTGCCAACAATGGTTGAGGAGATACCGGAGAGCTATTTCGAAGTGGAGACAGCCCTCGGGAAGAGTGAAAGTTATTTCCTGTATCTGCTACCCGTGATGCAGGAAGAAAAATGCATTGGCCTGGTTGAATTGCTCACCTTCAGAAAAAGTGAAGTAAAAGAGTTGTGGCCACAGGTAATGAAAAAGTTGGTTGAACAGGAAGTTCTATGATTCATAAAACGATAACCGGTTTATAAATCGCGTTGCGCAGAAACAAAGAGAATGGGAGTTTACAAACAAATACAGAAAACAGTCAGAAAGTGGTTTTTTACGGGAGTTTTATCCGTCAGAGATCAGTTGTATCTGCTTGTTTTTATTTTTCTGTTTTTACTTCTGGCCTGGGGCGGCTTTTTATCGATCCAGAATCGGCCTTTCAGCTTTAGCAATATACTCTACCTCCACACGTGGTGGCTTGTGTGGATTGTTGATTTGTTAATTGTTGCTGTGCCGCTTGCCGTGTTGTTTGTGCGTAACTATATCAACATTCATACGGCTTCTTACCGAAATGAAATACATAATCTTAAAAAACAAATAGATCATAATACGGAACTTGCCGGGAAGCTGAGAGACAGCGGGGAGGTTTCTGAAGAAGATAACCGTGAGGATCAACTTTCATCGGTGCTTCTGGAGTTGGGGAAAAATCTTCGCACCGCGCGCTTGCGCGAAGATGAGGAGAATTATATTTCCAAGGGAAAGGAGCAAATGTCGGATTTGTTGCGTACGCATCATGCGCTTACCGAACTTACTCCTGACGTGTTGAAGGCATTGATCGATTATATGGGAGGCATTCAGGGAGCATTTTATCTGAAGGAGGGTGATTTGTTGAAGAGAAGTGCCATGCATGCCTACAATCGCCGCCGTTACGAATATGATGAGTTTAAGATTGGGAAAGGACTTGTAGGTGCTGCTGCTTATGAGAAGCAGATCATTTATCGTACCGAGATTCCTGATGATTTCTGGTCAGTTACCTCGGGTATCATCGGAGAACAAAAGCCCAGAGCACTGCTGATTCTTCCACTTTTGCAGGAGGAAGAGCTGCAAGGTGTGGTGGAAATTGCCTTCATGAAGGATCATCTGGGAAAAAAGCATCTTTCTTATGCCGAGGAGGTTGCAGCCACTATTGGTCAAACCATCTATAACCTGAAGATTACCTCCCGCACTGAAAAATTACTTGAGGAGTCACAAAGTCTTACCAAAACACTTCAGGAAAATGAAGAGCAGTTGAGGGAGAATGCCCGGGAGATGCTTGAGACTCAGGAAGAACTTGAGAAGTCTAATCAGATGCTGGAAACTCAGGTTCAGGAGGTGGCGCATGCCCAAAAACGATTGGAAGCTTTGTTGACCAATGCCTCTGAATTTATTTCCATTTACAACGAAAATCAGGAGCTGGTTTTTGAAAGCCCTTCTGTGAAACGCATCCTTGGATATGACGATGATGATGAGGTAAATGGTATGGATCCCGATCTCCTGACACCACGTGGTTACCGTACTATAAATAATTTGTTCCAGTATCTGCTGGAAACTCCCGGTGGAGAACAAACAGCTCAATATACTTATCTGAGAAAGAACGGTGAGAAACTGTTCCTGGAAACCAAAGGGAAGAACCTGTTGCACGATCCTGCCATTAAAGGAATTATTTTTAATACCCAGGACATCACCGAGCGGAAGCGTGCTGAGAAGGAAGAGCAGATGAAATCACGTATGCAGAGTTTGTCGGAAAATAGTCCCGATATGATTATGCGCGTGAATATGATGGGTAAACTGGTTTATGTGAACCCTGCGGTTGCCGAATTTGTGCAGATTTCTGCCAACGATATTGTTAAGAAACGTGTTAGTGAGCTGGAACTGGATACCCGGTTTGTTGAGTATGTGGAGGAGACCCTGGAAGCCATTAAGTCTGAGCAGGATACTATTATATCCGAAGTAAAGATTGAGGTGGCTGGTAATGAACGAATTATGGAGATAAAGGGTATTCCAGAGCTCAATGATGAAGGAGACCTGGAGTCCGTTTTGTTTGTGTCGCATGATATGACAGAGTTCAAGAAAATTGAAGCTGACATCAAAGACAAAAACAAAAAGATTTCGGACAGTATCAATTACGCGCAAAGGATACAGAGCTCGCTACTTCCCGATACCAATTATTTGCAGAATTATTTCCCCCGGTCATTTATTTTTTACCGGCCCAAGGATGTGGTTAGTGGCGACTTCCCATGGTTCCTCGAAAAAGACGGTATCCTTTACGTGGCCGCGGTTGACTGTACCGGACACGGAGTGCCGGGAGCCTTGCTTTCGTTTATCGGTTATTTCCTTCTGAATAATATTGTAAGTGCCGATCCGCATCTGTCATCGGCCGAAATAATGGAACAACTTCATCAGGAAGTACGTAAAGCATTGAAACAGGATCAGGAAGGGTCTAACGGGCGTGACGGAATGGATATTGCATTCTGTAAGGTTGAAAAGGATAAGAATATCCTGGATTATTGCGGAGCGCACCGACCTCTATTTCTGGTTAGAGAAGGAGAATTGCTTGAGTACCAGGGAACACGCAAGGGGATTGGCGGAGCACCGTTGCCCCGTAAGAAAGAAAAAGAATTTGAGAATCATGTGATAGATTATCAGGAAGGAGACAAGATATTTATCTTTTCTGATGGTCTGCCTGATCAGCTTGGAGGTCCCGACCGGAAGAAGTTTCAGCCACGCAGGATGAGGGAAGCCCTGACCATGGATGCCAGTTATACAATGGCGCACTATGGGCGTTATTTCCCCAAAGTGTTTTATGAATGGATGGGCGAGGAGAAACAAGTTGACGATGTTTTATTGATAGGAATTGAATTGTAATTATCTTTACACTTTTAAAGACTTCATACGCTATGAGCAGAGAAATTGAAAGCCATCGTTTTCTGGATTTTGCATACCAGTTGTACAAAACGATGAAAACAAATGAGATTAACCTGGTTTATGAAGGAGAAGTAACACAGGACATAACCAAAACCTTTACTTCTCTTACCGAAAGGAATATGGCCAAATCGGAGGAATCGAACCAGGTTCAAAGAAAGGTGTTCAATGTAATGGTTGAATGTTTACAAAACATCAGCAAACATGCCGACACACTTTCTGAGGACGATGAGGATGAGCGCCGTGGTATTGTGATGGTCAGCCGGGGAGAAGAGAGCTATAAAATCATCACAGGAAATGTGATCAGGAATGCTAAAATTCCCGGACTTAAAGAGAGTCTTGAACACATCAACAGCCTGGACAAAGCAGGTTTGTCATCTCTCTACAAACAACAGATTGTGGAGAGTAAAATTTCCGAAAAGGGTGGTGCCGGCCTGGGACTGATTGATATTGCCAAGAAAACAGGCAGTAAATTATCCTATCAGTTTAAGGAGCTCAACGAAGAGGTCTCTTTCTTCATCCTTACTTCTACCATTAACAGAAACAGATAAAAAGATATAATATGGACGTGATAAACATTCAGGGAACCGACGATACCCCTAACGTTATTTTGGACAAAGCAAGTGGTCAATTTGAAATTTCAGGCCGATCATTGCCCGAGGACGTAAACATGTTTTACGAGCCTATCCTTGACTGGATTGACCAATACTCTGAAGATCCCAACGATCATACCGAGTTTAACTTCAAGCTGGAGTACTTTAATACCGCTTCTTCAAAAGTGATTCTGGATATTCTTTTGAAATTTGAAGAGATTGTGGAGAACGGGAAAGAGGTAGTTATTAAATGGCATTACCACGAAGACGAAGAAGATATGCTGGAGGCCGGTGAGGAGTATTCAGACATCGTGGAAATCCCATTCGATTACGTGCTTTACACCGATTAATTGACAGTTTGCCAACCCACCTTTTAATACTGATCGATGAGTGAAGAAATTCTAAAAGCCCTAATGCAACTGTTTGGATTGATTGCCAAACAGGATGGAGGAGCTGAATCTAATGAAACAGAGTATGTAAGAGTGTTTCTGGAGCAACAGCTGAATGCTGAAGCTGTGGAAGAGTATTATGCGCTTTTTCTGAAACATTCCACCGATCAAAAAGGGGGTAAAGACGAGGAGGAGGGAAAGGTTCGCCTTACCTCAATGAAAGACTCGGTCAGGATTCTGGGAATCTGTAAGAAGATCAATAAACAGCTTAACCGGGAACAAAAGGTCGTTGTGTTGGTTCGTCTGTACGAGCTGGTTAATGCTGATCATAAGTTTACCGAGCAACGCATGGCTATCATCAATACGGTGGCCGATGTATTTAAACTGCCGAGAAACGAGATTTCGCACATCGAGAATTTCGTGATTAAAAATGAGCCCGGGAGTCTCGATTTTGAAGAGCTGATGATGGTCAGGGATGAAAATCCTGGTCTTGAAAAAGGCGGATTTATTCATGCTCCGGGTCTTGACGGTTCCATCATTATTCTTCGGGTTAAGAGTGCCGATCTCTATTTTATGCGTTACACAGGTGATCAGGAGATTTTCCTGAACGGCCTGGTGATCAACACACGTCGTATATATCTTTTCCCCAATGGTAGCTTTATTCGCGTGCCAAAGGGAAAACCCATCTACTTTACTGATGTTGTGGGGCATTTTCTTACCGATGCCGACTCTCCGCGTATTACGTATGAAGTCAAAGATGTGGAGTTTCAGTTTAAATCGGGAGATATCGGTCTTCGCAACATCCAGATTGCTGAAGAGCAGGGGAAACTCATTGGTGTGATGGGGGCCAGTGGTGCGGGTAAGACCACATTGCTCAACGTGCTTTCAGGCATCGAAACGCCTACCAAAGGGCAGGTGCTCATTAACGGACACGACCTTCACCACGACAAGGAGGCATTGGAAGGAGTTATAGGTGTTATTCCACAGGATGACCTTCTGATTGAAGAGCTAACTGTTTTTGAGAATCTCTATTACAACGCCAAACTCTGCTTCAAGGATAAGAATGAGGAGGAAATCAATCAGCTGGTTAACGATACGCTTAAAAGTCTGGGGCTTTATGAACGTCGTTTGCTGAAAGTGGGCTCACCGCTCAATAAGATGATCAGTGGTGGGCAGCGAAAACGACTGAATATTGCGTTGGAGCTCATCCGCGAACCGGGTGTGCTCTTTGTTGATGAGCCTACGTCCGGTTTGTCTTCGCGCGACTCGGAAAATGTGATGAATCTTCTGCGGGAGTTGTCACTCAAAGGGAAGTTGATCTTTGTGGTGATTCACCAGCCGTCATCCGACATCTACAAGATGTTCGATAAGATGTATATTCTTGATACAGGCGGATACCCTGTTTATTACGGAAACCCGAGTGAATCACTGATATATTTTAAGCGACTCGATGCTCAGATCAACAGTGATGTGGGAGAGTGCCCTACCTGTGGTAACCTCAACCCTGAACTTATTTTCAACATCATTGATTCCAATGTGATCGATGAGTATGGAAATTATACCGATAAGCGGAAAGTGTCGCCCGAAGAATGGCATGGTCATTTTCAGGAGAAAATTCCCATTCCGTCTGTCAGTCAGGTGAATGACACCCCGCCTAAGAGTCTTAATATTCCGTCGTGGTTCAATCAGTTTAAGATTTATACACTTCGCGACTTTTTCTCTAAAATCAGTAATACCCAATACATCTCGTTAAACCTGCTGGAGGCCCCCTTATTGGGCTTTATCCTGGCTTACCTGGTGAGGTATATTGCTGATCCCACCTCCAGCCTGTATATTTTCAGGGAAAATGAGAACATCCCGCCCTATATCTTTATGGGGATTGTGGTGGCATTGTTCTTTGGTTTAATTATCAGTGCCGAGGAGATCTTTAAGGATGCAAAGATTTTGAAACGGGAAGCCTTTCTGAATCTTAGCCGGTCCAGTTACCTTGTATCCAAGATTCTGATTCTTTTTACCATCTCTGCTATTCAGATGGTATTGTTTGTAGGTGTTGCCAATACGGTTCTGGGGATTAAAGATATGTACTTTGAATTTTGGCTGGCATTGTTCTCTGTCTCTGCTTTTGCCAATATTCTGGGGTTGATTATTTCTGCCTCATTTAACTCCATCATCACCATTTATATTCTAATCCCCTTGTTGATGATTCCTCAAATGGTGCTGGGCGGTGCCATGTTTACTTTTGATAAACTGAATAAAGATTTTACCAGCCCCGATGTGGTGCCTGCCATTGCTGAATTTATGCCCTCCCGCTGGGTTTATGAAGGTCTGATGGTGCATCAGTACAAGAATAATAATTTTAAGAAGAATATTTTTGAGGTTGAGCGGAAAGAGAGTGCTGCCGACTTTAAACAGGTTTATTACATTCCTGAATTGAGAGATATCATTTCCGAATCGGTTCGTTATGCCGAAGGAGATTCAAATATCACCCGTAAGGAATATGTCAGCAACGTGGAGTTGATTGCCAATGAAATTTCCCTTGAGGTGGAGCGTGTTGCCGGTATATCTTTTGATGAGTTTGAACCCATAACGCCCGAGAATTTTTCTGCGGAAATGGCTGCCGACATCAATAAGTTTCTGGATCAGTTGCTGGCCTATTACCAGAATGAGTTTTACAAGGCAAACACCATTAAGGAAGAATTTCTCACTGCCAACATATCAGCCAATCGTGAGAAATTTGAGCGGATTAAGAATGATTACTTTAACGAAAGTATCAACGACATTGTGAGAAAGGTTTTCGATAAAAATAAGATTTTGAGAGAGGACAATCATTTGATTCAGATGGTTGATCCCATTTATCAGAAGCCGGAACCGAGCGGGGCGTTGGATTTCAGAACACATTTTTTTGCTCCTTCCAAGCATTTTATGGGCCATTATTATGAGACACTTTGGTTCAATATTGCAGTTGTGTGGATCATTACCGCCTTTTTATATGTGGTGCTTTATTTTGATTTGTTAAAAAAAGGACTGAATTTTGCAGGCAATATAAAATGGAAAAGAAAGAAATCTTAGTAACTTTTTTATTATCATTGCAGTATAAGAACCATAATTAAGAAATTAGGAAAAATAAATCTATAAGTTATGATTAGGAATCTGATTTTTGCTCTGTTAATATTGACCGGTGGCAGCTTTTTGTACTCATGTGCCGGAAATTCAGAAAAGAAAAGTGCTCAACAGGATGATGAGCTTGCATTACCCGATTCAATTACCGGGGAGGCGCCATTGAAGCTTTCTGAGGAAATTATTGGAGATGTAATTCAGAACATTTCCTCACCTGTGGAGATGGCCAACCTCATTAAGTCCACCGGGGTGGATTTCTCGCAACAAATACTTAACAATCCTGAGAATATATCGGATTACAGCACCAGCTTTAAAAGAGCATTGAACCTTGGTGTTTTTAGTGCCGATTTGGGATACATCAACTCATATGACAAAAGTAACATTGTTGTCTCGTATCTCCTGGCAGTTAAAAATCTGGCCGATGGAATCAGGGTTGGACAGTTTTTCGATTTTGAATCTTTGAAAAGGATGGCTACCAACTCCAGCAATCTGGATTCACTGATGCAGATGTCTGTCTCAAGTTTTAACCAGATGGACTCATATTTGCGTCAGCAGAACCGGAGCAATGTCAGCGCCCTGGTAATTGCAGGAGCCTGGGTTGAAGGTTTATATATTGCCGCCAATGTCATTGAGAATACCAATGATGAAGAGCTGATCAATCGTCTGGGTGAGCAGAAGGAGATTGTGGACATTCTTTACATCATTCTTCAGAATTATGAGCAAAACAGCAGCTTCAAAATGCTGATTGATCATTTGTCTGAACTTAAAGCGCTGTACAAACAGGTGAAAATAACCAAGGAAGTTGGTGAACCTAAGACCATTGAACAAGATGGAATGCTTATTATCGTTCAGGACGAGGTAAGTCATGTGGAAATTTCACCCGAAACGCTTGGCACAATAATTGATAAAATTAAGGAAATTCGTACTGATATTGTTAAATAAGGCTGTATCAGCATCTTTGTATCATTCCTTTTTACAGTACGATTAAAATTTTGAACGATGAGAAAATTAATATTTACACTTCTTCTTTTGGTGGGCGTTGGGTTTTCCGGTGCTAATGCTCAGTGCAATCATGAGGCGCTTTTGAAGGATGCCCTGGCTCAAATGGGAGACGGACAATATATCAAAGACTTTATTGTTGATTTGAAAAATGACAAAGGCGGTGAAAGCGGAACCGTAAAATATTCTGTTATCCTGAACAGTCGCAGCCAGTACAAATTTAATGTGGTGAATGGCGGAGCCAATTCTGAGAAGGTTCACATGCAGCTGTACGACGGCGATAAATTGCTTGTAAGTAACAAAGCCCAGGGTAAGATGTATAGTGCTTTTGGATTTGTGTGCCGATCTACCAAAGTTTACAGCCTTGTTTTTTCTTTCCCCGAGGGTAATGAAGGATGTGCAAGAGCTGTCCTTTCCCTGCAAAAGCAGTTTGCTGCAGGAGAGGGAGGATTCTGATACTAACGCAAGAAACTCTTATAAAAAAACACCATCAGAATTTTTGATGGTGTTTTTTTATACATGAGAATGCAACCTTTTCCGGTTTTTTTCGTCTTCAGTATAGTGTTATGGTAACCCTATGTTATTAAACCCATTAAAAAACCATTCATTATGTCTTTAAAAAAGAGTTATTCATTCGATTTGCCTCAGCGTATTCTGCTAGCACAGGCTATTATTGTTTTTGGCCTTCTTTTTCTGATTGTGTTTTAATTCGAAATTGTGCACTACTAACCCGAAAGTCCGGGTTAAAAAACATTCTTCACCCCGTTGAAATTGGTTCTGAATTCTGATGGGGTGCAATTTTGTTTTTTCTTAAAGGTTCGGTTGAAGTTTGAAATGTTGTTGAATCCGCATTCGTAACAGATTTCTGATACGCTTTTGTTGGTTTCAATGAGCATTCTTGTTGCATAACCCAGCCTTATTTCATTTACAAAATCGACAAAAGACTTTCCTGTTCGTTGTTTGATAAGGCGGCTGAAAGAGACGATGGACATATTCAGAAGTCCTGCTGCGTCTTCCAGCATTATCCTTTTGTTGTAATTCTCGCGTACGTAATTGTATATTTTCTCAATTCGGTCGCTGTTGAAAAAATCGCTTGTTTTCTGGAATGAGATATTTGTCAGCAATCGCTGATCTCTGGAGATGGCAAGGTCGTATAGCAGTGATTGAAATTCCATGTAAGAGTCAAAGCCTCTTTTTTTGCTGATCTCCATTAACCTTTCCGAGGCCATTTCCGTGGTTTGTTCCGAAAATAGAATTCCACGGTTGGCATTTTGCATCATCTCTCTTATTGGTTTCAGGATGTTCTTCTGCAGCAGATGTTCCTGAAACAGGTCTCTCGGAAATTGAATGGTGATCTCATGATGCATATGATCACTGATGTTTTTGTAATTCTCCCAGCCATGATACAGGTTCGGTCCCACCATTACCAGTTCCATATCAGTAATTTCTCCTATGTGGTCGCCAACTACTCTTCTGGCTCCTTTTGCTTTGGCGATGAAGTTAATCTCATATTCCGGGTGAAAATGAATGGGGAAAGTGAAAAGGTCGCGCTCCCTGTCGAAAACCAGAAAACAATCATCTTCCTGTAAAGGGGTAATTTCTCTGTGTATCTGATTTCTCATGGCTGTAAGTTGAAATTTTGTAATGCAAAAGTAGCGAAAGAGATAATATAGTACAAGGGTGTTGTGTGGAATTATTAAAAATTGAATTCATTAATTCCTGATAACCAGTGAGTGACTTTAGCATGACATTCCTGCAAAGTAAGATTGAGTTGATATTTCCTCTTAAAAAGTTTAAAATAGTATATAAAAATGAGTGGAAAGTATTAGTAAGGGGGTGTTTTAAGAAAATTTTTTTGAAGAATTCGATCTCTTAAATCACAGAAAATCAAGCTTGTAGTTAGGAGCACACTCTCATAAATTAAAAAAACTTAAAAAAGGTTTCATTTTTCCGGGACTATACCTTATATTTGTCGAACCACATAGAACAGAACAGTTGAGATTTTGTAGAGCGGGAGATGATTGTCTGGTAAAGAATATATGTGGCTTCCAACTTTACAAGCAGTTGGTTTAACCTGGTTTTAGTGATAATTAATAAAACGAGTAGTGTGAATAAAAGTGAATTGTAATCTCTAATTTTTAATTTTAACTCTATGGCTATGAAAAAAAGAGTTTTGTTTTTAATCTTTGGCTTATGTCTTAGCATTGCCTCCTTTGCACAAGTGCAGGTGAGTGGTAGTGTTAGTGACTCACAGGGCGAACCTATTCCGGGCGTGACAGTGCTGGAAAAAGGTACGCAAAATGGAGTGATTACCGATATTGATGGTAATTACAATTTAAGTGTTGCCGGACAGGAGTCTGTTCTGGTATTTTCGTTTGTGGGTATGCAAACCCAGGAGGTAACGGTAGGTGGTCAGACAACCATTGATGTTGTTTTGTCTGAGACTTTCACTGACCTCGACGAAGTTGTGGTTGTTGGTTATGGTGTTCAGAAGAAAAAACTGACTACCGGTGCTAACCTGAATGTTAGCAGTGATGATCTTCAGGCCCAGAATACTAGTGAGCCTTTGGAGGCTATTCAAAGTATGTCGCCTGGTGTTAATATTACTCAAAGCTCGGGGATGCCTGGGTCTGGTTATAAAGTAAATATTCGTGGCTTGGGTACTATTGGTAATTCACAGCCACTGTATGTAATTGATGGTGTTGCAGGTGGTGATATTAATAACTTGAATCCTGCTGATATTGAATCTATTGATGTTCTGAAAGATGCTGCATCTGCCGCAATTTATGGAGCAAGGGCTGCAAATGGTGTTATCCTCGTGACAACCAAGCAGGGACGTCAGGGGAATATTGAGGTTACCTATGATGGGTATTATGGGGTTCAGGATATTGAGAATATTGCAGAACCGCTTAATGCCCAACAGTGGATGGATATTTACAATAAAGAAGCCGGTTTGGTTGGCGGAAATGTACTGGATTGGGCTGCTGTTGTTCCCGAATTATATCAACGTGTTCAAAACGGTTGGGAAGGAACAGACTGGATGCAGGAAACCTATAATAAAAATGCCCCTGTTCAGAATCATGCTATAAATATTTCTGGTGGTTCCGAGCAATCGATTTTCTCTATGGGGTTTTCTTATTCTTCTCAGGAAGGTGTCTTGGGGAAACCTGTTGAACCTAAACATGATAAATATACTTTTCGTTTGAATAGTGATCATGTTATTTATGAAAATAATGGTCTGGAAATAATTAAGGTTGGTCAAACGCTTAATTATAGCCATCGAAAGAGATCCGGGGTTGCTATTGGTGGAATGTATTATAATGATATACGAAACATGTTGCAGGGAAATCCTTTAGTTCCTGTTTATGATGAAGAGGGTAATTACACTGATCGAGATTTTATGCTTGAATCTGGCCTTGAAAAGGAAGTAAACTCTCGAATTTATAACCCTATCGCGTTGATGGATGTTAACCGGGGAATGAATGAAACCAAAAATTATAATATTAATGGTAGTGCTTATTTCCAGGTGCAACCGATACAAGGTCTTACGTTTAAGAGTAATTTGGGATATCGTTATGGTGGAAACAGTTACCGGAGTTACCAACCGGAATATAGCCTGGCTTCTGATGTGTCAATGAGCCCTGGACGTATCACTCAGTCTTCTGGCAATGGACATCATTGGACATTTGAAAATACTCTCAATTATAGTTTTGATCTGGGGCTCAATTCTTTTGATGTACTTGTTGGTCAGTCTGTTGAAAAATGGGGTATTGGAGAGGGTATGAACACTACTAATGCAAATCCGACCTTTATTGGATATGATTATGCTTATATTGACAATACCGATGGGCACACTCCAGGTGTTTCAACAATGGAAGGCAGTCCGTGGGATAAAGGCTCTCTGTCCTCCCTTTTTGGTCGATTAACTTATGATTTTGATGAAAAATATTTGTTAACGCTGGTTATGAGGGCAGATGGATCCTCTAATTTTGCTGAGGGTAATCGTTGGGGTTATTTCCCCTCTGTTTCTGCAGGATGGGTTGTTTCTGAAGAGAGTTTTATGGAAAATAGTGATGTTTTTGATTTCTTAAAGCTTCGTGCTAGTTGGGGTCAAAATGGTAATTCAGATATAGATCGTTTTCAATATTTGAGTTTAATTGGCTTCGATACTGAAAATAATTATTCTTTTGGAAACAACAGAAGTCAGCAGCAACTAGGTGGATACCCTGCAATTCTACCTAATCCAGACGTTACATGGGAAACCTCAGAGCAGTTGGATATCGGTTTGGATGCTTATTTTCTTAATTCACGTTTACAAGTTGCTTTTGATTACTATAATAAAGAAACCAAAGACTGGTTGGTTCAGGCCCCTCTTCCAGATATTTTCGGCCCAGAAGCACCTTTTGTTAATGCTGGTGATGTTGAAAATAAAGGTTTTGAATTGGCCCTTCGATGGAATGATTCCCTGGGAGATTTAGACTATGGTCTTCAATTTAACGTATCCAAGAATGAAAATGAAGTAACAAAACTTGGTAATGCAACAGGGTTTATTCAAAGCGAGGATGGTATCATAGCTGAGCAAACAGGACCTGTATGGAGAGTGCAAACAGGTTATCCGGTAGGATATTTTTATGGATATAAAACAGAAGGTGTTTTTCAAAACCAACAGCAAATAGACGATTGGTCTTTCGGCTTTTTACAAGAAAACCCTGAGCCTGGAGACTTGATTTTTTCTGATACAAATTTAGATGGGGATGTTACTGAGGAAGATAAAACTATGATTGGTAATCCTCACCCAGACGTTAGAATCGGTTTTGGAATAAACCTAGCTTACAAAGGATTCGATTTTTCCGTAAGTGGGAAGGGAGCTTTTGGACATCAAATAATGAAGTCGTATCGATCGTTTGTGGATAACTATTGGCACAATTATACTACAGATATTATTGGCAAATACTGGGATGGAGAAGGTACCTCCAATTCATACCCTTCTCTTAAGCTGGGTACAAGTAGAAATAGTATTTCCGATATTTATGTAGAGGATGGCGATTTTATTAAGATTCAAAATGTTACTCTTGGATATGATTTTAAAGAGTTATTTCCCGAAATGCCTTTTGGCCAAGCTCGTCTTTATGTAGCTGGTCGTAATCTTCTTACCATCACAGATTATTCAGGTATGGATCCTGAAGTGGGTTTTGGAGATGAGCAGCCTTATGTGTCAGGTATTGATCTTGGTTTTTATCCTGCCCCACGTACTTATCTGGTAGGAATTAATTTGAAATTTTAAAAACCTAAATTAGTGATTGTTATGAAACGAATAATATATTTTGTTGCTGCGGCCTTAATGGTTGCAGGATCTGGGTGCGAGGACTTTTTACTTCAAGAGCCTCTAACTCAAAAGACTTCTGACAACTACCCGCAAACAGCAGCTGATGCTGCCCAGATGATGGCTGGTATCTATACAACCATGAATAATGAACAAAGATTTGTTGATAAAAGTTACTTCTTTGCAGTAGAAGTGGCTAGTGATGAGAAGCTTGGGGGCGGAGGCGCCGGAGATACCAAGGCTCAGGCTTATGAATGTTTTCAATATACAGGGCCTGATATGCTGGACCATATGTGGGAACAGCATTATGAAGGTATTCACAGAGCAAATTATGCTATTGAGAATATTGGTTTAATTTCTGATGAAGTTCTTAGCCCCGGTGTAAAAGATCAGTATAAAGGTGAAGCTTTATTTCTAAGAGCTTGGTTCTTTTATCGATTAGCCACTGTTTTTGGTGAAGTACCGCTTAAAATTTCAACAGAGGCTATTAATTTGCCTGCTGCTTCTGCATCTGACATTTATGGACAAATAGCAGCTGACCTTAAAAATGCTATTGATTTATTGCCTGATGTTTCATATGATCAAACACAGGATGGTAGAGCAACTAAATGGGCAGCTGAAGCTTTGATGGCCAGAGTTTACCTTTTTTATACCGGGTTCTACGGAGCAGCAGACATTGCTTTGCCTGAAGGAGGAACGGTAACTAAAGCAAATATTGAAACTTGGTTGCAAGATTGCATTACAAATAGTGGTCACACCCTTGTTAATGACTTTCATGAACTATGGCCCTATACCAATTCTGAGACAATAGATGAATATCAGTATATTCAGGATTATATGGCGGAGACAGGTAAAAACTTGACTTATGCTAGTGACAATGGTGCCAGAAATCCCGAAAGTATGTTTGCTTTGAAGTTTTCTACTTTTTCGGATTGGGGAGTGAAAAGAGGGTATTCCAACCAATATCAGTTGTATTATGCATTACGTGGATTGCAGAATCTGGAAAACACTTATCCCTTTGCCGGTGGTTGGGGTCAAGGAAATTCAGTTCCGGAATCTTTGGTTGACCAGTGGCTTGCAGATGAGCCTGATGATCCTAGGTTGTGGGCTTCAATTATTGATATTTCCAGTGAAGTTCCTGAATATAATATTAATCATTGGGGAGATCATGTTCTGGAATCTAACTGGTGGGGAAAGAAATATAATGGTGTTACAGCCAGAAATGAGAGTGGGGCTCTTATGAACGATTACAGTGTTGTCATGTATGATAATAATGATAATAATCAGCTTTCTCATTGTGATGATTTGATTTTTATTCGCTATGCAGATGTGCTACTGATGATGTCTGAAATAACGGAAGATGCGTCTTACATGAATCAGGTTAGAGATCGGGCTGATTTGCCCCCGGTTACTTATTCTTTAGAAAATATTCAGAAAGAGCGGCAGTATGAACTCGCATTTGAAGGCCTTCGATGGAATGATATGCGCCGGTGGGGGGATCAATATGCTAAAACAGCATTGGAGAGCCAAGTTGGTGTTCCCGTATATAATAAAGGAGTTCTTGAACCGAATGAAGCCTTACATTCCACTGGATATTCTGGCAGGTATGATGCAACCAAAGGTTTTTTCCCAATACCACAGTCACAGATTGACATGTCTGAGGGATTATTAGAACAAGTTGATGGGTATCAGAATGGAGAGGGATTGTATTCCGGATGGACAGACTAAATCCCGGGTAAAACCAATATTCTTTTTTCCAAGCCACCTCGTTTCGGGGTGGCTTTTTTTGTTATAAGACGACTTCCAGTCTAAAATTCAAGGAACATAAATAATGATCGGGTAAAATTGAAACTAAAATCAAAACGCAAAAAAATGTAAAAAAACAGCAAAAAAGTGAGTGAATTGTATTAGGAGAAGATTGTAAGCCAATATAACTTTGCAGCCATAATGTTATACATACACATCCTTAGAATACATATAAATAAGGCTATGTGTGTGTTTTTCTGCTGCAAAGCGTATTACATACAATTAAATAAGCTGTTTTGCTTGGCTGAAAACGACTGTTAAAAAAGTAAAACATACGCGTTTTTTTAGTTTTAATTTTAACTCTATTATTATGGAAAAAAGAGTGTTATTTTTTTTGATCGGCTTGTGTTTCAGCATTGCCACATTTGCCCAGACTCAGGTGAATGGCCATGTTACCGATTCGCAAGGTGATCCGGTTCCCGGTGTGACTGTCTTGGAACAGGGGACTCAAAATGGTGTGATTACCGATGTGGATGGTAATTACAATTTGAATGTGGCCGGACAGGAGTCTGTGCTGGTTTTTTCTTTTGTGGGAATGGAAACCCAGCAGGTCCCTGTGGGTAACCAGACTCAGGTTAATGTGGTAATGCGTGATGTCTTTACCGATCTGGATGAGGTAGTCGTAGTCGGTTATGGAGTGCAAAAGAAGGCGCTTACTACCGGTGCCAATTTGAATGTTTCAGGAGAGGATATTCAAAAAATGAACACTGTGAGTCCTTTGCAGGCCATGCAAAGTCAGAGTCCCGGTGTGAACATTACCCAATCTTCAGGGATGCCCGGTGAAGGATATAAAGTAAACGTTCGGGGACTTGGAACTGTAGGTAACTCCGATCCGCTTTATGTTATTGATGGTGTCACAGGCGGGGATATCAATGCCCTTAACCCTGCAGATATTGAATCAATTGATGTTCTTAAGGATGCTGCATCGGCAGCGATTTATGGTTCTCGAGCTGCCAACGGTGTGATTTTGGTGACCACCAAAAAAGGGAAGGCCGGGAAAGTTCAGGTAAGTTATGATGGTTATTATGGCGTTCAGAATGTATATAAAATGCCTGCACTTTTGGATGCCAGAGAGTATATGACCATGATGGACGAAACCCGTTTTAATGACGGGAAAGAAGGTTATGACTGGGCTAGTTTTGTTCCCAATTATGAGGCTATTATGGCTGGTGATTCTAATGGAACCAACTGGCTTGAGGAGATTCGGGAGGAGAATGCTCCTACCCAAAATCATGCACTTAATATTGCCGGGGGTAACGACAAATCTACCTATTCATTTGGGTTCTCTCATACTTCCCAGGATGGTATTCTGGGTAAACCGGTTAATCCCAGTTATGAAAGAACTACGGCGCGGGTTAATTCCGATCATGTTCTTTATCGTGTGAATGATTTGGATGTTGTACGCTTTGGTGAAAATCTGAACTACAGCTACAGTACCCGAAATGGTATTCAGATTGGAAACATCTATGCCAACGATATTCACTCTATGTTGGTTGCTTCTCCTCTGATGCCCGTTTACAATGAAGAAGGCGAATATTTCGATGCTGATGATAAAAGTTCTACCGGTTTGGTCAACTACGATTCACAAACCAGTAATCCCATTGCTTTGATGGAATACCGGAGCGGGCGTAATTTATCTAAAAATCATAATCTTCAGGGAAACGTATTTTTCGAATTACAGCCTCTGGCCGATCTGAAATTTAAAACCAGCTTCGGATATAAACTCTCTGCCAGTAGCTACCGACGCTATGTACCAACTTATGAATTGAGTACCGCAGGAGACGGGTATAATCCGGAGAATGATCAGACCCAGCAATCTATGAATCTTGGATTTCAGTGGCAGTGGGAAAACACTTTGAATTATTCTTTCCGTACCAATGGACATTTTATTGATGCGCTTGTTGGTCAGTCTGTTGAGAAGTTTGGACTTGGAGAAAATGTGGATGTAACCAATAGTCGTTCCATCTTTTCTGATTTTGACCATGCATGGCTGAGCAATACCAAGGGTTATACTGCCGGTGTGACCAGCATTAAAGGAGAGCCCTGGGGAGAAGGGGGAATTGCTTCTTTCTTCGGACGTGTTAACTACAACTTTAATGAAACTTATATGGCTTCTGTGGTCATGCGTGCTGATGGCTCTTCCAATTTTGCACAAGGGAATCGCTGGGGATATTTCCCTTCGGTTTCTGCCGGATGGGTAATGTCTAATGAAACTTTCATGGACGGAGTCAGTGGCATCCTTAATTTCTTTAAACTTCGGGGTAGCTGGGGCCAAAATGGAAACTGTAACATCGATAACTTCCAGTATATTGCTACAGTAGGGTTTCCCGAAACAGCAAAATACTCCTTTGGGAATACCAAAACAGAACAAAGTCAGGGAGGATATCAAAATATTCTGCCCAATGAGGATATTACCTGGGAAACATCTGAGCAGATTGACCTTGGATTTGATGCCCGATTGTTGAATTCCAAACTCGGGGTAGCTTTTGACTGGTATGTGAAAACAACAAAAGACTGGTTGGTTGTTGCTCCCGCGTTGGCCTCATACGGTACAGAGCCCCCCTTTATTAATGGTGGTGATGTGGAGAATAGTGGTATTGAACTGGCGTTGAACTGGAATGATCGCGCAGGTGATTTGGCTTACACCGTAGCTCTCAACGGGGCATATAATAAAAACGAAGTGACCCGGATTGCCAACAGTGAAGGAATTATACATGGTGAGCCGCACGTGTTGAGTCAGGGAACTACAGAGATGTATCGTGCCGAAGTTGGCAAACCCATTGGTTATTTCTGGGGTTACAAAACTGAAGGAATTTACCAGAATCAGACGCAAATTGATGCAAGACGTGCCGAAGGCCTGGGTGTGATGGAAGGTGCCCAGCCGGGTGATGTTATCTTCGCCGACACAGATAAAAACGGAGTCATTGATGACAATGATAAAACTGAAATTGGCAATCCTCATCCCGATTTCACTGCAGGGCTGAACCTCAGCTTGTCCTACAAAGGTCTTGACTTTGGTCTGACAGCCAATGGTGCTTTTGGACAGCAAATTGCAAAATCTTACCGGTCATTTGCTGATAGCGAACGTCAAAATTATACAACCGAAATTTTTGGTCGTTGGCACGGTGAAGGAACTTCCAATAAATTGCCGCGCCTTACCCCCGGTACAAATACCAACTGGCAGAATATTTCTGACATCTATATTGAAGATGGTGATTACGTAAAAATCAGCAATGTCACCCTTGGGTATGACTTCAAGAAACTCTTTACTAATTTGCCCTTACAGCAAGTGAGATTTTATGTTTCTGCTCAAAACCTGTACACTTTCACCAATTATTCGGGGATGGATCCGGAGGTAGGATATGGATATGACGGTGGATCCGGGAATCAGGGAAACTGGTCTTCCGGTATTGATCTTGGGTTCTATCCTGCCCCAAGAACTTATTTGGTTGGATTAAATCTCAAATTTTAATTAGGAGAAGAATATGAAAAGATTAATATATTTCGCAATAGCCATTCTGGTATTTACCAGTTGTGAAGATTTTCTTGACACAGAAAACCTCACCGAGAAAAATACCACTAATTTTCCCGCCAATGTGGAAGATGTGGAACAGGCAGTCATAGGGATTTACAATACTCTCAATACGGCCGTCGCCGATCCTCAGTGTACCTATTTTTATGCGGCCGAACTTGCCTCTGATGACCGCTTTGGCGGTGGAGGTGACAACGATAAGCTGATGCAGGCCTGGGATAAAATTATGAATCATGGAACTGATGCTTCCCGCCCTTTTTGGAAGGCCCGCTACCAGGGAATTTTTAGAGCCAATAGCGTTATTCTCTCCATTGAAAAGATGGGCTTGGAAGGCGATGAGGTTAACCAGTTGAAAGGCGAAGCTCATTTCTTGCGTGGTTTCTTTTATCATGAATTGGCTGAAATGTATGGAGAGGTTCCCATGCCTTTAAATTCGGATGAAGCAGAGAATCTGCCTAATGCACCTGCAGATTCACTTTATGCACAGATTGGGTATGATCTGGTGTCTGCCATTTCTTTGATGAAGGATGTGCCATACAATGAAACGGTTGCCGGGCATGCCACCAAATGGGCTGCAGAAGCTTTGCTGGCGCGTGTTTACCTGTTTTATACCGGATATTATAATAAAGATGCGATGCCTTTGGCTGATGGAAGTTCTCTCGGCAAAACGGATGTTGTAAGTTATCTGGAAGACTGTATTGCCAATAGTGGACATGGTCTGGTTGGAGATTTCAGGAATCTTTGGGCTTATACCAATGAATACACGCTTCCTGATTTTGATAAAATGACCGGTGAAACAGGGGTCAATGGAAATGATCTGAATTGGTCCGGAGATGGAAATCAGGAGTCCGTTTTTGCCATTAAGTTTTCCAATTTTGCCGATTGGAATACTACTATTGGATACTCTAATCAGTATTTACTTCATTTTGGTATTCGCGGAGGTCAGCCTTATGGTAATACTTTCCCTCTTGGTCAGGGATGGGGTGCCGGACCTGTCAACCCAACTCTTTGGGAGACCTGGGAAGATGCCGAACCCAGTGACCTGAGGAGAGAAGCCTCAATTATGCCTGTTGCCGATCTGCCGGATTATTCTTTTGGCGGCTGGACAATGATGGAAGAAACAGATTACTGGCAAATGAAGAGTGTTCATATTAGTGCCAAAACAGGCGAGGTGGACGGTGAAGGTAATCCGACATACTACTCATCTTTTTCAGTGCCAATGTTTGGAGCTTCTGATAACTTTCAGTTGGATGGTGTAAATGACCTGATGTTGATCCGATTTGCGGATGTCTTGTTAATGCACTCAGAATTGACAGAAACAGCTGATAAATTGAATGAGGTGCGTGCCCGGGCCGGACTGAATCCTGTGAGTTATTCATTGGAGGCCTTGAAGCGTGAACGTCGTTTTGAGCTTGCATTTGAAGGAAGGCGATATGCTGATATCCGGCGTTGGGGAGATGCTCCTGAATTGCTTGAAGGACAGTTGGGCGTGAAAGTATATGAAAGTGGAACCCCAACGGTTATGAAATCCTTTGGAGGAGGCTACAGAGCACGATACGAAGCGACAGGAGGATTTTTCCCAATTCCTGAGTCTGAAATTGCCTTGTCGGAAGGTGTATTGTCGCAAACTCCGGGTTATGGAACTGCTTCCAGTAATTTTACGGGTTGGTAAAACTTAAAAACAGAATCTTATGAAACGAGCATGGCAACGATTTCCACAACAGAATATGTATAAGTTTCTGCATGCGAGTTCCATTAGACTTTTATTATTAAATTTTATACTAATGAAAAGAATAATATTATATATTGCCCTTATTGCTGCTGTTTTTGCAGCTTGCGATCCCATCGAAGATCGTGATTCATTATCGGGTGTTGTTAGCCAGGAGAACCTTCAGGTATCAGCTGATCCGATAGTGGTCGATGGCAGGAATTCAAATGAAGTTATTGTAGAGAATAATTCTCCTCTTCTTTCGAGATGGATCTCGGATCGTTCTCAGGTTGAATCTTCTTATGCAACAGTTGTATTCGATAATGTCGGGACTAAAGAGGTTCAATTTGTTGGATTGAATGGAAACGGGTCAAAAGTGGAAGATAATCTTTCAGTTCAGATCGATACGATGACCAATCTTCCTGCAAATGTCAAGACACGTCTGGGTATAAAATACAAGGCAGATGGCTCAGTCGATAAAACTTCCAAACCCTATTTTTGGGGAAATGCCAATTATGTGGAGGGGGTTGATTACAATGTGAGTGTGGTACAGGAAGTTGCTGTTAACGGAAGACTTGGTAATAAACTGACGTTGAGTTGTGATGCACCTTATCTTTGTGATTGGACCTTTGGTGATGCTAAAGGAAATAAAAATCGTGTAGAGCTCTTTATCACAGCTCGTGGTACTTTTACGCTCTCGCTGGATCTGACCAAGGCTGATGGATCCGTTATTGAAAATGCTTATTCACAAGAGATTAATGTAGAAGAATTGACTACGGTTCCTGATGAATACGTAAATCTTTTTGGTGATTTCCTTTCTAACCCGGATGTATCTAAGTCCTGGCAATGGTCACGCAACGGGAAGGTTTGGGCCAATGGTCCTTATCATGGTTTTACCGATCCTGGTGCCGGATGGTGGCAGAATAGCTATGAGGATATGATTGGCCGTCAGGATGGAATCATGACCTTGAAGTATTCAGATATGACACTGACCAAAGAGGTTTTCGAGGGAGGTGATACCAGTATTGACGCTGTTGGGACTCATACCGGATCTATAGAATTGGATCTTGGGTCGAAGGTTGATGGTTATTCAGTGGGAACCATTAAGTTGGATGGTGTCAGTATCCTGTATGGTGTGAATGTAAATGGTGGAAATGCCGTCTTTACCGAATTGGCACTTGTGTCTGTAACCGAGAATACGCTTATCCTCGGGGGTGACAATGGGACAGGCGAGACCTGGCTCTATAAATTTGAGGCTGTCAATGAATAGTGTTTATCAATAATAATGGCTTAAGGGCGGGCAGTTTCTGCTCGCCCTTATTTGCTTAACAGAATACTATTTTTTTCGGAAGCCGCAGTATCTGTAATTACTACTGGTAAATGTTTTATTGACTGATTAGCTTTTATGTTGAAGAAGATATCTCTTTCCGGTTTAAGTTCCCTTTTCTTTGGGTTAGTTATCTTTTTGTTTTTTGGATTGTTTTATGCTTTCCACCTTCACTATCAGGAGCAGTACCAGTTATTTCTTTTTACTGCCCATTATTTTTTTGAAAGGGTAATGCAGCCAGGTGGTCTGAGTAATTATTTGGGGGCATTTTTTACTCAGTTCTATTTTTACCCATGGATCGGAAGTTTCATTCTGGCCACATTGTTAATTTTTTTTCAGAGGATTCTGCTTGGAACGGCCCGAAATCTTGGAGCTGCAAAGAACTTTTTTGTGCTTTCCTTCTTTCCTGTTTTGATGTACTGGGGACTCTTATGCGATGAGAATTACCTGACAGGCGGACTTGTTGCCATTCTTTTCGTAAGCTTGTCCAATTACTTATATACTTTTAGCAGATCGGGCACAGTGAAAATACTGTTTATCCTATTAGGAATCCCGCTACTATATTTAATTGCCGGAGGAAGCGTCCTCTTCTTCTTTTTGTTCCTCTTAATCTATGAATTGAATGAAAAAACACGTTCGTGGAAATTCCTGCTTTTATTTAATTTATTAGGTGTTTTACTTATTCTGACGATACCTTTTTTCCTGAAAAACAGGTTAGGAATGTTTCCTCCTGTTTCTTCTTTTTTAGGTGTTAATTACTTTCGTTTTCCCATAAATTTCCCGGTAATTGTAGTGGTTATCGGATTTCTGCTTGTGGCTTTGCCATTTGTGTCGAAATATCTTTCCAGCAGACAATTCCCATTAAAGAAGAGTATTCTTATTGTTCAGGTGATTGTTTTCTTACTTTTTGGAAGCTGGTTTATACATCGGTCGGTGGATTTTGAAAGAGAGGAAATAATGGAATATGATTTTTATGTAAGAATGCGTAAATGGGAAGAGATTATCCATAAGGCTGAAGTAAAAACTCCTCAAAGTCCGCTTTCTGTTACTTGTCTGAATCTGGCTTTAGGTAAAAAGGGACAACTGGGAGACAGAATGTTCGAATTCTTTCAAAAGGGGGACGAAGGATTGATCCCTGACTTTGTAAAAGATTTTACAATCCCTATGGTTGCTGGTGAAGTCTATTACCATTTGGGTTTGATTAATACAGCGCAGCGATTTTCTTTTGAAGCAATGGAGGCTTTACCTGATTATCAGAAGAGCGTGAGGACAATAAAACGGTTGGCCGAGACAAGTTTGATTAACGGCAATTATGTGCTTTCAAAGAAGTATTTGAAAATTCTTCAAAACACATTTTACTACCGTAAGTGGGCTACTTATCTTGATAGAGCCATGAAAAATGAGGATTTAATCAATCAACACCCTGAATATGGAGTCTTAAGAAGGATGAAGCTGGACAGAGATTTCTTCTTTAGTGATCAGGAAAAAGATATGATGCTTGGAATTATTTTTTCCGAAAAGAAGAGTAAGCTGGTTTTTGAGTACCTGATGGCTTACTGTTTGTTGAATAAAGATATTCAGCATTTTGTGCAGTATTTCCCTCTTGGTGAGACTTTGCCTTATTTTACAATTCCCCGGCATTTTCAGGAGGCTCTGGTTTATGCATGGGATGTGTCAAAGAGTGAGGTTATTAAGGATATACCGTATCCCATCAACCGGGAGATCCAGTCTTCATTGAATAAATACAGGAAGGTTTATACGTCCCAATCCAATCCGCAATCATTGTTGCGCAAAGATTTTGGCGATACTTATTGGTATTATTTTCATTTTAGGAATTAAAAGGTTTGTCATGAAGGGTTTTCATTTCTCAATACTCCTCAGTATTCTTTTTCTGGGAATTAGTTCTTGTGCCCGGGAGAAATCAGGCGTTCAGAAAACAGGGACACATCCTGATATTTTCCCGGATTATGTGGGAGTGACCATCCCGGAAGGGATTGCACCGCTCAATTTTCGAATTGAATGGGATTCTGTTCGTCACTCAGAATTGTTGATAGAGAACAGTAAAGGTAAGAGCTTGAGGGTGAGGGCAGGCCAGGCAATGAAGATTCCGTTGGATGAATGGAAGCATCTTCTTGAGACGTCGAAAGGAGATAGCCTTATGTTTCACCTTGAGGTAAATCGCAATGGAGCATGGTATCGGTTTTCGCCTTTCCCGGTTTATATCAGCAGTGACCCGATAGATTATGGACTTTCCTATCGACTGATCGCACCAGGATATGAGATTTACAGTAAAATGGGGATTTATCAGAGGTCTCTGAATAGTTTTGATCAGGATGCGATTGTTGAGAATACGCTTTTCCAGGGGAGTTGCATGAACTGTCATTCCTTCAGACAAACGGATGCTGAAAATATGAGTTTGCATATTCGCGGATCTCAGGGAGGCACAGTTTTGCTCAATGATGGAAACTTAAAAGTGCTGGATACCAAAACTAAAGAAACACTTTCAAATTGTGTGTATCCTTATTGGCATCCCGGTGGCAACTATATTGCTTATTCGGTAAACAAAACTCAGCAAACGTTTCATAGTGCCAATCCCAAAAGGATCGAAGTCTTTGACCATGCATCAGATATTGTAATCTTTGATGTTAAAAGGAATAAACTTTTTTCGTGTGATCCCCTGAGAAGTGGGAAGAATATGGAAACGTTTCCAGCTTTCTCGCCCGATGGTAAATCTTTATTCTTTTGTTCTTCAAAGGTTGACACTCTTCCTCTTCAAGTCAAAAATATTAAATACAATTTGTTGAGAATTGACTTCAATCCGGAATCCGGAAAGTTTGGAAGTTCTGTAGATACTATTGTCAATGCTTCTGCGTCAGATTACACTATATCCTTCCCACGGCCTTCTTATGATGGTCGGTTTATTGCTTATACCAGGTTTAACTATGGGAATTTTTCAATCTGGCACCCGGAGGCGGATTTGTGGTTGTATGACACGGAAACAGGAATTAATAAACCGCTTGAAGCACTTAACAGCGACCAGACAGAGAGTTACCATTCATGGTCTTCTAATTCCCGGTGGATTGTGTTTAGCAGTCGCAGAGTTAACGGTCTCTACACCATGCCTTTTATAGCACACATCGACGCTGATGGAAATGCAGCCAAACCATTTTTGTTGCCTCAGGAAGACCCTGATTTTTACGATATGACCTTCTACTCATTTAATGTGCCTGAGTTTATTAATCAACCTGTTAATATGAATCCTGATCGATTGGAAGAAGCTGTAAACAATGAGCATGTTCAGTTGAGGTTTGAAGAGAGGAACGATTGATAAAGGTATTAAAATATTAGTTGAGGTGAATTTTTCGAAAGATGATTCTATGGGGATAGAAAAGAGTTACAAGGTTTTAGGGCTTGAAAAAGACAATAATTCTATTGGAGGGATAATGAGGTTGCTGCACAAAGTTAAGAAATACGGGGCAGCAATAAATGGACAGGTTTTTAAATTAACTGTCTTTACGAGTTGTGAGGATGAAGATAGCTACAGAAGCAAAGCTGCTGATTTTTCCAGGGCCATTTTTGAGTATTTTCGTGATGAAGTTCCTGCCTTCAATATCGTTTCTCAAAAACCTTTTCCTGATTCTTTGTTTGCTGTGGAGGCGGGATTTGTAACCGGACAAAATTTGCAGATTCATTATAAAATGCATCGGGATACTCCGTACATTCTGATTGAGGATGCTATGGTTAAGGAATTATGGATGAGTGGAGCCGGAGAACCTGATCATTTTAGAGACATCGAGCAGGATGCCATTTGTGCCTTTGAACAGGTGGTCGAAATTCTGGAAAAAGAAAGCATGACGATGGATCATATCATTCGTCAATGGAACTATGTGGGAGAGATTTTGAAAATGAATGATGCCGATGGCCGGTATTTGCAGAATTATCAGGTTTTTAATGAAGTGCGTGGCCATTTTTATAAGCAGTATCGCACCCGGAAGGATTTTCCGGCAGCTACCGGAATCGGGGTTAAAATACCCGGAGTAACCATCGATTTTTGTGCAATAAAGTCATTGGAGAATCGTGTTGCATCAGTTCCTGTAAATAATCCAAACCAACAGAATGCTTATGTGTATGGACAGGAGGTGCTGGTTGGCTCAGCTCCGGCAACCAATGCTGTGAAGCAGCCCCCGCAGTTCGAAAGGGGCAGGTTGCTGAAGATGCAGGGGTATTCAACGTTGTTTTTGTCCGGAACGGCCTCCATTATTGGTCAGGAAACGATTGGAATTGACGATGTGAAGAAGCAAACTCGTGTTACCATTGACAATCTGGAAAGATTAAGCAGATCGCCGGAAGGATTTCCAAATCGGGAAACCTGGAGCTATAATTTGCTTCGGGTGTATGTGAAAAAGGAGGACGATTTTCCGGTTGTGCAACAAATTTGCAAGCGGCATTTCCCGGAGGTTCCGATGGTCTTTGTGCAGGCGGATGTTTGCCGGGATAACCTCCTCGTTGAGATTGAAGGGGAAATGGTTGCGAAGAATTGATCGCTGCGTTGAACTTTGGTTTTTCCACGATTGATTAGTATAGACCTACTTGTTTTGTGATGAAGCTGTCTGATTTTCAGGCGACTTTTCTTTTTATAATACAATTTACCCCTCAATCAAATACAAATGAGCCCTGTTGTGAGTTGTTGATTTGTTTTTATTTGTTAAAAAAAGATTATTCAGTTCAATCGTTTCTTCAGGTATATTATGAAAATATCAGGATGAAACCTGTCTTGGTTGTTGAAAAGGTGAACAAACTGGGTAATAAATGATCAATTTTTGGAACTCATATTTCATTAATAATGGATGATGCTCATGAAGGTGATTAAAAATGCCATTTCGATCTCAGTGGCTCTGTTTTATTGATTATAGTGAGTTGTAGAAGTTATTTCCGGTTTCATATTACTTAAAATTAATTTTTTGATAGGGTTTGGGAATGATAAAGGGAATGTAAAAGTGTAAAAAAAGCAAAAGGAAATGATAGAAAAGTATTAGAATGAGATTGTGTCAAGCAATACATTTGTAATGTAAAAAAATGTAAAAAGACTTTCTGGCAATAATTGGATTTTACAGTGTAATTTTAATTTGTTTCTTATGAGAAAAAATCTGCGGTTTTTTTTAGCTATGTTTTTTCTGGCCTTTCAGGTAATGGCCTTTGGGCAGGGGAAAACAGTAACCGGAAACGTTACCGATGAAACCGGGGCACCGCTTCCCGGGGTGTCCGTTGTTATACAGGGTACCACACAGGGTACTATTACGGATATGGACGGTAACTACAGCGTAACTTTAGAGGAAGGACAAAACGTTCTTCAGTTTTCTTTCATTGGGTTTGAGAATCAGACCATCGATGTGAGCAACCAATCTGTTGTGGATGTTCAGATGGAGCCCGAAACCCGTTCCATAGATGAGGTTGTGGTAGTGGGGTATGGTAGTATGAAGAAAAGCGATGTTTCTACCGCGAGTGTCTCGGTAAAGGGTGAAGATTTGCAACAAACTGTTTCAGCCAACCTTGATCAGGCTTTACAAGGACGTGCAGCAGGTGTCACAGCTATTTCAACCTCCGGTCAACCGGGGGCATCTGTTTCTATACGCATCCGGGGCCAGAGTACTTTGAGTGCCGGTTCGGCAGAGCCGCTTTATGTGGTTGATGGTGTGCCCATTCAGAATGTTAGTCAGGGTGGCCATGGTGTTGGTCTTGGTGATAAATTGGGAAATGCTCCTGTAAGTACCTTTGGTGGTGGTTTGTCAAACATCAACCCCGCTGATATTGAATCGATGGAAATTCTGAAGGATGCTTCTGCGACTGCCATTTATGGTTCGCGCGGAGCTAACGGTGTTGTGCTTATTACTACAAAAAGAGGAAAGAGTGGTGAAGCAAAATTCAACTATAACTTTCAGTATGGTATTCAGGAGCAGGCCAAAAGAATTGATGTGATGGACCTGCGTCAATATGCCTCTTACAGTAACAATATTGCTGCTGAGACAGAAGGTCGTGAATCACGGGAAGAGTTGCTGGATCCTTCTCTTTTGGGTGCCGGAACTGACTGGCAGGATGCTGTGTTTCAAACAGCTCCCATGCAAAACCATCAGATTAGTGCTTCAGGAGGAACTGAAAAGAGCAAGTATTTCATCTCCGGTAGTTATTTCGATCAGGAAGGTACCGTAGTTGGTAGCGGCTATGAGCGTTTTACCGGTCGTGTGAATCTTGATTCTGAGTTAAAGGATTGGTGGACCATCGGTACCAACATTACGTTTGCTCAAAGTGAAGATCAATTGGGGTTGAACAACAGTGATAATGGTATTATCAATGTGGCACTGAAAACCTCACCGGATGTACCTGTTTACAATGTGGATGGTAGCTGGTCCGGTGATGAGCGTGAAGGTTCCCCTGGTAAAATTAACCCTATTGCAAAAGCCTTGGATGAAGAAATCCGTCTTGAACGAACCAATTTTACAGCCAATGTTTACAGTGATATTACCTTTATTGAGGGGCTGACACTCAGGACAGAGGCTTCCATGGATGTTGGTAATACCAATGCCTATACGTTTACTCCTACTTATCAGTATGGAAATGTTGCCAATACTCAGAACAGCTCTCGTTGGCAATACAATAAGAACCGTTTCTGGGAGTTAAAGAACTACCTGACTTATTCCAGAAGTTTTGGACGACACAGTGCAAGTCTGATGGCAGGTCAGGAAGTATCCGAGTCCACCTGGGAATACCTGAGCGGCTCCAGTAGCGCTTTGCCCAGTAACCTGATTCACTCCCCCAGTTTGGGAGACAACAATACAATGGTTGTTGGTTCCGGGTTTGGCAGTGGTTCAATGGCCTCTTTCTTTTCAAGAGCCAACTATAATTACAGTAGTAAATACTATCTGACCTATACCTACCGTTATGACGGATCTTCAAACTTTGGTCCCGAAAACCGCTGGGCCCCTTTTCATGCATTTTCCGGAATGTGGCGTGTGTCGGATGAACCTTTCTGGGATGGTTTGAGCGGAATAGTGAATAGCTTTAAAATTCGCGCAGGATGGGGGCAAACAGGTAATGCCAGTATCGGTGGTTATCAGTGGGGTGCCTCTATTACCAAAATGCCAACAGGATTGGGTGATGGTTATCGTCAGACCAATATTGCCAACCCCTATATTCAGTGGGAGAAACAGGAGCAGTACAACTTAGGTATTGATCTCGGGTTCTTCGATAACCGCATTGATGTTGTTGTGGATCTGTATCACAAAACATCGTCTGATATGTTGATGGCCATGCAGTTGCCCTCTTATATGGGGACACGCGGAAATGAATCATCCAGACTCAACCCTCCTTCAGGAAACTTTGGAGAAATAGAGAATAAAGGTGTGGAAATAACGCTAAATGCAAGACCTGTTCTGACACCGATGTTTCGCTGGGAAAGTGGAATTACATTCACTATGAATGACAATACTCTGCTTGGTCTTACCGGAACTCCTTCCGCTCATATCGAAGGTTACGGGCAATGGAGTGATGTGGTGACCATGACCGAACTGGGTCAATCGCTTTATGGCTTTTATGGCTATGAGGTGGACAGAGTATTTACCAGTAAAGAGGATATCATAAACAGTCCCCGTCAGGAGGCCTTCCCCAACGCAGATCCTGAAACAGGTGATCTAAACTGGGACAGAGCTACCACCACCTGGGTGGGTGACCTGAAATTCAAGGATCTTTCAGGTCCTAATGGAAAACCCGATGGTGTAATAGATGAGCATGACAAGACATTTCTGGGATCTCCATGGCCTACTTTTTCATTTGGATGGAACAACACATTCAGATATAAGAATGTGGAGTTAACCGTTTTCATGAACGGTAATTATGGCAATAAAGTCCTCAATTATATCGGACGCAGCCTTTCGGGAATGGATAATATGTGGGACAATCAGTTGGCGGAAGTAACAGACCGCACGATTCTTGGCCCCATTAATGACGTTGAAGGATGGTACAACGATATCGATAACGTGCAAATTGTTCAAACGGGGAAAGACAATATGCCCAGAGCTATTGCCGGTGACCCCAATGATAACATGCGCATATCAGATCGTTATATCGAGGATGGATCTTACCTGAGGTTTAAGAATATTTCTCTGGCATATTATGTTCCCAACCGTCTGACCTCTCGCTGGGGTATTGATAATCTGAAACTTTCTGCCGGAGTTCAGAACCTTTATACCATTACCAAATACTCGGGTTTTGATCCTGAGATTGGTGCCAGTCAGACCAGTCAGAATGTTTACGGACTTGATAACGGACGTTATCCGGCACCGCGTATCTATACCGTGGGTCTGAATGTGTCATTTTAGTAAATGATGAACGTGATTATGAGGCAAATCCTTTGGTATAAAAGGTGTTGCATGTTGCATAATTTTGAAAATTGGTATCACATGAAAAGAATAATGAAATATAAAGTGTTATGGATCCTGGCGGTGTTATTGATTACTGCTACTTCCTGTGAAGATTTTCTTGACAGGCCTACGGAGGATTCATTTACCATTGATAATTTTTATCAGACAGATGATCAATGCTTCCAGGCGGCGAACATCTTGTACAACTCCCCCTGGTATGACTTTCAGCGCGGATTCCTGTGGATTGGTGATCAGCTGGCAGGAAATGTTTACACCGGAACTGAAACGATTTACCAGAATTTCAACCTGAACTCAACCAATGAGGATCTGGTGAATGCATCTAACTCGCTTTGGCTGGTAAATGGTCACTGTAATGCAGTAATCGAAAATGTCAGAAGTAAGGCAGGTCCGGACGTGAGCCAGGAGGTGAAAAATACGGTTATTGGTGAAGCCATGACCATGAAAGCGCTGGCCTATTTTTATCTTGCCCGTATCTGGGGCGCTGTTCCGATTATTCACAGCAATACGGAGATTATTGGTGCAGGAACTGCCAATCAGCTTCAGAAGAACAGGCTGGAAGATGTTTACGAGTATATTCAGCGAACCCTCCTGAGAGCCATTGAGTTGCTTCCTGAGGAGAATAAAGCCGGACGTATCCATAAATATTCTGCTATGGGTCTGTTGTCAAAGGTTTATCTGACTCGTTCAGGACTTGGACAATCCGGGACCCGCGATCAGCAATACCTTGATCTGGCCAAACAATATGCAAAGCAGGTGATTGATAACTATCCCGGGCAGTTGGAACCGGTTTACAGCAATCTTTTCCGCATCAGTACCGGAAACTATAATTCTGAAAATCTGATTTCCTGGAGATGGACCATTTCCAATACCTGGACTTCACAGAACTCTCTTCAGTCGGATGTGGCCCTGAACAACTTTACAGGAATTGCCGGAGACACCTGGGGATCCTGGAGAGGTGTTACCATTGATCTTCAGAACCTTTTTGGAGAGGATGCGCTTAGTGCCACCCGCCAGAGTGATGATACCCGCCGGAAGGCTACCATGATGATGTGGGGCGACCATTACGAGTATTTCTGGCGCCACGAGGGAGGTTTTACCGCCACCATGGACAATGACAACAATGTTGCAGGTGCCACATTTGGAGTTCCCACAGGTGCCAATATTGTGAAGCACATTGTCGGGCATTACGAGGGAGACCATGCTGCAGAGAACGGAAATCTCGGGCAGCGTATGGCGTCGGATCTTGCAACTCATATTCTGAGGTTGGCTGATGTTTACCTTATTTATGCAGAAGCTATTCTGGGAAATAGTGATAACACTACTGATGCCGAGGCTTTGAAATATTTCAATGCTGTTCGTCAGCGGGCTATTCCCGGCGCTGAACCGATTAAGAAACTCGATTTTGAGATGATTTTTAATGAGCGCAGGAAGGAACTGGCCCTGGAAGGTGATAACTGGTACGATTATGTCAGACTTTCTTACTACGATCCCGACAAAGCTATAGCCATGATTAATGCTCAGGAACGTGGAAGCTATGAGGGTGACTTGTATGGATATTACAAAGGAGAAGTGGATGAATCAAATATATCCATCAATTCATTTAAAGTGAATATTTTCCGAGGGGATTTCACACTTCCATTCCCGGAAATTGATCTGTCTATGAACCCATGGTTGAGCGAAGGCGCAGTGCCTTTTGACTTTGAGACCATTGAGTATTAAAAGGTAGTCTAATTTTAAGAATGAAGAAACGAGTCCCGATTGGTCGGGACGAGTTCCATTAGATCTTAATAATTAAATTTTATACTAATGAAACGAGCATGGCAAGGGATGTCACAAAAGACAATGTATAAATTCCTTACATGCGAGTTCCATCAGACCAAAAACTTAGATAAATTATATACTGATGAATATGAAAATATATATAAAGAAAGGCAGACCATTTTCTTTGATGCTGCTTTTGTTAATCGGATTTCTTGCAGGATCTGTGATGAGTTCCTGTGAAGATGACTCGGATTCAACGGGTGATTCTCCGAAAATTGAGTATGTCCGGGTTACAGATCCCCTGGCCTCTGATTCCCTGGTTGTACGAGCCTTCCTGGGAAATACCATCGCTATGGTAGGAGAAGGTTTGGGTGATGTGGTGGAAGTATGGTTCAATGACCAGTCTGCCAAACTGAATAAAAACTACATTACTGATGAGACCATTATTGTAACCATTCCCAATGTTATTCCTGAAGAAGTTACCAATCAAATTCGGTTGGTAACTGCCGGAGGAACTGAATATACTTATGGGTTTGAAGTGCAGGTGCCGGAGCCTCTGCTTTCATCTATGAAATGCGAATATGTTCCAGCCGGAGGAGTGGCCATTATAGAAGGAAATTACTTTCTGGGTGATGAAAACAAACCCCTGGAAGTTATTTTTCCGGGTAATGTTGCTGCAGAGGTGGAAAGTTACGACGTGGATGAGATTCGGGTGATTGTTCCGGAAGGTGTGGGCGTAGGGCCCATCACTGTTAAGTCGATGTACGGATCTACAAGATCATCCTTTTATTTTCGTGATGATAGAAATGTTTTTCTTGACTTCGATCAGACTTTCGGTGCTGGTTGGAGAAACGGAGTGACACAGGGAACAAGCCCCGATGGTGTTTCGGGAGATTATCTTGCACTCACCGGTACGATTGGCGACTGGGGATGGGTGGAAGACAACCTGGCAATGAACCTCTGGGCTCCCTATATTAGCAACCCGCTGCAGCAGGATCCCTTGTTTGATTTAGGGGACAACGCACTTGCCGATATGGCTCTTAAATTCGAAGTAAATGTTGTCAATCCATGGGCCGTTGGATACCTCCAGTGTATTTTTACCGGTTCAGATGTGGCCGATGGTAATAGTTATTATAATGATATGGAGTTGGGCCGTGCCTTGTGGCGCCCCTGGCATGAGAACGGAGAAGAATTCCAGACGGATGGCTGGATTACTGTGAGCATTCCGATGAAGGAATTCAGGTTTTCACATGATGCCTCCATAAACAGTCTTTCCCTCGAATATCCTGGAGATTTTGGTGGCTTTACCTTTTTTGTTTTTGGGCCGGCTATGGATCCCGATCTTGAGCAGGACATTTTTATTGCCATTGACAATGTGCGTGTAGTTCCCAGATAGTTGATCAAACGTAAACTTTACAATTATGCAAAAAAAATATAAGCAATATATCCGGTACTCATTCAGTATGTTGATGCTGTTTGTGCTTGGTGCCGGTATGCTTTTCACATCGTGTGAAGATGACGATGATGAAAATGGAAGCAAAGTGGAACTTCTGAGCTATGGGCCCATGCCGGTAGCCAGAGGGGGAGAACTGAGATTTATTGGTAATAATCTGGATAAAGTTACCTCAGTTGTTATTCCTGATGGTATTGAAATCGCCTCGGCTGACTTTACCAGCAGATCTACAGATTTAATTACCGTAACTGTACCTCAGACAGCTGTTGAGGGTTTGGTGGTGCTTAAAACCTCTGAGGGGGATATTACCACCAAGACTCCCATTGGTTTTTCAGAGCCTATCTCTATTGATGAATTCGGCCCTGCATCCATTAAGCCGGGAGATATTCTTACCATCAAAGGAGATTATCTGAATCTGGTAAAAGAGGTGATTTTTACGGATCGGGTGGTTGCTGTTGATTCTGTTAGTTTTGAGTCTCAAAGCCGCAAAGAATTGCAGGTGGTTGTGCCTGATGGAGCACAAACCGGTATTATCGGAGTCTCTGATGGTGCTGAAGATCCGATTATTATTTATACGGAAGAAACCCTGGATGTGGTTTTGCCTTCATTTGCTGAAGAGAATGCATTTACCACCGATCCTGTTAAAGCAGGGGAAGAGCTTACGATCTCGGGTTCAAACCTTGATGTTGTGCGAAAGGTTGAGTTTTCCGGGGAGCAGGTAGTGGAAAGTGATGATTTCGTAAGTCAGACAGAAGGCGAAATTGTTGTGGTTATTCCTGCAGCAGCTCACGATGGCACTATAACCATCATGCCGGGTTCCGGACTCGAGATTGTTTCTGTAGAGGAAATAGAACTGATGGTTCCAACAATAACCGGCTTTAATGTGAACCCGGTAAAACCAGGAACCCTTTTAAGGGCACTCGGGGAAGATCTTGATCTTGTCACACAAGTGGTGTTTGGGTCTGTTTCACAAACAGAGATTGTTGTCATTTCTGATACAGAGATTGAGTTTACAGTTCCCGTTGATGCTCCTGGTGGAGTTGTAGGGTTTGTAACTGCAGCAGAAAAAGAAGTGACTTCTTCTGAAGAACTTCAGATGATTATGCCTTCAATTAGCGAACTTGCACCTGATGCAGCTCCTGCTGGCGATACAATTCGTCTTGGTGGAGAGAACCTTGATTTGGTTGCCAGTGTAACTTTTACCGGAGGGGTAAATGTGGAGGCTGAATATGATGAAAACAAGGATTCGGTATATGTGGCGGTTCCCAATGGAGCAGAAAATGGTCCTTTGACTGTTGTTGCAAAGAATAGTGAGGAAGTTGTCACTACCCAGAGTTTTACATTTATTTCCATTAATGTACCGGTAATTAATAGTATCCCGGGTGCTGTTATGCCCGGTAGCTTGCTGGTAATTGAGGGGGAGAAACTCGACTTGCTGACTGATGTGATTTTCCCGGGTGATATTACAGCCACCATGTTTGGGAATAAGAGTGCCACCTTGTTGGAGGTTTATGTTCCTGAGAATGTTACAATGGGCAAGGGTATAATCACCTTTGTTACTGTTGATGGAGAAACCACGACCTCTCCGGAGATCTCATTTGGTGTGGATCCCATTACACCGGAAACCATTATTGTCAACGACTATGAGCCTCACGGAGGACATGACGGATCCTGGGATTCTGGTTGGAGTGGTGGAACTGAGATTACCACCGAAGATGGTAATACATTCCTGAAGGTTGTCGCACAAATCGCAGAGGGCTGGATTATTAACTGTAATCACCAGTCCAGTGGTGCCCCCGGACCCGTGATCGAAAATATTGAGAATTATGTGCTCAAGTACGATATTAGAATAGATGAAGGGGTTACCGGTGCTGAGAATGCCCAAATGCAGGTGGTTCTTGGTGAGGGCTGGCATTGGTACGGTCCCGGGTTCTTCCCTGCTACGACAAATGGGGGATGGATGACAGTCGAAATCCCTGTGAGTGCTCTTGGCCTTTCAGGCACAGTAGATATGTCTTCCGGCACAAACGGAATATTTGGAGGAGTGATTCCTGCCGGTATATCTATAGATAATTTGAGGTTTGATCCTAAGTAGTTTCTGTCCATAAAGTACCACTTGCGTCGTTACGCTTGCCGCCAAAATACTCATTTACGATTAGTAAACTCCGTTTTTGGCGGCTTCACAAGCCTAGCAATTGGCACTTTCTGACCAGAAACAGCTCTAAAAACAGAATTTGTTTAGTTTATGGACAGACTCTAAGTAGAGTCTGTCTATAAGTAATAGAAAATAAATATTTTGAAGCGGCCCTGCTTCCCGCGGTGGCCGCTTCTTTTATAAAATATATTTGGGTATGTTGAGAAGTTTATTTTTGATTTTTGCTGTTTTGATTTCGGTTTCCGGTTGTTCCAGTGATTCAGATACCCCCAAAGTACCACCTTTGTTTGTGTCCTCTACTCCTGCTGATGGCGCAGAAGATGTGGCTGTATCTTCCGAAGTTTCAGTGACCTATGATGAGGTAATTACGCTTGCTGAAAATCACGGGATTACTGTAAACGGGCAATCTGCAACAGCTTCGGCCCATCTGACCAAAGTAATTATTGAAGAAAACCTGGAAAAAGGGAAAGAATATAAGGTTAGCGTTCCGTCCGGTACTGCAATCAATACTTCCGGAGTTCCATCGGAAAGCGGGGTGGAGTTTAGCTTCACAACAGAAGCAGCACCCCAGCCGTTGGAGATCAGTGCGGATCTGGTGGTGACCAACCCCTCTCAGGAGGCCCGGAATGTTTACAATTTCCTGAAAGAGAATTATGGCACAAAGATTATTTCAGGGGCTGTGGCCAATGTGAGTTGGAATACCAACGAAGCCGACTGGGTTTATAGGCATACGGGTAAATATCCGGCTATGAATACTTTCGATTATATTCATTTGAACTGGTCGCCGGCCAACTGGATTGATTACAATGACATTGAGGTGGTCAAAAACTGGTGGGCCAATAATGGTATCGTTAGTGCCTGCTGGCATTGGAACGTACCCCCATCTGAAGGAGTAACCGATAATAATGATTTTACGGCAACTGCTGATGAGACTACGTTTAGTGCTGCCAATGCACTGATAGAAGGGACCTGGGAGAATCAAATCCTGAAAGCTGATTTGGAAGAGATGGCGGGATATCTGAAGTTGTTGAGCGATGAAAACATTCCTGTTGTTTGGCGACCTCTTCACGAAGCTGCAGGAAATACTTATGAATATGACAATGGCACTGCCTGGTTCTGGTGGGGCTACGACGGAGCTGAAGCGTTCCGGAATCTTTGGATCTATATGTTTGATTATTTCGAGCAGCAGGGTTTAAACAACCTGATCTGGGTATGGACAACCCAGACAAAGGACGAAGCCTTCTATCCCGGAGATGAATATGTGGATATTGTTGGACGTGATATTTACAATATCGGATCTGCTGAGAATATTGCTTCTCAGTTTGAAGAGATCCAGACCACTTATCCCACGAAGATGGTAACCCTGAGTGAAAACGGGAATGTGGCTGATATTTCGGCACAGTGGAACAGTGGCGCCCTTTGGTCTTACTTTATGCCCTGGTACGACTACAACAGAACTGTAGATCCCGAATCTGCCGAATTTAATGAGACCTCTCACGGGCATGGCAATATCGATTGGTGGGAGGATGCCTTTTCCCACGATGCAGTGATTACATTGGATGAAATGCCGGATCTGAAATAGTCTCAAAAGATATAAAGATTACCGGTAAGTTAAAGATAGTATTGGTTGGTTATATGGCCCCGGGCCTGATTGTTTTAACATGAGGTTCGGGGCTTATATGTTGACATGCAATGTATTGCATCTTCAGTGGGTGTTGTTGTCGAGAAAGGTTGTGGTAATCAATTGCTTCAATGGACCGAGATCACTATTGTTTTATGTCCAAATTATATAAATAACTGAAAGAATTCTACTTGTAGAAGCTGTTTTTATTCCTCTATTTTGTTGAAAATTAGCCTGCTTGATTCATGAATTATTGTAATGAGATGTCCAAATCTCAAGAAATACAATCAACCGCAAATAAAATGGGTGCCGGGAATAATGAAACGAGCAAGTCTGCGAGTTCAATACAACCATAAAAAATAATAGTAAACCGTATTAATTATTTTCAAACCCATTTTGTTGAGGACGGTTGTATCTCGCAGATATTTGGGCATCGGAATAAATAATTTGCGAATAAAGCAGGTAAAAGCTTAATAACAGAAAAACCATTTTACTATGATTAATAAGAGTTTCTGGCTTGGGGCCATCGTTTTGTTTATTGGAATGGGTGTACATGCCCAAAAATTTGAAGGATTGGCTGATACTCCTCCAATGGGGTGGAACAGCTGGAATAAGTTTGCCTGTGATGTGAATGAAGAAATGATTCGTGGCATTGCAGATGCGATGGTGGAAAGTGGAATGAAAGATGCCGGATATGAGTATGTGGTCATTGACGATTGTTGGCATGGGGGTCGCGACAGTCTCGGGTTTATCTATGCCGATTCTGCCAAATTTCCCAATGGAATGAAGGCGCTGGCAGACTATGTACATTCCAAAGGACTGAAGTTGGGAATCTATTCTGATGCGGGAACTGAAACCTGCGCCGGGTACCCCGGCAGTCGGGGCTATGAGTATCAGGATGCGCTCCAATATGCCGAATGGGGCATTGATTATCTGAAATATGACTGGTGCAATACCGAGAATGTGAATCCGATAGGTGCTTATACCACCATGCGCGATGCATTGTATAAGGCGGGGCGACCAATTCTGTTCAGTATGTGTGAGTGGGGTGACAATCAACCCTGGGAGTGGGCCGAAGATATTGGTCACATGTGGCGCACTACCGGAGACATTTACCTCTGTTGGGATTGTAAACATGATCATGGTGGTTATTATTCATGGGGTGTTACCCGTATCCTGGATATGCAGGACGGATTGAGAAAATATGCCGGACCGGGTCATTGGAACGATCCCGATATGCTGGAAGTGGGGAATGGAATGCCTGTGAATGAAGATCGTGCTCACTTCTCCATGTGGGCAATGCTTGCCGCTCCTCTGATTTCAGGAAATGACTTGCGTGACATGACTCCTGAAACCATTGAAATATTAACCAATGATGATGTTATTGCTGTTGATCAGGACTCGCTTGGTGTACAGGGCTTTAAATACAGCAGTGTGGACGGTTTGGAAACCTGGTTTAAGCCATTGGATAATGGGGAGTGGGCTGTTTGTTTCTTCAACAGAGGAGAAGAAGAAGCCAAAGTTAATTTTGACTGGAAGAGTGAGAAAGTCGTGGATGAAATATTTGGTTACGAGGCCGGTTTTGATGAGATTACCTATTCGCTGCGTAACCTGTGGACAAAGAAAAACGAGGGTAAGACTAAAAAAGCATTTAAAGGAACTGTTCCTTCGCATGATGTGATTATGCTTCGCCTGACACCGGTGAAGTAACCCGATTTGTTGTTGATCTCAGTAATGCTTTTAGTAAGATGAAGAAATTTATTGTAATAATACTTTCCGGGGTTTTGTTTGCTTCTTGTGGATCAGCACCTGTTGCAGAGAATCCGGTTGATGTTCTGTTTGAACAGCTGAAATCTGTTGGTGACAATGGTGTTTTATATGGACACCAGGACGATCTTGCCTATGGGGTAAACTGGGCTTACGAAGAAGGCCGGTCAGATACAAAAGAGGCAGCAGGTGATTACCCGGCACTGTTTGGCTGGGAACTTGGAGGAATAGAACTGGGGCATTCGGTAAATTTGGACAGCGTCCCTTTCAACAAAATGCGACAGTTTGTCCTCAGCGGCTATGAAATGGGAGCTGTAATCACTTTCAGCTGGCACCCTTACAGCGCTGTGGATAACACCAAAAGCTCCTGGGATACCGATCAGAGAGTGGTTGAACATATTATACCGGGTGGTAGTCACCATGAGGCATTTAAAATACAACTGGATGCTGTAGCCGCATTTTTTTCATCACTGAAAACACAAGACGGGCAAAATGTTCCTTTTATCTTCCGTCCATGGCACGAAATGGATGGCGGTTGGTTTTGGTGGGGAAGCACTTTGTGCTCTCCTGAAGAATTCAAAACGCTGTTTCGTTTTACTGTGGAATATCTGAAAGATGAAAAAGGGCTGGATTTTCTCACAGCCTATTCTCCCGACAATCGGTTTAACACTGAAGAGGAATACCTGACCTGGTATCCGGGCGATGATATTGTGGACATTATAGGTATGGATAATTACGGTGATTTCCGCGTGGGGGCTGAAAATGTGGAGGCGGCAACCAAAAAGCTGGAAATCGTGGTCAATTATGCTAATAAAGTGGATAAAGTTGCGGCATTTACGGAGTCCGGACTGGATAAAGTGACCGATGATCAATGGTTTACCCGGAAGCTGGGCCCTGCGTTTTTGCAAAGTAAAATTGCGGCTCAGATTGCTTATGTGATGTTGTGGCGCAACGCAGATACCACTCATTTCTTTAGCACCTATTCCGGCCATAGTTCGGAGAACGATTTTAAAGAATTTGTTTCCCGGGAGAAGATTTGGCTTCTTGAAGACTGGAATGAGTTTAAAAGGAGATAATTGACCACTTAACGATATTTACCAAGTAGAAGTATGAGTTTGTTTGAAGAACGATTTGAGCGCATCAGCAAAGACCACGAGGACTTGCTTTCACGCTCCAACGAGGAGGTGTTTAGCACCAATGGGATTTTTAATAGGTACAAACATCCGATTCTCACCCGTGATCACGTGCCTTTGCACTGGCGTTTTGATATGAATCCGGAAACAAATCCCCGTTTCATGGAGCGTATCGGGTTCAACGCTGCTTTCAATGCCGGGGCTATTAAGTGGCAGGGCAGGTATGTTTTGGCCGTGCGGACAGAGGGGAATGATCGTAAATCCTTTTTTGCCATTGCCGAAAGCCCCAATGGGATGGACAACTTTCGCTTTTGGGATCGCCCCATTACACTTCCGCAAAATGATGTGCCGGATACCAATGTCTATGATATGCGATTGACAATGCACGACGACGGTTATGTGTATGGTGTTTTTTGTACCGAGCGAAAAGATCCCAATGCCCCCGATGGGGATACCAGCAGTGCTGTGGCTGCGGCAGGAATTGCACGTACCAAAGATCTGATTAACTGGGAGCGTCTGCCCGATCTTAAATCCACCAGCGGACAGCAACGCAATGTGGTGTTGTTTCCTCATTTCATTAATGGTAAATATGGATTTTATACCCGTCCTCAGGATGGATTTATTGATACGGGAAAAGGTGGTGGAATTGGCTTCGGACTGGCGGATGATATCGAGCATCCGGAAGTAAAGGAAGAGGTTATTGTGGATGGAAAGCGGTATCATACCATATATGAAGTGAAAAATGGCCTGGGGCCTGCTCCCATTCGCACCGATAAGGGTTGGTTGCAACTGGCACATGGGGTGCGCAATACTGCTGCAGGTCTTCGTTACACCCTCTATATGTTTATGACCGATCTGGAGAAACCATGGATTGTGACCTATAAACCTGTCGGGCATTTTATGGGGCCGATCAAAAAAGAGCGTGTGGGTGATGTATCCAATGTATTGTTTGCCAATGGATGGATTGCTGATGATGATGGAAAAGTTTTCATCTATTATGCTTCGTCAGATACCCGGATGCATGTGGCTACTTCTACGATTGATCAGCTTGTTGATTATTGTGTGAATTCACCTCAGGATAAATTTCACAGTGCCGGGTCGGTGGAGAATATTAATGAATTGATTGATAGAAATAAGGCTTTTCTGAAAGGCTAAATAACTGATACCAATGGGAAATAGAGAACAACTGTCTGCCGAATTACGCAGGGAGTTATACAATATTCTTAATTTCTGGTCTTCACACACTGTGGATGAGGAGTTCGGCGGTTTTGCCGGAGAAGTGGATGCAAACGGGAAAATGGTGCACGGAGCTGAAAAGGGCTTGGTTTTAAATGCCCGTATTCTTTGGTCTTTTTCGGTGGCTTATAATTTTCTGCATGAGGAGAAATTTTTGCAGCTGGCGCACAGGGCCTATGATTATCTGATTAACCATTTCTGGGATAAGGAGTATGGAGGGCTGGTGTGGGCTGTTGATTACAAGGGTGCTGTTTCCAATTCCAGAAAGCAGATTTATGGTCAGGGTTTTGGTATTTACGGGCTCTCAGAATATTACAAAGCTACGGGAAAACAGGAAAGTCTCGATTACGCAATAAAACTGTTTGATCTTATTGAGCAGCACAGCTATGATGCTGTTCATGGAGGGTACCTGGAGGCTTTATCTGCCGACTGGCAACCACTGGAAGACATGCGATTGAGTGCCAAAGATGCCAACAGCCCCAAAAGTATGAATACCCACCTTCATATCCTGGAGCCTTATTCCAATCTCTTCAGGGTTTGGAAAAATGATAAATTGCAAGACCGGATGAAGTCTCTTGTCCGTGTTTTTCTGGATAAAATTCTCAACAACCGTACCGGGCATTTGCAGCTCTTCTTTGATATGGATTGGTCGGTTCAAAGCAATATGATCTCCTACGGGCACGATATTGAAGGTGCCTGGTTGGTCAATGAGGCTGCCGAACTGGTTGGTGATCCTGATTTATTGAAAGAATCGCAACAGAAAACGCTTAAGATGGTGGAAGCGGTAATGAACGAGGGGATGGCAGACGACCATTCGTTGTTTTACGAATACGATTTTGACGAGGGAAAAATGCACACCGATCGTCACTGGTGGGTGCAGGGAGAGGCCATGGTTGGATTGCTCGATGCTTACGGGCACTCAGGAAATGAGCAATTTCATAAAACATTTCTGAAAACCTGGCAGTACATCAAAGACCATGTGGTTGATCACGAAAACGGAGGATGGTTTGGATTGATTGGTGACGATGGAAAGCCATTGCCCAATGAGGTAAAAGCAGGTTTCTGGAAATGTCCTTATCATAACACCAGAGCTCTGATTGAGAGCATTGAACGAATTGATAAAATTCCTGAATCTCAATAGTAAATCTTACATACTATCTATGGTTTCAACCATAGTCTATTAACAAAAACTAACAAGACAAATGAGTTCAACAGTAATAAAGCTCAAAGAAAAAATAGGTTACGGATTTGGTGATGCTGCATCCTCCATGTACTGGAAGATTTTTACCTTTTATCTGGCTATTTTTTATACTGATGTTTTTGGTATTCCCGCTGCTGCTGCCGGAACCATGTTTTTGGTTACTCGTATCTGGGATACGGCCAACGATCCCATCATGGGAATTATAGGTGACCGGACCAATACCCGATGGGGGAAATTTCGTCCCTATCTCTTATGGATTGCTGCTCCCTTTGCCATCATCGGGGTTTTGCTGTTTACCACCCCCGATTTGAGTGTCAATGGCAAAATTGTATATGCCTACATTACCTACACCCTGATGATGATGGCTTATACGGCCATCAATGTGCCTTATGCAAGCCTTCTGGGTGTGATGACGGCCAGGTCTGATGAGAGAACCAGCTTTGCTTCTTACAGGATGGTCTTTGCCTTTGGCGGAAGTCTGCTTGTGGTGGCCATTTTTCAGCCAACGGTGGATTTCTTTAACAACATTGTGAATGTGGGTGCCGAGGTATCCTATCAGTTGACCATGGTAGTTATCGGAGTTATCGCCATTGGGTTTTTTCTGATGACTTTTTCCTGGACCCGTGAGCGAATCAAGCCACCCAAAAATCAGGAAAGCAGTCTGAAAGAGGATTTTAAGAATCTTCTGGGAAACATTCCCTGGTTTGTAATTCTGGGTGCCGGAGTGATGACTCTGATTTTTAATTCGGTGCGGGATGGCGTGGCCATGTATTATTTTAAGTATTATGTGGTGGACGAGACAGCGATCTCTCTTTTCTCAGCGACCTTTGCTTACAGTACACTCTATCTTTTCCTGGGGCAGGCTACCAACATGCTGGGGGTTATAATGGCCAAGCCTGTTTCGGCGCGCATCGGGAAAAGAAAAACGTTTATGTACGCCATGTTTATGGCCGCAGCACTGAGTGTCGTTTTTTATTTTTGTGACCGCGAAAACTATTTCTTTATCTATCTTTTGCAGGCATTGATTAGTTTCTGTGCCGGAATTATTTTCCCCTTGATGTGGTCAATGTATGCCGATGCAGCCGATTATTCGCAGTATAAAACAGGTCGTCGTGCCACCGGTTTGGTCTTTTCTGCTTCCAGTATGTCCCAGAAACTCGGGTGGACTCTTGGAGGTTCCATTACCTTATGGTTACTGGCTTTCTTTGGTTTTGAAGCAAATGTTGCGCAGACTCCGGAAACCATTCAGGGTATCAAGTACATGATGAGCTTTGTTCCGGGAGTTGCAGCACTTGTTTCGGGTGCAATTATGATCTTCTATAAATTGAGCGACGATAAAATGGATGAGATTATAGCGGAGTTGGAACGGAGAAGAGAAGCGGAAAAGTAGTTTTAGCCTGCTTTATACATGAAACAGGTAAGGTGGTAAACAGCCTTGAAATCTTGAGAGCAATAGCCCGGGGCACAACGCTCCGGGTTTTTTGGTATCCCCTTGGGCTCTCTATTCTTTATTTGAAGCCTCCAGCTCTTTCCAGATCATATCTTTCAATTCGGTAATCCCTTTTTGTGCCACTGAAGAGATGAAAACATAGGGAACATCAGGCAGATCTGCTTCAATTTCGGCCTGTAACTCATCATCAATCATGTCTGACTTTGTAATGGCCAGTAAGCGTTGTTTGTCCAATAGTTCAGGGTTGTATTGTTTGAGTTCGTTGAACAATACTTTGTATTCCTGATGAATATTGTCACTATCGGCCGGAACCATAAAAAGAAGAATGGAGTTGCGCTCGATGTGTCTCAGAAATCTCAGCCCCAGACCTTTCCCTTCGTGGGCTCCTTCGATAATTCCGGGGATGTCGGCCATCACAAATGAACGGTGATTGCGGTATTCTACAATTCCCAAATTAGGGACAAGTGTGGTAAACGGGTAGTTTGCGATTTCAGGCTTGGCGGCACTTACTACGGACAAAAGAGTTGATTTGCCTGCATTTGGAAATCCTACCAGTCCCACATCTGCAAGTACCTTCAGCTCCAGAATGGCAGACATTTCGGTTTCCGGCTCTCCGGGTTGCGCATAGCGCGGTGTCTGGTTGGTTGCCGATTTAAAATGGTTGTTGCCCTGGCCTCCACGACCTCCTTTTACCAGGATGCGTTCTTCGTTGTGTTCGGTGATCTCAAAAAGGGTCTCTCCGGTTTCTCCGTCTTTAACAACAGTGCCTAACGGTACCTCAATGTATTTGTCTTCCCCGTTGGCACCTGTGGACGTTTGACGCCCACCTGACTCACCATGTCCTGCAAAGATGTGACGCTGAAACTTTAGGTGCAGCAACGTCCAGGTGTTGCGGTTTCCCCTAATGATGATGTGTCCGCCACGGCCACCGTCTCCACCGTCAGGTCCACCTTTGGCGATGAACTTCTCGCGACGAAGATGTCTGGAACCGGGGCCTCCTTTTCCTGAGCGACAAAAAATCTTTACATAATCAACAAAGTTGGTACCCGACATGGTGCGATTTATTAAAAGTGTGTTTTAAAAATGTAATTAGCAGATATTGAGGTGCTTTAAGGTTCTGTTTCGAAAGAGTTTTTCTCGACTTTCCAGTGCCAGCAAGAAAACCAGGTCTTTTCCGAGTGCTTAATTAGAAAAGTTCAGGTTCAATGCTTGTCCTTCTTGAAAATCAAGTCGTTTACTTTCGTAAATAACTGTCCTCAGAAAGGACTTAACGCAGTAAATGGTGCTTTATGGACAGAAACTAAATAGTGCCTGTCTATAAAAAAGCACAATTTGTTTTTAGTCCTGTTTCTGGTCAGAAAGTGCCAATTGCCAGGCTTACGAAGCTGCCAAAAACGGAGTTTACTAATCGTAAATGAGTATTTTGGCGGCAAGTGTAACGACGCAAGTGGTACTTTATGGACAAAAACTAAATAATATTATCCATTACCGCAGCAATGCGGGCAAAAATCTCATCAATGCTACCAGAGCCTTTAATGGGCTGATATGTCCCCTCCTGCTTGTAAAAGTCAATGACCGGAGCGGTTCGTTCTTCATAAACCACAATTCGTTTCTCTATGGTTTCCAAATTGTCATCCGACCTTCCGGAGATGCGTCCTCTTTCCAGCAAGCGTTCAATCAGCTCGTCTTTCTCAACCTCCAGATTGAGCATGATGTTCACATCCTGTCCTTTGTCATTCAGAATTTTTTTCAACGTCACCGCCTGATCCACTGTGCGGGGGTAACCATCAAAAATTACTCCTTTGGTATTTGTGAGTGAATCCAGTTTCTTGTTCAGGATTTCGGTGATGGTTTCGTCCGGAATCAGTTGCCCGTTGTCAATTAATGACTTGGCAAGTTTTCCCAATTCTGTACCGGCATTGATCTCTTTGCGCAGAATCTCGCCTGTGGAGATGTGGGTTAGTCCGTATTTTTCAATGATTTTTTCACTTTGGGTGCCCTTGCCCGAACCCGGAGGGCCAAAAATTACAACGTTTAGCATAAGGGCTGTGTTTAATCAATTACGGTATAAATATCCGGAAGATTCCTGCCGTATCCGTCATAATCCAATCCGTACCCCACAATGAAGTCGTTAGGAATCTCCAGTCCTACATAGTCAAGTTTAACATTTTTTTTGCAAGCCTCCGGTTTGAATAACAAAGTGGCTACTTTAACATCTTTGGGCTTTTGAGAATCCAGTTGGTTCATCAAGTTTTCGATGGTAACTCCGGTGTCCACAATGTCTTCCAACAGAACAACTGTTCTGCCTTCAATTTCTTCATTCAGTCCGATGAGTTGCTTCACCTTTCCTGTGCTGCCCATTCCCTCATAGGAAGCTAATTTTACGAAACTGATTTCACAGGGAAAATCGATTAGCTTCATAAGGTCGGCAGAGAACATAAAGGAACCGTTCAGGATGCAAATCATAAGAGGATTTTGATCTTTTAGTTCCTTGTTCATTTTTTCGGCCATTTCCCAAAGGGCTTTTTTTATGTCGCTGGCAGGTATGGAAAGGGCAAATTGCTTGTCTAAAAGTTGAATGCGCTTCATCGGAGGATATCTCTTTATCGGTTTTTAAACTGCAAAAGTATAAAAAAATGAACAGACTTAGGGGATTTCTGTTATCTCTTTACGGATTAAAACTGGTTAAAGTTTGTAGTTTTGTGCTTTTTCACCAGAGATATTCAACCACAAAATATTTTGTTTTGCATAGTAAGTATTCCGATATCCGCAGAAATTATGAGCAGTGGGAGATGAAACGTGAAGAAATGGAGCTATCCCCGGCATTGCAGTTTCAGAATTGGCTGGAGGATGCCATTGCTGCTGAGGATACGGAACCAACGGCCATGTCTCTGGCTACTGTGGATGCTTCAGGACAACCCACTCAACGTGTGGTTTTGCTGAAGGATGTTTCCGACGCCGGCATCTCCTTTTTTACCAATTACAACAGTTCCAAGGGTTTGCAGATGGGGCATAACCCCAAAGTTTCAGCCAATTTCTTTTGGCCATTGCTGGAACGACAGGTGCGTTGGGAAGGACGGGTTTCAAAACTATCTGCTGAAGCCTCAGATAATTATTTTGCTTCGCGTCCCAGAGAAAGCCGGATTGGTGCCTGGGCTTCTCCGCAGAGCAGGGCAATAGGTGGAGATGATATGTTGATGGAGCGTTTCCGTAAATTTGAGCAGCAATTCAGGGGTAAAGAAGTACCTCGTCCCCCTCATTGGGGTGGCTACCTGATTGTTCCGCATAAAGTGGAATTTTGGCAGGGGCGTCCCAACAGAATGCATCAACGATTCGTATATACGCTTCAGCCTGATGGTGAGTGGGATCTCATGCAGGTGGCTCCCTGACCTCTGAGGTCAGACTGTGAGTGAATGGAACAAGTCTTCAAGTGATTCTTTTTCTACTGAAAGGGCCAGAATAACCAGGTTGTTTTCCACCGCAAGCTTAAACAAAGAAGGACGCACATCGTAACCTGATTGAACATTGACCAGGTAACCATTGTTTTTGGGGGAAACCGATTCTACACCTTGCAGGGCATTTATTTTTTCCGGTGCCGGATGCCCATCGTATTCCACATATACTCTGGATAACTTATTTTCAAAGCTTTTTTCCAGATCAGCTGCTGCTTCATCGGCAACAATGTCTCCTTTGTTGATGATGATTACCCGTTCGCAAATGGCCTGAACTTCCTGCATGATATGGGTGGACAGTAAAATCGTTTTTGCTTCTCCAAGTTTGGTAATCAGGTTTCGAACTTCTACAATTTGATTGGGGTCGAGGCCGGTAGTCGGCTCATCCAGAATGAGTACCTCCGGGTCAGGAAGCAGAGCCTGCGCCAATCCTACCCGTTGACGGTAACCTTTGGATAAGGCCCCGATTTTTTTGTGTCTTTCGGGAATCAGTCCGGTGGTTTCTATAATCTCAGCAATGCGTTTTTTACTGTCGGTTAACTTGTAAATGTCTGCAACAAATTTAAGGTACTCTTCAATATACATATCCTGGTACAGAGGGTTGTGCTCAGGCAGGTAGCCGACTTTTTTTCTGAGCTCCAGGTTGTTGCCGTCAATGAGCGTACCTGAAATCTCCACACTTCCCGATGATGCCGGCAGATAGCCTGTCAGGATTTTCATCATGGTGGATTTTCCGGCACCGTTGGGGCCAAGGAAACCAACTACCTGACCGGTCGGAATATTGAAGGAGACATTGTTGAGGGCCTTCTGTTTGCCAAAAAACTTCGAAACTTCGGATACTGTTATAGACATTTCTCTCTTTCTTTGCTTCAAAGTTATTAATTTTGGTTCCACCAAAAAAGATATTATGAAGGAGCGGCTAAATTTTTGTGATTCCTATTTTCAGTACAATAGACTGAAAACAGATCCTGTAAAAGTGGGTAGTGTTATTATTGGAGGAGATAATCCGGTGAGAATTCAGTCCATGACAACCACCAATACATTAGATACAGAGGCTACCGTTGATCAGGCTGTCAGGATTGCTGAAGCCGGTGGAGAACTGGTCAGGATTACTACACAGGGGCGCAGGGAAGCAAAAAATCTGGAATTTATTAAAAAGAGATTAGAAGAGAAGAATTGTAATGTCCCATTGGTGGCTGATGTTCACTTTAATCCTGCCGCTGCTGAAATTGCTGCCACACTTATCGAAAAAGTGCGCATCAATCCCGGGAACTTTACGGGAGGAGCCAAAAAGTTTAAAGAGATTGTGGCAGACAGTGATGAAGACCGGGAAGGGCTGCGCCAGATTAGAGAAAAGCTGATACCGTTCCTCAATTTGTGCCGCAAACACGGAACTTCCATTCGTATCGGGACCAACCATGGGAGTTTGTCTGACCGTATGATGTCGAAATTCGGGGACACACCCGAAGGCATGGTTGAGTCCTGCATGGAATACCTGAGAATTTGTAAGGAGGAAGATTTTAATAATGTTGTTCTTAGTATAAAATCCAGCAATACCAGGGTAATGGTACATACGGTGCGGTTGCTGGTTGCTGCAATGAAACGGGAAGAGATGCATTTCCCCCTGCATCTGGGTGTTACCGAAGCCGGTAGCGGAGAAGATGGCCGCCTGAAATCGGCAGTGGGCATCGGAGCTTTACTGACTGACGGCCTGGGTGATACCATTCGTGTTTCTCTGACAGAACCTCCAGAGAATGAGATTCCCGTGGCTGCTATGCTGGTGGAGCATTTCAATAAAAGGGCCGAGCATGTTCCTGTGCCTCCAGTCGAAACAGGGGTTTACAGTCCTTTCAAATATCAAAAAAGATCAACGCATCAGGTGCTGAATATTGGAGGCGAAATGCCTGCGGCTGTTGTTGTTGATGTCAGGGGTAAGTCCACGATTTCGGAAGGAACGGAAACCCCTGATATTGTAATTTGTGATGATGATCAATTCTCCGAAATCCCTGAGTCCTGGAAGCATGTCGTTAAAGTGGTTCCAGCTGAAAGTCATGAAAGTTCATCTTCTAACGTCTATCCTCTTTTTGATGCGGATGAAGACTGGAGCAGTCACGAAGGGGCTTTGTTTTTAAACTGTACCAACAGTGATTTGACCCCCGGGATGCAGGAATTGTTGAAAAATAAAAAGGATGTAGTCATCTTACTTGACTCAGATCATCCCAATCCTACCGCAGACAGACGCGCCTTTTTTCTGACAATGCAGAACGAAGGTCTTACACATCCTGTTATTGTGTCACAGTACTATGATGAATGTACAGATGAGGATTATCAGTTGAAATCAGCTGCAGATACGGGGCTCTTGTTTCTGGATGGCTATGGTGACGGAATAGCGCTTACAGGTTTTTTGCAATCGGTCCCGATCATGGTGTCCACGGGATTCGGCATCCTCCAGGCATCCCGTGTTCGTTTTTCAAAAACGGAATACATCTCTTGTCCCGGTTGCGGTCGTACCCTGTTTGATTTGCAGAGTACCACCGCAAAAGTGAGGCAGCAAACCGGACATCTCAAGGGTTTGAAAATAGCGGTTATGGGATGTATCGTTAATGGAATTGGCGAAATGGCCGATGCCGACTATGGTTATGTGGGTGCCGGTCCCGGGCGTATTTCTCTCTTCAGAAACAGGGAGCTGGTTAGAAAGAGCATTCCCGAATCAGATGCAGTGGAAGAATTGGTGCAGTTGATTAAAAATCATGGCGATTGGCATGAGCCGGTTGATTAAAAAATGCTGTTGGTCAAAAAAATAGATACAAAGGCGTAAAAGATGCTTTCAGGCCGTTGGCTTTTTTTGCACTTCGGGGGTTTAATTTTTAAATTGCACTACTGATTTTGGTAACAGGAGTTTAAAACCACATCCCCGAATCCTATGAGATTTCTTTGGATATTTTTGTTTAGCATGTTTGCCGCATCTCTGTTTGCCGGTGAGATAGAAATTAACGGCTCTTATCAGGGAGATAATCTTTATGTGCAAAATCCTTATGCCGAATCAGGTGTAGGTTTTTGTGTCTTTGAGGTAATGGTTAACGGACAAACTACCACCGATGAAATCAATTCCAGTTCGTTTGAAATTGATCTTACTGTGTTTCGTTTTGCTATCGGGGAACCTGTTCAAGTTGTTATAAAATATAAAGAGGGCTGCCAGCCTGCTGTCATTAATCCGGAAGTACTGGCTCCACGTGCATCTTTTAAAACTATTGATATTGCCGTAAATCAGGATAATCTCATTTGGAAAACAAATCATGAAGCCGGATCCCTACCGTTTATCGTAGAGCAATATCGCTGGAATAAGTGGGTGCAGGTAGGTTCAGTGAACGGAAAAGGTGTGCCGGGAACGCACGAATACCGTATTCCTGTCAGGATGCATTCGGGTGAGAACCGTTTCAGGGTCAGACAAACCGATCATAACAATAAACGGCAATTGTCGCCGGAAGTTGTTTTGGAAAAGAACAAACCTGTCGTATCGATTGCCTCCATGAAAGTGGAAGACAGTCTGGTGTTTTCTGAACCAACACTTTACGAAATCTATGATATTCAGGGACGTATTGTTTTTAAGGGCTATGATGATTCTGTTATTGTTCAGGGGCTGGAACGCGGTGACTATTACCTGAACTTTGACAATCAAATGTCCATATTTACCAAACAGTAATATTTGTACGAATGACCGAAGCTCCGTAACTTGCGCCGAAAATGATTGCGCATGACTAAATACATTCTCATTATTGCAGCATTGCTGATTGGTGGTTTCCTGTCGATTCAGGGCAGTATCAATGCCCAATTATCCTCTTTTCTTAAACATCCTCTGCAGGCATCATTAACCAATTTTCTGGTTGGCACCCTCATTTTGATTCTGCTAAATATCGTTTTGCGAACTTCCGTTCCCTCATTTTCCGATTTAAAAGCCATTCCCTGGTATCTGTTTCTCGGAGGGGCCATAGGAGCCATGTTTGTTACTTCCGTAGTTCTTTTGATTCCGCAGATTGGGGTGACCACCATGTTGGCGGCCTCTATTGCCGGACAGTTAATTATTGCTGCTGTGATTGATCATTTTGGCTTCTTTGGTGTCAGCGTGCATGCCATTTCCCTGAGCCGGGTAGCCGGTATTGTGTTGTTGATCCTGGGAATCCTGCTTATCCAACGATGATGGTTTAGCCGGCCTTGTACTAATGACAGGAAAAGTGTTTACTGGCTGAAAGTTTGAGAGCAATATCCCAAAGCTATGCCCTGTGTTTTGAAGTTTTTTTCACTTCCCACTTATTGTTGGAATTTACTAGATTGCTCTTCACCCATTTTGGGTATGAGGCATTTTGAAATCAATATTGGATATGGGCAGATTTGGTTTCGGGGCATTGGTCGTTGCCGATATTATTAAAAAAAACACCCGGGAAATTTCCTCAGGTGTTTTTTACTAAGCCTGTTTGGGTGTTTCGGGCTTGAATCTGTCAGGTGTTAAGGCATAGGGCAGGGGCCCTTTGTAGGGCAATCTTTCCTGTTTGGGACAACTTATGTTTTTCACCCGTGCTCACAATTTGGCTGTTGGGGCAAGGCTTACGATGACTGTTTTGAATTTAAACATAACGTATCGCTTTGAATTTGTTTAAATACATTCATTGTTGTTAGTCTGCTATCTTTTGGGAGGCAAAAATACCGAAGATTATGACGCTCTTCAATAGTACTTTAGTATAGTTTTTTATAATTGTTAAACACTAATGTCCGGAGAAACATGTTTTTTGAAAGGAGGTTGCTTTGCTTTGCAGATTTTAAGCTGGGTTGGTAGGGGTAGATTTTCGGCTTTGCCGAAAATCTACCCCTACCAACCCTCAATAGCCTGTAAAGTGCCGTTCATTGCGAACGTAGTGAAGCACTTTTATTTTTTTAACCGGACACCAATGATTTTTAAATAGGAAGTTTGTTGTTTCTTTCAGATATAGTGTGGTAGTATTTTCGCACTCATTTTTTTGGCTGATTTCTTATTTATTCTCTTCTGCAAATGCAAAACTGCTGTTTGCTCTTCTTTAAAAAGATCGTTTCAACATCACGAAAGGTATTACAGGGAATAGAGTCATGTTTTTGTAGCGGGCAGCGTCACTGTTGTAAAAGATGAGGTAAGTATTCCGGCGATTGTAAACATTGTAAAGGCCGAAGCTGAGGCTGCGTTTGCGAGGCTGTTTAAAAATCACTAGATACAACGCATTTGTTCTCTGATACTTTCTTTTTTAAACGCTGAATTTTCTAAAATAATTGATAGCTTTGTTTACCGGGTTACAGCAATACAAGCGTTAAAATCTCCATTTTGTTATGTCTTTTGTAAAACATCTTATTGATTCTGTGGGGAGTGCTTCCTCTGCCGGAGATGAGCCACTGGAAAAACCGGATGCATGGAAGATATTGGATATTTTCTCCAGATTGATGAATCAGAGTATTTATGTGGCAGATTTCAGCAAAGGAGAATTTCTTTATGTGTCTGAGCATCCATTGTTTTTATGTGGATATAGTGCGCAGGAGGTTAAAGAAATGGGATTTTCTTTTTATGAAAAGATTATTGCTCCTGAGGATATGCCGGTGGTAATGGATGTTAATGAAAACGGATTTCGGTTTTTTAATACCAAACATCCCGAAGATTATCGTGAGCACTGTTATTTGTCTGTTGATTTCCGTATTCGTCAGGAAGATGGAAGCCTGATATTGATTTCTCAGCGACTGGTGCCATTGCAGCTATCCCATGACAACCGGCTCATCTCGACCCTTTGTTTTGTGACTCCGTCGTATGCTGAGGGTCCCGGGAATGCGGTTATCCAAAATTTGCTGGAACCTTTCCAGTATCAGTTCAATGAACTCACCCGTCGATTTGACAGGCGTGAACAGAACCAACTCTCCGTTCGTGAAAAAGAAGTGCTTTCATTGTGTGTCAAAGGTGATGGCAACCAGTTTATTAGTAAAAGCCTTAACATCTCAGAGTCAACTGTGAAGCAGCATAAGCGCAATATTTTCCGAAAGCTGGGTGTAAGTAATACCTCCGAAGCGGTCTATTATGCCATCTCCAATCGAATGGTTTGATTGGTGATTGTTCAGTGGATTGTTCGAATTCTTCCGGATTATTTTCCGGATTTCATTAAGTCTTATTCATTGATAAGGGAACGCTTGTTGTTTTGTTACAATTGCCTTTGTGCTCGTCTTGTCCACTCAAACTGCCATTTCCAACAGTCACGAAAGAATACGACACCCTCAGCATCGGGATTTTGTAATTGCGAATAATTATAAATATAAGAGCCCTTCAGGCTCTGGTTACATAAGGTGTAAAGGAATTACCCCGAAGGTTAAGTCAATTATTTTATAACTTGCCTTTGGCAACTTCCCCTCGCCCTGACTAAGAGCTTTATATGCTCAATAACATGCCATAATAAGAACGGCTTTGTTCCCATTCCGGAATAATTTCGTTAATTTTGCGCCCTGTTAATTCGCACAAATAAACAGTTACATTATGGCAGATAAATCAAATCAACCGTTGTTTAGCGAATTCGCCCCTGTGTCAACACAGGAGTGGATGGACAAAATAACAGCGGATCTCAAAGGAGCTGATTTTGACAAAAAGCTCGTTTGGAGAACCAATGAAGGTTTTAATGTTCGTCCCTTTTACAGGGAGGAAGACCTTAAAAACCTTGAGTATCTTGACACGCTTCCGGGCGAATATCCTTTCGTTCGCGGAACCAAAGCTCATAATAAGTGGATGGTTCGTCAGGATATTGTGGTGAAAGATGTGAAGGAAGCCAACGAAAAAGCGTTGGATATCCTTAACAAAGGGATTGATTCTCTGGGATTCTTCATCGAGAAAGAAGAACTTATCACCAAAGAGAATATCTCTGCTCTTCTGAAAAATATTGTTCCCGAGGCAGTGGAACTGAACTTCTCAACACTGCATGGCAATAAGAAGCTCTACCAACTGGTGGTGGAAGAGTTTGCTGCACGTAATTGTAAGCTCGAAGAGATCAAAGGTTCTTTGAACTTTGATCCGCTGGGAAGTCTTACTGTAAGCGGAAAGTCGTGTGTGCCTGTGGAAGAACTTCTTGACGATGCTGCTGAACTGGCCGCTGAAGGAAAGGCTTTGCCTCAGTTCCAGACCATCAGTGTAAACGCCAAACATTTCAATAATGCCGGAGCGACCATCGTTCAGGAACTGGCTTTCGGACTGGCCATGGGGAATGAGTATCTGGCTCAGATTACCGAGCGCAATCAGGACATTAACACCGCTGCAAAAAACATTCGTTTCAACTTTGGCATCGGGGGTAATTACTTCATGGAAATTGCCAAGCTGCGTGCCGGACGTATGTTGTGGGCCAAAATTGTGGATGCGTACAAACCTACCGGACTTGAAGTGAAGAAAATGCATACGCATTGCGAAACTTCAGAGTGGAACAAGACCATTTATGATCCTTATGTAAATATGCTGCGTACGCAGACTGAGGCGATGAGTGCCACCATTGGCGGTACCGATTCTCTGACTGTGGCTCCTTTCGATCAGGTGTTCCGTCAGCCCAATGTCTTCAGTGAGCGGATTGCCCGTAACCAGCAACTGTTACTGAAAGAAGAATCTTACTTCAGCATGATTGTGGATCCGTCGGCCGGAAGTTACTACATCGAAAATCTGACCGACAGCATTGCCAACGAAGCATGGAAACTTTTTGTGGAAGTGGAAGAAAAAGGTGGATATACAGCTGCTCTGAAAGCCGGGTTTATTCAGACCCAGGTAAAAGAGGCTTCTGAAACACGTAAGAAAGATCTGGCCCGCAGAAAAGATACCCTGCTGGGTACCAATCAATATCCAAACAATCTGGAGACGGTTGCCAAAGAAATTAGTGAAGACAAGGCTTTCACCGATTCTGAAGAGGGTAACACTGTTGAACCTATTCAACTTTATCGTGGGGCTGAAGAATTTGAAGCATTGCGACTGGCTACCGAAAAAACGGCCAAACGTCCTAAGGTCTTTATGTTGACCTACGGAAACCTTGCCATGCGTCTGGCGCGTTCGCAGTTCTCCGGAAACTTCTTCGGATGTGCCGGATATGAAATCATTGATAACCTTGGTTTCGATACTGTGGAAGCTGGCGTTGAAGCTGCTAAGAAAGCAGGAGCCGATGTGGTCGTGCTTTGTTCTTCTGATGAAGAATATGCCGAAGCTGCACCTGCTGCCTTTAAAGCACTCAATGGCGATGCCATTTTTGTGGTAGCCGGAGCTCCTGCTTGTTCGGACGACCTGAAAGCACAGGGCATTGAATATTTTATCAATGTGCGTACCAACTTGCTGGAAACGCTGCAAGGATTTAACAAAATGTTGAATATTCAGTAAATTTTAAACGCAAAGACGCGGTGACGCAAAGTTTTTTATTTAGAAATGACAAAAGAGGCATTAAATAATATTTCCTCACAGATAATAGGAGGGGCTATCGAAGTTCACAAGGAGCTTGGACCCGGATTACTTGAATCTGTTTATGGTGCCTGCCTTGCTCATGAGCTGAGAAGCAAAGGATTGCTCGTAGAAGAGCAGGTACATTTGCCATTGATCTATAAAAACGAGTCTTTAGAGAAGGATTTTATTCTGGATTTATTAATTGAGAAAGAGGTGATTGTTGAGTTAAAAGCTGTTGAAGAAGTACATCCCGTTCATGAGGTCCAGTTGGTAACCTACCTTAAACTGGCCAATAAAAAGCTTGGGCTACTGATCAACTTATTGTTCCTGTTTTGCACAAGGCCATTTACCGAAAAGTCAATAACCTTTAATAATCTCAGCGCCTTAGCGCCTCTGCGTTAAAATATAATAATCATGAGACCAGATTTTTCAAAAATAGAATTCAAAGGAGATAAATGCCCGATTGATCCCAAAACCTGGGAGAAAAAGAACGGCATTAAAAAAGACTGGGTCACACCTGAGCAGATTCCGGTGAAACCCGTTTACAACAAAGAAGACCTGGAAGGCATGGAGCACCTGAACTATGCCGCAGGCTTGGTGCCTTACCTTCGTGGACCTTACTCGGCAATGTATGCCATGCGTCCCTGGACCATCCGTCAGTATGCAGGTTTCTCAACGGCCGAAGAGTCCAACGCTTTTTACCGTCGCAACCTGGCAGCCGGTCAGAAAGGTCTTTCCGTAGCGTTTGACCTGGCGACCCACCGCGGATATGACTCTGACCACGAGCGTGTGGTTGGTGACGTTGGTAAGGCCGGTGTGGCCATCGACTCTATCCTCGATATGAAAGTGCTTTTCGACGGGATCCCGTTGAACAAGATGTCGGTCTCTATGACTATGAACGGTGCCGTATTGCCGGTAATGGCTTTCTACATCGTAGCAGGTCTGGAGCAGGGTGCCAAGCTTGAGGAGTTGAGCGGTACCATTCAGAACGACATTTTGAAAGAGTTCATGGTGCGTAATACTTATATCTACCCACCGGAATTCTCCATGCGTATTATTGCTGACATCTTTGAATATACTTCTCAGAAGATGCCTAAATTTAACAGTATCTCTATTTCAGGATACCACATGCAGGAAGCTGGTGCTACTGCTGATCTGGAATTGGGTTATACCCTTGCCGATGGTTTGGAGTATCTGAAAACCGGTGTGGATGCAGGACTGGACATCGATGCTTTTGCGCCTCGGTTGTCGTTTTTCTGGGCCATCGGAATGAACCACTTCATGGAGATTGCTAAAATGCGTGCTGCACGTATGCTTTGGGCCAAGATCGTGAAGCGCTTCAATCCTAAGAATCCTAAGTCTTTGGCGTTGCGCACGCACTCACAGACTTCCGGGTGGTCACTGCAGGAGCAGGATCCATTCAATAACGTAGGTCGTACTTGCGTGGAAGCGATGGCTGCTGCGTTGGGACATACCCAGTCGTTGCACACCAATGCGTTGGATGAGGCGATTGCACTGCCTACCGATTTCTCAGCACGTATTGCCCGGAATACTCAGATCTACATTCAGGAAGAGACCAAGATTACCAAGGCGGTTGATCCATGGGCCGGTTCTTACTATGTGGAAGCTCTGACTAAAGAGTTGGCTGAAAAAGCCTGGGCACACATCGAAGAGATCGAGGAGATGGGTGGTATGACCAAAGCCATCGAAACCGGATTGCCCAAAATGCGTATCGAAGAGGCTGCTGCCCGTACTCAGGCCAAGATCGATAGTGCCAAACAGGTAATTGTCGGGAACAATCGTTACCGACTGGAGAAAGAAGACCCAATCGACATTTTAGAAATTGACAACACTGCTGTACGTAAGTCTCAGCTTGAGCGTCTTGCTAAATTGCGTGCTGACCGTAACGAAGAGGAAGTAAAAGCTGCCCTGGCTGCCATTACTAAAGCTGTTGAAACCGGTGAGGGGAACCTGCTTGAGTTGGCTGTGGATGCCGCACAAAAGCGTGCTTCTTTGGGTGAAATTTCTTATGCTTGTGAAAAAGTAGTTGGAAGATATAAAGCTGTGATTAGATCAATTAACGGAGTTTACTCATCAGAGGCCGGAAACGACAGCGAGTTTGAAAAAGCTCGTGCTCTGGCTGCTGAGTTTGCAGAAAAGGAAGGTCGTCAGCCCCGTATCATGATTGCCAAAATGGGTCAGGACGGTCACGACCGTGGTGCCAAAGTAGTGGCTACCGGATATGCCGACATCGGTTTCGACGTGGACATGGGACCATTGTTCCAGACTCCCGCTGAAGCTGCCCGTCAGGCCGTTGAGAACGACGTTCACGTGTTGGGTGTTTCTTCATTGGCTGCCGGCCACAAAACATTGGTTCCTCAGGTCATTGACGAGCTGAAGAAGCTGGGTCGTGAAGACATCATGGTGATTGCCGGTGGTGTAATTCCTCACCAGGACTACCAATACCTCTATGATTGTGGTGTTGTGGGTATCTTTGGCCCCGGATCATCTGTATCACGTGCTGCCATCGACATTATGAATCTTTTGCTGCAAAGTAGCGCAGAGTAAAGGATTTCATTTGTGATATTTTTATGCCCCTGCCGGATTCTGGCGGGGGTTTTTGAATTATAAACGGGGAGATGCAAAGTGAGTGAAGGGATAATTTGAGAGTACTTGGATATACGACCGCCTTCGGGGTCGGTTTCTATTCTTATTGCCACTTGCTATAAACATATGACCACCTTCGGGGTCATGGAGCAACGTTCATCTTTTTCTATAAATATTCGACCAACTTCGTGGTCGTTGGTTCTCTTTTTAATGCCAATTGCTATGAACAATTGACCGCCTTTGGGGGCAACTGTCACTTTTTTGTTATAACTGTGCGGTTGCATTCGTGGTCGTTGGTTGTGGATATTGATTTTTGAAAGATATTATGTTCCGGGTATAATTCCCCACGATGATAATGGACCGGGAGCCTGAAGGGCTCCAATATTTATAGAAATGATGGTGTTTGATAAAATCGACGCCGAAGGTGTCGTATGTTGAATACAAACATGGATTCCCAAAATTAACGATATAATTGCTACCTTTATTTTTATATTACGAACTCTAATCCAACAATTATGCCCGGAACATTTTCTCAAATTTATATTCAGATTATTTTTGCTGTAAAAAATCGTGATGGTCTTATAAAAACTACCTGGGAAGAAGAACTCTACAAATACATTACTGGTATTGTCAGGGAGAAGCAACAGAAAATGCTTGCCATTAACGGTACATCTGATCATATTCATTTTCTCATTGGAATGCGTCCATCATGTTGTCTTTCAAATCTTGTTCAGGAGGTTAAGAAGTCAACAAATAACTTCATTTTAGAGAAGAAGTTTTGTCCTTTCCATTTTGAATGGCAGCAAGGATATGGGGCCTTTTCTTATAGTCATTCTGCTCTTGATAAAGTGATTGGATATATCCAAAATCAGAAAGAACACCATCGAAAGAGAACCTTTCGTGAGGAATATCTAGAATTTCTTGAGAAGTTTGGTGTTGATTTTAAAGAAGATTATTTGTTCAAATGGCTTTGATATACGACCGCCTTCGGGGTCGGTTTCTATTCTTATTGCCACTTGCTATAAACATATGACCACCTTCGGGGTCATGGAGCAACGTTCATCTTTTTCTATAAATATTCGACCAACTTCGTGGTCGTTGGTTCTCTTTTTAATGCCAATTGCTATGAACAATTGACCGCCTTAGGGGCTAATTGTCACTTTTTTGTTATAACTGTGCGGTTGCATTCGTGGTCGTTGGTTGTGGATATTGATTTTTGAAAGATATAATGTTCCGGGTATAATTCCCCACGATGATAATGGACCGGGAGCCTGAAGGGCTCCAATATTTATAGAAATGATGGTGTTTGATAAAATCGACGCCGAAGGTGTCGTATGTTTAAAAATAATTGAGGGCTTCACTTCAACTGATACCCTCAATAAAGTTTGTAAGGTCTGTTTAATTGATCTTTCAAATCATTTTTTAGAGAAAAACTCTAAAAAACCCTGTTAACCATTAAAAACCGAGACCTGAAATGAAAAATTTAAAACCCATTTTCCCGGTATTTATCTTCTTTTTATTAGTTTCTTGTAATTACAACGCGGAAACAGAGAGTCCATTGGTTGGAGAGTGGTCGTTTATTGAAGGCTTTTCCAATGGAAAGCCAAATTTTATTGATGAAGAACATAGAACTAAAGTTTTTAATTCAAATGGAACGTTTTATATTTCTCATTGTGAAAATGGCAATGAGAATATAGAATTTAAGGGTAAATTTGAGACTGTTGATGGCAATCATTTTAAAGAAATATTGAATCGCTCAACATCTGTTATTTATGAGTATGAGATAAAAAATGATACACTAACTTTTGAGGGAGAATTAAAAATCCCAATGGAAAATGGGAGTTATAGAACTGTGTTAGTGAAAGAGAAATGGGCGAAAAGATAAAATCTACTGCATTTGACAAAGCTTAAACTCAAAGCAAGATCAGAATTGGTGTAAACTACTTTCTTTAATTTCCATAGTATGCAAAAGACTCAAAAGAAATCATCAGAAAGAGGGGGTGAATCATTGATTACAGGATTCTTTATTGACAAAGAAGATCTCAATGATCAAGACTTTCCAGCGTTAAAAAGAAGACTTAGGCATAAAATGCTTAGCTACTATTTGCCAGTGGTAATTGGTTTTACCATTCTTTTCTTAATAAAGGAAAAAACCAACTATGATTATATCCTGTTTTTTGTGGTTTTAATTTTTAGTGCAATCCTCTATTATTTAGTTTATAGGAATAACCTTTTGAAATTGAAAATATATTTTTCTTCCAAGGAAAAATGATATTCCTGGAAATGACAGCGAGATGAGGTTTGATGGTTGGATGTTTCATGCCGGAGTGAACATGATGTTCTAATCTTAATGTATGAGGTTGGGCAACTTGTGGAATCAATTTAAATGCTCTAATATATCTTATATGGTTATGGATTTAACTTCTGCCTTCTGCCTCCCAACTTCACAACTTTTCTAATATTTATCATATCCCCATTTCACACGGAAGTGTATTTTTGTGGCATAGAAACCACTCACAGCGTTCCATGAGTCACCGCATAAAAGTATTTGCTGCCCTTACTGCCACCATGCTCTTTTGGGCCTTTTCGTTTGTATGGACTAAGGTAGCCTTTACTGTTTGGACACCCATTTCTACAATCTGGCTGAGGTTAGTTCTCAGCTCCCTTTTCATTTTTGGATATCTGGCATTGACCAAGCGATTGGAGCCTTTGCGAAAGAAAGATCTTAAGTGGTTGATGGCGCTCTCTTTTTTTCAGCCGTTCCTTTATTTTATGGGAGAGAGTAATGGACTGAATTATCTCAGCTCCACTATGGGATCTGTCATTGTAAGCACCATTCCTCTATTGGCTCCCATTCCCGGGGTGCTGTTTATGAATGAGCGTTTCTCGTGGCTCAATCTGCTTGGGATTGTGATATCCTTTTCCGGGGTGGGACTGATTCTTTTTGAAAATGGTTTTGAGCTGAAAGCACCCATCGAAGGGCTGTTGTTTATGGCACTTGCCGTTTTTGCTGCTCTGGCCTATTCTGTTGTAATTAAGCGGATGGGGAACCGCTATTCGCCGGTGAATCTTACTGCCTGGCAAAACCTGTTTGGTGTCGGTTTTTTCTTTCCTTTTTTCTACCTCAATGATTGGGAGCATTTTGTTTCTACTCCGCCTACAACCGATGCACTTGGGTCACTTCTTTTACTGGCAATTTTTGCCTCTTCCTTTGCCTTTATCTTTTTTGCTTACGGGATTGCCCGAATCGGGGTCACCCGGGCCAATGTGTTTGCCAATATGATCCCGGTTTTTACTGCCATCTTTGCCTGGATGGTACTGGATGAGGCGCTTACGCTTAAAAAACTGGCCGGTATTGCAATTGTAATCGGGGGCTTGTTTATTTCACAGTTACGCAAGCAGAGAGATAAAGTATAAACACCCGGATTAAGAAATTCCCTCATCTTTAGAATTTATATTTGAGTGAAATTTTTAGGTCTTTATAAATTTTTTCGTTGGCGAGGTTAAACAATATTCCTGGTTCGAGCTGCAGCCGGTTAGCAATGGAAATCGGGTATCCCAAAGAACCCGTTAAGTACCATTTGCTTTTTTCTCCGGGTGAAGCGGTGGTCTCGCTGAATGGGTTGTCAGAAAGGTCTTTAGAGTTCAGAAACCTTTCATAGTAAGTTCCCAATCCAGCGTTGACAAAATTACTGTTGTAGAAAAGCATTAACGGAATGCTTATGTAGTTAAGCCTCAATTCCGCTTCATAAGAAAAGGAATAACTTACGCCGGTTAGGTTGATTTCAGGGTAATCTTTGTGGTATTTATAGATTAGTCCTGATTGCAACCACCAATTACCACTTAAATTTCGTGACAATAATGCACCGAACCCTTTTTGTTTCGCATTATTATTGATTCGGCAGGAGGTCACTACTTCAACGGTCCATTTTGTCGGACTCTGTGTAGCGGGACTCTGAGCAAAGGTAACTGTTAGAGACAATAACGAACATAGGAGAATAATGATGTATCTGGGCATAAAGTGAGTTTTGTACTGGTTTAATCAAAGGTTCTCATTGGTTATTCCATGCCTAACTCATGCATAATAAAAGAATAAATATCGGCTCCGTTTTGTAATCTGGAAGAGTACGTGTGTCCGCCATAGTGGCCCGCATTTTCCTGTACCTTTAAGAGAATGGGGTTGGTTTGTATTTCCCTGTCCTGCAATTTGGCAACAAATTTGTAACTATGAAATGGTGGTACCCTGTCATCATTTTCGGATGTAACTACAAGCATGGAGGGATAATTGACGTTTTCCTTAATGTTATGATATGGAGAGTAATTTTTCAGTCTGCAGAAACTTGCACTGTCCGCAACGGTTCCATACTCATCGATATGCCAGTGGCCAACAGTGAATTTTTCAAACCGGATCATATCGGTGGGTGCCACCACCGGAACTACTGCCCTAAATAGCTCAGGGCGTTGGGTAGCTGCTGCTGCAACAACAAGCCCGCCATTGGAACCACCGGTAATTGCCAGCTTCTCAGAGTTCGTGTATTTCTGGTTGATCAGATACTCGGCAGCAGCAATAAAATCGTCAAATGAGTTTTGTTTATGTTTGCCGCGTCCTGCTCGTGCCCATTGGGGGCCCTTGTCTCCGCCTCCCCTTATGTTGGCATAAGCATAAATGCCTCCGTGCTCTATAAAATGTATTATTTCTGACCGATATGAAGGTGTTGAAATGGAACCAAATCCTCCATAAGCGCTTAACAGCAGGGGGTTTTGGCCATTAGTGGTAATCCCTTTTTTATGAACCAATACCAGTGGTACTTTATCCCCTTCTTCTGATTCGTATTCTAACTCTGTGTATTTAAACTGTTCAAAATCAAAGGGGACTTCTGTCCGTTCCACCACTTCTTTTTCAAAACTTTTGATGTTGAATTCATATACTACCGGTGGTACAGTCCAGGAGGTAAGCACAAAGCGAACCAGATTGTCCTCCGGTTCCCCTTCCAGGGCATGTATGGAAGAGATGAAAGGAAATTCGGCCTGGTGCAAAACTGTTCCGTCATATCCCATCACCAGAATTATGGGGTGGTTGTCTGACTGTATTGTAAGCACCATACGATCTTTGTAGGGTACCACATCCATCAGTACTCCATCAGAAAATGGAGGGATGATTTCTTTCCACTGAAGAGGATTTTCCGGGTCTATTTGCACCACCCTGTTACTGCCTGTTTTGTCGGAAATAAGGCCGATAAGTTTCCCATTTCGATTGTCTAGTATTCGTAAGGTCCTGTCGAAGTTGGTGATTAATGGTCGCAGAAATGGCTGATGTGAATGATAATCTTTATAAAAAACGCTTGCTTTTCCATTTATTTCATCCTTTTCTGTCAATACGAAAAAGCGTTCATCAGAAGTGGTCATAAAGCTTACTTGAACCCATGGTCTTTCGGGTCTTTCAAAGACCAATTCATCCATTTCCTGGCTGTTACCAATTTTATGATAATAGACTTCTTGGCCTGTTGTTTTTCCAAATTTTCCCACCTGATCAATTACTGAATAGAAAAACCCGTTATCCAGCCAGGAAAGTTCGGAAAACTTGATTCCTTTCAGGTGGTCTTTCAATTGTTTTCCGGAGGGCAGCCTTACCACACCTATTTCCTGCCAGTCACTTCCGTTGCGGTTGTATTGAAAAGCCAGGAGCTCCGAGTTTTTGGAAACCTGGTATCCGGTAATATCAATATTGTCTTTTCTGGAAATATCGTTATAGGGATCTATGAGAATTTTTCTGGTTTCTTTATTGCGACTCGTGTTAATGAGAAGCGATGATCCTACACGTGAATCTGTGTATGCAAAAGAAAAAAAGTATTTGCCGGCTTTTTGAGGGAAATTATACCGAACGCGCTTGTTTTTATAGATCTCATTGAAAGAGTTGGATTTTCTTTCTGCTTTTTTGAGCCAGTCTTTAGATAGTTCGTTTTGTTTGGCTACCCATTCAACGGTTTCAGGGCTATCTGTCTTTTCAAGCCAGCGGTAGTAATCTTTAATAATATGTACATTGTAAAATGTATCAACGACCGGAATCTGTTGGGCATGAATGGGGGCATACTCCTGGGCATAGGTTGTTAAGGAAAAGATCAGGATAAGGAAAAGAAGCGATATTCGCATGATGGCGGGGTTTGGGAGATGTTTAAACAGAAAACTAAAAAAAGCTAAATGACAGCCTTCGGAAAGCCTAAAACAGTGTTATTTTAATACATGAGTAGCCAGCAACTTCTGAACCTCATAGACATCAACTGATTTATTGAATTTCTTCTGAACACTCGGGTTGCTTTCCCCCGATATCCAGATTTTTAACTCTGCATCCAGATCAAATGTTCCGGCTGTTTCGATGCTGAAACGGGAAATACTGCTATACACCACAGAGAAATACTCTGTTTTTCGGCCGGAGAGTCCTTGTTTGTCTATTAAAAGCAGACGTTTGGTGGTGAAAATGAAGGTGTCACGAAAAAGTTTGAAGCCGATTTCAATTTCTTCGTTATCGGTAAGTAATTTGTTGTACTCGGCTCTGAGTTTTTCCGGTTCAACCATGCCGGCATTGCCCATCAGGGAAGAAAAGATGCCCATTGTTTGTAGTTTAGAGGGTTTGAAAGGTAAATGTAATAAAAAATATTTGAAGTTTCATTCAAGCATAAAATCCTATTGCCCGGATATGTGATGTAAGGCTTTGGCCGGTCGTTGGTCATAATTTAAACAGTGCCCGTCCGTTTTGCGGGCCGGCGGTGGCGAGAGGACTTAATGGGGGACTTCAAGGCCTTGGAGGCCAGCCGGAAATTAGGCCTGATGCGGGCAGATAGGTTTAAGCGGACTATACTTTTTTGTTTCCTTTTTGGGGCAATGCCAAAAAGAAAATCAATAAAGTAATTAAAATTTGGACTGATGACTTTTTCAGCGGTTCCTAACCTGGATTATTCATAAATTATCTATTGCGATGTTCAACTACCTTCTAAATTTTGGCGTCCTCGATAAAATTGATTTGAAAATAGTTCACTATTCCCTTTGTCAATTTTATCTGCGGCTGCCTGAATTAATTGGTATTTAAACATCTCATAACGAAAACTCATGAATAAACCAGGCTAAATAAATTCTGGAAAAATTGTAATTGAAGCTGTGCTCGTCCGGAAAGTTGCGTTTGCAAGGCATTCGAAGGAGCTAAAAGCGCAGGTTCCTTGGGTAAATGAGTATTTTGGCGGCAAGCATAATGAAGCAAACGTGACTCTATAGACAGACATTAAATAGGGAAGAAAGTCAAAATGGGCATTTCGTCATTCAGGATTCGTCAGGATGGATGGAATGCAATCGTGTATATTGAACTCTTTCTTTTTCACAATAGTCCGTTAAACTTTTTCAAAGCTCTGGAAATTAAATCTTTAAGTTTAAATGAGTGTTTTCGATAAAATACAGAATGTCAATGTCTTACGATTTTCTCTAATTCCTAACTTCTAAAATCTAACGATCTATTGTTTTCAGATGATAAACAAAAAACCCCTCGATCGGAATCGAGGGGTAGATAATGGAATGGATATAGATAACCCGACGAAAGCCGGATGCTATTCTCAAATGCTATATGCGATTAAAACTCGGCACTTTTAGGTGCTCTTGGGAACGGAATCACGTCGCGAATGTTGGTCATGCCGGTAACGAACAGCATCAGGCGTTCAAACCCAAGGCCAAATCCACTGTGCGGTACGGTTCCGAAACGGCGGGTATCCAGAAACCACCACATCTCCTCTTCCGGGATGTTCATTTCGGCCATGCGTGCGGTGAGTTTCTCGTAACTCTCTTCACGCTGTGAGCCTCCGATGATTTCTCCAATTTGGGGGAAAAGGACGTCCATGGCACGAACGGTTTTGTTGTCATCGTTCAGCTTCATGTAAAAAGCCTTAATCTCCTTGGGATAATCGGTGAGGATGACCGGTTTTTTGAAGTGTTTTTCCACCAGGTAACGTTCATGCTCCGATTGCAGATCAGTTCCAAAACCCTTTACAGGATATTGGAATTTTCCCTTTTTGTTGGGCTTGGAATTTTCCAATACGTTAATGGCTTCCTCATAAGTCAACCTGATAAAATCATTCTCCAGAACAAATTTCAGCTTCTCAATCAGCTCCATTGACTTTTCGGTATCCTTCTTTCCTTTTTCTTCCTGTTGCAGTCTCTGACTCAAAAACTGAAGATCATCCATGCAATTATCAAGTGCATATTGAATGAGATACTTCAAAAACTCTTCAGCCAGATCCATGTTGTCCGTCAATTCATAGAAAGCCATTTCGGGTTCAATCATCCAGAATTCCGACAGGTGACGAGTGGTGTTGGAGTTCTCGGCTCTGAAGGTTGGTCCGAATGTGTAAATTTCAGACATGGCCAATGCGGCAAGTTCTCCTTCGAGCTGACCGGAAACCGTCAGGTTGGTTGGTTTTCCGAAGAAATCTTTGGAGTAATCAATCTCTCCCTCCTCTGTGCGTGGCAGGTTGTCGATGTCCAGGGTGGTAACCTGAAACATCTCACCGGCTCCTTCAGCATCCGAAGCGGTAATGATGGGGGTATGAATATTGTAAAACCCTTTCTTATTGAAAAATTCGTGTACCGCAAAAATCATGGCATGACGCACACGTGTGATGGCTCCAAATGTATTGGTGCGAAAACGCAAGTGGGCTATCTCACGCAAGAATTCGAGTGAATGTTTTTTGGGCTGAAGCGGATATTTATCGGGATCACTGTCTCCCAGAATCTCGATGGATTTGGCGAGTAACTCCACATTCTGTCCGGCGCCCTGCGATTCCTGCAACTCTCCGTCCACCGAAATGGCGGCTCCTGTGGTGATGCGGCGTACCAATGCCTCGTCAAATTGTTCCATATCCACAACCACCTGGAGATTATTGATGCCAGACCCATCATTCAGGGCCACAAAATTTACATGTTTGTTTCCTCTGCGGGTACGTACCCAGCCTTTCACGGTGAATGGCTTTCCAATTTCTTTCGACCTCAGAAGGTCTGCTACCTTTGTTCTCTGCATCAGCTTAGTATTTTTAGTCTTGGAGGCTACAAAATTAATGATTTGTTTTTAGGCATCCTCATTTTTTAGCGAATAATAAGATGCATGGTTCGCAGAGAATCAGTTTCTCCGAACAATCGTGATCCTTTTTAAAAGAAATACTTAAGGTGTTTTTGATAAAAAGAAAAAGTTACTACCTTTGCAGACCGAAATAATCCGTATGGGTAGAAAAGAGATTTCCAGGAAGGAAACCACCTGTCGGAGAGAATCTTAAAATTGTATTTCAATGTACGCAATTGTATCCATTGGAGGCCAGCAATTCAAAGTTGAGAAAGACCGTAAAGTCTATGTGAACCGCCTCAATGCAGAAGAAGGAGCCTCAGTAGAGTTTGACCAGGTTTTGATGGTTGACAACGATGGTGATGTGAAGATTGGTGCTCCCGTTTTGGAAGGTGCCAAAGTTACTGCCAAAGTATTGGCCCATCTGAAAGGCGAAAAAGTAATCGTTTTCAAAAAGAAACGCCGCAAGGGGTATCGTAAGAAAAACGGACACCGTCAGTATCTGAGCCAGATTCAGATCGAAAACATTGAAGGTTAATCACGAAAAAAAATTAATGCAATATGGCACATAAGAAAGGTGTAGGTAGCTCCAGAAACGGACGCGAATCAGAAAGTAAACGTTTGGGCGTTAAGATTTTTGGCGGCCAGGGCGTTAAAGCCGGTAACATTATTGTACGTCAGCGTGGTACTCAGCATCACCCGGGCGATAATGTAGGCATGGGAAAAGACCACACGCTTTTTGCACTGACCGACGGAACAGTTGTTTTCCGTAAAAGACAGGGAGACAAGTCTTTTGTTTCTGTTGATCCGGCAGCTGCAGAATAAGTTTATTCGTAAAAAAATTCTTTGAATCTCCTGTTTTTGTTACTTTCGTAACAAATTCAGGAGATTTTTTGTGTCTTGTTTAATTAAACGCTAAGACGCAAAGATACAGAGATTAGGATGATTGAAAAGGGATGAGGATTTTTCTTAATATATTTCTAATCGATAGAATTCTTCTGTGATTAGAATATGTTTACTGTTCAAAGACGCGGTGGCCTGTCCGCTTTCCGGGCCGGCGTATGGCGTGAAGACAAAATGGGCGACGTTCATGGCCTTGCGCAATGGCCGGAAATTTTGGCTTTAGCGGGTTGATAGGTTTAAGCGGACTAGCCTTTTTTCGTTCTTTTTGGGGCAATGCCAAAAAGGACAATAAAAAGAAATTAAATGTGGGACTTCTGATTTTTTTCAGAAAACCCCATTTAGATTCCGTCTAAAAAGTCGGGAAAAATGATAATAGGAGCTGTGTAGGTTCAGAAAGTTGAGTTTCCAAAGCATCCCCCAATTCTTCGGGGAAGCAAACGTGACTTTATGGAAAAGCACTAATTAATAATAATCTTATATTGAAAATATGCTCACACTCAAGTACATTCAGGAAAACCGGGAGGATGTTGTGACCCGATTGAAAACCAAGAGGTTTGATGCCGGTGAAATTGTGAATAAAATTATCACTGCCGATAATGATCGAAAATCGACTCAGGCTGAGGCGGATAAGAAGCAGAATGAACTGAATACCCTGTCTAAATCCATTGGACAGCTTTTTAAATCAGGAAAAACAGAGGAAGCCAATGAAGCTCGGGAGAAAACAGGTGCTTTGAAGGAGGAGATTCGTGTACTGAATGGAAAACTTGCGGAGATAGAATCTGATATTCAGAAATTATTGGTGCAGGTTCCTAACCTTCCCCATTCAACTGTTCCCGAAGGGAAGGGAGAGGATGATAACCTGGTTGAGCGCGAGGGGGGAGAAATTCCAACGCTTGAAGATGCCCTGCCTCACTGGGAACTGGCGTCCAAATATGACCTAATTGACTTTGAACTGGGAACCAAGCTGACAGGTGCCGGCTTTCCGGTGTATAAAGGATGGGGGGCCCGTCTGCAGCGTGCGCTCATCAATTTCTTTCTTGATGAGGCAACAAAAGCGGGATATAATGAAGTCCTTCCACCGCTCTTGGTTAATGAAGATTCAGGTTTTGGTACCGGACAGCTTCCCGATAAGGAAGGCCAGATGTATCATGTTACAGAGGATAACCTCTATCTGATTCCTACCGCCGAAGTGCCTGTGACCAACATATTCCGGGATGTGGTGCTGGATGAGAAAGATCTACCGGTAAAGCAATGTGCTTACTCGGCCTGTTTCCGGAGGGAGGCTGGTTCCTGGGGGGCGCATGTACGGGGGTTGAACAGACTTCATCAGTTTGATAAGGTGGAAATTGTACAGGTCGCACATCCTGATAACTCTTATGAGATTTTGGACCAGATGGTTGCTCATGTTCAGTCGGTGGTGGAAAAACTTGAGCTGCCCTGGCGCATACTTCGCCTTTGTGGAGGCGATCTGAGCTTTACTTCTGCGTTGACTTTTGATTTTGAGGTTTATTCAGCAGCGCAGAAACGATGGCTGGAGGTAAGTTCTGTATCCAATTTTGAGACCTATCAGGCCAATCGTTTGAAGTTGCGCTTCCGTAAAGCTGGTGAAAAGAAACCTCAGCTGGCACATACATTGAATGGTAGTGCATTGGCACTTCCGCGTATTGTTGCCGCTATTCTGGAAAATAATCAGACCCCTGAGGGAATCAGAGTTCCGAAAGTGTTGGTTCCGTTTATGGGAACTGAACTGATTAAATAGACGTGTCTATCCATAAAGTACCATCTACTGCGTTACGCTTGTCCGAAAGTACTCATTTACGAAAAGTAAACTCCGTATTTTCGGACTTCGCAAGACTTGTAACTGGCACTTTCTGAACAAACACACTTCTAAAAACAGAATTTGCTTAGTTTATAGAAAGGCTAAATAGAAGAGTCTGTCCATTAAGTACCATTTGCGTCCCCGAAGGATCAGGGCAGGCTTAGCAACTGGCACTTTTTGACCAGACACATGACTTTTACATCGTTAGACGGGTATCAAATAGGAACCACCTAAATTCGCCCAAGAGGGTTTATAACCTAGATATGACAAACAAACGACATATATTCAACGCATCTTTTTACACTACCGAAGAGTATCGTTCCGATTGGGAAGCCTGGCTTGATGAAGTATTTTTTCCTTTTGTGTTGGAACAGGTTCCTGGGAGTAGTAAAGAGATTTTTGAAGTGGAATCGGATGTAAATCAGGAGATGTTGGTTTTCTCTGTTCAGATACGTTGCTCCACACCGGCAGAATTGAAAACTTTGCAACAGGAGTCGGCTCCTGTGTTCAGCCGTTTTAGAGCCCGGTTTGGGGAAAGTGTAACCAATTTCAATTCGGTATTAATTAAGATAGATTAGGAGTCCTTTATGGCCAAAATACCTGCTGAGAAAATCATCCTTGGGATTGACCCCGGCACGACCGTTATGGGGTATGGGATTATTGAGGTTACAGGGAAAACCCCGAAACTGGTTGCTATGGGTGCTGTGGAACTGGCCAAGTACAAAGATCATTATTTGAAACTTCAAAAAATATTTGAGCGGGTGGTAAGTTTGATTGATTCGTACCATCCCGATGAGCTCGCCATTGAAGCTCCTTTTTACGGCAAAAATGTGCAGTCGATGCTCAAACTGGGGCGTGCCCAGGGAGTGGCTATGGCTGCTGCACTTTCCCGCTCAATGCCCATCTTTGAATATGCTCCTCTTCGGATTAAACAAGCCATCACCGGTCGTGGTAATGCCTCGAAAGAACAGGTAGCTATGTTTCTGCAGCAATACTTAAAGTTGGAGGAAATGCCCAAATACCTGGATGCCACAGACGGACTGGCTGCCGCTGTTTGTCACTTTTTCCAGAAACAAAATCTGGTGAGTAGTGGAGGAGCCAAAAGCTGGAAAGAATTCATCCGCCAAAATCCCGGACGGGTGAAATAGAAAGAAGATGACCCCCAAAGTAAACCCCTGCAATTATTAGAGTTATTAATCCCCCTCCGTGGGAAGGGCCAGGGGAGGGCCAGTGGCCCAATAAAAAAGCCGTCCCCGAAGTTTTGACGCTTCGGGGACGGCTTTTTAGAAGTATGTTGTTTTACTTCCTAAAAACCTGACCGGATTTTTTCAGCAATTGCTCCCATCTCTTCGTTGGGCAGTTGCAGTTTTGGTTTTGAAAAACTAATATCCGATTCTGCATTTAGTGGCACCAGGTGGATGTGTGCGTGTGGGACTTCAAGTCCCAGTACTGCCACTCCGATGCGCTTGCAGGGAATTGCTTTTTCAATAGCCAGCGCTACCTTTTTGGAAAAAACCATCATATCGGCCAGAAGCTGATCGTCCAGTTCGAACAGATAATCTGTTTCCTGTCTTGGAATAACCAATGTATGTCCTTTGGCCAGCGGATTGATGTCCAGAAAAGCATAGAATCGGTCGTCCTCTGCAATTTTATAGCTGGGAATTTCTCCTGCTGCAATTTTCGAAAAAATGGTTGCCATAGCTCAATGAAATTTATGAGAAATGATTTCTTTGTTTTTGTGAAATTACAAAGAAATATCAACGATTTCAAAAGGCATTACACCTGATGGTACTTTAATCTCCACTTTGTCGCCTACTTTTTTCCCCATCAATCCCTGTGCGATTGGCGTGGAAACAGAAATTTTTCCGGCCTTCAGGTCGGCTTCTGATTCTGAAACCAGGGTGTAGGTCATAACTGCGTTATTTTTGAGGTTCTTGATTTTTACCTTGTTCAACATCTGAACCTTTGAGGTGTCAATCTTCGACTCATCAATGATGCGGCTGCTGGCAATGGTCTCCTTCAGTTTGGCAATGCGCATTTCCAAAAGCCCCTGGGCTTCCTTGGCTGCATCATATTCTGCATTTTCTGAAAGGTCGCCCTTGTCGCGGGCTTCGGCAATTTGCTTAGAGATGTTAGGGCGTTCAACCGATTCCAGCTGAACCAACTCTTCACGAAGCTTTTTTAACCCTGCCTGGGTTATGTAACTTACATTAGACATTGTTTAATCCTCCTATTTATTTGAAATTATTTATTGTTATTTGCTTTCAGATAATCAATCTTGTCAGATTATCTAATTACTATGATCTAAAACCTGTTTACTAATTTATCGTGGGTATATAAAAAGAAAAGAATCCCTGAGACTATATTATAGTCCGGGACTCTTTGCTACAAATTTAGCAAATGTTGTTGGTATAAAAAAATTAAGTCCGGACAATGATGGGGTGGAAGTTCCTAATAATCGGGTCTTTTGAGAATTTCAGAATAGATGACTGCCTCTTTTAAGTCGAACCAGTCGTTTAAGTTGTTATGAACTTCTTTTTTTACTCCTAAAGATCCTGATTCTTCTGATTTAAGGTTTTCCTGTCTTCCCGGCGACTGATTCTTTCTTTGTCGTCGGGAGTCTGTGGGTGATGCATTTGCTGTAAATACGTAGTCTTCTTTTACAAATGGTGCACCTTTCAGACTTTTTCTCGCCTTATCCACGGCAGCCGGTTCTTCTTCAGATTGCTGTTTTTGAGGACGCTCTTGCGGAATGGGTTCTTCGTCTTCAAAAATTTCTTTGAAAGGACTGAATACTTCATCAAATGGGCTTCTTGATTCCTGATCTTCGGGCACAGGCATATCATTCCTTTCAGGCTTTTTCCTCTTTAAAGCCGAAAAGATGAATATCACCACCATGATGATGATGTATATTATCTCACCGATGCCATCCATTTAATGAAAGCTTATTGTTTGAAATTAAAGTCCTAAATTAGCCCCAACTTTTGACTTAACCAAAGAAAGTTCTCAAATTTTATACCGCTGATGTTCTTTTTTGTATGAGTGCAATGTTTCTTCAATTTAAGGGTAGGTTTATCAGAGTGGCAATTGTTTTTGCCTTTTTTCTGACATTCTTTTCATGCAGTGATGCCGTGCGCGATGATTTTCCGAGGCGCAGCTTTGTCGGATATTTTGATCTGAGTTATGCTGAATATTCAAAAAGTGTATTTACTGCCCGGCGCGATATGATGAATGATCTTGTAGGGGTTAATGGCATTGTGGTTTACAATTCAGGTGGAACCTATTATGCTTTCGATTTGATGTGTCCTCATGAAAAAAGTACGGGTTGTAGTTTGACTGTAAATGTGGACGAGGATCCTTCTATTGCTGTCTGTTCATGTTGCGGATCTCAATTCCTGTTAGCATCTCCTTACGGGGAAGTTATTGAAGGCCCTTCCTCACGGAATCTGCATGTATATGAAACAGGTGTCAGTGCCAACAATATGCTTGTGGTATCGTCCGGGTACTAAATTTTACTTTTGTAATACGGAAGCAAAAAAACGGGGTTGTCCAAAAAGGTATATAGCAGCTCAACAAATAACCTTTCATCGAGTTTTAATATTGAGCATATCAGATTGTTACCTTCCAAAATTTAATTGAGGTAGGCACTCAGAATGATATCAAAACCTTACTTTTTGGACAGCCTCTTTGTATTTAGGGTTCGTCAATAAAGTCGGGAAAAATGGTAATTAGAGCTGTGTCCGTTCAGAAAGCACCAATTGTCAGGCTTGCAAAGCCACCAAAGACGGAGTCCTGAAGTAGCTTTTTTAAGGTTTTTTGTTCAAAAAACCTTAAAAAAAGCACAATCGGGATGAGTACTTTGGCGGCAAGCGTACCAGTCTGCCCCGATCTTTTGGGGACGCAAGTGGTACTTTAAGGACAAAAACTATTTAATGGTAGAATTTGATTCTAATACCTGTAATGCTCCGGCTTGTAAGGACCTTCCGGGGTTACCCCGATATAATCGGCCTGCTCGGGTGTCAACTCGGTAAGTTTAACACCCAGTTTGCCGAGGTGTAAACGAGCTACTTCCTCGTCCAGTTTCTTGGAAAGCGTATAAACACCAATTTCATAATTGTTTTTCCACAGATCCAGCTGAGCCAGTGTCTGGTTGGTGAATGAGTTACTCATTACGAAACTTGGGTGCCCGGTGGCATTTCCCAGGTTCACCAGACGACCACGGGAAAGAAGAACAATGCTGTGTCCGTCACTGAAAGTAAATTTATCTACCTGTGGTTTGATATTCGTCTCTTCAATTCCCGGAAGATTTTCCAGTTTCTCCACCTGAATCTCATTGTCGAAGTGGCCAATATTACAAACAATCGCCATATCTTTCATCTGGCCCATGTGTTCCACGGTGATAATGTCGCGGTTTCCGGTTGCAGTGATGAAAATATCGGATTCTTTTACCGCCTCTTCCACTGTGGTGACTTCATATCCTTCCATAGCTGCCTGAAGGGCACAAATGGGGTCGATTTCAGTAATCAACACACGGGCACCAAATCCACGCATGCTCTGGGCACAGCCTTTGCCTACATCACCGAATCCACATACCAGAACTGTTTTTCCGGCTACCATTACATCGGTGGCACGTTTGATTCCGTCGGCCAGACTTTCGCGGCATCCGTAAAGGTTGTCGAATTTTGATTTGGTTACCGAGTCATTCACATTGATGGCGGGGAATAACAACTCTTTGCGTTCCATCATCTGGTACAATCTGTGTACCCCTGTGGTGGTTTCTTCACTTACCCCTTTCAGCCCTTTGGCTACTTTTTGCCAGCGGTCGCTTTTGCTGGTGTGCAGACGCTTGAGAAGTGCCATCAACTCGCGGAAGTCTTCGCCCTCGCCACTGTAATCTTTTTCCAGGATGGCAGGGTTTTTCTCTGCTTCCACTCCTTTGTGTATCATCATGGTGGCATCACCTCCATCGTCCACAATCAAATCGGGACCTTGTCCGTCGCCAAAATTTAATGCCTGTTCGGTACACCACCAGTACTCTTCGAGGGTTTCACCTTTCCAGGCAAAAACCGGTACTCCCGACTTAGCAATTGCTGCTGCAGCATGATCCTGAGTGGAATAAATGTTGCAGCTGGCCCAACGAACATCAGCGCCAAGTGCTGTCAGGGTTTCAATCAATACCGCAGTTTGCACGGTCATGTGTAACGATCCCATGATTTTTGCTCCGCGCAGAGGTGCTTCTTCTGCAAATTTCTCACGCAATGCCATCAACCCGGGCATCTCCTTCTCTGCGATTTCAATTTCTTTCCGGCCATATTCAGCCAGAGATATGTCTTTAATTTTGTAATCCATATGATTTAAGTATCTGTTGTTGTGATGTGTTTTTTCCTTACGGTGATTCCCGCCTTTTGAGCAGGTTGTTATAATAGATTTTTCAAAATCAGGATGCAAAGTTACAAAATAGATCTGACATCTAATAAGGTCTTGATTGTGAAAGTATTTGAAATGAGTAACGGGTCATGCTGTCAAATTGGAGAAGCAGGCTTTAAAAATGATTTACCTGGGCGGAAGGACTCCTTTTTCCAGGAGAATGGACTTTACTTCCACTTCGTCCTGTCGCAATCGCTCTTTCAGTCCATCAATATTTGAAAACTTTATCTCCGGCCGGGTGCGTGCAACAAATTCCACGCGAATCTCTTCGGCATACACTTCTCTGTTAAAATTAAAAATATGTACTTCCAGAGATTTTTCACTGTTTTCTCCGTCAATCGTTGGTCTGCCTCCAATATTGAGCATTCCTCCGTAACTTTTTCCCAGCAGGTGTACCTTACAGGCATACACTCCGTCGTGCGGTATTAGTTTGATGGAGTCATCCATCCGGATGTTGGCAGTGGGGTATCCAAGTTGTCGTCCCAGCCGTTTCCCTCCTACGATTCGTCCTTTTATAGAATAATACCGTCCCAGAAAGCGTGAGGCTTCCCAAACATCTCCATCACTAATATGGCGACGAATGGTTGTGGAGCTGGGTTTTACGCCGTCGATGACCACCGGGCCATAGAAGCCCAGTCCAAAATGGTGTTCTTGTGCCAGCTTTTCCAACCCCGACCGGGAAATCCCGCCATGACCAAAACGATGGTTGTATCCTGCAACTAAATGGCTGATACCGATTTTGTCCACCAGGTGTTGTTGGATAAATTCCTGTGCCGTCAGGGACGAGAATTCTTTTGTGAAAGGTAAAATGATGATGTGGTCGATACCTGCTTCACTCAATAAGCGGGTTTTTTCTTCCAGGGTTGTCAATAGTCGAAGCTTTTCCGGTTCCTGACTCAGAACAATTCTGGGGTGTGGCCAGAATGTAAGTACCACAGATTCTCCATTGATCTGTCTGGCTTTTTCAATTACTGATGTTAAAAGCGCCAGGTGTCCTTTGTGAACACCATCAAACATTCCCATGGTCAATACAGGTCGTGTTGCCTGAAAACCTTCTATATCTGACTTGATTTTAACCATTGCCCCAGTAACAATTTCTTTTGCTTTCCCGGATGTTATTACTCCGAACCTGCCACAAAGTTACAAATGATTATCGGGTCAGACCAAAAGAACCTGTTATTTCATTATTGTTCGCGACATGACCAATAATGAGAGGGGGAGTTGTTACATTTTCACCGGGGCGTTGCCCCAGGCTGGTGCTCTCAGGCCGTTCTGTTATAGAATAGTTTCAGAATGGACATATTTTTGATCTCTCAAAAGGTTATACAAGCACTGGTAGTATGAGATGCATTTATTTCTTCATTAATACCAACCCTCCATAAAAAATAGTTTTGTAAAGGTGTATGGTGTATGGTATCCTCCCTACGGATTTAGTAGTGGTGTAGGACAGAGCCCTGAATGGGCGAAAGCTTCACTAATCCCGGATATGATTTTATCTATGCATCTTTGTAATTTATCACGAATAAAAAACTTTGCTACAGGTCATAAAATATTAAAGAGTTTTATTTTTGTATAAAACTCGCTATATTTATTTTCTGAAAATCATTGTATTTAAAACCATTAGTGGGGTATGGAACAATATTTACTTGAATTAATAAAAAGTAATAACCGGGTCATTGTACCTAATTTCGGTGCTTTTATCGTCTCTCGAGATAGTGGTACCACTGTGTTATTCAATAATTTCCTGAGCTTTAACGACGGGTTGTTGATCAATCATGTCAGTACCAAAAAAGGAATTGAAACAACAGAGGCCACAGATATGGTTTCTGATTTTGTTGATAAGATTAAGAAGGAATTGGATGAACAGGGAGAATACACCATCGATAAACTTGGTACATTCACCAAAGATCAAAACGGGATTCTCCGATTCACTCAGGATCCCCACCTGGCAGAACTTTTACCTGAAGAGAAGACGGAGAAAAATTTAAAAGAAGGGGGCCCGGATTCCCAGTTGCTGGATATCGACAGTAATGCCCCTGAAGAGCCAGTTGATGAAAAAACAATTAAAGAAGAGACTCCCAAAGATAAGAAGAGCGGAGAAGTCAAAAGTGATGGTAAGTTGCTGAATCTGGATGAAAAAAAAGGGGCAACTGATAAAAAGCAGCCGGTAAAACCTGAGAAAACGGGTGGGCAGAAAAAGCAAGCCGACGGTGGTGCTTCAGGTGGGAAAACCACCGTTGTGCATAAAGAAAAACGTAGTGGTTTGCCTCCCTGGTTGATCGCATTGCTGATTCTGATTCCCATTGTACTTTTTGTATTGTACCTTATTTTCTGGACCGGAGAGGATAAAAAGAAAGAAACCAAAGTGGTGAAAAAGGAAGTGGTGGACACTAATGCTGCTCAACGGAAAGCTGATAGCATTGCCATGGTTAAAGCCCGCCAGGAGGAACAACTACGCAAAGAAGAGGAAGCCCGGAAAAAGGCTGAGGCTGAGAAAACCAAAGGCCCAAGGCATCACATTATTGTTGGTAGCTTTAAGGAAGAGGCCAATGCAGAGAAGCTGGTGAAGAGACTTAAGGAAAATGGATTTGAGCAGGCTTCCCTTTTGTCGCACAACAATATGGTGCTTGTAAGCGCTGTTTCGTTTGAGTCGGTTTTAAAAGCAAGAGAGGCTCAGGAAAAAGTTCTGCAGGAGCAAAGGTTGGAGAACTGGATTCTTACAAAAAAGTGATTCACTAAACAGGTTTTTCTTCACAATACTATTTTTTTATAAAATAATGCGGGTGGTCGTTGTTTTTACAAAGCCACCCGCTTCTTTTTCAAAATGATCTGGATTTTAGCTTCTACATTTATACTCCTGACCGGTTATGTTTTGTTGATTCTTTTTTTCCTGAAAGGCTGGAATCAGCTTCCAGAGATTAATACAAAGCATCGTTCGAAACGGAGCGTCTTTATCTCGGTGGTCATACCCTTTAGGAATGAAGAAAAGAATTTGGTAAGACTTGTGGAAGGAATTGCGAGACAACGGTTTTCTTTTCATCATCTCGAGGTGGTTATGGTCAATGATCATTCCACCGATAAGGGGATGGACTGCTTATCTGAGCTGATGCATGAGTATTCCTGGCTGCACTTGGAGTCCTCGCGGGGACACGGGAAGAAGGCGGCACTCCGACATGGGGTTTCTGCGGCTACCGGGGAGTTAATTGTGGCGACGGATGCTGATTGTCATTTTGGGCGGGACTGGCTTCAAACCATTTCCGAAACTTACATCAGTCAAAATCCTGACATGATTATTATGCCGGTTGGAATGGAACGGGGAAACGGTTTTCGGGGGGCATTTCAGCAGAATGATTATCTGGCCCTGCAAATGGTCACTGCCGGTGCTGCCGGTTGCGGTGTTCCTGTCATTTCAAGCGGGGCAAATCTTGCCTTTAAGAAGAAATCCTATCTGGAGACAGCCCGGAAAATTCCCGGAGAACAATATCTGTCAGGTGATGATGTGTTTCTTCTTCATGCTTTTAAGGCTGAGGGGTTTAAAATTACCTATCTGAAATCGGCGCAGGCAATGGTAAAAACTTATCCTGCCCCCGGGTGGAAATCTTTTCTGCTGCAGCGGATGCGGTGGGGTGGAAAAAGTAAAGGCTATACAGATACCCGTGCAAAACTGGTTGCTTTGATGATTTTGGTGACCAACAGCTGGCTGGCAATTCTTCCATTTCTTGCCATGATTGATGTAAGAATCGCTTTTTTATGGTTAGGTGTTCTGTCTCTAAAAATTATTATAGATCGAATACTCTTAAATCAGGGCAAAGGGTTCTTTGCTGTCTCTTCCGGATTATTCCGGTTTCTTGCCATCTCATTTTTATATCCTACCTATATTCTGGTTGCGGGTGTTGGCAGTCTCTTCATTCGTGAACGATGGAAAGACAGAACGGGGAAATAAAATGTAACAGGTAATTCCATTTTCACCCCTTCTTATCCGGGGCCTGATTGGTCTTTTATCTCTTTTGAATCAGAGCAACCCCTTTAGAGATGAGAAACTGAAGGGTGAGCATGAAGATAATGGCAGCGCTCCCCGGTATGTCAAAGGCAGATGCAGCGATTAAACCCAGAATGGAGCCACTGATACCGAAAAGCACCGATCCTTTTATGATACCTGAAAATTTACCATAAAAAAGAAGAGCCGTGTTTTGAGGAATGGTAAAGATGCTTAGTACCAATATTATTCCCATTACCCGAATGGATAACACAATGGCAACGGCCACCAGAATAGCCATGCTGTTTCGGATAAAAGTTACCGGAATGCCTCTGGTTCTCGCAAATTCCGGATCGAAAGCTGTATCAACAACCGGTCGGTAGAAAATGATGAAGAACAGTGAGGTAACAACCAGAACCACCGCCAGTACCACTATATCTGCCTTCCCTACTGACAGAATGCTTCCGAAGAGAAAACTCATCAAGTTGGGTGTATAGCCGGGGGTTAAGAAAACAAATATGATTCCCAGAGCCATTCCCAGAGACCATAAAATGGCGATGGCACTGTCTTCTCTCATTTTTCCTTTTGTAGAAATCCATTCAATCCCCAAAGATGCGCCTATGGCGAAGACCACCGCACCCAGAAACGGGTTCAAACCAAAGAAATAGGCCATGCCAATACCTCCGAAAGAAGCGTGCGTGATGCCTCCGCTGATAAAAACAACCTTGCGGCTTACGATATAAGTGCCTACAAGGGCTGCCAGTGCACTTGTCAGAATAGCGGCCATCAGTGCGTTTTGGAAAAATTGATATTCGAAGAGTGAGATTATATTTTGCATGGTCATTTTTTTTCTATGCGACTCAATGTTGGTTAGATGGTGTTTGTTATTCGTGATCTTTCAGTACTCTGTGTGGCACCGGACCATGTGCTATCAGGTCAATGGGACAGTTGTACACTTTTAGTACATCTGCCGTCAGTACATTAGACGGATGATAATGCAGTGTGCCATTTACGCAGGCGATGGTTTTTACCAAGGAGGATATGGTTCCTATGTCGTGGGATATCAGGAATATCGCCATTGTTTTGTTCAGTTCTTCCAGGAGTGTGTAGAGTTCTCCTTCGAAACTTCTGTCCACAAAAGTATCGGGTTCGTCCAATACCAGCAGCTGAGGTTCGTTTATGATGGCTCTGGCCAGCAAAGCCCTTTGAAACTGTCCTCCGGATAGTTGGCCTACCGGGCGGTTTCCCAGGCCTGAGAGCCCTGTTTTGTTTATCAGATAATCGGCTTTTTCCTTATGCTCCTTCTTCAGGGGCTTCCACCAGGTTTTTGGACGGGCCATCCCTGAGAGAATCACCTCTTTTACGGTTACCGGGAATGAATGATCTATTTGCGAAACCTGCGGGAGGTAGCCGATATTGGGGCGACCTGACGGAAAAGATACTTGGCCGGAGAACGGGTTGAGAATCCCCAGCAAAACCTTGGATAGTGTTGTTTTTCCGCCTCCGTTCGGGCCAATTACACCTAAAAAATCTTTTGGGTGTATGTCGAGGTTTACATTCTTTAAAACGGGAGTCCCGTTGTATCCGGCAGTTAAGTTTTGTATGGAAACCAGTGGTTTGGACATGTCTTTTGGTCTATTTAAGATGATTGCTCAGAAGTTCACGAAGATCTTTCATCGTGCCAGGCCAGTTGTACCCCAGGGGATTGATGACAACAAGCCGAGCCCCCGTTGCTTTGCGGACCATTTCTGCGTTGCGTTGATCGAATTCTGCCTGGATGAATATGATTTTAATCTCTTCTTCCAGCGCTCTGTCTATTAATTCCTTGAGTTTGGCAGGCGATGGTTCTTTACCTTCATATTCAATGGAAATCTGTTCCAGACCATAATCGCGTGCCAGGTAGGTTAAGGCCGGGTGGAAAATCATAAACTTGTTGGGTTGCTCATTGTCGGAGAGGGCCATAAAACTGTTGTGTATGGTTTCTACTTCAGTGAGTAACCTTAAAAAATTCGCATCGATGGTCTCTTTGTCTTCGGGGAAATTTTTAATGAGAACACTCTTCAAGTCAGGCAGGAAATCCATAACTATTTTTGGTGACATCCAGATGTGTGGATCTATTCCTGCCTCGTGCATATGGTCGCCATGTTGATGATCTTCCCCTTTAATGAGTTGGATGTTTCGGCTCAGGTTTAGGACATCCATTTCGGGATTGAGCTCTTTTAACCGGTGCATCCAGGCTTCCTCAAATCCCAGATGGCCTGCCTGAACATAAACACCCGCTGATGATAAGGCCATCAGCTGACTCGTGGTTGGGGCATAAGTAGCAGGACTCGTTCCCATGGGAACCATGACATCAACGGGGACCTTCTGTGAAGTCAGTTGGTCCACAAAATATCGCAGGGGTTCGATGGTAACGGCAACTCCTTTTTCCTCGGTTTTAGTTGAGGAGCAAGAGGTCAAAGTAAAAAGTGTAAGAATAATGAATCCTGAAACTTGAATGAAACGAGCATGGCAACTATTGCCACATAAGGATGAGTATAAATTTCTGAATGCGAGTTTCATTAGACCTTTAGGATTAATTTTTATATTAATGAATTTATTGATCATGGCTAACATTTGACAAATTGTTGACTACTAGGTGGCTTTGATAAGGTAAAAAATGGGTGTGTATATTACTTTTTTCCGCTACATGCGTCGCAGATGCCTTCCACAACCAGACGGGCTGAAGAGAATTGAAATCCCTCAGGCAAATCTGTTAAGTCCACATCCAACTGAGGCATGCATAATAATTTATGGCATTTTGTGCAATAAAAGTGGGCATGGTCACTTTTTCGAAACCGGCCGGCTATTTTGAATTTCTGTGTCTCCCCGTCCAATACAATTTTATGAACAACTCCTTTTTCCGTGAAGAGTCTTAAGGTGCGATAAAGTGTTACCCTGTCGGTTGCGGGGGGCAGTTTTTCTTCAATCTCCTTTTGGGTAAGTGCAACTCCGTCTCCCCACAGGTGACTTAGGACCTGTTTTCTTATTGCCGTTCCTGTAAGTCCGTGGCTCTTTAAAAAAGATGATATGTCTCCATTACTTGCAACCATGTTGCAATATTAAACAATTCTAAATTAAAATGCAACCATGTTGCAAAAAGAAGAAGTTTTCAATTCCTCGATTTGACGAACAACCTTTTTGTGTTGATTAACGTACAATAGATGTGTTTAAAAGTTCATGTTATGGCAAATATTTTAGTGTGCGAAGATGATAAGCTTATAGGTCGGATAATCGAGCGCAAGCTTTTGGATGGCAACCATAAAGTGAAAGTAGTTGAAAATGGGAGTATTGCAATGCGGGAACTGAAAGAGCAAATATTCCAATTGGTTATTTCGGATGTCATGATGCCTGTCAACAGTGGACTGGATGTTATTTCTTATATGCGGAATGAATTAAAACTGGATATTCCTATTTTGATGATTTCTGCAATTTCGGAGGAGGATAATGTCCGGGAGGCATTCCGACTGGGAGCCAGTGATTATATTTCAAAGCCTTTTAATGTCGGTTTGTTAAAAGATAAGGTTAGTCACCTGCTGGAAAGTAAGAAGGTTTTCATCTGATTGTTGGATCAATTTTTATAAATTATATGGTGGTCGCAAGTGCAAGGCTTGCAATGGCTGATAAACAGGAGTCTGCTTTTTGTAAGTGAAAAAACACAACGCAGCAATTGCCCTTTTCCTGCAACCATTAAATGTACTTTTTTGTCGATATTAGAAAAGTATATGGTATTAAAGAACAGGTATTTTATGAGGAAGAGTATGCTTATTCTTGTCGGGCTCTTATGTTTGAAGTTTGTTGATGTTAGCGGGCAATCTGTTGATTCTATCCGACAGGTAGCCTGGTCGGGTAATTATGCTGAAGCACGAAATTTGTGTTTTGAGCATGAGGACTACCCGGAGAATACGGATCTGCTTTTTCTGGTGGGTCAGACCTACTACTGGGAGGAGAATCTGCGCCGGTCTAAAGAAGTTATGAATGATGTATTGGATAAAAATCCTTCCCATATCGAAGCTTATGTGGTTCTGTCATCAATTCTTATCTCAGAGAAAGAAATGAGTCAGGCAATTAAGATAGCAGATGAGGGATTGGAACGTGCGGATAATAACGAAGAATTGCTGTACAATAGAGCTCTTGCCAATGCTAATCTTGGATATCTTAAAGAGGCCAGGGAAGAATTGGATGTTTTGCTTTCCAATAATCCTGAACATAAAGAAGCAGAGGAGTTAAGGGAATCTTTGAGAGGGTTTAAAATTCCCGGTTCGCTTGGAGTTTATCAATCCCTTCAGACCTACAATAAGCCGTACGATCGTTTTTACTGGGTAACTACGGTTGAGGCTCCTGTGGGAGATAAAGGTTTAAAAATTATTCCCCGTTTTAGTTACGGAAATCTTCAGGTGGAAGATGATTCATTTAATGGCAGTCAGGTAGGCGTGGATGTTTATCCGCTTACCGGACTTTATTCTTATATGTATCTTCATTATGCCTATTCCGGGGCAGAAATTTTTCCCGAGCACCGCGCCGCTCTTGAATGGTTTCAGACAATTGCCCGGGGATGGGAGTTCTCCGCCGGAGGAAGATATATGTACCGTCAGAAAAATCATCTTTTTTATACAGCATCAGTTAGTAAATATGCGGGGAAATGGATGCCCGGGATCCGCTTTTTTTATGCTCCGGAGTCAGGCAATAACCTGACAGCTATAGCTTCTGTTCGGAAATATTTCAACAGCGATAATACCTTTCTTCATTCCTTTATAACCTATGGTAGTAATCCGGACAGGATGGATCAGCAGGCTGATATTGCAGCAGATGGAGAAGCTTCCAGAATTGCCGCCGGGGCTTATGCCGTGCTCAAAATGAGGGGGGCGTTTTACGCAAGAGTGTTGGCTGAATATACCATGGAGGAATATATTCCGGAGAAATGGAGAAATGTATTTTTAGGACAGATTGGCATTGAGATTAAGTTTTAAAATATGGAAAGAATTACAGACATCATGATGACACATAGTGCCGGGGATACCCTGGTATTGGTGGCTTTAATGGTTCTGGTAATGATTGTTCTTATTGTTGTTGTTACATTGTTTCTTTTACTGCGACAATATTTCTTCAGATTACAAAAGGCGCGTGTTCTTCGGAAAAGGCAGCGATTCAATGATTTACTCGTGGATTGTCTGTTTTCAGATAGTCAGGGCGATCTTGAAATTTGTAAGCTAAAAGGAAGATCCGGGGGCAGAATATTGTATCAGTCGATGATGTTTTTGATGCACAATTTTAGTGGAGAATTGTCCGGAAAAATCAGGGAGCTGTTTTATCAACTAAATCTTGAAAGATATCTGGAGAGAGATCTTTATAGCGGGAAATGGTGGAAAATCAGCAGAGGTTTGAGGGATTCAAGAACCATGTTGTACGACAAGTCTGTGGAAGTTGCCCGAAAACATGTTGACTCTCCGCGATTGGAGCTAAGGGTGGAAGCTCAACTTACCCTCATGGCGCTTAAGGTAAATGAACCTTTTGAGTTCCTGAACCGGCTTAAGCGTCCGTTCTCAACCTGGGCCCGAATACATCTCTATCACGAAATGACCAGATGGGAGCAAAAACCGGATGCCACCTCCTGGCTTCACAATTCCAATCCCGGAGTGATGGAATTTGCATTGCGTGTGATGGGTTTATTAAACCAGAAAGCTGATGTTAATGAGGTGGCTCCACTTTTAAGACATAAGGATAGCCGGTTGAGGGCAGAGGTGGTTCGGTATGCCGCATTGGTGCTTGAAAAGGGACTGTGGTTTAATGCGGCCAGAAAGTTTAAAGCTGAAGATGTTAAAGTCAGGGAAAGGCTTGCTCAAACTGCCGGAATGGTACCCGGTGTTCCGTTTTCTCTGGTGATGGATTGGTTTAACCGGGAAAAATCCACCGTCGTTAAAATTGAACTTGCGCGAACGCTTCTTGTTTTTGGAAAAACATCAGGACTTAGTTCTGAGGAGATGGATGCATTGGGGAAGGTGGCATAAATTAATTTTATGGAAAGATTTTTTGATTTTGCGAATACTGTTGATTTGCTGGTTACTTTTTATGCAGTGCTGGCTTGTTTTTTCTACCTGATGCTGGTGGTTTTTGCATCGCGGGAGCTGCAGATGTACAAGAAAAAATCAGAAACAGGCAATCAAAATACCATTTTGTCTTCGCCTTTTGCCCCTTTTGTAACTGTGATTGCGCCTGCCTACAATGAAAGTCTTTCTATTGTTGAAAATGTTAAAGGATTGCTTGCCCTGAAATATCACAAGCTTGAAATTGTGGTTGTAAATGATGGCAGTAAGGATGATACCCTGGAAAAGGTAATCAGAGAGTTTGACCTTGAGAAGGTTTTTTATCCGTTTGATTATGATGTTGGTTGCAAACAGATTCGGGGTGTCTATAAGTCAAGAAATATGGCGCTTGACAAACTAATTGTGTTGGATAAGGAAAATGGTGGAAAGGCAGATGCTCTGAATGCCGGAATTAATATTGCCCGTGGTGACCTGTTTATGGCAATGGATGTGGATTCTCTGATCGACCGGGAGGCTGTAATTAAGTTGGTGCATCCATTCTTAAAAGAGACGGAGAAAAAAGTAATTGCGACCGGGGCTGTGGTCAGGGTGGCCAATTCCTGCAGAGTTACCGGGGGCAACGTGTCCAAGGTGCATGTGCCACGCAATATCTGGGCTCGCTTTCAGGCTTTGGAGTATATTCGGGCATTTTTAATCGGACGAATGTCCTGGAAGCATCTTGACGGTCTGTTGCTCATTTCAGGGGCCATCGGGATGTTTGATACACATGTTGTTAAAGCCTGTGGAGGCTACCTAATCTCTACTGTTGGAGAAGATATGGAGTTGCTTGTTCGTATGAGGAGGTATATGAGCGAGCGGAAGGAGCCCTACAGTGTGGATTTTGTTCCGGATCCTCTGTGTTGGACAGAAGTTCCGGAAACCTTAACAACGCTTGGGCGACAACGTAACCGGTGGATGAGGGGAAGTATGGATACTTTACGAATCCATCGTAAGATGTTTTTAAATCCACGGTACAAAACAGTTGGTTTACTTGGATATCCTTACTGGTTGATCTTTGAGTGGTTTGCACCTCTTCTAGAGTTTACAGGGTTTATTTATTTTATTTCTCTTGCCTTGTCGGGAGGTATAAACTGGAATTATGTGGTTTTACTTCTGACTTTTGTTTATGTTTTTGCGGTAACAATGTCTTCGTGGGCTATTTTTCTGGAAGCTTTTACAGTTCACAAATATGACAAGCCATCTCATATTGCCTCCCTTCTGTTCACTGCCATGCTGGAACCCCTGATTTATCATCCAATGACTGTTTGGTGGGGAGTACGAGGCAATATCGATTATGTTAGAGGCAACACAAATTGGGGAGCACAAGAGCGGAAAGGGTTTGCAGCGAAGAAAAAATAGCGATTTGCCGACTGTTGTATGCACTAATGTCGTATTTTTGCAGTTATGCCAAAATTAGCGTTAACACTTAATACCTACTCCCCTCGGGAAGAGAAACTCAATGTGGCCAGCCATGGTGCCGGGTTTGTTTTGAGTTTGGCGGCTTTGTTTTTTCTTGTCAAACAATCTGTTGAGTTACAGTCTTTTTGGCATTGGATGGGCTATTTGATTTATGGATTTAGCCAGGTAACCGTTTTTGGCGCCTCTACTCTCTATCATTCAGCGCAAAATCCCAGAAAAAGATACCGCTTAAAGATTTTTGATCATGCTGCCATTTATATTTCAATAGCAGGCACTTATACTCCTTTTACATTGATTGTTATCCGTGAAGACTGGGGCTGGCCTTTGTTTATTGCGGTCTGGACGATGGCACTTGCCGGAGTGATTCTGAAAATATTTTATGCAGGGAGGTATAAGGTTTTGTCCACCATCGGGTATGTGCTGATGGGATGGGTGATGGTTATTGCTATTAAACCCTTGTTGGAGCATTTGGCACTGGCGGGACTCCTTTGGATTGCTGCCGGTGGGCTGCTTTATACTGTTGGGGCTGTGTTGTATCAGATAGGAAAGATTCCGTTTAATCACGCCATTTTTCATTTTTTTGTTCTTGCAGCTGCTGTTTGCCATTTTATTGCCGTATTTTTTTATGCAGTGTGAAGGGTTTATTACTAGTGTAAAGAATCATAATATTCCGAACTAATTTTTGCGCTGTTTTCCTTTTTTCTTCGTTAATCTTTTTCGCCGTAGGTGTGGCTATGGCTGTAAAGATTGCCTTGAAAAAAGAAAAACTTCATCAAAAATTTTAGTTCGTTCTATTAAAACTCTTTACATTAGAAATGAAGATTTAAGTTGGCCACAGATTTTTGGCAATCATCCCTTTGGAAGGATGTAATTTTTTATTTTGCATGAAGTTCTGTTTTTGACGAAACACCTCTTTTGATTGATTAAGAAACTTTTTTCATTGACTTAACGTACAAAAAAGAAAACTGGTAATGAATGACTGAGAAGAGAACTTCCATATTGATTTGTGAGGACGACAGGCTGATGGCTGAAATCGCAGAACAGGTGCTTTCGGATGATACATGTGAGCTTACGGTAGTGGAAAATGGCGCCTTAGCCATAGATGAGTTGAGAAAGAGAGCTTACGACCTGGTGATTACTGATGCTGTAATGCCCGAACGTTCGGGGTTGGAGGTTACTACCTTTATTCGACGACACCAACGATTGAATACTCCTGTTTTAATGTTATCAGGTATTTCAGATCTTAAATATGTCAGAGAAGCCAAGGAGAGGGGCGTTAATGATTTTCTTTCAAAGCCTTTTTCAGCCGAGCGACTCCGTAGGAAGGTCAGTCAGCTTCTGAAAAAGAATCTTTTTGTTTCCTCAGGACTGGTGGTCTGATCTGAGTCTTACCTTCACTTGTTATATTTCGGTGTTGCTCGTTTTATTCGCATATTAAAAATCTTCTAAAAATCCGGGTGCTTTCCGGTGCTTCGTAGCTTGTTCATAAGCATAAGATACCTCCAGCAATAATAAGAAATAATGGGATTTTGGTTGCCGGGTAAATTGCCCCTTGATTTTGTGCCATGTGCAATATAATTGCTTTCAACATCAAAAACTGTCTGATATTCATATTTTTTTTGATCGGTTTGCAGAATAAGTATGCACCTTTGTGATGCAATTGTTTCTAAACCTGCTTTATTCATGGATTATTGGAATAGATTATTTGTGACTAAACCAGGTTAATATTCATAATCTTTTAATATCTGGAAAATGAAAAATATTCAACTCTTTTTAGTCCTGATGCTGTTTTTTGTCTTGCCGGTTGCAGCTCAGGAAACTGCCTACAAAACCCAACAAAATATTCACTACTATCCGGAAGAAGTAAATCAGTCTGATGTGTATATTAATGAGCGTTGTGTCCTTGATGTTTATTATCCAACAAACAAAGAAGATTTTAGTACCATTGTTTGGTTTCACGGAGGCGGAATAACTCAGGGCCACAAGGAAATTCCGGAAGCATTAAAAAATCAGGGAGTCTGTGTTGTAGGGGTTAATTACCGTTTGCATCCCCGGGTTAAATCGCCTGATTATGTGGAGGATGCTGCCGCAGCCGTTGCCTGGACTATTAAAAATATTGATGATTACGGTGGCGATTCTACACTCGTTTTTGTTTCAGGGCACTCGGCCGGGGGATATCTGACCAGTATGGTTGGGCTGGATAAACGCTGGTTGGCTGAATTTGGTGTGGATGCCAATCAAATTGCAGGGCTGATCCCTTTTAGCGGACATGCCATTACGCATTTTACGATCAGAAAAGAGCGGGGAATCCCCGGAACTCAGCCTGTTGTTGATGATATGGCTCCTTTGTTTCATGTGCGCGCTGATGCTCCTCCTTTACTGCTGATCACAGGCGACCGTGAAAAAGAGATGCTCGGACGCTATGAAGAGAACGCTTTTCTGATGCGCATGATGAAGGTGGTTGGTCATAAAGAAACCCGTCTTTTTGAGATGGACGGGTATGGTCATGCAATGACATTTCCGGCTTTCCCGCTGCTGTTGGAGGAAGTGAAGAGAATTTCAGAGAAACGTTAATTTGTATATTTGTCGGATAACAGAAAGGGGAGTTGTTATGAAGTTTAGTAAAACTTTCGGCGCAGTTTACGATTATCTGATGGTCTTTCTTGAGAAGCCCTGGCTAAAAGTGAGGAGAGCCAGGTTGCTGACGGGTCTTTCAGGTAAAGTACTTGAGGTGGGTGTCGGGACAGGCACCAATCTTCAATATTACAATCATGAGGCACAAGTTACGGGTATCGAACCATCTCCCCACATGATTAAAAGAGCCCTGAAGAAAAGAGATTTGTTGCTTTTCCCTGAAAGAATAAACCTGCACCATACCGGGTGTGGTTATGATGATATGGCAGATCTGGTAGCGCGGGAGTCTCTTGATGCTGTTGTTTGTACGCTGGTGCTTTGTACAATTCCCGAACCGGAAAGGGCACTTTGTAATTTCATGGAATGGCTTAAACCGGGTGGCCGCCTTTTGGTGCTGGAGCATATCCGTTCGCACAACCATTCCACCGGTAAAATTCAGGATTTTCTAACTCCCACCTGGGCTAAAATTGCAGAAGGTTGCCAGCTTAACCGACCAACCGATAAAATGATTTTGCAGGCCGGTTTTCAGTTGATCAGAGAAGATCACTTTAAAATTGGATTCCCCTTTTATGAGGCAGAGTACCGGAAGCCTGATTGATTGACAGGCAGGGGAGATCACGTGTTGTCAGAATCACTGCGAAAATGAAGCAATATTTTCGTCGTCTTAGAGCGCATTTCCTTTATCCGAAAGATATTTGATGATGGCATTTAATCTGTTACGTAAATCGATAATGTTATTTACTTCCATGCCTTCTGACAGTAGGCCGGTCAATAGTTTTTCCGGAATTTCCGCTGCCTCGTGTTGCATGCTTTCACCTTTTTCTGTCAATGCTACTATTACTTTTCGTTCATCTTCCTCTGACCTTTGTCTTGTAACTATTCCCAGGTTCATCATTCGCTTAAGCAGGGGTGTTAAAGTATTGGTATTGAGGATTAATTTGGATGATATCTCCTTTACGGATAAGGGGCCATGTTCCCAAAGAACCATCAATACCAGATATTGAGGATAAGTAATTCCAAGTTTATCCAGATAAGGTTGATACTCACGGGTTATGAGGCGTGACGCGGCATATACCGGAAAGCACAGTTGGTTTTCGAGTTTTAATTGTTCGTAAGCCATATGGGATGGATTGTAGGGAACCGGAATGACCGATTCCCTGTTGTTTTGTATTGCAAAGTTAATTCAAAATCGTTTGCAGATACTTATCTATCTCCTCGGGTTTGGTGGTGGGCGCAAATCGTTTGAGCGGTTTACCTTCTGTATCGATGACAAATTTTGTGAAATTCCATTTGATGATTCCACCAAATAAACCGCTCAACTGTTTTTTCAGGTATTTGAAGATGGGATGAGCATCGTCACCGTTCACATTTATCTTCTCAAACATCGGGAAGGTCACACCATAATTTGTATAGCAGGTTTCGGAAATCGATTTTTCATCACCGGGTTCCTGGTTTGCGAATTGGTTACATGGGAATCCGAGAATTACCAGACCTTTGTCTTTGTATTTCTTGTACAGTGCTTCCAACCCTTCATATTGCGGTGTGAGGCCACACTTGCTTGCAGTATTAACCACAATCACTGTTTTCCCTTTATAGGTATCCATTGACACTTCTTTTCCAAAAAGCGTTTTTGCTGAGAATTGATAAAAATTATTTTCCATGTTCTTAATTATTTAGTTAGTCGCAGGCAATTAAATCGCACGCGATGCAAATATAAGAACATTTTTATTTCTCAACTATGAAAACATTAAAAAATCACTATTGTCCGGAAAAACTATTATTTTGAAAGAAGATTGCTTCGCTCTGCTCGCAATGACTCTGTCTTACAGGTTTAGCAGAGTTGGTAGGGTTTGATTTTCTGATAGACCGGAAACATTATGCTGAGTTGAAGATTTTTTGTGCTTAGCGGAAGAAATGAGGTCGCTAATCGTTAATCATGAAGGTTTATTGCATCATCAAATGTAAATCAGGATTTGAAATATTCCGGGATGATTGTGGTGATGCAGGATAAAGATACCCTTGTGGCAAAAATGATTAATGTTTGTAAAAGCGACCTTGAAAATATTGGTCTTGAAATCACCACCATGAATATTGCCGATGTGGATGATTACCGGTGTGGATGGAAAGCACGAACCAATTTCTGCCATTCATCCCAATGCCATTGATGAAATGAAAAACAATCTGGTTGGTGGAGTGATGGGAGATATTTTTAGGAAGAAAAAGGATGTAGAAAACAATCCGCCTTCAAATTAATTTAATAAGAAAATGAACAGGAAGCCATTCTGCAATGAGAAGTAGAATGGCTTTTTTACTTTTCCATATACCCTTTTGGGGACACTCCGAATTTGGCTTTAAAACTTTTGGAAAAACTCGACAGGCTTGAGAATCCTACTGCATACATGACTTCAGTGATGTTGCCTTCGCGGTTGGACAACATTTGTTCGGCTTTTTGCATCCGGAAGTTGTTGATAATGTCGCGTGTAGAAAGGCCTGTAATACTTTTCAGTCGCCGGTATAGGTGTGTGGCACTCATGCCCACGGCACTGCTTAGCATTTCTACCGAAAAATCCGGGTTGGAGAGGTTGTGCCGGATGATGCTCATTACTTTTTTCAGGAAAATTTCTTCCGGCTGTTCTCCGGGCTCTTCTTTTTCGGGAGTCAGCAATAATTGGTTCCTGATGTATCGGGCCATTTGCTCTTCGCGACGGAAGAGACTGTGGATGCTCGATTTTAGGAAGTCAATGTCGAAGGGTTTGGTAATGTACATATCTGCGCCTCGATTCATTCCTTCTGTTTTGTCCATGTCGAGGGTTTTGGCAGTCAGGAGTATTACCGGTATGTGAGCCGTTGCCTGGTTGGTCTTCAGGCTTCCGCAGAGTTCCATGCCATCCATAACCGGCATCATCACGTCTGAGATGATAAGATCCGGATGATCTGTAGTTGCCTTTCTTAATGCCTGAGCACCATTCTCAGCGAGTGTCAGGGCATATTCCTCTTCCATATTGATTTTGAGGTAATCAAGAAAATCAGTGTTGTCGTCAACAATCAGTATTCTTTTTGCATTTGGTGACAGGGTCGATGCATTTGAAGAATCCTGGCTCTTGGGGATGAGGGTGTTTTCTGTTTTGGCTATATCATGTTGTTCCGTGGTTTCAATGGCAGGCAGCACCAGCGTGAATTCACTTCCTTCACCGGGTTGGCTTTTTAGTTGGATGGTACCTCCATGAAGTTGTGCATATTCCATCGCCAGGGTTAGTCCTATTCCTGACCCCTCATGACTGTTGATCTTTTGGTCGGTCCGGTAAAAAAGCTCAAAAATGTGTTCGCGGTCTTGTTCTGCAATTCCCGACCCGAAATCGCGGATGCTTACTTCCAGCGTGGGGGCGTTGTTCAACGATGAGGTAATATTGAGGGTGACGTTAATAGTTCCTTCGTCAGAGGAATATTTAAAAGCGTTGGACAACAGATTGAAGAGGATGGTTTCCACTTTATCTGCATCTAAAAGATATTGATGAGGTTCCGGGAGGGGTTGAAGCTGATAATCAATTTGATGCCTCTGTGCCAAATCATCAAAAGAGGCATAGACTTCTCTTACGAAAGCATTAATCTCAACAGGCTGTTGGATAAGCTGTAACTGAGATGATTCAATTTTCCGGAAGTCGAGAAGCTGATTAATGAGTTTGTAAAGTCTCCCTGCATTTCTGTGTGCCAGCTCTATCATTCTGCGAAACCGTGGATCCTTAATGTCCCCTTTCGACAGCTGTTTCAAGGGTGAGATAATCAGTCCCAACGGTGTCCTGAATTCATGGGAAATATTGGTAAAAAAACGGATTTTGGCCTGGTAAAGCGCTTCACTGTGCTGTTTTTCAATTTTTACGATTTTCAACTCGTTGTTGAGTCTCTGACGGTAGCTGTAGATACGGAAAATAAAATAAGTGATACCGATAATCAGCACAATGTATAATGTGAGAAACCCCTTACTCAGCCAGATGGATGGGGCAATGTGAATTTGCAGGTTTTTTGTTTCACTCCAGACCCCCAGATGGTTGGTCCCCTGAACTTCAAGAGTATAATTCCCCGGTTTGATATTGGCATAAACTGCATAGTTCTTCTGTCCCGAACTTTGGAGCCATTGATCCTGCTCCGGCCTAAGGCGGTAGCGAAACTGACCGTTGTCGGGGTAGAGGTAATCCAATGCAGAAAATTCAAAGGTTAGCGAATTCTGGTGATGCTTCAGGTCTATCTGGTTGGAAAATGCAATGTCATCTTTCAGGATGTCAGGTTTCTGTGAAGGAGTGACTGCTTGATTGTTGACTCGCAGTCCTGAAATGAACATTGTCGGTTTGCTTTCCGGATAACTGATGTGTGAGGGGGTAATTTCGAGGTAGGCGTTATCACCCCCAAAGAGGATGTTCCCGTTCTGCTTTTGCGCACTGCAATTGGAGTCAAATCCCTTGAAAGGAGAGCCTTCTTCCACCGGAATTGTGATTACTTTATCTCTGCTGATATCCAAGCGGAAAATGGAATTCTGAGTGGTGCCCCAGAGATTTCCATCATTGTCCTCCTCAAGGTTGATTATTTTTTGCGGATGGCTGACGTTGATGTGGTATTCCCGGATTTCTTCAGAAGTTTCCTGATATTGGATCAGCCGGTTTTCTGCGCCAATCCACAGCGAATTGTTTTTTCCTGCCCGAAGGATTGTAATCACACCATTAGCAATAATCCCGTTGACTGTACTGACCGGCTGTTTGCCCTTTTTTGCATCCAGCGTCCAGAGTTGATTGCCAATGGCATAGTAAATACTCCGGTTTCCTCGTATTAAATGTCCGTCTCCGTTGGAGTCTATTCGGGTAAACTGATAATTTTGGGGTGATTCTCCTTTTGCTTCAGTTCGAAAAACCCCGCCTTCCCATGCACTGACCCAGAAGCTGCCATCAGGAGCCTGTACAATACTGCTGATATAGTTGGAGGTGAGGCCGTTTTCTTTGCCTGCGGTGATGGCGGACATCTTTTGGCTTTTGGGATCCAGGATGTTTATGCCGCCGGCAGTACCGATCCATATTCTTTGTTTTTTATCCTCCTCAAGTGCATATACATTGTCCAGCAGAACTTTGTTTTCTGTTTGCGAGGTAGATGAATAGGTGGTTCTACGCTCCGTTTCTTCATTCTTTTTCACCACCCCATGAATGGTTGCCAGCCATACATTGCCCTTCCGGTCTGTCAGGATATCTCTTATCTGGTTGCCAATTCTTGGTTCTTTGTTGCTAAAAAACTCTTCATGCAGATGATAGTAGGGTTCACTTTTGTTTGCAATACTAACTCCGCCGGAGGTGATGAGCCACACTCGTTCCTTATTGTCCTCCAGGATCTGCCATACCACATTGTTGGCGATAGTGTTGTTGATCAGAGGATCATGAAAGTATGCTGTGACCGATTCCTCCTGTACATCAAAAAGGTGCAATCCAAAATCTGTCCCCAGCCACAGCACTGAATCTGATGCATGGTAGATGGTTTTAATGACTTCATTACTAAAATTGGTGTTGGTGGAGTTGTAAAGCTTAAAATCTCCGGTTTTTGTATTGAAGAGAGCCAGACCGGTTTCTGTTCCTACCCACAGTAACGAGTCGCAATTGCCGGAGTATTCGCTGATGGAAACGATGAGGTTGTTCTCCAACAGAGGTTTGTATGCTCCCTTAACATCGAAAGTTGTTATTTCGCCGTCACGAAAGCGGTTTAGTCCATCGTAAGTGCCTATCCATAAATCTCCGTTGTCTGCTTCATGGAAGGAGCGGATGGTGTTGTGTGACAATCCTGAGTTGGAACTATCGAACCAGTTGAAAATATTATTATTGGGGTTGTGTTTCAAAAGACCGTTGGCTGTCCCGATCCAGATATTTCCCTGCTTGTCCCTGAACAGGGTGCGAATGGTCTTGTTTTTTCCTATGTTGATGGTTTCAATCTGGAATGTATGGATGTTAATGGTGCAAAGCCCGTCCCAGGTACCTACCCAGATGCGATCGTCATCGCAAATCAGTGCCGAAATATTGTTGGAGGGAATACTTCCAGGTCCTCCGGTGTGCTGGAACGTCAGCATTTTAAATCCGTCGTACCTGCAAACTCCTTCCTGGGTCCCGATCCAGATAAAACCATGTTTATCCTGAACGATGGAATTGGTTACATTGGATGGCAGACCTTGTTCAATGGTGAGGTTTGAAAAATAGAGTGGCGAAGTAGCTCCGGTTGTGGCCACAAATATTGTCAGCAGCAGAACTGACGTCAGAAGAGAATATGTGGGTACCCGTAGAGACATTGGACTTTTTTTGAGATAAAAACTGCTTATGGTATTATGGTAAAAATAGAAATAAATTAACAGAAATTAGCCGCATGATAATTTTCAACACGTTTTTGTAAGATTTCGACAACTTCTTAGATCTCTTTGTTTTCAGTGATTTTCAGATTTGCTTGAGGGGAATTCATCGAAATGTAAGATTTCGACAACAATCTGCAAGATGAGGGCAATTACATTTTTTAGCGGTTGTTTAGCTTTGATGTGAGATTTAGGAAATAGTTTTTAGAGCGAAAGCTGACTCAGTCTTGATTTTCTTTGCCTACTTTCTTGTATCAAGACAAGAAAGTAGGTCAGGGTTTAAGGGATGAAATCCCTTTTAATTTTTTTTGAACATAAATAACGACTACAGATATGAAGAAACAACAACTAGTATTTATTCTGGCACTCTTTTTTACTACCATGATGAGTTTTGCCTGTTCGGACGATGACAATGGAAAGCCGGTTGAGAATGGCACGGAGGGAGAAGAGACTGAGATTCCTGAATTGCCTGGATTTATCAAAGGGCTTGATCTTTCGTATGTCAACCAGGTGGAAGATCATGGAGGTATCTATAAGCAGGAAGGTGTAGCTGCCGATCCGTTTGAGATATTGACCGAAAAGGGAGGAAATCTGGTGAGGGTTCGTCTTTGGCATAATCCCTCCTGGGTTAAAGATATTTATGGAGATGCCACTCCCGTTTACAGCGGAATAGCCGATGTGGCTGCAACTATTGAGCGAGCCCACCAAAATGGTATGGCGGTTTTGCTGGACTTTCATTACAGTGATACCTGGGCTGATCCCGGACATCAGGATGTCCCTGCCGCCTGGAAGAATATTACCAGTCTGGATGTTTTGACAGATTCTGTGTATAACTATACTTATGAAATGCTTTCTTACCTGAAGGAGAAAAACCTGTTGCCACAGATGGTGCAGATAGGGAATGAGACTAACCCCGGAATGATGACCACAAATACGCCGGAAGGATTCCCGGATCTGAATGTTTATGACGGTAACTGGTCCGCCTTTGGGCAGGTTGTCAATGCCGGTATTAAGGCTGTACGTGATATTGAAAGCCAGTCGGACTCAGAAATCAAAGTGGCCCTGCACATCGCTGATCCAAAAAATCTGGAATGGTGGATGGCTGATGTCATCAACAAAGGAAATGTACATGACTTTGAGATTATGGGATTCTCCTACTATCATATCTGGCATACGACTATTTCTTTTGATCAGTTACCGGGACTGGTCTCCGATCTTAAATCGACGTATGGTAAAGATCTCCTGGTAATGGAGACAGCTTATCCTTTTACTACAGAATATGATGATAACTACGGAAATATTTATTCTTCAGAAACAGCTCCTCTGGAAGGCTTCCCATTCACTATTGAAGGGCAAAAGCAATACCTGACAACCCTTTCTCAGAATATGGCCAACGCAGGTGCCATTGGGGTTATTTACTGGGAGCCGGCCTGGATCTCTTCCGGAATGAAAGATTTGTGGGGAACCGGATCCAGCTGGGAGAACTGTGCACTTTTCGATTTTGACGGCAATGTCACCGAAGCCGCAGATTATCTGGAGGTAAACTATTAATATCAAAAAAAGAGTATGTTGAAACGAGCACTTTTGATGACCATAGGAGTTCTGGCGCTTGCTTCGTGCCGGAACAATCCCGAGCATTCAGGTTTTGATCAACGCGCCAATTTGTTTAATGCAGACTGGCAGTTTATTCAGGGTTCTGGAGTTAAAGATGTAAACAAGTTAAGTTCAGATGATGCTGATATCAGTTGGGAGCAGGTTTCTCTACCGCATACGGCAGCGGTGGAACCTCTGGTGATAAAAGACCAACAATGGCAGGGAACCAGTTTCTACCGGAAGACATTCAAGGCTCCTGATATTTTGAAAGAGAAACATGTGGCATTAAAGTTTGAAGGAGCCATGCAGGTAGCTGATATTTTCCTCAACGGAGAAAAGCTGATGACACATCAGGGCGGATACCTGCCTTTTTATGTTGAACTGAGTGAGCATCTGAAATACGGGAAAGAGAATGTACTTCTTGTGCGACTCAACAATGAGGACAATGAACTGGTGCCTCCGGGCAAGCCCATTGCCGATCTTGATTTCAATTGGTTTAGCGGTATTTATCGCAATGTGTGGCTGATGGTCAAGGAGAAGATACATGTTACAGATCCTGTGGGAGCTAACCGCGTTGCCGGAGGTGGTATTTTTGTGACTTATTCTGATGTTTCGGACGAAAAAGCCACAGTGGATGTTAAAGTGGATGTGGATAATCAGCGCCAAAAACCTGCTGATATCGGTTTGAGCGTAAAGATAAGAGATGCTGAAGGGAATGTGATAACAGAACAAAGCGTTGCTGCACAAAATGTGGAAGCAATGGGCAATCAGGTTTTCCAGACTTCATTTGATATTGAAGAGCCCGCTCTGTGGTCTCCCGACTATCCCAATTTGTATGATCTGACTGTAGAAGTGCTGGAAAATGAAAAAGTGGTGGATGCTGTTTCGGAAACCATCGGTATCCGGACTTTTTCCTGGACAGCCGGTCAGTTTTATCTCAATGGCGAACCCCTGTTTCTGAGAGGAACCAATCGCCATCAGGAATATCCGTACATTGGGTATGCCTTGTCAGACAATGCCAATTACCGCGATGCTTACAAAATAAAACAGGCCGGATTCAATTTTGTGCGATTGTCACATTACCCGCATTCCCGTTCTTTTATGAGGGCTTGTGATGAACTCGGACTTTTAACGATGGATGCCATTCCCGGCTGGCAGTTTTTCGGCAATGAGGTGTTTCAGGACAATGCCATTCAGGATGTGCGCAATATGGTTCGACGCGATCGCAACCATCCTTCTGTGGTGATTTGGGAAGCTTCACTCAACGAATCGGGGATGACCCGTGAATTTATGCAATGGGCACATGCTGCCGTCCATGAGGAATACCCGCATGAGGATACTTATACCTGCGGGTGGATCGACGATGTCTATGACGTTTATATTCCTGCACGACAGCACGGGAAGCCGCCTCATTACTGGAATCGCTACGATGAGGAGAAACCCATCTTCATTGCCGAGTACGGCGACTGGGAGTATTATGCTCAAAATGCTGGTTTTAACCAGAAAGCGTTTGAAGATCTTACATCAGAAGAGCGTAACTCACGTCAGTTACGTGGATTCGGTCAAAAGCGGCTTTCGCAGCAGGCCCTCAATTATCAGGAAGCCCACAACAGCAATTTGCAAGGGCCTGCCGTCGGAGATGCCAATTGGCTGATGTTCGACTATAACCGTGGATATGCTCCTGATCTGGAAGCTTCCGGTATTATGGATCTCTTCCGGTTGCCCAAGTTTGCATTCTATTTCTATAAGAGCCAGGCAGATATTAAGCCTGAAGTGAGTCCGGATTTTTACGGGCCTTTCATCGAAATTGCCAATTTCTATAACGATCCTTCTTTTTCTGAAGTGAAAGTGTATAGCAACTGCGAAGAAGTGGAACTCTTTGTAAACGGGAAGTCTGTCGGTCGGCAAAAGCCTGATAGTGATCGTGTCAGCTCCCACCTCAAACATCCCCCTTTTACCTTTCATCTCACTGGTTTTGAACCAGGTGAATTGACTGCAAAAGGATATGTGGCCGGGCAGGAAATAGCAGAAACCATCAGACGTACTCCGGAACAGGCCGCACAACTAAATCTTTGGATTGACGAAAGCGGTCGTCCTTTGGAGAAAGGACAGAATGATGTGGTTTTCCTGTATGCTTCTGTTACGGATGCGAATGGCACAATACTTCCCGAAGCTACTAACAATGTTACTTACTCAGTGGAAGGTGATGCTGAATTGATTGGTGCAAACCCGGTGAGTGCGGAAGCGGGAATTGCTACCATACTCCTGAAAGCAGGAGATCAGGGAGGTGTCATAACCATAAAGGCATCGGCCAACGGGCTTGCTGCCGAACCGCTCACGGTAGAAGTACCATAATAAAAACCAAACAACTATGAATATGAAAAATCTGCGATTACAAAAGAAAAAACCGGTTGCATTGCTATTGCTGTGGCTGTTTGCCACTCTGGCAATTGCTCAGCAAAAGACCATTACCGGTACCATCGTTGATGGGGAGACCAATGAGTCGCTGCCCGGAGTAACGATTCTTATTGATGGCACCCAAACGGGAACCATTACGGATGCCAATGGACAATTTACCATTCAGGCTTCCGAATCCGATGTGTTGCGCATATCCTATATCGGGTATGAAACCCAAATGATTGAAGTGGGTGACCGAAGCCGTCTGGATATTACTCTGAAGCCCGACGTGATCAGCTTTGATGAAGTGGTGGTCATTGGCTACGGGCAGCAACGTAAGGGAGATCTTACAGGTGCTGTGTCCAACGTGAACAGCAAGGACTTCCAGAAGGGAATTATCAGTTCTCCTGAGCAATTGATCAACGGAAAAGTTTCGGGTGTACAAATTATGTCTCAGAGCGGATCTCCTTCTGCGGGTAACTCTATCCGGATTCGGGGGGGTGCTTCTCTTAATGCCAGTAACGACCCGCTGATTGTCCTGGACGGTGTGCCTCTGGAATCAGGCGGAATCAGTGGAAATGACAATAACTTTCTGAGTCTGATCAATCCCAATGACATTGAGAGCATGACGGTACTGAAGGATGCCTCCTCGACAGCGATTTATGGATCAAGAGCCTCCAACGGAGTGATCCTGATTACTACCAAAAAAGGGACAGGAGATGATTTGAAGGTAACTTTCAGTACAACCAATTCCCTGCAGGCGAAAACCAAACTTGCGGATATGCTTTCCACTGAAGAATTTATAAATGTCGTGAATCGTGATGGTTCGCCTGCTCAGCAGGCCCTGTTGGGAGATTACAATACCGACTGGAATGATGAAATATACCAGTTGGCTTTTGGCACCGATAATAATCTTAGTTTTTCAGGGCAATTGAAAGAGGTTCCATTCCGTTTTTCTCTGGGTTACTACAATCAGGATGGTATTGTAAAAACCGATAACGCCGAGAGAATGACCGGTAACCTGACCGTTTCGCCTTCATTCCTGAATGACGACCTGAAAGTGACTTTGGGAATAAAAGGAGCGTTGAATAGAAATACGTTTGCACAAACAGACGCAATTTGGGGGGCAGCGACTTTCAATCCTACCATACCTGTGTATTCAGGTGCTGATACTTTTGGCGGTTACAACGAAGCCATTGATGGATCAGGAATTCCGGTAACGTCCGCGGTCATTAATCCGGTTGGTCTGTTAAACCAAAATTCCTCTACCAGTGATGTGGGGCGGGTGATTACCAATCTGGATGCTGAATACAAACTTCCATTTCTGCCTGAAATGAAGGTGCATGCCACCCTTGGATATGATTATGCCAAAGGAGAGGGTGAGATTTATGTGCCTGCTGAAGCTGCCGAATTTTACATGACCAATGGCCGGGATTATTCGTATGGCCCGGAGGAAAAAGAAAACCGCCTGCTGACAACTTACCTTAACTATAATAAGAACCTGGAAACCATTAATAGCACCGTTGATGTAACAGCAGGTTATGATTATCAATATTGGAAGAGCACAAGACCTTTTTACGAAGAACTGAACGTGAACGGTGAGGTGCAGAATTCCATTGCAGCCTCAGATCAGCGGCATGCATTGCTCTCTTACTACGGACGACTGAATTATACCTTTGCATCGCGCTACATGCTTACTGCTACGATCCGGCAGGACGGAACATCCAGGTTTAGTGAAGATACCCGATGGGGTACTTTCCCTTCGGTAGCCGTGGGATGGCGGTTGTCTGAGGAGTTCTTCCTGAAGGATATTGACGTACTGAGCAATCTGAAACTGCGTGCAAGTTATGGTATTACAGGCCAGCAGGAAGGAATAGGAAACTACAATTATCTGCCCGTTTATACCATCAGTCAGACAGGGGCCCAGTACATCTTTGGAGATCGTCCGGTAAACACCTATCGTCCCGAAGCTTACGTTTCCGATTTGAAATGGGAAACTACCAGGGCTTACAACTTCGGACTTGATTTTGGGTTCTTCAACAATCGCTTGTCGGGCTCTGCAGAATACTACACACGGGAGACAGAAGACCTTTTGGCCACAGTGCCTTCTCCGGCGGGAACCAATTTCGACAAAAACATTCTTACCAATGTGGGGAACGTTGACAGCGAAGGTTTCGAAGTGAGCCTGAATGCAGTTCCTGTTGACAATGCCCGGTGGACCTGGGATCTCACATTCAACGCTGCATGGCAGACACAGAAGATTAAAAATCTCTCCATAATCAAAGGAACTGAGATTACCAGTACTTCCATTGGTCCAACCATCGACAGTTATTACTTTCAGGTGCTGACAGAGGGTTATGAACCGTATATGTTTCACGTATATCATCAGCTCTACGATCAGGAAACCGGAAAACCCATTGAAGGGGCCTATGCCGATTTGAATGATGATGGTGAGATCAATTCTGAAGATTTGTATCGCTACAATTCTTCTGCTCCTGATTATATTTTGGGTTTCAGTACTTCTTTGAGGTATCGCAACTGGACTTTGAGTACCAGTCTCAGAGCCAACATAGGAAACTACGTATATAATGGTATGGCTATGAATACCGGGGCACTGGGAACCATGTCCTACAACGCTTATCAGCTCAGTAATCTGAACAAGAGTTACCTGGAGACCGGATTTCAGAGTCGTCAGTATTTATCAGATTACTACGTGGAAAATGCCTCTTTCCTCAAAATGGATAACCTCACTTTAGGGTATAACTTTGGGAAAGTGACCAACTGGCTCAATGTGAATGCCACTGCAATGGTGCAGAATGTATTTACCATCACAGAGTATTCCGGCGTTGACCCGGAAGTGCCGCAGGGAATGGATCTTTCGTTCTATCCCCGCCCCCGCATTTTCTCGTTGAGTGTTGGACTGGAATTTTAATTATTAAAGGAGTTACGTTATGAGAAAGATAATATATACACTTTGGATACTTTCGGTTGGGGCTTTCTTCGGATGTACCGATGACCTGAATCAGTATCCTGAAATAGAAGAAACCTCCGAGTCAGTTTATGCCAATCCGGACAATTACATTTCGGCTCTTGCCAAGTGCTATGCATCCTTTGTTACTGCCGGACAGGAAAAAGGTGGAGGAGACGCAGACCTTAGCAGTAATAACGGGTATGACTATATGCGTTGTTATTTCAATGTTCAGGAAGCAGGAACCGATGAACTGGGCTCTACCTGGATTGAGGGTGATAACATTGGCGACCTCACTTTTCTCACCTGGGATGCCAACGATCCCTGGGTGGCGGATATGTACTACCGTTCCTATTATTCCATCTCTTTGTGCAACGAATTTCTGAAGAATAGCACGGATGAGCGCATCGCAGGGTTTACAGAGACAGAACAGGCGAAAATCAGGACTTACCGTGCTGAAGCCAGATTCCTGCGGGCATTGGCTTACTTTCATGCATTAGACTTGTTTCACGATATTCCTTTTGCGGATGAAGAACTGATTGGTAGTTCTGCTTTACCCGAAGAGTATCAGGCTGCTGATATGTTTGAGTTTATTGAAACTGAACTGATTGAATGTAGCGAAAATATGACCGAAGCTGCCAGCTGTGAGTATGGACATGCACCACAAACAGCAGCATGGATGTTACTCTCACGTTTGTATCTCAATGCTGAAGTGTACGAAGCAGGTCCGCATTATGAGGAGGTTAAGACTTATGCTCAAAAGGTTATTGATGCAGGTTATGAGTTGGAGCCAGATTATGGCAAGCTCTTCAATGCTGATAATCACAAGCGTGTAGGCCCCGGCAATGAAATTATCTGGCCTCTTGTGGTGGATAGTAAGAATGTAATGTCGTGGGGTGCTACCACTTATCTGGTTTGTGGAGCTGTGGATACCGACTATGGAGCTCCGGCTGATACGCTCGGGGTTGCCAGTGCCTGGAGCATGTTCCGTATTCGTGGAGAGATGCCCGCTTTGTTTGATATGGAAAATGATTCCCGTGCCATGTTTTATACCGATGGACAAAGTCAGTATATGGATGGTGGCGTAGATGACCGGAGTGGAGGTTACTTTGTGCTGAAATGGAGCAACCGGACTGATGCCGGTGAGGCTTCATCAAATACTCAAAACGACGGCGTGGATACAGACTTCCCAATGTTCCGTCTGGCTGATGCCTACCTGATGTATGCCGAAGCAGCGGCGCGCTCAAACAGCGATTTGGGGACTGCGTTGAATTATGTCAATGAGCTTCGTTCTATCCGCAATGTAGCAGAAGTTTCGGAAAATGATCTGACAGCAACCACTGAAGGGATTCCATATAAGTTTTTCCTGGATGAACGGGGACGCGAGCTCTACTGGGAAGCAGTGCGACGCACAGATCTTATCCGGTTTGATGCATTTACTTCCAACAAATACATCTGGCAATGGAAAGGTGGAGTTAAAGACGGGATGGCTGTGAATGAGAAGTACAATATTTATCCCATTCCGGCAACGGAGCTTTCCGCCAACCCTAATTTGTCAAACGAAAATTACTAACCTTTAATTTGGTAAGACAATGCAAAATATAAAAACATATATAGGGGTCTTTTTTCTAATCTTGTTGGCGGTGGCTTGCGAGAAGGAAGGAGACAAGATTTATCTGTCAGGACTTGAGGCTGCCGATCTTTCAGTATCGGGTTCTGAGGTGGTCTTAACAATTGAAAATTCTGATCTTCAGGTGTTGAGTTTCTCCTGGGAGTCCGGAGAACTCTCTGTGAGCAACGATACAATGGGGGTGGCTTCCGGTTTGCCTGGAATGACCGTTGAGGTTTCAGCATCTTCCGATTTTGTGCAGTTTACAGAGTTGCAAGGCACCGGAAATCAATTGGCGCTTACAGGTGCGCGGCTCAATGCCTTGGCCAAGGATGCCGGTTTGCAACCCGATGTGGCCTCACCACTTTATTTCAGGGTGCGATCATCGGTAGGAAACAATATGGAGCCGGTTTACAGCAATGTCATTTCTGTTGATGTCACGCCTTTTGTAATTGATATGTCGAAACTTTATCTCCTGAATGCTGAGCAAAATGATACCCTGGCAACAATCTATTCTCCCGAAGAGAATGGTGAATATGCCGGCTTTGTTAAAGCAACAGGGTGGATGAATTTTTATTTTCAGGAAGGAGATGGTGTCATTTATGGTAATAATGGTGTGTCCGAAGTTCCTTTTGAACTTTCTACCGATGCAGAAACAATGTGGAACTGCTGGTTCCCGGCCAATGGAGGACATTATTATGTGACCATGAGTACTGCCGATATGGAGTGGACTGCTACATGGCTGCCAAAAATTTCGGTGGGAGGAGCTGTTGAGGATTCACTGGCTTTCTTTAAATCGCAGGAGTTGTGGGCCGGGGTTATTGAAACGACTGCCGCCGGGGCCCAGGTCACGCTGAGCAGTGATGCCCTGCTCTACAATACCGACACCGGAGATACGGATGACGGAGCACTTGCCACAACTGTTTCCTTTGCAGAAAGCGGAAGTGGTAACATTGTGCTTGCAGAAACTCCCGGAAACTTCACGGTACCATCATCAGGAATCAATACCATTACGCTTGATCTGACAGGTGCTTCGGGTTGGACTTATACTATAGATGAAGGAGAAAATCTGCCCCAGGAGGAAGTTGTTATTCCCTTCTTGTATCTTCCCGGGTCAAAAGACGGGGAGACCGGAGGCAGCTGGACATTTGATAACTTTATCCCTCTGTTGAATAATGCCCTTTACGGTGGCTTTGTGGATATCAATTCCCAGTGGGGATTCCAGATGTTTACAGCACCCGAGTGGGGAGTCGATTATTATACCATGGGTGAGAGTGAAGGCCTGCTGGAAATGAATGTCGAAAACCGCAATATTCCTGCTCCTGATCCCGGTACCTATTGGGTCAAAGCGGATGTGGAAAACATGACTTACGGACTAACTCCCCTGGGGGATGTGTTGTATTTGTCAGGGCTCAACGATCAATGGGATTTTAATACGACCATTCCCAAAACCGGTGAGGGCATTTACTCCGGTACAATAGAGGTTTCCACTCCTTCAACGGATGGCTTCTCTCTTTATCTGGAAGCCGATAACTGGGATGATAAATTTGGTGGAAGTGACGGAACCCTCGGTTATGGATGGGGAAACATTACCGATGATACCGAGGTGGGAACCTACACTCTGACAGTAGATTTGTATAATCTTACTTATGAGATGACGTTGAATCAATAAATCAATCTTTCCCTTTTTGATCCGCCCCTGTCAGGGTTTTTAATCCTGTCAGGGGTTTTATTTTGGACATTAGAACTAAATGAATTACAACTTGTAAGGCTTTTTTAAAGTGAAGGTTCCTTCTACTCAAGGGGAAATAAGGTTAAACAGCCAAGGCTTTCTGGGGCAATGTTAAAAAGAGTAATTTGAAAACAACTGTCCAATATAATTTTTTTAAAAGAGCTGTCGGGCTTGTTGGTTATCGACCTTGGCAGGTAAGCCTAAAAACAAGGTTGTTTCATCGAAAAATCGTCTTTGTTTGAATCTCACGCGTGCAGCAAGTGAGATGAGTTTAGACGATTTCGATGGAAGAACCGTAGTTTTTAGAGCGAAAGCTGGCTAAGTCTTGATCTTCTTTGCCTACTTTCTTATATCAAGATAAGAAAGTAGGTCAGGGTTTAAGGGATGAAATCCCTTTTGGAGAATGTTTAGGATACTATTCATTAAAACTGTATTTAATAAAGGGTTGCTGTCTTTCAGAAACCCTTAACTTTAATAATATGAAAGGAATACTATTAATAATTCTGTTTTTTGTTATTACAGCTGCATCAGGTCAGCATTCCCGTAATGCTTATGTGGATGACGAGGGTGTGTTGCGCTGGGAGCATGATCAGTCCGAAATAGTGGGTTTTGGAGTCAACTACTCCGTCCCGTTTGCACATGCTTTCCGGATGGCTGAAAGGATGGGTATTGATCATGAGGAAGCCATCAGGCAGGATGTATATCATTTTGCCCGGCTCGATCTGGATCTTTATCGGGTACATGTGTGGGATACAGAGATTTCCGATTCAGTGGGAAATCTGTTGGAAAATGAGCACCTGCGGTTGTTCGATTTTGCCATTCATGAGATGAAAAAGCGCGGAATGCGATTTGTGATAACTCCCATTGCTTTTTGGGGCAACGGATGGCCCGAGCCTGATGAGGATACGCCAGGGTTTTCCAATAAATATGGGAAGGATGCCTGTCTGACCAATCCTGATGCCATAAAGGCACAAGCCAATTATCTGGAGCAGTTTCTTAATCATAAGAATGCCTTTACCGGCATTGCCTATAAAGATGACCCTGATGTTATTGCTTTTGAAGTTTCCAACGAACCACATCACGGTGGGAGCGAAGAAGAGGTGAAGAGCTACATTAACAAGATGGTTGCTTCAATGAAAAAAACCGGTTTGCAAAAGCCTGTTTTCTATAATATGAGTCACAGTATTCATTTGGCAGATGCCTATATGGAGGCAGATGTAGATGGGGGAACCTTTCAGTGGTATCCGTCGGGACTGGTGGCCAACCATGCGCTGAAAGGGAACTACCTGCCTCATGTGGCGGAATACAAAATTCCTTATGAAGACCATCCGGGGTTCAAAAATAAGGCTAAAATTGTTTATGAATTTGACCCTGCCGATGTGGCCGGAAATTATATGTATCCCGCCATGGCCCGAAGCTTCAGAGAAGCGGGGTTGCAGCTGGCAACACATTTTGCTTATGATGCCATGTTCCTGGCCCCGTTCAATACCAATTATGGTACCCATTTTATGAATATGGCTTATGCTCCACAAAAAGCCCTTAGTTTAAAGATCGCGTCAGCCGTTTTTCATGAAATTCCACGGAATGCTGATTTTGGAGCCTTTCCCGGGAATAATGTTTTTGGGGATTTCAGGGTCAGTTATGAGCAGAATCTGGCTGAATACCTTTCAGAAAACCGGTTTTTTTACACTAATAATACATCTTCTGTGCCTTCGGAGACTTCTAAACTGAAGGAGATAGCGGGTTTTGGAAATAGTCCGGTAGTGAAATACGATGGGCGGGGCGCTTATTTTCTTGATGAAATAGAGCCGGGAGTCTGGCGGCTGGAGATAATGCCTGATGCCTTTTGGCTTAAAGATCCTTACAGTCCGGTTGATCCCAATGTGCAGAAAGCTGCTGTGCTGCATGCAGAACATTCCATGACCATTCATTTACCTCAACTTGGAGATACTTTTTCAGCTAAGGGTATCAATGAGGGGAATGCTCTGACAGCTATTGCCAATGAAGGGGAAATTAATCTTACCCCCGGAGTCTATTTATTGAGGAAAAAGGGAGTTACAGCGAAAATTGATGCTCAGAGTGCTTTTAAAAATATATTGCTCAATGAATATGTAGCTCCTGCAACGGATCTGGATACCCTTTTGGTACATAACAAAACGTCCCAATCAATGAATATGAGTGATGAGGTGGAGATTTCTTTTGATGTAATCTCCGCGGAGAAGCCTGAGGAGGTTGCTGTATTTGTAGGAGAGGGACATTACCGCAGCCGGCGTTTTGAGGCAAAGGAGATTTCTCTCAATCATTACAGGGCTTTATTACCAGATGAGTTTAATCGCCAACAGACCTTGAATTATTATATTGGGGTGAAACATCCGGATGGGAACTGGAAGACATTCCCTTCAGGGATTGCAGGGAGCCCAGGTGATTGGGACTTTTCTCCCCGCCAGGGCTACAATCTTGATATATCGCCGGATGACGCTCCTCTTTTGTTATGGAGTGCCGATGATCATGAGTTTTCATCCTCCTTCTGGCAACAGGGAGTTGGCGTGCTTCCGAATTTTAACAGACGAGTGCTTTCTTACAACTTTACTCCTGATGATACAGATTGTTCAGTAGATGAGCCGTTTCATGCATTCAAATATTATTTTGGGGAGCAAATTGCCGGGCGTAAAAAAAACATTTTATCAAAGGAGAAGTTGGTCCTAAAGGCGGGGGTAAGATCCGGAATGCCTCCGGTACTTCATATTTCCCTGATTGACAAATCCGGACTGGTTCGGAAATACCAGATGAAATTGAATGACCATGATGAATTTTATACGGTAAGCCTGAATAATTTTGATGCAGGCCGCATTGCTGTTGTTCCCCGACCATTCCCCGATTATCTTCCCTGGTTTGCCGGTTCTGAAAATAATACAGATTTTAATTTGGATGAAATCGAGTTTTTACAGATTGTATTGCCTGCTCAGAAGGTAGAGGGGGCTATTGATTTCTATTTAGAGGAAGTGTGGTTGGAGTAATATATCAGGACGGTTGTATTTATCAGGTAGATGGACATTGTAAAATAATGCAGTCCTCCTTAAAGCAAGGGTTTATCCGTTTAAAGGAATACATAATGATGTTGTGTTTTAAATTGGTCCGAAGTCTCCCGGGACAAGGTTTTTCGTTCTCAAAACTATTCTTCAACGGACCAACGGCTCAGGGAAATTGGTACAAACCCCCCCTTTCTCAATATTGGTCGCCGCGACCAATATTGAGAGGGGGGATGTTCCCCCTGGCTATTGATTTCAGTATATCAACTTGTTACCACCTTATTTGTTTTATGAATATGGCAGGTTAAAACCAAATTGTCCTTTCGTTGTTAATTTAATTCATCAAAAACAATATTGACATGAAAACATCAAAAGATTTAGCTGCACTTATATTGCGTGTGGGATTTGGCTTTTTCATAGCATTCGGACATGGATTGGGCAAACTTCAAATGTTGCTTTCCGGAAATATTCAGTTCCCTGCTTTGTTTGGCATCAGTCCTACTATTAATCTGGTTTTGGCCACTCTGGCCGAATTTGTGGCAGGAATTATGGTGCTGATTGGTCTCAGAACCCGTCTGGCATCTATTCCGCTGATGATTACCATGCTCACTGCAGCATTGGTCGTACATTCCGGGGATCCATTATTCTCTGCCGGAGGGGCCTCCAAAGAGTTTGCTTTGGTTTACTTTATTGCTTTTGCAGCAACTTTCTTCCTGGGGTCCGGTAAATATTCAGTGGATGCCATTGCAGGAAAAAGATAAAAACGGGTTTTTTGACAGGGAAATGTTAAAATCAATTATGTCACTGCCTGCCAGAGGTTCTGGTGGTGGTTTTCGAAGGTGAAATGATGTTTTTATCCACTTCAATTTAAAAAATATCCACTTTTTGTTTGAGGTTGTTAAAAGTTGTCTATCTTTGTCGCCAAGAAAGTTTCGCCTTTCCCTTAGATCAGAAAAAAATCCAGAAAAGAAGGTTCGGTGGTTTGCCGGACCTTTTTTTGTTGATTTTTTCCGGGCATGATGAGGAAGGAATCCTTTTTTTACTATTTTTGCAGCACCAAAAAGGGTTGTTAGCTCAGTTGGTTTAGAGCATTACCTTGACAGGGTAGGGGTCACTGGTTCGAATCCAGTACAACCCACAAAAAGCCGGCAGGAATTTCCTGGCCGGCTTTTTTATTGGTATTGATGCAATTCCTTAACTTTTATTATTTTTGAACTTTACAATCAGCCCCCTGAGAGAAAGAAAATAGGTAAGAAACGTCTTCAGGCGGGGAAAAGGGGATATAATTATGACAGAATACAATGCAGAAAACTGGGATTTGATGGTCCTGGAAATCAGTAAAAAATTTAAAGTGACTGCTGACTTTGATTTTATGTTGTTCCTGATTGGTATTCAGGAGCTTGGTCAGGGGATGAAACCATACGAAAGGCAGGAGAAGATGGATTTGATCAATCTTGGAAAATGTACCCTATTAAGCAGGGAAGGCTACCTGAAAGCCAATGGCCCTGATGAAGAGGGCTGGCCACAGTTTGAAGAGGTGAAACGGTTAAAATCTCTGACCCCTTCATTTCTGAATCATGTGCTTAAAAAATCCGCTTTCGAATATCTAAAAATACAATTACAATAATCTGATAAACAAAAAAACCATGACACCATTTCTTTCTTTTAGAAAAGCATCTATGTTTTCACTTCTTGTTGCCCTCGGGGTATTGCTCACTTTTTGTGACGAACCTGAGAAGAAGGTGCTTGTAAAAACACCTTACGGCAATATGAAAATTAAACTTTATGATGATACTCCACAGCACAAGGAGAATTTCCTTAAGCTGGTGGAAGAGGGCTTTTACGATGACCTCTTGTTTCACCGGGTAATTGAAGGATTCATGATTCAGGGGGGTGATCCTGAATCCAAAGGTGCTGAAAAAGGTGCCCGCCTGGGCTCCGGAGGTCCCGGATATACGGTGCCTGCTGAGATCAATTTTCCGAAGCGTTTTCACAAAAAGGGAGCTTTAGCTGCGGCTCGTCAAGGTGATCAGGCCAATCCTGAACGTAAATCATCCGGCTCTCAGTTTTACATTGTTCAGGGTGAAACGATGTCTTCTGAGGACCTTGATAATCTGGAAGAACAGATGGGGCAGAGAGCCATTCAGGCTCGTATGTTTGATAAAATCACTCCATATCAGGACTCATTGATGGCCATGCGTCAGCGTGGAGACCGCGAAGGGTTCGAGGCGCTTATCTCAAAGTTGGAAGAGGAGACCAAAGCTGAACTGGGTGATTCGGCAAATTTTGAATTTCCTGAAGAGGTGCGTGAGGCATACACTACTATTGGTGGAACTCCCATGCTGGATGATGCCTATACTGTATTTGGTGAAGTAGAGGAGGGTCTGGCCATAATTGACTCCATTGCATCTGTATCAACCGACCAGATGGATCGCCCCGTGGAAGATATTAAAATGACCATGGAGATTATTGAGGAATAATATTTGCATACTTAATGAGCGGATGATTTATTATTATCCCGGGTTGTATTTTGCAATTAGAGATTGCTTCGGGCGAGGCCCGAAGCAATCTCTAAACATTCAGACGTGACTATCATTTGAGGCTACTAAAGATAAAATTGTCAGTTAATGATGCGATTGTTGTTTATATTTTTATTTGCAACGAGTTTCTTCTTTTTATCTGAAACCGCGAGTGGACAGGAGTACACCCACTATGTGCTCATCAAGACCAATCTGGGTAACATGAAGGTGAAATTGTACAACGACACTCCCAATCACCGGAATGAATTTCTGAAATTGGTCAACAGTGACCATTTTGACGGGACACTTTTCTACCGTGTGATTCAAAACTTCGTCATTCAGGGAGGGTCTTCAGATTCTCGCAATGCTCCTGCAGGCAAACATATCGGGTATGGCAATTCCGCCGTTATGATCGATGCCGAGACCCACGATCATCACTTTCATAAAAAAGGAGCTTTGTGTGCACCCCGTCAGCCCGAGGACGTCAATCATTTCAAGATGTCGGATATTTCCCAGTTTTATATTGTTAAGGGAAGGGTTTGGACGGATGAACAATTGGATATCATTGAAAAAAACAACAATATTCCCATTAAAAACCGGTTGAAGAGGGAGTTCTATGTACCCCGCAAAGAGGAACTGGACCGGTTGAAAAAGGAAGATCCCCATGCTTTTAATGAGTTGCTGAGGGATATTAAGCAGAAGATTAATTTTGAATATTCATTGTCTGATTATATTGAATTTTCAGATGCTCAACGTGAGGCTTACACCAGTATTGGCGGTTTGCCTGATTTGGATGGTGACTATACCGTTTTTGGAGAAGTTGTCGAGGGATTTGATGTTATCGATAAAATTGCTGCACTAAAAACAGATAAAAATGATCGTCCCTATACCGACGTGGTTATCAGGGTGGAAGAAATAATGCAATAAAACGCTTTTAAAATGCGCCGGAAGTCACGTATTCTTTCTTTTTTTCTAATCAGTCTTTTGTTTTTTTTCGTGGTGGGATGTAATAATTCTACCGGGAAAAAAGAACCAACGAAAGAAGAGATTTCCTTTGGTTCTTTTCAGGATAATATCAAAGGTATGGTGGAGATTCGTACTTATGATCACTACAATCGCGCATTGAAAAGAGGTTTTGGCTTTTTTGTGGACGAGGATCTGGTGCTCACCAACTTCGAATGGATTAAAGGAGCTTACAAAGCAGAAATCGCCCCCGTTGGAACCCGTGATATGACGGAAGTAGAAGGATATACCGCCTACGATCACAATCTTAATCTGTTGGTGCTGAAGGTAAAACAAAATAATGCTGATTACATCAAGGTTAAAGGCAGCCTTGCACAACCCGATACGCTGTACACTCTGAAAAGACCCAACCGTAAACTCTTTGTAGTAAAGGCGCTTGCAGGCAACTATCAGGATTTGGATTCTTTGGGTTTCTGGACTGTTCCGGATAACATAAAAGAAGGCAAACCGGCCTTCAGGTTGAATCATGAATTTATGGGAATCGTTCAGGAGAGAGGCTCCGGGGATTCTTTGCAACGCGTCGTGCTTTCCAAAAAGTACATCGCCCGCATGTTGAAAGAGCAGAATGAACGTGCTGCTTCCATCTATGATCTCCGAACCAAAACTGACAAGGTATATATTTCGCATAAGAAAGTAGCCGGATTTCGCATAAAAACCACCATGGGAGATATTGTCATTCGTACTTATGATGAGTTGCCGGCCTACCGGGATAATTTTATAAAACTCGTCAGCGACCAGTTCTATGATAGTCTGACGGTTCATCGTGTACTGAAAAACTTTTTGATACAGATGGGGGCCGCCGACTCAAAATATGCCGGCAAAGATGATGTGGTGGGCTGGAAAGGTCCCGGTTATACTTTACCTACTAAAATTGTCCCCTCCCTTTTTCATAAGCGGGGAGCGGTTGCAGCCTCCAAACTTCCGGCCGCCCGTAATCCCCGAAATCGTTCAGACGGATCCCAGTTTTTCATTATTGCAGGCCGTATTTTTACCGATGAGGAACTCAACGATATAGAGCAGGAAAAGGGGTTTCGCTTTACCCCCACGCAGAGGGAAGTCTATACTACCGTTGGCGGAGCTCCCTATCTGGACGGAGATTACTCTGTTTTTGCAGAAGTGGTAAGTGGCATGGATGTTGTTGATAAAATTGCAGCGGTTGAAACCTACGGGGAAGACCGCCCTGTGCAGGATATCCGGATTAAGACCATCGAAATTATTGAGAAATAGGATAATATTACTTGATGATGGAACCTGCCTTTCCATGTGTCCATCAGCTCATCTAACTAAAATTTGAAACACATGAAAACTGTAACTCTAATCCTCAGTTTACTGGTTGCTTTGTTGTTTTCCAGTTGTAGTACTTATCAGTATGTAGGGCTTACCCCTTTGAAGATAGATGCTTCGGACGATGTCGGCGCTTCTCTGACAGATTCGCTCGAAATTAACTATTCGTTTGATGGAGATGGAGGAGAAATTCAGGTTGAGATATTCAACCGTTCAATGCGTCCCGTGTTGGTTGATAAGTCCAAATCATCTTTAATCCGTTCAGGAGAGACGATTCCCTTTTTCGATAATACTTCCCGGATTTCATCTACATCGCACAGTCGTCAATCCTATGTTAATGATCGGGATTATTATACTACCACCAACGGTGAAATTCAAACAGATCCATCCGTTTTGTTTATTCCCCCCGATAGTAAAGTGAATGTGAGAGGGCCTGTTCTGGAGCAATCATTCTTCGATTTTCCTGATGAGAACCAGGTGGAGACAGTGAACCTCAGAACAGACAATGGGTATTATAAAACCAGAACAGTGTCTTTCTCCGGAGAGGAGACTCCGGCCACTTATCGTTTATTTCTGACAATTATTCCATATGGAAAAGATGAAGCGCCCGTCTTTGTGCGGCAACAATTCATTGTGAACAGGCTTACCAATACCTCCCTTTCTCCCGGCTACTTTACAAATGATGGAGAAAACATCTTTTTTATTCAAAAGTCAACCGGCTTTGGGGCTTTTATGGGAGGAGTTGCAGCCATTGCTGTGGTGGTTGCACTTGTTGTCGCAGGTGGGGCCTAGATTATTGTGCCGCAAATATGACAATTGTAACCATTCTGTTACATGATATCTTTCTCTGCTTCCATTCCCCAAAAATATAATGGTACAGTGAACTTTAAGCGGGTGGAAAAAATTATTACTTTTGTGGTTCAAATTGTTCCAAAAAATCAAAAACAATGCTTGATAAGATTAAAGATTTACTGGAAGAAGTAAAAAACCTGACGGCAGCATCTGCTGAAGAGGCAGAACAGCTGCGGATTAAATATATCAGTAAAAAAGGAATTATTCCTCAGCTTTTCAATGAGTTTAAGAATGTTCCCAATGATCAGAAAAAGGCAGTTGGCCAGGCTATCAATGAGTTGAAAAATGCAGCTCAGGAGTCTATCACTCAGTTGAAGGAGCAATTTGAACAATCAGGGCTGACTTCAGGGGCAACAGATCTTACACTACCCGGAAGTGCCATGCCCTTGGGTAGTCGCCATCCGCTCTCCATAGTTCGCAATCAGATTGTGGAGATATTTGATCGTATCGGATTTTCAGTTGCTGAAGGACCCGAGATTGAAGACGACTGGCACGTTTTTGAAGCGTTGAACTTCCCGCCGGAACACCCGGCCCGCGATATGCAGGATACCTTTTTTATCAATCAGGATCCGGATATTTTATTACGGACACATACTTCTTCGGTTCAGATTCGTACCATGGAGCACCAGAAACCACCCATTCGTGCAATCTTTCCCGGTCGTGTGTTTCGAAACGAAGCCATCTCGGCCCGTGCTCACTGTATTTTCCATCAGGTAGAAGGTCTTTACATCGATAAAGACGTATCATTTGCAGACCTGCGACAGACATTGCTCTATTTTGCCAAGGAGATGTTTGGTCAGGATACCGAGATTCGTTTGCGCCCTTCGTACTTCCCGTTTACCGAGCCATCAGCCGAGATGGATATCTCTTGTACCCTTTGTGGGGGCGAAGGATGTAACATCTGTAAGCACACAGGCTGGGTGGAGATTCTCGGATGCGGAATGGTTGACCCCGCTGTATTGACCAATTGTGATATTGATCCGGATGAATACACCGGTTTTGCTTTCGGGATGGGAATCGAACGTATTGCCATGCTGAAATACCAGATCAATGACATACGTTTGTTCTTTGAGAACGATGTGAGATTTTTGGAACAGTTCAGGGCAGAGTCGTAAAAGATTTTGTAATCGCTGAGATGCGATGATGCAGAGTTTTTATTATGATATATAAACCGTGGGTCTTTAGGGTCACGGTTTTTTTTGTGTTAAGCCCCGTCCGTGTGGATTTCCGAATCCACACGGCTTGTTTTTCACGGGTTTGTAACCCGCTAAATCGACCAAAATTTTATAGATGAGTAATCCAATATTAACCACGCGGGGTAGTATCTATAAGCCTCACCGGAGCCTTTTCTGGACTGTTAAAAAAAGCCAAACGCAAATTCTCGCCTTGGAACCTTTTATTATCAGTGATTTAAGTTGTTTTTTGGATAGATCTCAATGGATTATCAATCATCTGTTTTCAAAAGTTTAACAAAGTATTGATACAAAAATCTTAATGTATTTTGTTATTTCGCACCCTTAAAATTTTTAAACATCACTTTTTACAAGAGATTTATGAATCAAACTGCCGAATGGACCAATCTTCAACCCGGCATAGTAAATGAAATTATCACAAACGGTGTGGAAAGTAGTGAATTGGAGGTACCGCCATAGCGATAATCCTATCAATGTAACTTTCAATATTTCTTATTTTGCAATTTCAGTGCTAATTGAGGACAAAAACTTATCAGGCACGCACTTCTATTTTGGAGCATACCACCCAAAGATGGTTTCAGATACAGAAAGAATCTCCAAACCATAATTTGGTAACTCTCAAATCTCTTAAACAATCGTTATGAAGAATTTCAAAAACAAGTATTTTGATATTTCAAAACCGGTGTTCATCCCGGCAGCTATAATTACCTTTTTATTTGTCAGTTTAACTATCCTTTTCAGCGAAGATGCCGAGGCTGGTTTTTCCGGTTTTCAGTATTATATGTCGAGTAATTTTGGTTGGTTTATTACCCTGTGCATTAATTACTTTTTGATTTTTGTGTTATATCTGGCATTCAGTAAGTTTGGAAATATTCGAATAGGCGGGAAAGACGCCAAACCCAGCTTCAGTAAGTTTTCCTGGGTCGCGATGTTGTTTTCAGCCGGAATGGGTATTGGCCTGGTCTATTTTAGTGTAGCAGAGCCTATGCTGCATTTTAATAATCCCATTATCGAAGGGGCCTCAGATGTTGAAAAAGCCCGCCTGGCCATTCGCAACACCTATTTTCATTATGGGTTCCATGTTTGGGGAATTTATATGTTGCTCGGGATTGCACTGGCTTATTTTACCTTTAACAAGAATGCAGCATTATCCCTGAAATCTACTTTGGTTCCGTTATTTGGTAACCGTCTGAATGGATGGCCCGGCCATCTCATTGATATTGTGGCAGTTCTGGCAACGCTGTTTGGACTGGCCACTTCACTTGGTTTTGGGGCATTGCAGTTCAGTACAGGTTTATCTGAATATTTTGGTTTGGAAAACTCCACCAGTTTGCAAGTCACTTCGATTATAGGAATAACATTAATTGCTACCATCTCGGTGGTAACAGGACTAAACAAAGGACTCAAATATTTAAGCAATGCCAATATCATCATAGCACTCGTTGTTTTTGCATTTGTGCTTATTCTGGGAAGTTCTCTGCGCTTGATCGATGGTTTTGTGGAGAGCTTAGGAACTTACCTTTCAGGGTTGGTCGAATTGAGCTTGTTCCGAAATCAATATGGTTCTCCCGGCGACTGGTTTAAAGGCTGGTCGATGTTCTACTGGGTATGGTGGATTTCATGGTCGCCTTTTGTGGGAACTTTTGTTGCCAGAATATCCAAAGGAAGAACCATCCGGGAAATTGGGGTTTTTGGACTGGTCATTCCTTCTGTTTTTTCCTTTTTATGGATGTCGGTATTGGGAGGAACTGCTCTGAATCTGCAATTAGATGGCAGTCTGGATATTGCCTCCATCGTGGCACAGGACAGCTCAGTGGGGCTCTTCAAGATGCTTGAAACCCTGCCTTTTTATGAAATCACCGCATTTATATCCATTGTTTTGGTAGGTACTTTTTTCATTACCTCATCCGACAGTGGTTCTTTGGTGGTAGATATGATGACCGCAGGCGGAAAATTGAACGCCCCCAAAGGACAAAAAGTGTTTTGGGCCTTTATGGAAGGCGCTATTGCCATCGCATTATTAGTAGGGGGCGGCCTAACAGCTCTTCAATCGGCCTCTATTTCAACGGGCTTTCCTTTTGCTGTTATTTTGGTGCTGGTGAGTTTTTCGTTAATAAAAAGTTTAAAACATGATGAGCAGTTAAAGAACTGAGCAATTAAATTATATCAACATTATTAATACATTATAAGGCCGGTTGGAGTGAATCTCCAGGCGGCCTTTTTTTTGGCAGCATTGTATTTATATGCCGGGCTGAAGATAATGTCTTGGGTGAATCAAACTCCCTTTCTGTATGGATTTCTCAATCCACAGTGTTTGCTTTTTTCCGACTCTTCACTAACCCCCAATTTTCATTCACCCTGACGGGAGTTAGAAAACCCTGACTATTTGTGATTTAAAACCAAATACTGTGAAGTAGTGTCAATTATTTAATTTAATGGATGATAACCATAGCAATTATTATCCTTAACCACCAAAACTTTAGTTTATGTCAAAAGAAAATTTTGAAACACTACAGGAACCCATCACAGCTTTGCGCCCCGAGGATGTAAAAATTCCCAACATGCCCGTTCATGTATCGGTACAGGAAGCCGAAGACCGTTATCGGGGGTACATAAGTAAATATCATCAAAATTAACAGGGATATGTAAACTCTTATCAGGACCGGTTACCTTAATTTTGGCAACCGGTTTTTTTCCGGAACCTTTTCATCCCTCCCGGCAATATTTCTCCCGTCCCCGGGGATTTTTGCGACCGTCCCGGGACATTATGGCCAGTCCCCGTTAAAAATGGAGACGTCCCGGGTTGTTTTTTCACGCTCCCGGGAAAGATTGGGCTTCCCCACAAGATTTTTCCGCTTCCCCGGACGTTTTCTGATACTCCCGTAGCATTTGCGTTTGCTCTCTTAAAACTATTGCTCCCAGGCCGTTGGCCTGTTGAAACATGGTTTCAGAATGGACATATTTTTAATTCCTCAAAAGGTTCATTGCCACCATGGAAATGCAATTTTTTACCTGATAATTCTGACCCCACGAATAAAAATAGTTTTGTTACGGGGCATGGTATCCGCCCAGAAGGACCGCAAGTACCAGCATGGTGTAACGCCCTATGCCCCATAGTGGCGGTTAATCCGGGGGCCTGAAGGGGCGAAAGCAATTAAAAAAAGAGAGAGTCTGATTCTATTGTTACTAATATAATAAGGCAGGTAAAACCAAAACCCCTGTTTCTTCGTAACTTTAATTTTGTAAACGATTCAAAATGCCAAAAATTTCTGTAGTCATATTATGGATATTGCTGCTGTGTTTGCCGGGTATCACGGGAATGGCCCAGTATTTTGGCAAAAACAAACCTTCCTACCGCTCGTTTGATTTTCATCTGTCGCAGACCGATCATTTTGATATTTATCATTACCTCTCCGACTCTTCGCGCGTTGTTTTTTTAGGGGGGCTTGCCGAACAATGGTATCATTATCACCGTCAAATCCTTGCAGATACGTTCGAGGAAAGAAGTCCCGTCCTGATGTACCGGAATCATGCCGATTTTCAACAAACCAATGCCATCATGGGCGATATTGGTGTAGGAACCGGTGGTGTTACCGAAGGTTTGAAGCGCCGGGTGGTGATGCCTTTCTCTTTTTCTGACTATCAGACCTCGCATGTGTTGGGGCATGAGTTGGTTCATGCGTTTCAATATCATATTATTGAGGAGAGCAGCAACTTGAATCTTGGGGCGATCTCAAGGGTTCCGCTTTGGATGATTGAGGGGATGGCAGAATATCTTTCGGTTGGTAATAGTGACGCCTACACTGCTGTATGGATGCGAGACGCTTTGTTGAGTAATGATTTTCCCACACTGGATGAGCTTGGTAATTACTCCCGGTATTCTCCTTATCGTTTTGGACAGGCTTTTTGGTCTTACATCGCCTCGCAATACGGGGAGCAATATATTCGTCGGTTGTTTGTGGCCTCAGCAATGCAGGGGTACCAGAGTGCAATTGAGGAACAACTGGGGATTACGGTTGATTCACTTTCATTGGCCTGGCGTAGTGCTTTAGCCGCTCAGCTGGTTACTCCTGAGGATAGTACCTGGACCATGCTGGGGAAGCGTTTGTTCTTTTCTGAAAATTCCGGAAAATATAATCTTTCTCCTGCTGTTAGCCCTGATGGCAGGTATATCGTTTTTCTTTCCGAAAGAGATATCTATTCGCTCGATTTATTCCTGGCAGATGCCGGGTCAGGGGAGATTATTTCCAAAATATATACCAGCTCGCGTAATGCAGACATTGATGCTCTGGAATATACCGAAACAGCCGGTTCCTGGTCGCCCGATAATCGGTACTTCGCATTTGTTGCCTATCAGAAAGGGAAGTCGGTGATTATGATTTATGATGTAAAGAAAGGACAGACGGAGAGAACCATTTTTCAGCCCGGGGTTGATGCTGTCTCGTCCCCGGTTTGGTCCCCCAATGGGGAGGGCATTGCCTTCAGTGCCATGCGTATGGGGATCAGCAATCTTTGTTATTTTAGTTTTGTTGATAACTCCTTTAAGTTTCTTACCCGATCTTCTTATTCTGCCATGCAGCCGGGCTGGTCTCCCGAAGGGCAGTGGCTGTGGTTTATAACGGATGAACCGGCCCCCGGACAATCATTTTTCTTTCCGGGTAATTTCAATCTTGCCCGTTTCAATTTTTCTTCCGGTGAAACTGATGTTCTGGCGACTTTTCCGGGGGCAAAGAACCTGAATCCGATGCCCCTTAATAAACGGGAGGTGTTGTTTTTATCAAATGTAAACGGAAGGCGCGATTTGTATGTTTTGGACATTTCATCGGGCAAAATAAAACGGACTACCAGCTATGCCACCGGCATTATGGGAATTACAGAAATGTCACCCGCACTCAGTGTGGCCGGGGATACAATTTTCTATTCCATGTTGAAATCGGGGGAGTTTCAGATCATTAAAGCGCCTGTCAGGGGGTTGTTGAGTCAGGCCAAAATTATCGATCCTCAACCTTTTGATTACAGGTCTGCACGGCTTGCACTCTACTCCGAGCATTTTTCACGGGTTGATCAGAATCTGACTTACCGGGGAGTGCTTAATCCGACGGAAGAAATCGGAATGACCAGTTCGGAGCCCCAAAACAGGTGGCAGCTCGATTATGTGGGAAATATGGCCGCAGGAGTTATGACCGGTCGTTTTGGTACTGGCATGGCGGGCAGTATTGAGGCGCTGTTTAGCGATGTTTTGGGGAACAATCTCCTTTACGGAGGCATCAGTATCAACGGAGAGATTTATGATTTCGGGGGGCAGGTGGCACTGTTGCATCAGAAGCATCGCATCAAAACGGGAGTGAGCCTTTCTCATATCCCTTATCGGATGGGCTATTACTCCTACGAGGGAGAAGGAGATCAGGAAGAGTTGGTCTATTTCAGCCGACGGATTTTTCAAGATAAAGCAGCTGTGTTTTCTTTTCTTCCCCTGAGTCGAAGTGCCCGGGTTGAATCCGGATTATCGATGGCCCGGTACAGCTACCGATACGAGAAAATTGAAGACATCCGTTCCTATTATCCCACTTACAATGAAACGGGGCGTAGAATTGATGCTCCCGACGGTTTTTGGGTCGGGGATGTGGATGTGGCCTATGTTTTTGACAATTCAAAATCGGGGATTGCCTCCCCTGTTGATGGCACAAGAACACGTATCCAGGCCGAGAAATATTTTAACGGCGTGAATGCTCATGCTTTTCTGATGGATTTTCGGAAGTATAAATTTGTGCGTCCTTTCAGTTTTGCTTACCGGCTCTATTATTATGGACGCCATGGAGCCGATCGCAATACCAACCGGATGACGCGTTTATTTGTAGGATATCCCTGGTTGGTCAGGGGCTACGATACCGGGGAGTTTTACATGGACAGTACCCGGAATACCCGGGGGATCGGTATAAAGCACTTAATCGGTAACAATTTGCTCATTACAAATCTGGAATGGCGAATGCCTTTTTCCGGGCCGTTTGACTTTGCATGGTTTCGTTCGTCCACTTTTTTTTCGGAACTGGCCCTTTTTGTTGATGCCGGCATTGCCTGGGATACAGATAGCACCCCTGTAGCTGCCCTTACCACAACCTCTGATGATCAAAGAATACCCGTATTCAGTACCGGCATGTCGTTGAGATTGAACTTTTTCGGTTTTATTGTTGTGGAGCCTTATCTGGCTTTCCCATTCCATCAGAATCGCTTTTACAACGGGCAGTTTGGGTTTAATGTATTTCCGGGGTGGTGAAAAATTCCCCCAAAATTTAACAGCCCCTCATAAATAACGCGTCAATAAAATTTTTATCTTGTGACTGTTTTGGCTCGAAAAGAAAATCCTGATTTTTTCTGACTTAAGCCAAATTCAGGACTGGTCATCAGGGCCGGATTCCGGACATTAGATGTAGTGGTTGATACAAAGCAGGTTGGAGGTGCAGGAGCTTTATTGTGAAGCATTATGCCCGGTATATTTTGAGTGACAGACTTTGAGAATCTCAAAAATAAACCATCAGAATCAGTATTAATAATAACCATAAATCTTTGAACTATGTTGAATCCAGTATTTTGGCTTGTTCCTGTCGCTTCTTTAATAGCGCTGTTCTTTGCCTGGTTTTTCTTCAAGCAGATGATGAAAAACTCCGAAGGTAACGATACCATGAAAGAGATTGCCCGTCACGTTCGTGAAGGGGCAAATGCTTATCTCCGAAGTCAATACAGGGTAGTTGCCCTGGTTTTTGTGGTATTGGTAATTTTATTGGGTGTTCTGGCTTTTATGAAAGTGCAGAATCCCTTTGTGCCCATCGCTTTTCTTACGGGTGGTTTTTTCTCGGGCCTTTGTGGTTATCTGGGAATGAAAACTGCCACTTTCGCTTCCGGCCGTACTGCCGAAGGGGCTTCCAAATCGTTGAACCAGGGGCTTAAAATTGCATTTCGTAGTGGTGCTGTAATGGGCCTCGTTGTGGTTGGCTTTGGATTGCTCGACATCGCTCTGTGGTTTTGGTTCCTGAATGAGATCGTTTTTACACCTGAAAATATGGTCAATGGTCTTGAGTGGGCCGGTCTGACATTTGTTCATGAAGGTCTCACCGAGAAAGAAAAAATGATTGAGATTACTGTTACCATGCTGACCTTTGGCATGGGTGCGTCAACTCAGGCTCTTTTTGCCCGTGTGGGAGGTGGTATCTTTACCAAAGCCGCCGATGTGGGCGCCGACCTGGTAGGAAAAGTGGAAGCAGGTATTCCGGAAGATGATCCGCGTAACCCTGCAACCATTGCCGACAATGTTGGTGACAACGTGGGTGATGTGGCCGGAATGGGCGCCGACCTTTATGAATCTTATTGCGGTTCTATTCTTGCTACGGCCGCCTTGGGTGCAGCTCTTCCTGCCCTTACCGGCACAGAACAAATGCAGGTGGTGATGGCTCCAATGGTGGTAGCTGCTGTGGGGATTCTTCTCTCCATTGGCGGAATTTTTCTCGTGCGCACAAAAGAGTCGGCTACCCAGAAAAATCTGCTTACTTCGTTGTTGCTGGGAACCGGAGGTAGTTCCTTTATGATCCTGGTTGCTCTTGCAGTTCTGGTTTATCTTGACTGGATTACCTGGGGAATCTTTGGCTCTGTAGTGGTTGGTTTGCTTGCCGGTGTGATTATCGGACAGGGTACGGAATATTTTACTTCTGATGAATATGCTCCAACCAAAGGTATTGCCCGTCAGGGATTACAAGGACCTGCTACGACCATCATCGAAGGTATTGCCGTGGGAATGTTTTCCACCTGGGTTCCTGTGGTAACGATTGTACTGGGTATTGTTGGTTCATTTGCATTTGCCGGTGGATTTGAAAACTTTGCCATGGGTGTTTACGGAATTGGTTTTGCTGCCGTGGGAATGCTTTCCACATTAGGTATTACGCTTGCTACTGATGCTTTCGGGCCTATTGCCGATAATGCCGGAGGAAATGCAGAGATGTCAGAACTTCCTCCTGAAGTACGTGAGCGTACCGATGCACTGGATATGCTTGGAAACACCACTGCTGCTACCGGAAAAGGTTTCGCCATTGGTTCTGCAGCACTGACTGCCATGGCTTTATTGGCAGCTTATATCGAAGAGGTGCGTTTGTGGCTCGGTAAATTGGCCAAAGCTTCTGCCGAAGGCATTCAGCAGGTGGGCGATTATATTTTCTATCTGAAAGATAATCCGGAACCGGTTGTGGAAAAGGGTCAAAAAGCGGTGGAGATTTCAGCCGCGGGAATTCGTGACTTTTCATCCGCCTACGACTTGTCTCTTTTCAATCCGATGGTTTTGGCAGGACTTTTCATTGGGGCCATGATGGCTTTTGTGTTTAGTTCAATGACCATGAAAGCTGTAGGACGTGCCGCCGGTAAAATGGTGGATGAGGTTCGTCGCCAGTTCAAAGAAATTCCCGGTATCATGGAGCGCAAGAGTAAACCTGATTATGCCCGTTGTGTGGAGATTTCCACTAAAGGTGCTCAACGTGAGATGATTTTGCCTTCCTTGTTAGCCATCGTAGTTCCTGTGGTTGTCGGAATTATATTTGGTGTTCCCGGTGTGGTCGGTTTGCTTGCCGGAGGTCTGACAGCCGGTTTTACCCTTGCTGTGATGCTCAACAATGCGGGTGGTGCCTGGGATAATGCTAAGAAATATATTGAGAAAGGGAACTTTGGAGGTAAAAATAGTGAAGCCCACCACGCAGGTGTTGTGGGAGATACTGTTGGTGACCCCTTTAAGGATACTTCCGGACCGTCGCTGAATATTCTGATCAAACTGATGACGATGGTCTCTGTGGTAATGGCCGGACTTACCGTGGCATATTCTATCTTTTAATTGTTGGATTAACAATCCTTCATCATCAGGAGTATCTGTCATCGCGAATGACTACCTCAATAAAATCTTTGGGCATATTGAGAATAGCACAATCGGCCTGTCCCCGCAGGGGGCAAATTTGAGTAACCCCGGGTGCCAAACCGGGGGGTTAAGCTTAATATGAAACAGTTCCCCGAATGGGGGCCAACCTTTATAAGGTAGATAAAGGGAATGTGACAAATGCTATTCCTGATTTCAATAAAAAGGTACATCTTTGGGTGTACCTTTTTTATTTATTGCAGATGAAACGAGTCCCGATTGCCCGGGACGGGTTCCATCTGACCTTGACAAATAAATTTTATGCGGATGAACTATTTCCAGGATATTCTCAAGGCACGGCAACGCATTGCTCCATTTGTCGAACGTACCCCGGTAATTACCAGTCAGTCATTAAACCGGTTGCTGGATGCTGAAATCTGGTTTAAGCTGGAAAATCAGCAGAAAGCCGGAGCTTTTAAGTTCAGAGGAGCCACCAATGCGGTACAGAACCTTAGTGAAGAGGATGCCAAAAGAGGAGTGGCGACCCATTCTTCTGGGAATCATGCCGCAGCTCTTGCATTGGCTGCCAAAAACCGGGGGATACCTGCCTACATTGTGATGCCTGAAAATGCTCCTGAGATTAAAGTGGAGAATGTGCGGAAATTCGGGGGGCAGATTACTTTTTGTAAGCCGACACTACAGGCCAGAGAGGATACTCTGCTCGAGGTTACCGCAAAAACAGGGGCTTTGTTTATCCCCCCGTATGATTGTTACGATGTCATTTGCGGACAGGGAACTGCTGCTGTGGAACTTATAGAGGAAGCAGGGCCATTTGATATTCTAATGACTCCTGTTGGTGGTGGAGGGTTATTGAGCGGAAGTGCAGTGGCTGCAAAAAACATGTTTTCTGAAACACTCGTTGTTGCCGGAGAACCACTGGAGGCTGATGATGCCTGTCGTTCGTTGAAAGCCGGTGAAATTATTCCAGCTGACAATCCGCAAACCATTGCCGACGGGCTAAAGACTTCGCTTGGAAAGCTCAATTTTGAGATTATCTCTCAATATGTGGATGAAATTCTGACAGCAAGGGAATCTTCCATCCGGGCTGCGATGGTATTGCTGCGCAAACAGGTCGGAATTATGGCAGAACCCTCATCCGCGGTGCCTTTGGCTGCTATTACGGAAAACCGGGAGTTTTTCAGAGGTAAAAAGATTGGGATCATTATTAGTGGAGGGAATATCTCTGAAACGTTGTTTTATAAGCTTACTAAGGGTTTGTAGTGGGGCATGGTATCCGCCCTGAAGGGGCACAAGTTTCGCCACTCCCCAAAATATTACCGTCAAGCAATTCTCTCAATTAATAAAATAACGATAAAGGTTGAAAAAATATTGTGGTTAGTGCTTTCGCCCCTACAGGGCTCTGTTTTGACCGTTGTTATTAACCCTGGGACGTTGCCCTAGGCTATTGCTCCCAGGCCGTTGGCCTGTTGAAACATGGTTTAAGAGTGGACATATTTTTAATTCCTCAAAAGGCTCATTACCATAAGGAAATTCAATTTTTTACCTCATAAATCTCAAGCCACGATGAAAATAGTTTTGTAGTGGGGCATGGTATCCGCCCTGAAGGGGCAGAAGCATCAGCATGGGGCATCGCCCTATGGTTTTGAGGAGTGAGGTGGGATAGAGCCCTGAAGGGGCGAAAGCTTTTCTAGTTCCAAACAAACCGTTCATCATAATCAATATTGTAATTTTTCAAGAACTTGCGGAATTCATCTTTAAAAGTCATTTTCTTATGATGTATATCCTGATTTTCAATATACCTTTTTACTACATCAACTTCTTTTGGATTTACTGAAAAAATACCATATCCTCTTTGCCAGGAAAATTTTGAATATTTGGGCTCAACCTTTTTCGCCCATTGAGAAGATTGTTTTTTTAACTCCTCAACCAATTTCATTTGAGAAACCTTCCGGGACAATAAGCACAAAACATGAACATGGTCTATATGGCCACCAATTTTTATAGGATAACATTCTAAACCTTTACAAATTCCTCCAAGGTATTCGAAAATACGAGGTCTGATTTGGGAATCTAAAAAAGGGTAATGATCTTTAGTGCTATAGGTTATGTGAACATAAACCTTTGACAAGGATTGAGGCATAGCATCTGGGTTAAGATTAATATTATCAAACAATTATCTCAATTAATAAAATAACGATAAAGGTTGAAAAAATATTGTGGTTAGTGCTTTCGCCCCTACAGGGCTCTGTTTTGACCGTTGTTATTAACCCTAGGCGTTGCCCTAGGCTATTGCTCTCAGGCCGTTGGCCTGTTGAAACATGGTTTAAGAGTGGACATATTTTTAATTCCTCAAAAGGCTCATTACCATAAGGAGAATCAATTTTTTACCTCATAAATCTCAAGCCACGATGAAAAATAGTTTTGTAGTGGGGCATGGTATCCGCCCTGAAGGGGCAGAAGCACCAGCATGGGGCATCGCCCTATGGATTTGGTAGTGGTGTGGGATAGAGCCCTGAAGGGGCGAAAGCACTCTATTGAAAATAATCTATGAAATGAAGCTCTACGGAATCAATCATCAATGTTGGAATCGCATGGGTACGGAATGTTAAAGAAGCGGACTGAACAAGCGTGCAAAAGACTCTTTGACTTTTTCCAGGAAAGGTCTGTCCATCCACTCGGGTAGCAATACAATCTCACTGTCTGCCTGATCCTGAAGAAAAGTTTCTTTCATCTCGATACCTGTTTCTTTGTCATAGATGAATGCGGTGGCTTCAAAATTTTGTTCAAAACTTCGGAAGTCCATATTGGCCGAACCCACAATGCTGATGCGGTCATCGGCTACCAGTGTTTTGGAATGGAGAAAGCCCTTTTGATAAAAATAGACCTGAACTCCTGCTTCCAGAATCTCCCGGATATAGGAGCGGGAACAAAGCAGGGTTATGAACGCATCACTTTTCTCAGGAATGATGATACGAACATCCACACCGCTGAGGGCTGCAGTCTTCAGGGCAAGTAATACACTTTCGCTGGGCATAAAATAGGGTGTGGCGATATAGACGTAATCCCTGGCAGTTACAATAGTCTGGAAGATTCCCATCATGATGGCCGGCCAGTCGGAATCTGGTCCGCTGGGAACAATTTGCATTGTCTTATTTCCTATTGCTTCACTTTGCGGGAAGTATTTGGGATCCGATAATTCTGTCTGGCTCACAAAATACCAGTCAATAAGGAAAATACTCTGCAGCGAATTTACGGCATCCCCTTTAATCATGATGTGTGTGTCGCGCCAGATGCCATAGGAGTTAAGGTCACCATCTCTGTATCGGTCGGCAATGTTGTAACCTCCAATGAAGCCTACGTGGCCATCGATGACCACTATTTTTCTGTGATTCCGGTAATTGACTTTGCTCGTAAGTAAAGGAAAGTGCACTTGCAAAAAGCTGTAAACTTCAATCCCGGCATCACGCATCTCTTCATAAAAGGGGCTTTTTAGTTCCCAACTGCCCACATCGTCCACAATCAGTCTGACCTCTATGCCCCGACGGGCTTTTTCTTTGAGAATCTCCTTAACCTGATTGCCAATGTTATCTTCGGCAAAAATATAGTATTGAAGATGAATGAAATGCTCGGCTTTTTTTAGTTCTCTGATGAGGGCATCAAATTTCCTGGTTCCGTTTTGCAGGAAGGTAACCTCGTTTCCGGTGGTAACTACCGAACTGCTGTTGTTGAGCAATAACCTTACGATTCCTGTAGGCTGGCGGGCAATATCATTTTTACTCAGATGTCCGTCCGCAAGCTGTGTGATTTGCGAGTGGGCAAGGTAGTTGATTCGGTGATGATTTCGCAATCCCTTGCGGGCAATGATTTTTTCTTTTCTGAAGTTCTGTCCAAAAAAAATGTAGAATATAAAACCAAGTCCCGGCAATAGTAAAAGAACCAATACCCATGAAATCGTTTTCAACGGACTCCGGTTTTCCAGCACAATCATGATGACAACCACCAGGATGCTGATGGCATATCCGGCGAGAATAAAGGGTAAAATGTTGTTGGCAAAAGAGGCGTTCAACAGATGTATCATTTATCGGGTATGTAAAGCGATAGAAACTGTTTCTAATATAACGATTTGTTTCGATAAATGAACAAACGACTATTGCCAAATTTCTCCCAGGCTTCGGGTTTTTGTCTTATTTTGGGCGCTTCAACGCCCGATACAAACCATTTTTCCCCAATAAATACGCGCGCTTCATCCCATAAGCCTGCATCGGTAAAAGCATTGAGTAGTATGCCCCCGCCTTCGACCATGACAGATTGAATTCCCCTCCGGTAGAGTTCCTCGAGAACTGCAAGCAGAGGGTTTTCTGTGTCGGTGAGATAAACGGTTTCCACATTTTCGGATACAGGGGTTCCTTCTTCTGAAAATACGAGCGTAGGCGTTTTCCCGTTAAATAAGGTGAGGGTATGCGGTAATTTTCCAAATCGATCGAGTACCAGTCGTAACGGATTGGGGCCCGACCAGTCACGTACCGTAAGAGACGGGTTATCTTTGAGTGCGGTAACCGTTCCGACCAGGATGGAGGGTTCGGTTCGGCGCCATTTATGCACCATGCGACGTGCCCAGTCATCGGTAATCCAGGTGGGGCGTGCCTCATCCAGCACTGTACGGTCAATATCGAGATAGCCGTCTCTGGTCTGAGCCCATTTCAGCAGGATATAGGGCCGCTTTTGTTCGTGAAAGGTAAAGAAACGCCGATTGAGTTCGCGACTTTCCGCTTCTAATACATCTACGGTTACATCCACTCCTGCCGAACGCAGCATCTCAATGCCACGTCCTGCCACCTTTGAGAATGTATCGGTACACCCCACCACCACCCGGGGGATTTTTTTCTGACGAATAAGCAGCGAGCAGGGGGGTGTTTTCCCATAGTGGGCGCAAGGCTCAAGGTTGACATATAAAGTGGCTTCACGAAGCAACGACTCGTCCTTTACCGCATTGATGGCATTCACTTCGGCATGTGGCTCTCCGGCTTTTCGATGGTATCCTTCTCCGATGATTTTTCCGTTGTGCACAATGACACTTCCAACCATGGGGTTGGGATATGTGTTGCCTTCCGCTTTTTTTGCAAGGTCAATGCACCGCTGCATATATAATTTGTCTTGGCGTTGTGCTTCCATGTTTCTATTTTTACGTTTTCAAACCAGTAATCATGCAATCAACCGTAAAAGAGATTATCCGTCAATTCAGAGAAGAACTATCCCCGATTTACAATGTGCATGAAGCCTTTCAGTTTGTCTGGCTCATCTTTGACCACCTTCATGGCTGGACAAAAACCGATTTGTTGCTTCGTGATGATACAAAATTAACCGATTCCGACCAGTTATTTGTAGAAAATGCCCTGGAAAGATTAAAAAACCACGAACCTGTTCAGTATATTCTTGGAGAAACGGAGTTTTTCGGACTTCCCTTTGAGGTAAATCCGTCCGTTTTGGTACCGCGCCCCGAAACCGAGGAACTGGTGGAATGGATTTTGGAAAGTGTAAAATCGGATAAGCCGATACGAATTCTGGACATTGGCACAGGCAGCGGGTGCATCGCTGTCTCTTTGGCCAGGCATCTGCCCGGAGCAATTGTCACTGCCTGGGATGTTTCATCAGAAGCATTGAAGGTTGCAGAGTTCAATGCACGCAATAATGAGGCTGTCGTTTCTTTTGTGCAGAAAGATGTGTTGACAACCACGCCCGAAGAGATGGAGGGGTATGATATTATCGTGAGCAACCCTCCCTATGTTCGGGAACAGGAAATGGAGCTGATGAAAGAAAATGTGCTGAATCATGAACCTCATCTTGCCCTTTTTGTGAAAGACCATGACCCGTTACTATTTTACCGGCATATTACACGGTTGGCCGCCGTCAGTTTATCCGCTGATGGTTTGTTGTTTTTTGAAATAAATCGTGATATGGGCCGGGAAACAGTGGAATTACTTTCTGAAAACGGATTTCGTGAGCCGGAACTGCGAAAAGATTTGTCAGGAAACTTCCGAATGCTCAAAGCTTTGGGTCCTGCCTGATGTTTCTAAAAAATGGTGGGATGAGTCAATCATATCTGCCATAAACCGGTTGAATTGTTCGGTTAAAAGATCATAATGTTTTTCCAGTTGCTGCAAGGCATAGTCGGTATGCTCCGGAAGTGATGAATTGGCAGACATAATCCGGAGGGTTCGTTCCACTCCTTCAAATGTCTGATAGTTTTCCAGGCGACGGCTTTTTATCAGAAATGGTAAGAACTGTTTGACCCTGGGAGGCAGGGAGAAATAGTGACGCATCAGAATCCTGTGCGATTTGTTGACGAAACTTTTCAGTGATTCATTGGAGTAATTGCTCCATTGAGCTGCCAAAAGATGGTCGTAAATGATGTCTCCCACCACTCCGGAATAGCGGCGGTAACCTTCTCTGAAACATCCTGAACTTTCACGAAATACAGGGTGTGCATCTGTATAAGTATCAATATGTCTGTGCAAAAGAATACCTGTTTGCACACGGTCGGGGTAACGTAAAAATCTTTTCCCTTTGACATGGTCGCCGATAAAGTTGCCAACCATTACCAATGGATCATTGTCAGACAGGTATAAATGTGCGAGATAGTTCATATTTCTTCAACAGTCGGTACTCCCTTTTGTTTCCGTCATTTATATCGACAGAATTTTTGTGATTTCCAGAAGCTGAGGGTTGAGGGGTTTCTTATTTTTCAGCGCTTCTGAAAAGGGAGTCAACACAACCTGATTATTGGTCAGGCCCACCATTACATCTTCCTGATTGTCAAGTAAAGCTTCCACTGCCGAAATGCCCATCCGACTGGCTATAACCCGGTCGAATGCCGATGGAGAGCCACCCCGCTGAAGATGTCCGAGAATTGTTACCCGCACATCGTATTCGGGATGTTCTTTGCCTACCTGTTCGGCGATTTTCAAAGCACCACCGATCTCATCGCCTTCCGATACCAGTACAATGCTGCTTGTTTTCTTTTTACTGAAACCCGTTTGCAGGAAATGCTCCAGTTGGTCAAAATCTGTTTTTACCTCGGGCACCAATATGGCTTCAGCTCCTGAGGCAATTCCACTTCGAAGAGCCAGAAATCCTGCATCACGGCCCATTACTTCAATGAAAAACAACCGGCTGTGGGCTGTGGCGGTATCTCTTATTTTATCAACTGCCTCCACAACGGTATTCAGGGCGGTGTCGTATCCGATGGTGTAATCGGTTCCGTATAAATCATTGTCGATGGTTCCGGGAATTCCAACTATCGGAAAATGGTGTTCCTCGCCAAAAATGCGGGCCCCGGTAAACGTGCCGTCTCCGCCTATTACCACAAGGGCATCAATGCCCCGTTTTTTCAGGTTTGTAATGGCATTTTTTCTTCCTTTCTCTGTTCTGAAATCCATGCTACGGGCCGATTTGAGGAAGGTTCCTCCCGACTGAATGATGTTGCTGACCGAATTGGATTGTAATTCTTCCATGTCGTCATCAATCAAACCCTGATAGCCGCGTTTGATGCCGAAAACTTTCAGATTGTAATAGATGCATGCACGCACAACGGCCCGAATGGCGGCATTCATTCCCGGGGCATCACCACCCGATGTCAGTACTGCAACACTTTTTATGGAAGTCATAAATGAATTGTTTTGAATGTTTGATTCTCTCAAATATAACAAAAAGGTTTTGTTTTTATTAGAGAACCACCCGGCGATGTTTGAGGGGAGTATCTATTGCAATTTATGCGAGTGCTTTCGCCCCAATAGGGCTCCGTTTTAATTAACTCCATTAACCATAGGGCGATGCCCTATGCTATTGCTCTGAGGCCGTTGGCCTCTTTGGGGTGGTTTCAAAATGGACATATTTTTAAATCCTCACAAGGTTCATTCCCACCAGGGAAATGCAATTTTCACCTCATAAATCTCAACTCATGATAAAAAAATAGTTTTGTAACTGAGTATGGTATGCGCCCTGAAAGGGAACAAGAACCGGCATGGGGCAACGCCCTATGGATTTAGTAATGGTGTGAGATAGAGCACTGAAGAATCGGTTAAAATGTCCGGATTTTTTCAGCAACCACTTCCATTAACCAGGCGGGAGTGGATGTTGCACCACAAACACCCACGCTGCGGGGCCCGGAGGCAAACCAAAGGGATTGAAGGTCTTCGGGGCTGCTGATGAAGTGAGTTTGCGAATTAACAGCGAGGCAGGATTTGTAAAGAGACTGCGCATTGCTGCTTTTGGCGCCTCCCACAAAGATTACAATGTCATGCTTTTGGGCAAATCTTTGCAAATGTGGAGCCCGGTTGGATACCTGCCGGCAGATGGTGTCATTAATTTTTACTTCTACATTGCTGAGGGCTCTTCTGCGTATGGCCTCGGCAATATTTTTAAAAACGTCCGGACTTTTAGTGGTTTGTGAGAATAGCACAACCGGCCTGCTCGGATCAATCAGTCTGACATCCTCTTCTTTTTCCAGAATAATAGCTTCATGGTTGGTTTGACCTGACAAGCCTTTTACCTCTGCGTGACCAATCTTTCCGAATATGGCAATTTGTCCTTTTTTTTCTTTCATCTCCTCATAAGCGGCTCGCACTCTTTGTTGCAGTTTTAGAACTACGGGGCAGGTCGCATCTATCAGGTTTAACCCTTTATCTTTGATTTTTTGATACGATTCGGGTGGTTCTCCATGTGCTCTGAAAAAGACTGTTCCTTCTTTCATCTTTTCCAGGTCATTATGGTCAATGGTTTGCATTCCCTTTTCGTTGAGTCTTTTTACCTCCAGGTCGTTGTGAACAATGTCCCCCAGAGAGTATATGGTTCCGTTGTTGTTAATTTCTTCTTCTGCTTTGCTGATGGCACGCACTACGCCAAAACAAAATCCCGATTGGTCGTCTATTTCCACATGAAGTGGTTGATTGTTGTTTACAGAAGAATCCATTTATAACTTGTTTGAATCGTTGTTATTATCTTTTAGAAATGTCAACTCCCATTTCAGTTAGCTGGTCAAGAATCCAATCCAGCTGCTCCTGAGGAGAGAGCTGGCTGTTGTCCAGTACCACTGCATCTTCTGCCTGTCTTAGCGGACTTTCCTTTCGGGTGCTGTCCATCAAATCACGCTCTTCAACATTCTTGAGAACTTCTTCGAAGGAGGGATTTTGTCCTTTGGCTTTCATCTCGTCAAAACGACGCTGTGCTCTTATTTCCGGAGCTGCCGTCATGAATATTTTCAGGTCAGCATTGGGAAAAACCACTGTTCCGATGTCCCTTCCGTCAAGAACCACTCCTCCTTTTTCTCCCATCAGTTGCTGCAGCTCTACCAGTCTTTTCCTGACAAACCCAAGGGCACTGATTGGACTGACGTTGTTGCTTACCTCCAGATTTCTAATCTCTGCTTCCACATTTTCTCCGTTCAGCCAGGTGTCATTGGTTCCTTTGTTGAGATTGGTGCGAAACCTGATGTCAATATCATCAAGTGAAGATTTTAGACCATCCTCATCTATCTTTCCGTTTGCAATGAGGTTTTTGCGAAGAGCGTATAAGGTAACTGCCCGGTACATTGCTCCTGTGTCGATGTAAGCAATCTTCAAAAGTCTTGCCAGATCTTTGGCAACGGTGCTTTTACCACATGATGAATGGCCATCGATGGCAATGATCAGGGAGTGAATATCTTTCGTCATAATTGTTTTTTAGAGATGCCTGACAAAGATAATGATAATGAGAAGAAATTCCGGTCTTACCCCAAAACAGGAAACAAACCCCGAACCCAAAACTCAGAACTCCGAAATATTGGTTGTGATAGAAAAATGATTTGAAGATGAGGCCAAATGATACCGGGCCGAGCTATAAGCAAAATGGAATTTATAAACCCGGAATCCAAAACCCCAGGAATAACCTACTGTGGATACTTTTGAATCCACTCTGAGTTCCTGACGACGTCGTGGATTTAGCCCTGCGGCCACATAAAAATTCTTTGAGGGGAGAAACTCTACTCCGAAAATAAGGTGACGCAACAATTGATCTCCAAACCCGGCATTGGCACTCTCGGGTTGAGGAACATTTATTCCGTAATCATTTTCCGGGATTTCGTAATCCAATGATCCTGAGAGTAGGTCACGGGCGGTGACAGAAAACCGGAACGGGGCATGGGCCAGCTGAGTGGAAAATCCTATTTGCAGGTCGGGAGGGAGTGAGGCGGCGGAAGTTTCCCCGTAGCTGCTGATTTGGCGCCCCCCGTTTCTTAGCAGGGCTCCGGCATGAAAACGGCCATTGGCATGGTGATAGGTGACTCCTGCATCGAAGGCAATTCCCCATGAATTATAGGTCTCTATGGTACTGAAAACAGGCTTGAAAGTAAGGCCTGCAGTAAACAGGGGAGATAATTTCTTTGAATAGCCCAGGAAAACGACTGTTTCGGAGGCGCTGAAATTTCCTTGTATTTCACCATTTTCGTCAGCCATAATTATGTCGCCATAGCTCAGGTGGTTTATGCCTGCAAAGAAAGTCCCTGTGCCCGGAAGGTCGTAGGCAAAACTACCATATCCGTAATTGATGTCGGCAATGTAGGGGGAGTAGCCCAGTGAAAAATTTTTGTGCAGGGACGAGTCTGCCAGGGCCGGGTTGAATAAAGCCAGAGACGGATCGTTGTCTGTGAGGGCTACCTGGTGCCCACCCAGGGCTGACATCCGTGCTGAAGGGGTGAGGTGTAAAATCCCGAATGTTGATTCCCCTCCTTGCTGGGCGGCTGAGGAGATAGATAACAGTAAAAGTGTTACTACAAAAGATGTTATTTTTTGTCCCATTGGCTGACCTGTCTGGTATGATCTAAAAAACAAACGGCATTATCAATTGGTTTATTGTCAGCAAAATTAGCATAAAACCGTGAAACGAGCATGTTTAAAAGAATATTAGGATTAAGATTATTGCAGTGTGTGTAAGTCAGTAGCCTATTGATATTCTTTCCTGAGTTCCTCCACGATTTCCAGAACCGCCGGACATACCAGTGTATTGCGCCAGGTGAGTTTTAGTATCTGATGGAAACGCGCCCGGTCTGTGTGTGGATATTCACGACATGCACGGGGTCTTACTTCATAGATCATGCAATAATTGTCGGGCATCAGAAAAGGACATGGCGTTTTTCGAAACACATAATCACCCTCCTCATCCAGTTGCAAATATTGCTCGATCATTTGAGACGGTTTCAGTTTCAGGTGTTTCGCGATTCGGTCGATGTCGCGGTCAATGACAATGGGGCTGGTGGTTTTGCAACAATTGGCACACTCCAGGCAATTGATGTGATCAAATGCATCGTTGTGCAACTGATGTACTACCTTATCCAGATTTTTGGGTTTCCGACGCCTGATTTTTTCCAGAAAAGCTTTATTGCCTTTGGATCGGTTTTGCGATTCTTCCTTGAATTTTTCTAAATCCATGTGTATTCTAAAGTGAACGATTTTTTGAGAACAAAGATGATTTTTTTATTTTTAATTTGATAATGTACCATCTAACCTGATTTTATGAAAACTTACAGAACTTAATTATTCAACATTTTTGGCATATTATTTTTGGGGGTGGCTTTTTTTATTTCACTATTGTGGATTTTTTATGATTGGGAAGAAGCAATGGATTCCCTGGATAATATGCTTATTCCCAGAGCCATTACGGGAATTATTTTTCCTTTGTTTCATTTGCAGAGATTAAAATATCTTGACATGGCAAATATGGCACCACCTGAATTTAAAGATGTCCGAAAAAGGGTATTCAATTTTGATTCTGGTCGTTTTGATTGGGTAAATGAGTATTTTGGTGGCGAGCGTAACGCAGCAAGTGGTACTTTATGGACAAACACTATTTAGATTGTTTTCAGGTCAGTATAAAACAAAAAAACCTCATTAAATCTGTCAATTTATCTCATTACAACCCTTTAATGTTTCCTGATTTGCCGAATTTACTGTAATTTTGTGAAAGACGGGCCCGGTATTTGTTATAGATTGTCTCGTCTTTTTAAACCGAATCAGGGAATGTTAAAACAGAGTTTACAACAAAAATTGCTGCAGAAGCTGTCGCCACTTCAGATTCAGGTGATTAAGCTTTTAGAGATTCCGACTACCCAGCTGGAACAGCGGATTAAAGAGGAGTTGGAGGAGAACCCTGTGCTCGAGCTTGAGCGTGATTCCCATGACCCTGATGAAGAAGATACCAGCACCGAAACGGACAATGAGAAAGATGAAATGTCCATCGATGCGTATATCCAAAATGAAGATATTCCGGCCTATAAATTAAGTTCCCGGAACTTTTCCAAAGATGATAAACAGGAAGATGTTCCCTTTTCTTCAGGAACCACTTTTCATGAGCATCTGGTAGGTCAGATGGGGCTGCGTATCATGGATGATCGTCAGGCTCTGATTGCCGAATACATCATCGGTAATATTGATGAAGATGGTTACCTGCGCCGCGAAGTAGATGAGGTTATTGATGATCTGGCTTTTGCTCAGAATGTGGAAGTTGATGAAAAGGAAGCTTTGGAAGTGCTGCGGATGGTTCAGGATTTTGATCCTCCCGGTGTTGGAGCCCGTGATCTTAGGGAATGTCTGTTGTTGCAGCTTGATCGTAAAGATCATGACGATCCGTTGGTGGAGAAAGCTCATCATCTGATAAAGCATCATTTTGATGAATTCACCCGGAAGCATTACGACAAGATTGAAAAACGGATGCACCTGGAAGAGGGTGAACTGAAAGATATTCTTGAGGAAATTCTGCATCTCAATCCCAAGCCGGGTAGCTCATACAGCAATCCGGTGACCAAAACCGTTCAGCACATTATTCCCGATTTCATTTTGGATATTGAAGACGGCAAACCCCGCTTGTCACTGAATAACCGCAATGTTCCGGAGTTGCGCATCAGCCATACCTATGCCGAGATGTTTGAAGATTACCAGGCCAATAAAAAGAATCAGAGCAAAGAGAAGAAGGAGGCGCTGATGTTTGTTAAGCAGAAACTCGACTCGGCCAAGTGGTTCATAGATGCCATCAGACAGCGACAAAATACATTGATGACCGTAATGCAATCCATTCTGGATTATCAATACGATTATTTTCTGGAAGGGGATGAGACCAGATTGCGCCCGATGATTCTTAAAGATATTGCGGAACGTACCGATTTGGATATTTCCACGGTTTCCCGGGTGTCAAACAGTAAATACATTCAGACCCATTTCGGAATTTTCCCGCTGAAGTATTTCTTTTCAGAAGGGCTGCAAACTGATTCAGGGGAAGAGGTCTCCACACGTGAAATAAAGAGTATCTTGCAGGATTGCATTGACAATGAAGATAAAAGGAAGCCTTTGACTGATGACAAACTGGCTAAAATCCTACAGGAAAAGTCATACAATATTGCCAGACGGACAGTGGCCAAATATCGTGAGCAACTCAATATTCCCGTGGCACGCTTGCGAAAAGAGTGGTAAATTTCAGGGTCGCTGACAAACCTATATATTTTTGCGCATGAAGCTATTCAGCAAAATTCTCTCCATCGTTTTTCATCCCATGTTGATGCCAACACTGGGATTGTTCTTCATTTTTAGTGCAGGGACTCACCTTTCGTATATGCCTTTTGAGGTAAAACGATTGGTTTATATGATTGTCATTATTTCTTCCTGTCTGCTTCCTGTCTCTCTGCTTCCTCTTTTCCTGCAGATGAAGGTGATAAAAAGTTTTAAGATGGAAACCGCGAGGGAGCGCGTTTATCCGGTACTGGTGACAGGCCTCTTCTATTTTTTGGGTTATTTCTTTTTACGGCGGTTGAATATTTCTCCGTTGATTGAGAATTTTGTGCTTTCCATATTGGTGGCAGTGTTGCTTGCAGCGGCCATCTCATTCTTTTGGAAAATAAGTTTGCATGCCATTGCTGTGGGCGGAATTACCGCTGTACTGGCCGCCATGATGTTTAAATACGGAGTGGATCTGGTCTTGCTTGTTTCATTGATGGTGCTGATTTCAGGCCTCACTACAATGGCGCGTCTTTATCTGAATGCCCATTCTCCTTCGCAGGTTTACGCAGGGTATGCAACCGGTTTTATAATCGTTTTTTTGGGAACTCTGCTGGGCTGAACCTCTTTTACCGGGAGGGTTGCGTTGTATTTGTTAATTGATTAACTTGCAGATAATCATTGACAAACCCGTAATCCTAACCTCCAATGAAAAGAAAACTGTTTCTGACAGGGCTTTTCTGTTTGGTCATGTTATTTGCCAACGCCCAGCAATACGATTTTCCATCCCCTGTTTCTTTTTCTCCCGGCTTGTCAGGTACTTCCGATACTACGGTCTGGTCCTTGTTTTCTAATCCTTCCGGTATTTGCGATGTGGGGCACATTGCAGCAGGATGTGGTTACCACAATTCATTTCTGATCGAAGCTCTCTCCTCTCAAACTGTATTTGTGGTAGTTCCTTTGTCTCTTTTTCATGCAGGTATCGCTTATTCACGGTTTGGAAATGAGCTTTTCAATCAGCAGCATTTTTCTGTTTCCATGGCTCGGGATATTGCCCCTTATTTGAAAATGGGGGTAAGGTTTCGTTATTTAATTCGAACCATTCAAAACACTGAAGGAGCAGAGGTTTTTACCGTCGATGCAGGATTCTCGTTTGATGTCTCGGATGATGTTGTATTGTCGGTGTACAGTCGGAATCCGGCGGGACAGTCACTGAAAGATGATTTTTCAGAGCAACCGTTGCCATCGTTTCTGGCACTGGCTTGTAATGTGAAGCTGTCTCCTGTGTTTAATATTACTGCAGATCTTTCTCACCGAAACGATTTGTCACGCCAGCTATATGGTTTCATGATGTCAGCAAGGGTTCATTCATTGGTTGAGTTGCGAAGTTCAGTATCTGCAAAGCCGGTGCGTCTTGGCTTTGGAGCTTCCGTGTGGTGGGAAGGATTTGAGCTTACTTTGGCAGCCAGTCACCACGACCGGCTGGGATTGTCATCCACTGCAGGTATTGTTTGGCATCTTCCGGCAAAGAGAGGAGGTGGAAAGTGAATCTGCCCGATTGGAAAGCTATTCTGTACATTGTTGTGGTTTTTATTTGCCCAATTGATGGGTTTACACAGCTAAATGAAGGCATTCAGGAGTGGGCAGAGGAGGTGGCATCGGTTTATGCCGAGGAGACAGATACAGAAGACCTCTCCTTTTTGATTGAGCAACTGACAGACCTGGCAACTAATCCCATTAATTTGAATGTGGCAGGGCGTGAAGAGTTGGAACAGATATTTTTTCTGACCGATATTCAGGTTGAGAATATCCTCTTTAAAAGATATGTCAACGGCCCTTTTCTTACTATTTATGAACTTCAGGCTGTGGAGGGATTGCCGGTGGAAGTCATTCAAAAAATGGAGCCATTGATTTATTTGGGGGCCACGAAAAAGAAGGTCGGGAAATTCCGCTTGTGGGGAGATTCATTTATGAGGGTGGGTCACCAATTGGAAAGAGTGCAGGGGTTTGAACCTGATGAATCAGGCGAAAGTGCCTATCTGGGAGACCGTTTTAGCTTATATAAAAGGACTCAGTTGGAGACGAACCGGAATGTGTCAGCCGGTATAATTGCGGAAAAAGACCCCGGTGAACCCATGTTTGGCCGGGGTATTGATGGCATTGACCTGATGTCGGGGTACATTCACTATGAAAATGATAAAGGTTTGCTCAGAGAAGCCCTGGCCGGAAGATATTCCGCCAGTGCGGCTCAGGGATTGGTGCTTCAGTCGGGAATGCCGGTGCGAAAAAGCAGCATGACCACCAGTATCCGAAACAGGCGGGCCTCTTTCAGGTCTTCTTTGTCGGCATCCGAAGCCACCGGACTGGAGGGTGGCTATGCTGTGTTGGGATATAAGTTGTTTGAAATTACTCCGTTTTACTCCCTCAAACGCAGGGATGGTCGGTTGAATGAAGCCGGAGAACCTACAACCCTTCGGGAAGATGGATTCCACCGCACGGACACAGAGATTTCTCAACGTCATAATGTGAAAGAACAAATTACAGGAGTTAAAGCTTCCTGGTCGGGCGGTTGGTTGAATCTGGAGGCAGGGTATTTAAACTATCAGCTCGACAGGCCGTTGAAGAGAGCTATTCATCCATACAATCAGTTTTATTTTACGGGCCAAGAGACCGATAACTGTTGGCTGGGGTATGTAGTTAGTCGTAAAAACCTGTTGTTTTTTGGGGAGTTGGCCATCAATGAGCTGGAGAATTTTGCACTTTACAACGGACTGGTGTGGGGGGCTGCGCCCGGTTTTTCGCTCTCCCTGAGTCACCGAAAAATATCCATGTATTACAAGGCCCCTTTGGCAGGGCCGATGACAGAAAGTGGCAGTTTTCAGGGCGAGAGCGGTTTTTATTGTGGTATCCGTTGGGAACTGCCATGGCAAATGGTGTTTGGCTCCTATTTTGATTACTATGAGTTCAGATGGCTGCGCTTTCGGGTTGATGCTCCATCTTCCGGGTTCGACTGGCTGGGGAATTTGGAGAAAAGTTTTAGCAGGACCGGCAAACTTCAGTTAAAATTCCGATACAGAGAGAAACCGGTGAATTGGGACGAAGGGCTTTCTGCCAATGGCATCGGGCAACAAAAGTATAATCAATTGAAAATTCAGTACCGCCAGAAAATTAATCCCGGTTGGCAGTTTACTTCCCAGATGCAGTGGCATTTTGTGAATGAGGGAGCGGAAAATCATGAGGGGCAGATGGTAGCTCAGGATCTGAAATGGAACAATGAGAAACAGACCATCACTCTGACCGGACGGTTGGCTTTTTTCTCTGCTTCAGGTTATGAGGCCCGGCTCTATTCGTACGAGCCTCATGTTTTGTATATGTTCTCGGTGCCTGCATATTCGGGTAAGGGAAGCCGCTATTTGCTGATGGGCAATTTCAAAATTGCTCCCAATCTGCACCTATGGCTCCGTGCCGCCCGCTGGAAATATGACGATCGGGATGTAATTGGTTCCGGAAATCAGCAGGTGAATTCCAACCGAAAGACAGAATTGACCTTTCAGGTTCGGTTAAAATTTTAGCGATTTAGTTCCCAACCTCCGAAATAAATTTGATGCGGACCATTCTTACCTCTTCTTCCGAGTATTCATCCTCGCCCAGTTCATCAAGCGCTGCACCAATGTCATCGGTTTCTGCATCCTCCTTAAAATAGTAGAAAATGTCATCCCGGTGTTCCTCATCCATAACCTGGTCGATGTAATAATCGATGTTTACCCGGGTTCCTGAATAGACAATGGATTCTATTTCCTGAAGAAGCTCAGTTAGCTCAATACCTTTTGAGTTTGCAATATCTTCCAGCGATACCTGACGGTCGATGCTCTGGATAATGCTGACTTTGGACTTACTTTTGTTGGCCACGGTTTTGACCACCAAATCCATAGGGCGTTCTATCTCATTCTCATCCACATGTCGCTGGATCAGATCTACGAAGTCTTTTCCGAAACGTCTGGCTTTTCCCGCACCGACTCCCGGCATGTTCTGAAGTTCTTCGAGGGTCACCGGGTAGTAAGTGGACATGGCCTCCAGTGATGGATCCTGGAAAATAACAAATGGTGGAAGATTTTTCTTTTTTGAGATTTTCTTCCGCAGATCTTTAAGCATGGAAAAAAGGACGGTGTCCACCGCTGCAGTTCCTCCTCCGGAACGAGTCTCTTCCTCCATTTCATCGTAATCATGGTCGCGAGCAATCATGATGCTGTAGGGCTTCTCGATATACTGAAGACCTTTTTCCGTCATTTTAAGCAGACCGTAGCTTTCAATATCTTTGGACAGGAGTCCGGCAACCAATGCCTGACGTGTTACTGCGTGCCAGAACTTTTCGTCTTCCTCGCCCCCGCATCCGAAGATGTCCAGTTCGTGATGATGGTACGACTTAATAATGCTGGTCACTTTGCCAATCATGACCTGAATGATGTGCTCCGTTTTAAACCGTTCCTTCAATTCATTTACAACTTTCAGGAGCTTGACGATGTGGTCTTTCCCCTCAAATTGTTCTTTCGGGTGAACACAGTTGTCACAGGTGCTGCAATTTTCCTCGGTGTAAGTTTCACCAAAATAGTGGAGCAGCATCTTGCGACGGCAGACGGATGACTCGGCGTATGCAACGGTTTCGAGTAACAGCTGTTTCCCTATTTCCTGTTCTGCCAGGGGTTTTCCCTGCATGAATTTTTCCAGCTTTTGAATATCCTTGTAGCTGTAGAAGGCAATACAACGGCCTTCTCCACCATCTCGACCGGCACGTCCGGTCTCCTGGTAATATCCTTCCAGACTTTTGGGGATGTCATAGTGAATGACAATACGTACATCCGGTTTGTCAATTCCCATTCCAAAAGCAATGGTCGCCACAATTACATCAACCTCCTCCATCAGGAACTTATCCTGATTGCCCGACCGGGTAGCGGCATCCATCCCGGCATGGTACGGAAGGGCCTTGATGCCGTTAACGATGAGCGTTTCGGCCAGTTCTTCCACCTTCTTTCGGCTCAGGCAGTAAATGATGGCCGATTTGCCGGTATTTTCCTTCAGTATTTTTATAATCTCCCGGGTGGCATTTACTTTAGGTCTTACTTCATAGAAAAGGTTTGCTCTGTTAAAGGAAGACTTATAAACGTGGGCATTTAACATACCCAGGTTTTTTTGTATGTCGTGCTGAACCTTTGGTGTTGCAGTAGCTGTCAGTGCAATTACCGGGGCTTCTCCTATTTCACTGATGATGGGGCGTATTCTTCGGTATTCGGGGCGGAAATCATGTCCCCACTCCGAAATACAGTGGGCTTCATCTACCGCATAGAAAGAGATCTTTACCTGCTTCAGAAACTGAATATTGTCCTCCTTGGTCAGTGATTCCGGAGCAACATATAACAGGCGTGTTTTTCCGGAGATAACATCATCTTTAACTTGCTGGATGGCAGATTTTGTCAGTGACGAGTTCAGAAAATGAGCAATTCCGTCATCTTCGCTGAAGTTACGCATAGCGTCCACCTGATTCTTCATCAGGGCAATCAGAGGAGATATAATGATGGCGGTTCCGTCGAGGATGAGCGCAGGCAGCTGGTAGCAAAGAGATTTACCACCCCCTGTGGGCATCAGCACAAAAGTGTCATTGCCGTCCAGAACGTTTTGAATAATCGCTTCCTGGTTTCCTTTAAATGTGTCGAAACCAAAATGGCGCTTTAAATAACTGCTAAGGTCAACTTGCTTAGTCATAACGAATTCGAACTATTCATAATTTTCAACACAAAATCAGTCTGTTTATGCTCCTTTTTCTTTTTTTGACCCACAAAGCAAACAAAATTAATGGATTATTTAGAAATTCGATACGATCAACTGATTTTTATAGTCTTTTTTACTTTTTAATTCTCCGGGTGTTTTCCTTCCCCGCCCTTTTAAAAGTGTCTTAAGTTTTCTTTATTTATTAAAAGGGTATTGCCTAATTCTTATTGAAGGTATAAAATAACCTCAGTAAAAACAAATTATTTAGAAAGTGTTTTTATCTTCGCATTCATGTTTAACGGATCAGAGAATAAGTAAAAATGGGAAAAACAGACCGGGAGGAAATGTCTTTTTTGGAGCACCTTGAGGAACTCAGATGGCACCTGGTGCGGTCCTTTTTATACATTTTTGTTTTTGCTGTTCTGGCTTTTATATTTAAAAATATTGTTTTTGATGTCATTCTTCTGGGGCCTGGAAATCCCGATTTTTTTACCAATCAACTGCTTTGCGGGCTTGCTACAGATTTTAATCTTCCGGCGCTTTGTATCAATAAAGAACAATTGTCATTGCAAAATATTAATATGACGGGCCAGTTTACCACGCATTTGTGGATCTCTTTTCTGGCCGGTATAATTGTGGCTTTTCCGCTTATTTTCTGGGAATTCTGGAGGTTTATCAAGCCTGCACTTTACAAGGAGGAGGTACAGCACAGCCGTGGGGCTATTTTCTTTGCCTCCATTCTTTTTAGCATCGGCATTCTTTTTGCTTATTATGTGATCAGTCCGTTGTCGGTGCATTTTTTAGGCAACTATCAGGTGAGCGATAAGGTGGAGAATATTGTGAACCTGGGATCATATATCGGCACCGTTTCATCAATTATTCTGGCCAGTGGTATTTTGTTTGAGTTGCCCATGTTTATTTATTTTATGAGCAAGGTCGGGTTGGTTACAGCTGATACACTGAAAAAGTATCGCAGGCACTCTGTTGTTGTAACGCTTGCATTGGCAGCCATTATTACTCCGCCTGATGTGATTAGCCAGATTTTGGTTTGTTTGCCGTTGATCCTGCTTTATGAGGCAGGCATAATAATTGCGAGAGGAGTGGAGAGAAAAAAGCAGAAGGAACTGGCCCGAATGGGTTAAATAGATCGGTTTATGGAAGAGCATAGAATGAAATTACATACAGATACGCTCATTAAGAGGTATCGCAACCGAACAGTGGTTAAAGGGGTGTCGGTAGAGGTAAATCAGGGAGAGATTGTTGGTTTGCTGGGGCCCAACGGGGCCGGTAAGACCACCACTTTTTATATGATTGTTGGATTGATTACCCCTAATGACGGAAAGATTTATCTGGATCAGGAGGAAATTACCAATGAGCCGGTTTATCGCAGAGCTCAGAAAGGTATCGGTTACCTCGCCCAGGAGGCTAGTGTCTTCCGTAAGCTTAGCGTGGAGGATAATATCAGGGCGGTTCTGGAAATGACTAAATACTCCAAGGAGTATCAAAAGGAACGTCTGGAAGAGTTGATTGGTGAGTTTGGTTTGGGGCATATTCGTAAAAGCCTTGGTATTCAGCTGTCAGGAGGAGAGCGCCGAAGAACTGAAATTGCGCGGGCCCTGGCCATCAACCCCAGTTTTATTTTGCTGGATGAGCCCTTTGCCGGAGTTGATCCTATTGCGGTACGCGATATTCAGGAAATTGTGGCCCGATTGAAATATAAGAATATCGGGATTCTGATTACCGATCACAATGTACACGAAACTTTGTCCATTACCGACCGTGCTTACCTGCTGTTCGAAGGAGATATTCTTAAGGCCGGTTCGGCCGAGGAGCTTGCCGAAGACCCTGATGTAAGAAGGGTTTATCTTGGTGATGACTTTGAATTGAAGCGACGTAATTTTGATCATGCAAAGAACTCCTGAAACGGATTGCAAGAAAAATGATTTTTTTCTTGCAAATTGAAATAAAATAACCGTACTTTGCAACCGCAAAATCAGGCGGACGTGGCGTAATTGGTAGCCGCGCTAGATTTAGGATCTAGTGCCGAGAGGCGTGTGGGTTCGAGTCCCTCCGTCCGCACAAATAAAAAAATAACCGCCTTGGGTGGCCGCTGGTCGCAAAAGGCGGTTTTTTTAATGGCTCTAATGTGCCCCGAAAAACAGGTTAAAATAATAAAAAATTGTCCGGCGGGAGATTTCCGGTTTGGCAACTTGTAAATGCTTCATTATCTTTGCACTCGTTTTTGTCTCGCCAGAGAACTTTGAAAGTTTGTGGTTTTTGACAATACGGCCTTATTAATAGTTTTTCGAAACCGATCAACTGTAGGTTTGCTTTATTGTATAACGGTGGTTGGTTTAATGTTGGCTAAAAATTGAAAATTGTTTTCACATGAACATTGAGAAAGAACAAATTGATGATTTGAATGCCGTTGTGCATATCACCCTTGAGAAGGACGATTATGAACCACGGGTAGAAACTGTCTTGAAAGATTACAGAAAGAAAGTGAATATGCCCGGATTTCGTCCCGGAAAGGTTCCTGCCAGTCTGGTGAAAAAGATGTATGGTAAGGCCGTTTTGGTTGATGAAATCAATAAACTGGTTTCTGAAAATCTTTCCTCTTATATCACAGAGAATAAACTTGATATTCTTGGCGAACCATTGCCTTCTGAAAAACAACAAACCATCGACTTTGATAATGATGAGCAGTTTAAGTTTTCATTCGACCTGGGCTTGACTCCCGAGGTGGAGGTGAAACTCACCAAGCGCGAAAAGCTGCCTTTCTACAATATTGAGGTTACTGATGACATGCTGGATGGTCAGAAGAAGAATGTGACCAGCCGTTTCGGTACCACCGAGCCACGAGAGGAGGCAGGTGAGAAAAGTATGCTGAAGGGTGACTTTGTACAGCTTGATCAGAAGGGTGAGCCTTTGGAAGATGGCATTAAAGCTGAAGATGCTGTGATGTCCACTGCTATTATCAAGACTGAAAAGGAGAAAAAGAAAATTGTTGGAGCTAAAGTTGGTGATGAGATTGTCTTTGAGCCAAAGAAAGCTTTTCCCAACGATACAGAGATCTCTTATCTGCTGAAAATTTCCAAGGAAGAAGCTGCTGCACTTGAAGGGAAATTCAGGTTTACCGTTAAGGAAATCACCGAATATATTGATCCTGAGTTGAACCAGGAGCTTTTTGATAAGATCTTCGGGCCCGGAAAAGTGACCAATGAAGAGGAGTTCACCGCTCAGGTGAAAGAGGACCTTGAGAATACCCTGAAAATGGAATCTGAGTACAAGTTTACGCTTGATGCCAAAGAGAAATTGATGGGTAAGGTTGATATGAAGCTTCCTGAGGAATTTCTGAAGCGCTGGATTAAGGCTACCAATCAGAATAAGGAAGAGCAGGATTTTACAGATGAGCAAATCGATCAGGAAATGCCTCGCTTCCTCGAAGATCTTAAGTGGCAGATTGTTCGCAATCAGCTGATTAAAGAAAATGATCTGAAAGTAGAGCAGCAGGATGTAATTGATTTTGCCAAGAAATCTGCCAAACTTCAGTTTATGCAATACGGGCTCAACAATGTTCCCGATGAGCACATCGAAAGTTATGCCATGGATATGCTGAAAAATGAAGATCAGCAACGTAGCATGGCTGAAGGTGCCATCAACGATAAAGTGATGGACTTTGTGAAAGAGGCTGTTAAGATAGAAGAGAAAGAAGTTTCAAGAGACGAATTCAATAAATTGTTTGAAAAGAGTCAAAAGAAATAGTGATAACAGACGCTCCGTCATTCCGCTGAGGACGACGGAGTGCTGATTGTTTTAACCTGGAAATATTTCTGTCGCCGGAAACTTTTAGTTTTTTCGATGGTTATGTTTTCAGGTTAAAATTTTTTCAGGGGTTCAAAAGTGGCACTCCTGAAATCTCAAAATATTTCGGTACAATACCCGGAAGGTTTGTTTGAGTGAACCAAATTATTTCTAAATTAGCAAGTTGTTAAACTCAAAACAGAAGATATGATTGATCCAAAAGATTTTCAGAAATATGCGACCAAACACATGGGTATTAATAGTTTGGTGCTTGACAAATATACTGCTATCACAAGTAGCTACATATCACCTACCATTATTGAAGAGCGTCAGTTGAATGTGGCCAGTATGGATGTATTTTCGCGGTTGATGATGGACCGGATTATTTTCCTTGGTGTACCCATCGATGATTATGTAGCCAATATTATTCAGGCTCAGTTGTTGTATCTCGATTCTGTTGATTCTACCAAAGACATCAGTATTTACTTTAATACCCCCGGTGGATCGGTCCATTCAGGATTGGGAATATATGATACCATGCAGTTTATCTCTTCTGATGTTCAAACCATTTGCACCGGTATGGCTGCAAGTATGGGTGCTGTACTTCTGACTGCCGGAGCTAAAGGTAAGCGTTCTGCCCTTACACATTCCCGGATTATGATTCATCAGCCTATGGGTGGTGCTCAGGGACAGGCTTCTGATATAGAGATTACCGCACGGGAGATATTGAAGCTTAAGAAAGAATTGTATGAAATAATTGCGGAGCATTCAGGAAATACTGTCAAGAAGGTTGAGAAAGATTCTGATCGTGACTATTGGATGACCGCCGAAGAGGCTCAGAAGTATGGAATGATTGATGAGGTTCTGAAACGTACCAAGGATAAAAAGTAAACTGAAGATGGCTTAGGCCTGATTGCTCAATGATTTTCGTTGCTACAGATTCATCTTTGCAATAAAATACCCGGGCTATAATCAGGTTAATATTGAGGAGCCTTATAATAAAGGAAGTAGAGGAAAAGTTTTTATGGATAAGTGTTCATTTTGCGGGAGAAGCAGGAAAGATACGAATTTGTTGGTAGCCGGTATTTCCGGACATATTTGCGACAGTTGTATCGAACAGGCGCATTCTATCCTGGAAGAGGAGATGAAAAAGAAGAGTTCTTTCGATGTGGGAGAGCTCAAGCTGTTGAAGCCGGCTGAGATTAATTCTTTCCTGAATCAGTATGTGATTGGTCAGGACGAAGCCAAAAAATATCTGTCTGTTGCTGTTTACAACCACTATAAGCGACTGTTGCAAAAGGATGATGGGGATGAGGTAGAGATCGAAAAGTCTAATATTATTCTGGTTGGTGAAACCGGTACCGGAAAAACGCTTTTGGCTCGCACCATTGCCCGCATGTTGCATGTTCCTTTTACCATTGTGGATGCTACAGTCCTTACTGAAGCTGGTTATGTGGGTGAGGATATAGAAAGTATTCTCAGTCGATTGCTTCAGGCTGCCGATTACAACACTCAGGCCGCAGAAAAGGGTATTGTTTTTATCGACGAGATTGATAAAATTGCGCGCAAAGGTGATAACCCCTCCATCACTCGTGACGTGTCCGGGGAAGGTGTTCAGCAGGGTTTGTTGAAGTTGCTGGAGGGATCGGTCGTGAATGTCCCGCCTCAGGGGGGGCGTAAGCATCCCGATCAGAAAATGATTCCCGTGGACACCAAAAACATCCTCTTTATCTGTGGAGGTGCCTTCGATGGTATTGACCGGAAAATTGCCCAACGACTGAACACCAAAGTGGTAGGATATTCGGCTAGCCGTGACAAGGAGGATATCGATGAAAGCAACCTGTTGCAATATATTGCCCCGCAGGATTTGAAATCTTTTGGATTAATTCCGGAAATTATCGGTCGCCTGCCTGTGCTTACCTACCTCAACCCTCTGGACAGGGGAACTTTGCGCAGAATTTTGGTGGATCCCAAAAACTCTATTATCAAACAATACAAAAAACTCTTTGAGATTGATGGCATTGAGTTGGAGTTTGATGAAGACGTATTGGATTATATCGTGGATAAAGCGGTTGAGTTTAAGTTGGGTGCACGAGGACTGAGATCCATCTGCGAAACTATTATGATCGATCATATGTTCCATACTCCATCCAAAAAGACAAAGAAACTTACCATTAAACTCGACTTTGCCATGGAACGCATTGAGCGGGTAAATATGGGGCGACTAAAAGCCAGTTGAGCTGAAAGTCGTTAACAGAAAAAATAAAAACCGGTGCGAGGGCTGCTCACACCGGTTTTGCTTTTTTGTATCCGAAGGTTATTCTTCAATTCGTATCTCAGTGGTTAATTCCATTGCCTTTTTATATACTTCCGATACGCCGCAATATTTCTCTTCCGATAAACTTACCGCTTTTTCAATTTTGTCTTTGGGTAGGTTCTTTCCCTTAAAGGTATAGATTACATGCATCTTATCGTAATGCTTCGGATGTTCTTCAGTCATGTTGGATTCTACCGTTACATTAAAGTCTTCCAACTCCACGCGCATTTTCTTCAGAATGGAAACAACATCCATCCCTGTGCATCCAGCCAACGCAAGCAGCATCAGTGGTTTTGGACGAATTCCTTTATTTTCCCCACCCACGGACGGGTCGGCATCCAATACCACCTTGTGACCGTTCATTTCTGTTTCGAACGACATGTTTCCTGTCCAGTTCAAGTCTAATGATGTCTTCATATTATCCGTTTTTTAGTTTTCTATAGATTGTTTATATTAGTGATAATGTTAACCAATTTCAAGAAAATGTTATCTGTAAAACAAATAAAATGTCTTTGTGTTTAAGTATTAACATATATACATTTTACGATTTTAGTGCAAATATAATCTTTCTTTTTATATTTGTATTGGGTAATGACAGATGTCACTGTTCGCCACCGGATGTGTACCCGCAGGAAATCTTGTTAAAACGTTTTTCATTAACGATTTAAAGTGATGGAGAGAGGTGCCCGGATTGCTTTATGGAAGTATTTACCCGCAGACATTTTTGTTTTGGAGTTATTGGGTTTGGAATTGAAAGTTATCCCTTATAAACAGCACCAGCATATTGGTTAAAAAATCCACGTAAAATGAAAAGATCCCAGGAACAAGTTAATGTTGAAGAAATTGATCTGAAATCCTTTGATATATTTAATGGCTTGACGGATGCTGAAATAGAATCCTTGAGTCAAAGCCTTGTTTGTACAAGTCATAAACGAGGGTCTGTCATTTATGATGAAGGCAGCCGGATAAATGGCTCGTACATTGTGGCAGGAGGGGTTCTTAAAATATATAAAACAGGTTTTGACGGAAAAGAGCAGATCATTCGTTTTGCCAAAGGTGGCGATTTAATCGGGTTCCGCTCCATTGTCAGCGATGAATTGGCCTGTACTACCGCGAGGGTAATACAGGATGCCATATTATGCTATGTGCCCGGCGATATCATCACCAGTTTTATCAAAGGAAACCCTGAATTTGCCATGGCCCTGATGCGGCTGACATGCCGTGAGTTGGGTGAATCCAATAAATTCCTTACCGATATTGCACAGAAAACTGTTCGGGAGCGTTTGGCCGAAGTGCTGTTACTCCTGATGGATACCTTTGATTTGGATGAAGAGAATACACTTAAAATTTCGCTCACCCGCGAAGAACTTGCCAATATGGTAGGGACTGCTACCGAGTCTGTCATCAGACTTTTATCTGAATTTAAAGCCGATCATCTTATTGAGCTGAACGGACGAAAAATTAAACTGTTGAACATCCCCAAGCTTATTAAGATTGGAAATGTTTATGTGTAAATTTCATGGGGCAACGCCCCGGGCGATTGTTCTCAGGACGTTGACCAGGTGAAATATGGTTTTAGAATGAATTCCTTAAAAGGTTTATTACCATCATGGAAATGTAATTTTTTACTTATAAATCTCAACCCATGATGAAAAATAGTTTTGTAACCGGGCATAGTATCCGCCCTGAAAGGGCCCAAGCACCAGCATAGGGCACCGCCCTATGGTTAATAATAGCGGTCAAATCGGAGCCCTGAAGGGGAGAAAGCACCTTTTTTGTACCGACACTATTCAAACAAAGTAATTTTTAAAGGAGGAATGGGCAGATCTTTTGTTCCTCTGGAAAATCCTTCTTTGGTTTTTATGGATTTGGCCGGCAGAGGCTTGACTTCTGTTGCTTCCAAAGCAGATAATAATGCTGCCCCTGTGGGTGTGAAAAGCTCGGTTTCTATGGGCCCTGCCTGCGCTGGTATTTGATTGTTTTTTATCATTACAGCCGTTGCAGGCGCGGGGACTTTCAATGTGCCATGAGAAAAACTTATGGATCCGCCTCCCCAACTGACCGGTTCGGTAAGCGTGGCTTTTACCGGAGCTCCGAGTTCCTGTAAACCCATCACTGCTCCCATTACATCAATTAAAATATCCTGAGCTTCGTGCAACCAGGCTTCAGGTTCTTCATGGTCATGAGTATGGTGATGGTTTCCGTCATGATGGTGGTGATGCCCGTGATGGTGGTGATCTTCCATGTCGAAGTCGAAAGTTTCATGCGCCTCTTTTTCCGCTTTAATGAGGTGATTCAGCATTCGAAATCCGAATTCACGATAGGCCGGAAGAACCTTGAATTCTTCGAACAGGTGTTCCAGCAGGTGTGTGGCCCGGTGGCTTGATAAATGTCCGTGGTGATGTTCAACTTCAATAAACAGCCTGCTCGAACCGTCGCTGGTTTTGCGATGTCCCACAACAGCTCTTCCAAGCTTTTCGGCTGCGGCCTGCATGGCGTTGGTTACCTTTTCGGCGTCGGCGCCTGCGTCAATCAGGGCGGCGGCAAACATGTCGCCGGCGATTCCACCTTCGGGAGATATGAAAAGTTGCATATGTTTTATTTGTTTTTTGCGATTAAACCGGAAACAACGGCTGCTCTGATGCCTCCGTCTATGTTTACTACTGTCAGGTTGGGGGCACAGGATGCCAGCATGGAGGTTAGGGCGGCCTCTTTGGCTCTGAAGCCATATCCTACCGATGTTGGCACTCCAATGACTGGTAACGGAACAAGCGAGGAGACAAATGGAGCCAGGGCCCCTTCCATTCCTGCTACAACCACCACCGCCGAAACATTGTTTTTCATTCCTTCCATGACGGCATCAAGGACTCTGGTTGGGTGAGCAATGCCTCTGTCTTCAAATACATGCGGAGTCACGCCCAGTGCTTCCAATGCCAGTGCGCATTCGGCAGTAACCGGATGATCGGCTGCTCCGGCGCTGATCACCAGTACGTTGCCTCGCTTTTCAGGCAGGTCTCCGATGGCCAGCAACAAAGGTGTTTCCTGTATTTGGAAACGGCTTTTGAAGTGTTCGGAGAGCAAATGGTGGTGAGGACTTCGTGATATAAGAATACTGGAATGTTCGGAAAGAAATGCCTCTGCCATTTCGATGGTTTGTTCTTCCGTTTTGTATTCTCCGTATATTATTTCAGGGATATTGATTCGTGCACCCCTGTTGACGTCAGCAATATAATTCCTGGCGGTCTCCATCCATTCCAGTGAAAAGTGTTTTCGTGCCTCATCGCGCGAAAGTTCTCCTTTGGATATCTGATCGTAAAGTTCGTCAAATGTCATAATCCAAGTTTTTTGTCAAAAGCATTTTTTCGGGCTCCTTCCAGGTCAAGTGTTACAAAGGTAGCAATCTGTTTTCCTGTTTTTACAATCTTTTCCCGGAATTCCGGCTCAATAAGTTTCAGAAATGCTGCCTGACTCCTGCATTCTATTCGCAAATGGTCCTCGTCATCCAGGCGGCAACGTAAATGATGATCACCGGTGGTTTTGAGGATATATTGTTCTATCTCCCGGAGAATATTGAGTTTTTCAGTTGTAATCTCAACTTTATAATTGAATCTGGTGGCCAGACATCCTTCCATATTGGCAATGACCGGATCGGCTCCCAGGGTAATCGCTAACTCCCGGGCCTGTTCTTTGGTGATTTGCAGCTCTGCTAACGGAGATTTTACTCCTCCTTTACGAAGTGCTTTTACGCCCGGGCGATAGTTGGTGCTGTCTGATGCATTGGTGCCGTCAAAAACCGGAGCATCTTTGCGGGAGATCACGGGATGGATGATTTGTCCTTTGCAATGGTAGCACCGGTCAACCGGGTTTTTCAGGACATTTTGGTGTGGTTGCATCCGGATAATTTCCAGATTGTAACATCCCATATTTGCAGCTTGTTGTCTGATATCCTTTTCTGTTACTCTGTTAAATCCGTTGTCAATCCATACGGGGACCACATCCAGGCCTGCTTCCAGTGCACTTCCTAAAATTGCACTACTGTCAAAACCTCCCGAAAACATCAGGTAGAACCGATTGGTCTTTTTCAAATGATTGATTAGCTGGTCTTTCACGAGATAGCTTTTGTCTGTGTTGTAAAGTGCAATTTAGTAAAAAATAATGCAAAGCCGCTGGTAGAGAAAGAATGGAACTATTGAACAGAATAGGGGTTCGTATGTTTTTACTTATGAGTAGGTTAGTCAAATGTCGTTAACGGGTTTGGCAGATTTAAAAAAAAGTTGAACTTTTGCTTTTTCGTTTTTATGACACTCCCTGTCCCGTAAACAAAATTCTGCCTGATCTTATCAGGTATAACCAAAACAATCAAAAAATGGAACAAAACGGTTACATAGGGTTAGTGAAGTCCGCTTTGGAGAATTACTCCGAATTGCCGGCCTTCAGTGACTTTAAAGGTGATACCATCACCTTCCGTGAAGTTGGGAAGTATCTTTACCGTTGCCACCGGGTGTATAAAGCTCTTGGCATTAAAGAAGGTGATAAAGTAGCCTTGATTGGACGGAACTCAACAAACTGGGCACTTTCATATTTGGGAGCTGTTACTTATGGTGCAGTTGTCGTCCCGATTTTGCCGGACTTCAGCCCTTCTGATATCAACCATATTGTGAATCATTCGGGATCTGTCTTGCTTTTTACCACAGATAATATATTTGAAAAGATTGATGAGACCAAGATGCCCGGTCTGAAGGGTATTATATCGGTAAATGACTTTTCTGTTTTGGTTGATAACCATGAGAAAGTGCAGAAAGCAGTTGAAAAAGCGCGTCAGGAGGTTAAAGGGCTTGGAGACAGTTTTAATGTGAGTAAGATTAAGTTCTTTGAGCCAAAATCTGAGGATTTGATGGTTTTGTCATATACATCAGGTACGTCCGGTTTTTCCAAAGGTGTTTTGTTACCTCACCGAAGTATTTGGTCTAATGTCCAATATGCCCGTGATAAATTTGATGTGGTTCCCGGGGAGCGGTTTGTATCCTTCCTGCCTTTGGCACACGCCTATGGCTGTCTGTTTGAATTTTTATGGCCGTTTACTGAAGGATGCCATATTACATTCCTGTCACGCACGCCATCTCCGGCCATTATTACCGAAGCTTTCCGTAAAGTTAAGCCTCACCTGATTTTATCTGTGCCATTGATCCTGGAAAAGATTTTTAAGAAACAGATTCTCCCCAAGCTCGAGAAAGGTTCCATGAAGACCTTGTTGAAAGTGCCAATTTTGAATAAGGTCGTTTATGGAAAAATCAAGGATCGTCTGGTTGATGTGTTTGGTGGCGAATTTCGTGAAATGATTGTTGGCGGAGCGGCGTTGAATAGAGACGTGGAGCTGTTCCTGAGAAAAATCGGTTTTCCGCTTACCATTGGCTACGGAATGACCGAGTGTGGACCGCTGATTAGTTATGCTCCCTGGAACGGGACCAAGGCCCATTCTGCCGGACAGATTGTGCATCGAATGGAAGTAAAGATCGATTCGGATGATCCTTACAATAAGGTAGGAGAGATTTTGGTTAAAGGGGAAAACAACATGCTGGGCTACTATAAAAACAAACAGGCTACCGATGATATGATTGATTCCGATGGATGGCTTCATACCGGTGACCTGGGTGTTATGGATCAGGATAATTTTATTTTCATCAAAGGCCGCAGTAAAAATATGATACTGGGTGCCTCAGGTCAGAATATTTATCCCGAGGAAATTGAAGCCGTAATCAATAATAAGGAGTATGTTCAGGAATGTCTTGTAAGGGAGGACGACGGTAAAATTGAAGCTCTGGTTTATCCCGATTATGAATCCGTGGATGCTCAGAATCTTGGAGATGAGGATATTGAGAGAATCCTGCAAAATATAAAAAAGGAGGTAAATCAGGAACTTCCTGCCTTTATGAACATTTCCAAAATTGTGCTCTTTCCGGAAGAATTTGAGAAAACGCCTAAAAAGAGCATTAAGCGATATAAATATATGTCGTAGAATATTGAAACCCGGAAAGGCATTCATCCTTTCCGGGTTTTTTCTTTGTTTAAATCTAATTGATTTCGCATTTCGCTTTCACAGATGATATCATTATGTCTTCATCGGATAGCCAATCCATTTTTTGAGTTTTATTATTTCTACTTTACGACTTTAAAAAAGACAAGAATAAATGATTCCCGGAATCTGTATATACAGCCTGAAAGGCTAACTTAATTCAGCCCGGGGCAGCGCTCCGGAATTTTTGGAGATTTTTTTCATGCGGGCTGAAAGCCCAACTTAACTCAATATTATTGTTCAATTAATTGCCCTTACAGGGCGATAATACTAATATGCTTAAAATCCCAACGTGATACGTTGGGCTGGATTAAGCCGGACTTACAGCCCGAAAGAAATCACCATAAACAATTCAGACATTTACCATCAAGGTGGTTGATAACAAAATATGACTGCAAATAAACCCTTTAAGAATGCCGAGATTATTGATGTTGAAACATGTTTTTTTACTTTAGTAAAGTAGCATTATTCGCCCTTAAATATCCTTAAAGGTAGAAAAGGTTACACTGATTTTGTTATTTTTATAGATTGGTTTGACCGCATTTAATAATCTTAATTATGGAATCACCCAAAATAGATATTATCACATTGGTCGAAAACCTTGCCTATCAGCAAGGCACTAAAGGGGAGCACGGACTTTCATTTGTGGTGCGCACCGGTGACAGACAAATATTATTTGATACCGGACAAAGTGATTTGCTGGTGCAGAATGCCAAAAAAATGAATGTGGATCTTTCTGCTATTGATGCAGTGGTCATCAGTCACGGACATTATGACCATACCGGTGGTTTGCCTGCTTTTTTTGAGATCAATGACCATGCGCCTGTCTGGTTGAAATCAAAAGCCTTTGACGAAAAAATGTCGAAAAGTACCGGTACCCCTCGTTTTATAGGATTGGATCCTGAAGTCGCTGAACGATACAGAACTCGTTTTAGGACAGTTGAGCAGGTCACTGAGCTTGCTCCGGGATTGAAAATCGTACCTGAAATTGGCAGTTATTATGGATTTGAGCAACCGTCACAATCCATGCTCATAAAGCACGGAAAAACACTCAGTGCCGATCTTTTCGAGGATGAACTTTTTATGGTTTTTGAGCATTCGGAAAAGCTGGTTGTTTTTGCCGGATGTGCGCATCGGGGGATAGGTAATATTTGTCGTTCGGCAATGAGTCTGACGGGGTGTAATCAGATACAACTGGTTTTGGGCGGAACGCATCTTAAGGGTGCTTCAAAAGGGCGGATAGCCAAAACGGTAGATGCTTTTAGAGACCTGCAGGTGGAACATTTCGGGCTTTGTCATTGTACCGGGTTGCCTGCTTTTATGGAGTTTTCGCGTGTTTTTGAGGAGAAAGTGCGTTATGCTCATGTGGCCTCCCGTTTCGAACCGTTTGATTAGTCTTTTTATTTTCTACGATAATTAATGTATGAATAGTGAAGCCCGTTTTTGGGGTCTTCAAACGGGCCTTCTTTGCTATCCACAGCCCATTTTTCAGAACTGATTTCCGGAAACCAGGTATCAATTTCATCAAACCGGTGGTGAATGTGGGTGAGAATTATTTTGTCGGAAAGGGGAAAGAATATCCGGTAGATTTCACCTCCCCCAATCACAAAAACTTTCTCATCGGGCCGGACCTTTTCTTTTAAATCTTCAGGATTCGAAATTACCTCACATTCCGGAGCCGAAAAGTCCGGACGTCGGGAGATCACAATGTTACGACGGTTTGGCAAGGCTCCTTTGGGGAGAGCTTCAAAAGTTTTTCGTCCCATCACAATGGTGTTGCCTGTGGTAATGGCTTTGAAGCGTTTCAAATCAGCACTGATAAATGCGGGTTGATCACCGTTAATTCCGATTCCGTTGTTTTCGTCAGTTGCTACGATTAGTGATATTTCCATTCTCCTGAGTCTGTTTTCAAGCATTATACTGAGATTTGTCCTTTGATGTGTGGATGCGGATCGTAATCGCTCAGTTGAAAATCATCATATTTGAATCCGTCAATATCTTTTACGTCTGGATTGATGGTCATTGTGGGCAGATGTTTAGGGGAACGCGTAAGCTGCAGTTTTACCTGATCGATGTGGTTGAGGTAAATGTGGGCATCGCCCAATGTATGAACAAAGTCGCCGGGTTCCAGATTGGTGACTTGGGCCATCATCCTTGTGAGCAAAGCATAGGAGGCAATGTTGAAAGGGACTCCCAGAAAGATATCTGCACTTCGCTGGTAAAGCTGGCAGCTTAGCTTTCCATCAGCAACATAAAACTGGAATAATATGTGACAGGGGGGCAGCTGCATCTCATTCAACTGCCCAACGTTCCATGCGCTTACAATGTGTCTGCGTGAATCCGGATTTTTTTTAATGGAATCAATGACTTGTTTTAGTTGGTCGATGTGTCCGCCATGAGCATCGGGCCAGGAACGCCACTGATAGCCGTAGATAGGCCCCAGTTCTCCATCCTCCTTTGCCCATTCATTCCATATCCGGACTCCGTTTTCCTGAAGGTATTTCACATTGGTGCTTCCTTGAATAAACCATAAGAGCTCGTGTATGATCGACTTCAGGTGAAGCTTTTTGGTGGTAAGCAGGGGAAATCCTTCCTGCAGATCAAATCGCATCTGATGTCCGAAAACGCTGATCGTGCCCGTCCCTGTGCGGTCCTCTTTTTTTACACCTTCGTCAAGTACGCGTTGCAGTAATTCTTTGTATTGTCTCATGGTTAATCGTTGTTTTATCAAAATAAAATAAGGGCCCGGGTTTGTTCCGGTAAAACAGGCTTTATGCTTCCTGCGCTTTTGGGGAGTCAGGGCTCCCGGGCGGTTTGGTTTTCGGCTTCAAGTTCTATGATTGTTGATATTGGATAATGGTCTGAAAAATCGGTTTTATGCCTTTTAAAGTCATAAGAGTTAAAAGATGAGGCGTGAAAGATGTAATCAATTCGCAGTGATGGGAGCCTTCCGTTGTAAGTGCCTCCGAAGCCCTTTCCTGATTCTCTGAATGCATCTTTCAGGTTTCCCCGCATAGTACGATATACATATGATATGGGGGTGTCATTGAAATCACCACACACCACTACCGGATAAGGTGAATTTTCGATGTGACGGGAGAGAATCTCTGCCTGAGAAGATCTTTGAAGAAATGCTCTGGACATTTTATGGACAATCTCTTTGATGCCTTGCCTTTGCTGTTCATCCATCTCAAACTTCAGACTGTCAATGACGTTGAAATCATTTTCTTTGAATCCAATGGATTCCAGGTGGTTGTTGAAAATCCGTATTACTTTTCCATCTATATTGACATCAGAAAAAATGGCCATATTTCTGCTTTCACCAAAAGGAAGTGAGCCCTTGTTGATGATGGGGAATTTGGAAAATGTGGCAATCCCGTATCCTGTGCCACGACCATTGTCAAACCGGTATTCGATGTGGCGGTAGCCGAGTGCTCTGAACCTGGCTTTGGTTTGGTTGGGGTGAAAGCCTTCTTTCTTATTGGAGGTAAAATATTCCTGAAAGCATATGATATCAGGATTCTCTTCACGGATAAAGTCATAAATGCTTTCCGGCGTTTCCTCCATTCCCGACCATTCATAATAGTCGAACATTCTGGTGTTAAAAGACATGACTTTAACAGGAGTACTCATATCTTCGGGCGCTTTTTCTCCCGATAAACGAAAAACATTGTTCCATTGGTTCCAGCTAAGCGCCAGGACAATCAGGGGGATTATCAGCCGGGGACTTTTTCGGGCAATGTGGGCTATGAGAACCAGTAAATTAATCAGCCAGAGGGCCGGGAAGAGAAAACCAAGCAATGCCAGCACATGAATTCTGACAGGGCTGATGTAAATAACAGCCATGGAGGTCATCAGGCCAATGGCCAAAATGAGGGTAACAATTAATGATATGGAACGGAATAGACCTTTCAATTTCGTGAAAATTTAATTTTTATCCTGGCTGGCGTTAAAGAGCATTTGTTTTTCTTCCTTACTCAGACTGTCATAGCCACTTTGTTTGATTTTTTCCAGAATCCTGTCCAATTCTTTCTGCCGCCTTTGCTTCATGGCGTTGTATTCCATATCACTCATCGGACGGCTGTGTGTAACTCTTAGGTTCGATTTGCGCTTAAAGAGATTTCCGGATCGGGATGCCATTTTATCGAAGAAATTCCCGTTTATCCTGCCTTCCGAAAGTTTCCATCCATACAAAAGGCCTATGAGGGCACCCCCAATATGGGCCAGGTGTCCTCCTGTGTTTGCCATGCCCGGAATGCTTATCAGGTCGATGATAAATGCTCCCATAGCCAGATACTTTAACTTTACAGGCCCGATCAGGAACAAATAAACAGTGAAGTTTGGACGCACACGGGCCACTGCAAACAGTATGGCCATCACCGAAGCTGAAGCTCCCAGCAGGGATGATGATCCGCCCTGCGGATGGAATGCCGGGAGAAGGTTGAAGGAGAAAATATAAAGTGCTGCCCCGGCAAGTCCTCCCCATATGTATATGGTCAGAAGTTTGCGTACATCCACCAATTGGGCAAATAACCGCCCGAACCACCAGAGGTATAACAGGTTGAACAATATGTGAAAGAAATCATAATGCAAAAACATGTAGGTGATGAGCGACCAGGGACGAATAAGCAGCAATAACGGATCTGACGGAACAGACAGCCAGTTAATCACAATGCTTGCATATGCCATATCCAAACCGGATAGCAACAATATCAGCTGCAACAGTTTGATGATTATAAATACACCTGTATTGATGTATATCAGTCTGGTCAGTGTGGATCCCTGACGAAATGATTCTTTTATTTCTGTCCAGATGCTCATACTGCAAATTAATAATAAAATCCTTTATTCTTCCAGTATTTTATGAGAATGAATCCGAAGAGCATTCCTCCAAGGTGCGCCCAGTGAGCAACATTATCCATGCTGAAGTTTTGTACTCCCATGAACAATTCTATGGCTCCGTAAATGATGACAAAATACTTGGCTTTGATGGGGATTGGGGGGAATAACAACATCAGCTGAGTATTGGGAAACAGCATTCCGAAAGCCAGCAAAATGCCGAATACCGAACCTGAGGCTCCTACCGTTACAAAGCTGTTGAGGTATAGGTCACGGTATTTTATCATATATTCGCTGACGATGGCTTTCAGGTTTTCCGGATTTTCGTTGATGAGGCGTGTGAATTCATTGTTGACTGCTGCCGGGAGGGCTTTGTTCAAAAACGATTTGAGCGCTTCCGGCGAGGCATTGTTCATATCATGGGCTATGGCATCCAGCATTGGGGCTACCTCAATGTATTGTGTGAGGATATGTATCAGCGCGGCACCAACCCCGGTTACCATGTAGTAGAGAAGAAAACGCTTGGGCCCCCAGACTGTTTCCAGCATCCGTCCAAACATAAACAGTGCAAACATATTGAAAAACAGATGAGCGAAAATAATACCACCCGACGGGGAGTAGTAGGCATGTAAAAACATATAGGTGACAAATTGAGCCGGATTAAATGCCTCTGCCGTGGGCAGGTGTAATCCCAGATGTCTTTCAATTTGTATTCCGAATGTGCTGAACAGAACCAGACTCGCCACATAGAAAAGGACGTTGATGATAATAAGGTTCTTCACAACAGGCGTTAAACCACCAAAAGGGGATGTTCCTATACTCATTTTTCTGTTTTAAAAGTGTGTGAATGGCAATTTCAAAATCAATGCCAGTCAAAATATACTGTCAACCTTTTCTTTTAGCGAAATCGTTTCTCCAGCTCTTCATTGTCCAAAATGGAGAAAACTGTTTTTCCGCCGGGGGTAAAATTGGGCGCTGAACAAAGGAATAACTTATTTATCAATTCGGCCATCTCGGGCTGTGTTAAAAATTCTCCCGGCCGCATACAGGCATTTTGTGCCATAATGGTGGCCAATTGTTCCTTTATTTCGTTTTCCGGATCGACTTCGCCACTCTTGAATGCCTCTAAAATAGCATCTATAAGTCGCGGTGCATTTATGTTTTTGATAAACGACGGCTGACCGGTGACGGCAAAGGTGCGGTCGCTTTTTTCCTGTAACTCAAAACCGAAAACTCTCAGATCTTCATGAATATCTCTCAACAAAATGGCGTCTTCTTCATTAAATGAAATCTCCTCAGGAAAAAGAGACTGTTGTGAAACAGATGCTCCTGCCTGAATGTTCTTCAGAAAATCTTCGAACAGAATTCTTTCATGTGCCCTTCGCTGATCAATAATCATAATGCCCGATTTCACCGAGGTTATGATGTATTTGTTCTTAATCTGGAAATAGAGTGTACCGGTTTCATTTTTTTCTGATGAGGTGCCGGATGGGATAATCTGCTGTTCTCCTTCGTCCTCAATATTTTCTTTTGAGGGCAGGATGACTGTTTCGGGTTCATCATCTCTCCAGTCCTCTTCTCCGCCGGTTTCAAATCCTTCGTAGAGAGATTCCCAATTGGATGAGACGGGGGTTGCCTGGTGTGATGAGGCCGGTTGAGGTTTATCCATGTCAAAGGGGTTGTAATCCGGATTAATGCTCACCGAGGGAACCGAAACAGGATCATCTTTCCGGAAAGTGGGGATGGATATCTCATCGGTCTGATCAAAGTCGATGGATGGCACCATGTTAAATTTGCCTAAGGACTCTCTGACTGCAGCGCTGACTATTTTCCATACCGACCGTTCATCTTCAAACTTTATTTCAGTTTTGGTTGGATGAATGTTCACATCAATAAGCGACGGGTCGGTTTCGAAAAAAAGAAAGTAGGGAGGACAATGTTCTGCCTGCACGAGGTTTTCGTAGGCCACGGTAACTGCCTTGTGCAGGTACGGACTCTTCATAAACCGGTTGTTGACAAAGAAAAACTGATCGCCCATGGTTTTACGCGCAGTTTGCGGTTTCCCGATGAATCCGTGGATGTTCACCAGAGAAGTCTCGGTCTCCACCGGAATCATGTGGGCGCTGCTTTGTTTTCCCATGACATCGTTGATGCGTTGCAATAATTTTCCGGCAGGAAGCTTAAACAGCAGCTGGTCGTTGTGTGTCAGGGAAAAAGCTACATCCGGGTTCGCCAGTGCAATGCGCTGAAATTCATTTACAATGTGACGCATTTCGGTGGCTGTTGTTTTCAGAAATCTGCGGCGGGCCGGAACATTGAAAAAGAGATTCTTGATCATGAAATTACTTCCGGGACTACAGGTGACAGGTTCCTGTGTCTCCACCTGAGATCCGGAAATGAGAATTCTGGTGCCCAGTTCCTGTTCGTGAGGTCTGGTTTTAAGCTCCACCTGTGCTACAGCAGCGATAGATGCCAGCGCTTCTCCGCGAAAACCCATGGTGCGTATGGCAAACAGATCGTTGGCTTCCCTGATTTTTGAAGTGGCATGACGCTCAAAAGCCATACGCGCATCTGTTTCACTCATGCCGCATCCGTTATCAATAATCTGCACCAGCGTGCGACCTGCATCTTTAACAATGACTTGAATTTCGCTGCTTCCTGCATCCACCGCATTTTCAACCAGCTCTTTAATGATGGAGGCAGGACGCTGAATGACCTCTCCGGCGGCTATCTGATTGGCTACCGAATCGGGGAGTAATTGAATGATATCTGACATTGGCCTTCGCTTCTTCTTTCTTGATTCAGTTTTGGTTCAGGGGTTTACATTATAAACTGGCTGTACCATTCCGAGGCTGCATTCAGAAGGTAATAGAATATTACCATGAGCAATACGAGAATAATGATCAATCGGATATTGGATTTCTTTCGTTCACTGCGCCCCACTTCAAAGTGCGATTTGATGCGTCTGCGCATTCCTCCTCTGATTCTTTCCTTGTAAGCGCGTTCGTCACTTTGCTCTTCCACTTCAACACCCATCTCCTGTTTTATGCGGCGCACCCGCTCTTCCCGTTCTTCCTTTTCGGGATTGTAATATATGGGATCGTATTGAAATTTCCGGTGTTGCGGTATTTTAAAAAAGGTAATTCTCATAATCCTCCATTTAGATATACAAAAGTAATAAATCCCCAGCTTCTTTCAGTCTTTTTATTTCTTTCTCTTTTTGTTTTAATTTGTTCTTGTTTTGCTTCTTGTTTGGTTTTGTAAGAGAAACGCTCTGAGAGCTTTACTTGTTTAGATTTTTTGTTTAAATTGGGGGTTTAAACCAAACCCGTAACTATGTTAGTTAAAACTTTTGGTGCCGCAGTGACAGGCATTGATGCCATTACCATTACCATTGAAGTGAATGTTACCCGCGGTATCCGTTTTTTTCTTGTAGGACTTCCCGATAATGCTGTAAAAGAGAGCCAGCAACGTATTGAATCAGTTTTTAAAGAGCTTGGGCATAAATGGCCGGGTAAACGTATTGTTGTCAATATGGCTCCTGCCGATACCCGTAAGGAAGGATCCGCTTATGACCTCCCTATTGCTGTTGGTGTATTGGCCGCAGATGAACAGATTCTGGCCAATCGTATTTCCGAATTTATGATGATGGGTGAATTATCGCTCGACGGATCGGTTCATCCAATCAAAGGTGCATTACCCATTGCTCTTAAGGCGCGTTCGGATGGCTTTAAAGGGTTTATTGTCCCCAAAAAGAATGCCAGAGAGGCGGCTGTGGTCAAAGGAATTGATGTTTATGGAGTGGAATCTTTCAAAGAGGTTGTGGATTTTCTTACCGGCCGGTTAGACCTTCAACCTGAAGTGGTGGATACCGAAGCTGAGTTCCTCAGGGAGCAATCCAGAAGTGAGATTGATTTTGCAGATGTGAAAGGGCAGGAGAGTGTTAAAAGAGCTTTGGAAGTGGCTGCTGCCGGTGGACATAACATTATTATGGTGGGGAGTCCCGGATCCGGAAAGTCCATGCTGGCCAAACGCATACCGACCATTCTGCCTCCTTTGTCGCTGGATGAAGCTCTTGAAACTACCAAGATTCATTCGGTGGCCGGAAAACTTAGTGGTAATACCTCTTTACTTACGCGTCGTCCGTTCCGGAGTCCGCACCATTCCATAAGTGACATTGCGCTTGTCGGGGGCGGTTCTTACCCTCAGCCCGGGGAGATTTCGTTGTCGCACAACGGAGTGCTTTTTCTGGATGAATTACCTGAATTTAAACGGTCGGTGCTGGAGGTGATGCGTCAGCCGCTTGAAGACCGGACCATTTCCATCTCACGAGCCCGTTTTACGGTTGATTATCCGGCCAGTTTTATGATGGTGGCCAGTATGAATCCCTGTCCCTGTGGGTTTTATAATCATCCGGAGAAACAATGTGTTTGTGCCGGAGGGGTGGTGCAGAAATATCTGAGCCGTATCTCCGGGCCTTTGCTTGATCGCATCGATATTCATATAGAGGTGGTACCTGTGCCTTTTGAAAAACTGGCAGGGCAGAAACCTGCTGAAAGTAGTGACCTGGTTCGCCAACGGGTTATTAAAGCCCGAAGGATTCAGTCGGAGCGTTTTATGAAATTTCCCGATGTTCATTGCAATGCCCAGATGAATACAAAGCTCCTGGCCCGATTTGCCACCCCTGATGAAGGGGGACAGGCTATTTTGAAAAATGCCATGGAAAAGCTTGATTTTTCTGCACGTGCCTATGATCGTATTCTCAAAGTGGCCAGAACCATCGCTGACCTCGAGGGAACGGAAGATGTTGAATCATATCATGTGGCTGAGGCCGTGCAATATCGTAATCTTGACCGTGCCGGATGGGCTGGATAATCGGAAATAATGCTTTTCTTTGCAACAAATCAAAAGAATTATTGGTTACTTGCTTAGGAATGAACTAATTTTGACTAAAAAGAAAAAAGATCGCATTATGTCAGCTAACAGCTTAATGGATCCTATCGGTAGGCTTATGGGACTTAGATATAAATCGCACCCCTGGCATGGGATTGACATCGGGGATAAAGCTCCCGATATTTTGAATTGTTTTATTGAGGTGGTTCCCACGGATACCATCAAGTATGAAATTGATAAGGTAAGCGGATATCTGCGCATTGACAGGCCGCAGAAATATTCCAATGTGAGTCCTACTTTGTATGGGTTTATTCCTCAAACTTATTGTGGGAAAAATGTAGGTAATTTCTGTAGTGAAAAAACCGGGAAGAAGGATATTAACGGTGACGGTGATCCTTTGGATATTTGTGTGCTGACAGAAAAAGACATCACACACGGAGATATTATTGCCGAAGTGATTCCGATCGGCGGGCTGCGAATGATTGACGGAAATAAAGCGGATGATAAAATTATTTCAGTTTTGAAAGGCGATGTCGTTTATGGAGATTTTACCGACATTTCGGATCTTCCCGAGTTGGTTATCCGACGGCTCAAACACTACTTTCTGACCTACAAGGACATGCCTGGAATGAACAGGGAATCGGAGATCACCCATATTTACAATGCCGAAGAGGCAAGAGAGATTATCAAGCTGGCCGGCAAGGATTATGAAGCCCGGTTTGAGAACTTGAGAAATGCTCTGAGTAATTATTAACAACAAAAAAGCCGCGAAAAGCGGCTTTTTTGTTGTTATCAGTTTTGTTTTACTACTGGTCAATGCTGAAATAACTGATGGCTTTTCGAAGACTTTCAATCTCTTCAGAAAATTCATGAGCCATCCCATTGATGTTTTCGGAAGTTTGGGCATTCATTTGCGAAACCTTATCCAGTTCCATCAGGGCATTGTTGATTTGTGTGGCACCGGCATCCTGCTCTTTGGATGCAGAGGCAATTTCGAGCACCAGTTCGTTCGATTTGTTAATCTTAGGTAACAAGTCAACAAATATCTGCATGGCACTTCGTGCGTTATCCACACTGTTGGTTGACAGCTGATTGATTTTTGATGCATTTATGCGGCTGCGCTCTGCGAGCTTTCTTACTTCTGCCGCTACCACTGCAAACCCGCGTCCCTGCTCTCCTGCTCTGGCCGCTTCAATGGCTGCGTTAAGTGAAAGGATGTTTGTCTGGCGGGCCACATCTTCGATGAGTACCACACTTTCATAAATATTCTCAATCGCAGTCACAGCTTCCCGAAGAATTTTTTCTCCGTTTTGGGCATCTCCGGCAGCTTCGGAAACCAGTCTTTCTGTTTGGCGTGCATTGTCCGCGTTCTGACTGATGTTGGAACTCATCTGTTGCATGGATGCGGATAGCTCCTCCGTAGAACTGGCTTGTTCTGTAGCACTTTCCGACAGTGATGCAGCTGAGTTGTTCATCTCTTCACTGCCAACATGTACTGTTTCGGCTGCGTTCATTGCCTGATGAATCATTTTTGATATCTCATCTTTCATGGCTCCAAACGCATTGGCCAACTGACCCAACTCGTCTTTCCGGGCGGCAAAGGAGCTGCGGATGGTTCCTGTCAGGTTTCCGTCGGCAAACTGTCTTGCCAGGGAGGAAATCTCCACAAGAGGTGCGGTGATATTTCCCGCAAGCCATAAAACCACGAAAATTGTGATGGCAAGAAAGATGATACTCAGGATGATACTGGTGGTTTTAATGGGTTGGATGATGGCCAGCAATTCTGTGGTGGGAGCTACCAATATGGTGGTTAATCCTGTGTTCCCAACAGGCATGGATACCATTTCGTAGGATTCCCCATTGAATTCATGGCCGGTGGACAGGACAGACTCTTCCTTCCCGGTTAACTGATTAGTAAGCTCAGGTGTCAGGATTGTAGAAATATTGCTGTTGATCTCCTCTTCATCACCCGAAATCAGGATCTTTCCGTTTGGATCCACCATCCACATCAGACTGTTTTCGGTAATTTTTTTACTGTTGAAAACATTTACAATGGCAGTGGGATCAACACCTACTCCTGCAACTCCTACCGGATTTTCCGGGTTTCCCATCAGAACATTGTAAAAAAACAGAGTCTGATTCAGTTCTGCGTTGTAATCGTAACTCAGTGCGCTCTTCTGGCCTGATTGAAGAGACTGAAAAAACCAGGAATCATCCTCATCATTAGGATCGACCGTGTCGATGAGTTTGAAGTTCTCGGTGTAATAGTTGCCGGTAAATTTGTTGACTGCAAAGGCAGATGGGTATCCCATCTTTTCGGCAAACATATCAATTTTGCTTAATGCCAACTGCCCGAGTGTAGTGTCGGCTTCAGATGACTGAAACCATCTGATGAGCAACGGGTCATCGGCCAGGGCCATGGAGGTTTCCATACCTTTCTCCAGTTGCGTTTTCAGGTCGCTTTGTGCTGCCTGAACAAATGCCGTAAGCTGTTTTTCGCGGACATCTTCCAGCAAAGTGCTTTTGACAGTGGAGTAGCTGATGACTGATTGGATGATAATGATCGCCGCAATCAGGATTCCGAATGAAACCAATAACTGGTCTCTTAACCGCTTAAAGCGATTGAGTGAAGTAAAATTTAAACCCATAGTAACCCATTTTTCAAAAAGAATACCGGACATATACGCAGGTAACAATTCAAGGTTTGGGAGTTTTTGTTTTTTATGATTCCGCAACAATCACTAACAACTACAGAACGAATTAATTAGAAAGGTTGGATGCGACAAAAAAGGTTAGAGCGGTTGGGTGAATAGGGGGGGGAGAATGAGTTTTATCGTTATATTTGTGAGAACAGAATAAATCTTAAGATGATTGGGAATACAGTAATCATAGTTGCCGGAGGCCGGGGACTTCGTATGGGTCAGGATATTCCAAAACAGTTTATTCGTGTTGGTGGCCGGCCGGTGTTGATGCACACCATGGAGCAGTTTTACGGTTATGATGACTCAATTGAGATCATTTTAGTCTTGCCGGAAGATCAGTTTTCCTATTGGAAGGCACTTTGTAGAAAGTTTGATTTCCAAATGCGGCATCAACTTGTTCGCGGGGGAGAAACGCGCTACAACAGTGTTAAAAACGGGCTGGAGGTTGTCTCGGGTGAATTGGTGGCAGTTCACGACGGGGTGCGGCCATTCGTTGCTCCTGAAACGATTAAACGTTGCTTTCACGCAGCCGAAATATACGGAGCGGTAATCCCGGTTATGGAGTTGGTTGATTCTATCCGTAAAGTGAATGGACCCAACAGTGAAATGCGTCCCAGATATGCTTACAGGAGTATTCAGACCCCTCAGGTTTTCCGGACTTCCGTCCTAAAGAAAGCTTACGAATTGCCCTTTAGCCCTGATTTTACTGATGACGCTTCTGTAGTGGAGGCTGCCGGCTATGAGATAACATTGGTTGAGGGAAACCGGGAGAATGTGAAAATTACCACACCATTCGATCTTGTGGTGGCTGAAGCATTCCTGAAAAGCAAATAGGGAAATTCCCTTTTTGCTTTTCAGAAAACTAACCCAATCCTTCTATTGGCTACTGACTAAAAACTACTGACTGTTTCGGCTCAGGGCATTTTGTACATAAATGCATTGATGTTCATCCCGGCTCCCACAGAGGTCATCATTACATAGTCTCCCGGATTTAGAGCATGTCCCTCCATCTGGTTTTTTGTTACCAGGTCGTAAAGAGTTGGTACAGTCGCCACACTGCTGTTCCCGAGCGTGCGTATGGTCATGGGCATGGTGCTGAAATCAGCCTCTTTCTCTCCGTATAATCTGAAGATACGTTTAAGAATAGCCTCATCCATCTTTGCGTTGGCCTGGTGAATAAGCACCTTGCTGACATCCTTGAGGGTGAGATTATTTATTTCAAGACATTCCTGCGCCACCAGCGGCACATAGGTAAGTCCGTAGTTGTAAACTTTTCGGCCCAGCATCTTCACGTATTTTTGATCATGCCTCAACTCCGGATTGTAGGAATCGCCCATCATTAAAAGGTCCAGATGTTCTTCGGTATCCGTGCGGGTCACATGCTTGAGCATGCCCACCGGCTCATCGCTTTCTACAGCTTCCAGAACTACTGCTCCGGCGCCATCCGCAAAAATCATGGAATCACGGTCGTGAGGATCCATGGCCCTGCTTAGTGTGTCGGCTCCGATGACCAGGGCGCTTTTGGCATCTCCTGATTTGAGATAATAGTTTGCCTGAATCATAGCTTGTGTCCATCCCGGACAACCGAAAGTCATGTCATAGGCTACGGCTTTATGACTCTTTATTCCCAGTTTCTTCTTTACACGCGATGCCAGTGTGGGCATGATATCGGGGTAGAGGCTTCCGCTTTTCATATCTCCCAGATTATGTGCTATGATGATGTAATCCAGCTTTTCACGGTTGAAACCGGCATCTTCAAGAGCCTTTTCGGCAGCAATGGCAGCAATGTCAGAAGTGGTGTATTGTTCCTCTGCAATCCGACGCTCCGATATATCGGTAATTTGTTCAAACTTTTCAGCAATTTCTTCTCCGGGGGTTTCTATTTTTGTGCCGTCTTCATTGTAAAACGATTGACCCACAAACTTTTTGTTTGGAACAACCACCGGGGGCAGATAACTTCCCGATCCGGTGATGACCGAATATAGATTTCTGGTATTCATGATGTTTTGTAATTGGTTGATTATCCTTGATAGTATTTCAGTTCCAGCGTTTCCCCGTCCCATTGAGCGTACGAGAAATGGTGTACCCAGTCGCCCAGGTAGCATACTCTGCTGTTTTCTGCAATTTTTAGGTTGATGGCCACATGACGGTGACCGAAGATGAAATAGTCGAAGTGTTCTTTCTTTAGGGTGTTTTTTGCAAATTTGATGAGCCATTCATTTTCTTCACCCTGAAATTTTGCTGTTTCGGCTTCCTGGTTGCTTTCCCGGCTTTTACGACTCCAAAAATGAGCTATGCCCACCCCCAGGTCCGGATGTAACCACTTGAAAAGTTTTTGAGCCAGATTATTGGTAAACAGTGCTTTGAGTCTTTTGTATGCTTTTTCATCCGGTGTAAGTCCGTCGCCATGGGCCAGAAAGAATTTTTTTCCGTCGATGACAGGGAAATAAGGACCTTTGTGAACGATAACACCTGTTTCTCGGGGGAGATAATCGAACACCCAGATATCGTGGTTGCCGGTAAAAAAGTGAACCGGAATTCCGCTGTCTGTTAGTTCGCATAACTTTCCCAGAAACCTGGTGTGCCCCTGGGGTACCACATGTTTGTATTCAAACCAGAAATCAAAGATGTCGCCCATGAGATAAACTTCAAGTGCATCTGCCTTGATTTGATCAAGCCATGCCACAAAGCGAAGCTCATGTGCACGATGATCGCTGATAGTAGGGGCTCCCAGATGTGCATCCGAGGCAAAGTATATTTTCTTTTTCTGCTCCAAATCCGGAATTTCCGTTTTCTGTTTCAGCGGACAAAGATATCTGTTTTTAATTTGATTCGCCAAAAAAATGGCAAGTTCCGGTAGTTTATGGATTAGTGGAATATCTTGTTCGAAAAGGCGATCGGAAACTATTTGGAAAGAGTGAGGCAGATTTGCCTGCATCTACTCCATCGCTCTGAGACTTTCAGTGTGGAAATGTCAGGTCTTTTCATTAAAAAACCCCACTGGAAAATTTCCAGTGGGGTTTTTATTAATATTTTAACCTGGTTGCAATGCATTTTAGAGCGCCTCTTTAACCTTCTCTTCCAATAAATGGCCAAACAGATTCTTTCCAATAATATCGCCATCCCTGCTGATGAGGTAGTTGGCGGGCAATTGGTTGACGTTGTAAATACGTGCCGGGAAGGAGTCGGTGTAGCGCAAATCACTTACATTGATCCATGGCAATTCGTCTTTAACAACGGCATTTTCCCAGAGTATTTTGCTTCTGTCGAGCGAAACCTGATAGATTTCAAAACCCTGGTCCTTATACTGCTGATATACCTTTTTCATGTGGTCGTTGGCGCGACGTGAGGCTTCATCCCAGGATGCCCAGAATGACAGAAGCACTACTTTCCCCTTAAGGGAAGAAAGGGCAACTTCTTCTCCATGAATATTCTTTTCCTTGATTTCAGGAATGGTCTCTTCGGCATTTTCCTGAAGTTCCTGGGTGATTCTTTGTCTCCGTTCCTGAGCTTTGGCACTGAGTACGTAATTGTAAAGTTGTTTGACCCTTGGCGATTCAGGATACATGAGATTTAGACTGGTCGCTATGGTGGCGAAATAGACCTGTTCTTTCTTATCCATTACATTCAGCACCATGGTATTATCGCTTAATCGTTGGAAGAGGGCATAATAGCTGGCAAATGAACGGGGGTTGTCCATGACAAACGAGCCTACGAAGCTTTTATGTTCATCCAGTGCAATCAACAACTGCTGACCAATTTCATTTTTCCTTTGAGTGTCTCCTTCTGCCGGAAGGGAGTCGTAAACATCCAGCAGGCTGTCAACGGTACTTCTTAATGTTTTCAGTCGTTCATTAAGTATCTGAACTTTTTTGGATTCAATGGATCCTTCCAGACGGTAGGAGTTTTCAAGGTTTTTGGCATCCGCTGTAACGGTGACGTGCTCCGTGGAATCGAGCAAAAGCGTGATGTAATTATTCTCCGATAATTTGAGTTTAAAGAAAGTGGGGATATTCAGTTTTTCACCATGAAAGGAAAAACTTCCGTCTTCATCGAGGTGAACACTGTCAATGGCCAGATCTCTGTCTAGTTGCATCTTCTCAAGTATCAGCGTGCGGTTGTCGCCATTGGTGATGGTTCCCTTTATGCGGTAGTTGTCGCTGTAGCAGCCCGAAAGCGTAAAGATGATAAAAGCAATTGAAAGAATGTTGATAAAAGGTCTCATTGGCTCTGTTGTAAACTTCATTTAAAATAAGGGAATCAAAGATAAAGCTATTTTTTTATTTTGACATAAAAAAACCGGTATCTGTGCGACACCGGTTTTTATCATTGCGTTTGGCTATTGAGGTTCTGATTTACATGTTTTTGATGTATTCAGCAATCCAGTCACCCACTTCTGAGGTTGAAATAGCATTTTCTTTATCCAGATCTTCGGTTACTTTTCCCTGTTCCAGAGATGCATCCACCGCTTTTCGGATCATTTGAGCTTCCTCTTTCAGTTCAAATGCCGATTCGAGCATCAGCGCTCCTGAAAGTATAGTTGCCAGGGGGTTGGCTATGTTCTTTCCGGCGGCCTGCGGGTATGATCCGTGAATGGGCTCAAATACCGAAGTGTGCAGTCCGATGGATGCAGAAGGGAGCAGTCCCAGTGATCCGGTAATAACACTTGCCTCATCCGTGAGAATGTCTCCGAACATATTCTCGGTAACCATCACATCGAAACGTTTGGGCCACTGAATCAGCTGCATGGCAGCATTGTCCACAAACATATACTCCACTTCTACCTCGGGGTAATCAGGGGCAATGCTCTGAACCGTTTCACGCCACAGACGTGAGGTTGCCAATACGTTGGCTTTATCCACCACGGTCAGTTTTTTGCGACGCTTCATGGCAAAGTCGAATGCCAGCCGTGTAATTCGCTCAATCTCTTCGGTAGTATAGACGCTGGTGTCGTAAGCTGTCTGACCGTCTTCTGAGCGACCTTGCGGACGTCCGAAGTAGATACCACCGGTAAGTTCCCGAATGGCAACAAAATCTGCTCCCTCAACCAGATCGGCCCGCAAAGGGGATTTGTGAAGCAGAGATGGGAATGTTGCCACGGGACGAATATTGGCATATAAACCAAGTTTTTTACGCATGGCAAGCAGTCCCTGTTCAGGGCGCACTTTTGCTTTGGGGTCATTGTCGTATTTGGGGTCACCAATGGCGCCAAACAGAACGGCATCTGACTTCATGCAAAGTTCATGTGTTTCATCCGGATAAGGATTCCCGGTCTTATCGATGGCCGTGGCACCAACAAGAGCTTCGGTGTAAATGGCTTCATGACCTTTCTTAGCAAAGACTGCGTCCAGAACTTTTTTGGCCTGTTCCACAATTTCCGGCCCGATTCCATCTCCGGGCAATACAGCAATGTTTAACTTCATTTGTTAAGTTGTTATTCCTCCTCACGTAAATCGGGGGGAGTATGATTAATTGGATTCAAATTTATTTTGTCAAAAACGTGGGTCTATTTAGATTTTGAGCAACAACGCAAAAGTTGGACTTTATAGACAAACACTATTTACCATTGATGACCACTCCGTGTTCCTTGTTTTCAATGATGTTGAGCATTCTAAGTGTCGCTTTGATAGCAGCTTCTGTCTGGTCGGCATCCAATCCTCTTGTTTTAAATTCCTGGCTTTTGTATTCCCAGGTAATTACCGTTTCCACCAAAGCATCTGTCTTTCCTCCTGGAGGGATGGATACTTCATAATCCGAAAGCACAGGGTGCTCTTTGCCAAGTTTTTCATAAATCAGCCAGAGTGCTTTCATGAATGCATCGTACTGCCCGTCTCCAACGGATGTTTCGTTGTAGGTGTCTTTGTTTATCTGAAGACTGACGGTGGCAACGGGTTTCAGCCCCTGAACCAGAGACAGGTGGTAGTTTTTCAGCTTGATGCGCTTAACCACCTGTTCGGTTTTTAATACATCAGATATGATGTAGGGTAAATCTTCCGGAGTCACATTTTCTTTTTTGTCACCCAGTTCAATTACCCGTTTGGTAACCTTTTTCATGTCCTCAGGACCAAGCTCTATTCCTAAATCTTCGAGATTCTTCTTGATATTGGCTTTTCCTGAAGTCTTACCCAGTGCATAACGACGCACCCGGCCAAAACGTTCAGGGAGAAGGTTGTTGAAGTAGAGATTGTCCTTGTTGTCTCCATCTGCATGAACCCCACTGCATTGCGTGAAGACATTTTCGCCGGTAAGTGGTTTGTTGGCAGGGATGCGTACTCCCGAAAAGGTCTCCACCATGGAGGATATTTTCGTGAGTTTACTTTCTTCAATATGGGGCTTTACTTTCAGGTGATCATTCATAACCCCTATGATACTTGCAAGAGGGGCATTTCCGGCTCTTTCTCCCAGACCGTTTACTGTTGTGTGGATGCCTTTTACCCCTGCTTTGATGGCATAATAGACATTGGCCACAGCCAGGTCATAGTCGTTGTGGGAGTGATAATCAAAATGAACATCCGGAAACTTGTCGGTCATGGACTTACAGAATTCATAAGTCTGGTCAGGATTAAGAATGCCCAGGGTATCGGGTAACATAATCCGGTGAACAGCGGTTTTTGATAAACCGTTGACCATAAACTCCACATATTCTGGAGAATTCAACATTCCGTTGGACCAGTCCTCCAGATATACATTGACCATGATGCCTCTTCTTTCAGCCTCTTCAATGACTTTTTCGATATCTCCAAGATGTTGCTCTTTGGTTTTTCGAAGTTGTCCGGTCAGGTGTTTCAGGGATCCCTTGGTAAGCAGGTTCAACACCCTGCCCCCGGCTTCCTGAATCCAGTCCAACGATATATTGTTGTCAACAAAGCCCAGGACCTCAATGCGGTCCAGACAATTGTGGGATTCTGCCCATTTGGTTAGTCGTTTGACAGCTTTCAATTCACCGTCAGAAACCCTGGCAGAGGCCACTTCAATGCGGTCAACCTTTACCTCCTCCAGCAACAATCGGGCTATGGCCAGTTTCTCGGCATCGTTGAACGACACCCCCGTTGTTTGTTCTCCATCCCTGAGGGTGGTATCCATCACTTCTATGGTTCTCATCGGCATTGGTTGGTAGCCCCGGCCGCTGAAAGAAAATCAGTGGCCGGGGATGGTTTGTATTCTGACTTTTTAGCTGTTTGCTTTTTCCCAGGTCTCGATTTCATTGCTGATATTCAGCAGGTAATCGATGTCGTCGAAGCCATTGAGCATACATTTCTTTTTATAAGGATTGATGTCGAATGACTCGCTGGGGCCGTTTGGCTGAAGTGTAATCTTCTGGTTTTCCAGATCAATTTCCACTTTTGTTGCAGGGTCTTTTTCAATGGCCTGAAACAATTCTTCCAGAAATTCTTTGGAAACCTGAACCGGCAACAATCCGTTGTTGAGTGAATTGTTTTTGAATATGTCGGCGAAGAAACTTGAGACCACAGCTTTAAAACCATAGCCTGCGATTGCCCATGCGGCGTGTTCGCGGCTTGATCCGCTACCAAAGTTCTGTCCTGCAACGAGAATCTTTCCGGAGTAGGTGGGGTCATTCAGTACAAAATCCTTTTTGGGGTTTCCGGACTTGTCATACCGCCAGTCGGCAAACAGGTTGTCGCCGAATCCTTCGCGGGTGGTGGCTTTCAGGAATCGGGCAGGTATTATCTGGTCTGTATCCACATTTTCGATGGGCACAGGCACGCAGGTCGATTCCAGTTTTACAAATTTATCTATTGGCATAATTTGTTCTCTTAAAAATGTTATCAATCTTTTACATCAGATCTGTTCCTGTGTTTTCGGACCTACAAAAAATCACGGGGATCAGTAATCTTTCCTGTAATGGCAGTTGCTGCAGCTGTCAGCGGACTGGCCAGCATGGTGCGGGCTCCGGGCCCCTGACGGCCTTCAAAATTCCGGTTAGAGGTGGAAACAGCATAGTTACCTTCCGGAATCTTATCATCGTTCATGGCCAGACAGGCAGAACATCCGGGCTGACGCATTTCAAATCCGGCTTCTTCCAGAATCTGCCGGATGCCTTCTTCCTCGGCCTGGGCTTCCACCTGGTGACTACCGGGAACAATCCATGCGGTAATATTATCAGCCTTTTTCTTTCCTTTAACGAAAGCTGCAAAAGCACGAAGGTCTTCTATACGACCGTTGGTGCAACTACCAATGAACACATAGTCCACTTTTTTGCCAATCATGGCATCACCCGGCTCAAAGTCCATGTATTGCATAGACTTCTTAAAGGTGGCTTGCGTAGATTTCTCAATCTCTTCGAAGGTCGGGATTGATTTGCTGATGCCAATGCCCATTCCAGGGTTGGTACCATAGGTAATCATCGGTTCAATGTCCGAAGCTTTGAAGACAAGTTCCTTGTCGAACGCTGCATCTGCGTCTGAAGGCAGCTGTCGCCACTCTTCAACTGCTTTGTCCCACTCAGCTCCTTTGGGTGCAAACTCACGACCTTTTATATATTCAAAAGTGGTTTCATCGGGAGCAATCATACCACCACGGGCACCCATCTCGATACTCATATTACAAATGGTCATTCTTGCCTCCATGGACAGGTTGCGGATGGCCGAACCTGCAAACTCCACAAAATATCCGGTGGCACCACCAGTGCCAATCTGAGAAATGATGTAGAGAACGATGTCTTTGGATACAACCCCTTTGCCCAATTCACCATCGATGTTGATGCGCATGGTTTTGGGTTTATTCTGGAGCAAAGTCTGAGTAGCCAGTACCATTTCCACTTCGCTGGTTCCTATTCCGAAGGCAATGCTTCCGAAAGCTCCGTGGGTGGAGGTGTGACTGTCTCCGCAGACAATGGTCATTCCGGGCTTGGTAATTCCCAGTTCGGGCCCTATTACGTGGACAATTCCGTTCCACTTGTGGTTCAATCCGTAAAGGGGCACACCAAATTCCTCGCAGTTCAGCGCCAGCTTGTTCACCTGAAAACGACTGAGTTCATCCTGAATGGGCTGATCTTGTTTAAGCGTTGGAATGTTGTGGTCTGCCGTTGCAACTGTTTTTTCAGGTTTTCTTACCTGTATGCCACGGTCTCTGAGGCCTGCAAAAGCCTGGGGACTGGTCACTTCATGTACAAAATGACGGTCGATGTATAAAACACTTGGTCCACCATCCACTTTGGTTACCACGTGCTTGTCCCATATCTTTTCGAATAATGTTTTTCCTGCCAAGGTATTGTTGTTTTAATGGTTACAAAATCAATTAATTTATATCACAATAGTTTGTTGAAATATTCCAAGGTTCTAAAAATTCTACTTTTTAAGACAATGCGAATATTTTTGATAAAATTCAGAATGTCAATGTTGTACGATTTTTCTAACCTCTAATCTCTAAAAATGTAACAATCTATTGCTATCAGGCAATTTTGCCGACTGCATCGAGGAATGCTTCCACAGATGCGGTTATGATATCGGTATGGGCAGCAAATCCGTAGAATATCTGGCCTTTGTGCTCTACCTGAACATGTACTTTACCTAAATCGTCGCTGCCTCGTGTGATTGCCTGAATCAGGAATTCTTCCAGACGAACTCTTCTTTTGATCAGAGCTTTTACTGCGGTAAATGCAGCGTCGATGGGTCCGTTTCCGGCTGCCGTTTCTGTAAATACATCACCATTGAAGCTGATACGCACTGTGGCAGTGGGGACTGTTGATTTTCCGCAGACAACCTGAAGCAGTTCAAGCTGCAGAGGCTTATTGGATTTGTCCTGCTCGCGTCCCGCCAGAATCTGGAGATCTTCATCTGTGATGTCCTTTTTCTTGTCGGCCAGTTCCAGAAACTTCTGATAAACATCGTCCAGTTCGGTGGGGTCAAAATCATATCCCAGTACCTGCAGACGATGTTTCAATGCTGCACGTCCGCTGCGGGCTGTCAGTACGATAGAAGATTCTTTGACGCCGACTTCTGCAGGATCAATGATTTCATAGTTTTCGCGATTTTTCAAAACCCCGTCCTGGTGAATACCGGATGAATGTGCAAAAGCATTGCGCCCCACGATAGCCTTGTTGGGTTGTACCGGCATGCGCATAAGTGCGGATACCAGGCGGCTGCTTTTGATGATTTCTTTACTGTTGATTCCGGTCTCCAGATCTAAGTCCTTGTGACTTTTGATGGCCATGGCGACCTCTTCGAGTGAGGTGTTTCCGGCTCTTTCGCCTATCCCGTTGATGGTTACCTCCACCTGACGGGCTCCGTTAAGAATTCCGGACATTGAGTTGGCAGTTGCCATTCCCAGGTCGTTGTGACAGTGAGTGGAGAGTATTGCTTTGTCCACATTGGGAACATTGTTCATCAGGAAGGCAATTTTTTCGCCATACTCATGAGGAAGACAATATCCGGTCGTATCCGGAATGTTGACAACTGTAGCTCCTGCTGCAATAACAGCCTCCACCACCCTTGCCAGGTATTCATTGTCGGTACGGCCTGCATCTTCGGCATAAAACTCCACATCGTCGATGAAGTTTCGGGCATATTTGACTGCCTCAACAGCTCGCTCAATAATTTCTTCGGGATTGGACTTTAGTTTGTAGTTGATGTGATAAAAAGAGGTTCCGATACCTGTGTGAATCCGTCCCTTCTTGGCGAATTTAAGGGCATCGGCAGCCACTTCAATGTCTTTTTTTACTGCGCGTGTCAGAGCGCAAATGGTTGGGGTGCTGACGGCTTTGGATATTTCGACGACGGAGTTGAAGTCTCCCGGACTGGAGACCGGAAATCCGGCTTCGATAATGTCCACTCCGAGTTTCTCCAGTTGCTTGGCCACCTCAATTTTTTCGATGGTATTCAGCTGGCAGCCCGGGACTTGTTCGCCATCCCGCAACGTGGTGTCGAAAATATAGACTTTATTGCTCATGGTTGATTGTTTTTTCAGTCCGGTGATTTCCCGGTTAATGAATGGTTCCGGAAATGGATTTCTCCGGTTTCCGGAACCATAATGATTAAAGTTTAGTCGGCATGAATGGTGAATGAGCCGGGAGATTGGGTTAAAGGGGGCTCATTCACGCATTCGTTGCACTATTTTTTCTGATTTTCGGGACGAAGCTGACGAACTGCAGCTCCTGCATTCCACATTTCAGATTCACGCAGCTCTTTGAGCTCTTCTTCGAGCTTTACCCGATAGTCGCTCTGGCTGTTGGCATCGATGGAGCGCTGAGCTTCGTTTCCTTTGGCTACTTCGCTGTAAAGCTCTTTGAATACCGGCATGGAAGCATCGCGGAATTTTTTCCACCAGTCGAGTGCTCCTCTTTGGGCTGTGGTGGAACAGTTGGCGTACATCCAGTCCATTCCGTTTTCAGCTACCAGTGGCATCAGGCTCTGAGTCAACTCTTCAACAGTTTCGTTAAAGGCTTCTGAAGGAGAGTGTCCGTTGGATCGCAGAACTTCATACTGAGCTGCAAAAATTCCCTGGATGGCTCCCATCAGCGTACCTCGTTCTCCTGTCAGGTCGCTGTACACCTCTTTCTGGAAAGTGGTTTCAAAAAGATAACCGCTTCCTACGCCAATACCTAAGGCCACTACACGGTCAAATGCTTTGCCGGTGGCGTCCTGGAAGATGGCGTAGCTGGAGTTCAGTCCGCGTCCTTCAAGGAACATGCGACGAAGGCTTGTGCCCGAACCTTTAGGTGCAACCAAAATCACGTCAACGTCTTTGGGAGGGATAATACCTGTACGCTCTTTGTAAGTCACACCAAATCCGTGTGAGAAATAGAGGGCCTTACCGGGCTTCAGGTACTTCTCAACAGTCGGCCAAACAGCAATCTGACCGGCATCGGAAAGAAGATACTGAATGATGGTTCCTTTGTCGAGGGCTTCCTCGATGGGGAAGAGGGTTTTTCCTGGTTCCCAGCCATCAGCAACGGCTTTGTCCCATGTTTTAGAGTCTTTACGCTGACCAACAATTACGTTAAAGCCATTGTCTTTGAGATTGAGGGCCTGTCCGGGTCCCTGTACACCATAACCGATAACGGCAATGGTTTCGTCTTTCAATACTTCCTGTGCTTTTGCCAATGGGAACTCTTCGCGGGTTACCACATTTTCTTCGGTTCCTCCAAAGTTAATTTTTGCCATGATTAATCTGTTGTTAACTGTTATTAGTTTAATTGAGTTTGATCTGTTTCAAGCTTCTTAAGGTAATTCTCTAAAAGCTCTTTCTTCGTTTTGGTAATTGCAATTCGTCCTGACCGCACAAATTGTGAAACGCCGTAAGGGTCGAGTTTTTCGAACAGCTCCTGGGTCTCTTCTTTGTGTCCGGTTTTTTCAATGACCGTAAATTCAGGGGTGATTTCCAGAATACGTGCGCCATATCGACGAACCAGTTTTTCTATTTCATTTCCGCCAAGCAATGAGCCGGTCGAAACTTTGTAAAGTGCGATCTCCTGATGGATGATTTCATCCGCTCTGAAAACAAACACTTTTAATACGTCGATGCGTTTCTCGATTTGTTTGGCCAGTTTTTCAATGTGATCTGCCGTAGCAAACACCACAATGGTAAATTTGTGAATGCCGGTGATGGCAGATTCGGAAGTGGTTAAGCTTTCGATATTGATATGTCGCCGGGTAAACACTGTGGTGATCTGGTTGAGCAGTCCCACATGGTTTTCGGAATATACGGAGAGTGTGAACTCTTCTTTATCTGGTGTCTTCATTTTCTTGATCTTTTATGTTGGTTTTTCCACAAACAAAAAGGGAACGTCTGATAAAGGTTCTACAGGGTTCCCTTGGCTTTCTACTCCAGGCGGATGTCAGATACTGAGGCACCTGCCGGAACCATAGGGAATACGTTTCCTTCTTTTTCAACCAAAACTTCCATCAGGAAAGGGCCTTCTGTTTCGGCCATTTGTTTGATGGCGCCATCCAATTGCTCCCGTTCGGTAACTTTAACCGCAGGTACATGGTATCCTTTTGCGATGGTCTGGAAGTCAGGATTAATTAATTCTGTGGAAGCATATCTCTTGTCGAAGAAGAGTTCCTGCCACTGACGTACCATTCCCAGAAAGTTGTTGTTCAAAAGAACAATTTTCACGGGAATTTTGGTTTGGAAAATGGTTCCCAGCTCCTGTATGGTCATTTGAAAACCGCCATCACCAACAAAAACGCAAACCGGGCGCTCAGGCGCTCCCAACTTGGCCCCCATTGCAGCCGGAAGACCGAAGCCCATGGTGCCCAAACCGCCTGAAGTGACTACACTTCTGCTTTGCCTGAACCGGAAGTAACGGGCTCCCATCATTTGGTGTTGACCTACATCCGTAACCATCACGGCATCATCATTAAATATAGAGGATACCTTTGAGATGACTTCTCCCATTCTCAGACCTTTGTCATCGGGGGCTGTTTCTTTTTCAATGATACGTTTGTATTCAATTCTGGAGCAGGCTTCAAATTCGGCCAGCCATTCAGAATGTTCATTTTTAGTGATTTTACCTGTAAGCAGGGGCAGTGATTTCTTAACATTTCCCAATACAGGAACATCTGCATGAACATTTTTGTTGATTTCTGCCGGGTCAATTTCCAGGTGGATAACCCTTGCATTGGTGGCATATTTGGTCAGGTCGCCTGTAACACGGTCATCAAAGCGCATTCCGATGGCAATAATCAGATCTGCTTCATTGGTTTTGATGTTTGGGCCGTAATTTCCATGCATTCCTAACATTCCCACATTGAGCGGGTGTTCGGTAGGCATTGCAGAAAGTCCCAGCAATGTCCATGCTGCCGGAATACCTGATTTCTCCAGAAATTCAAGTAATTCTTTTTCGGCATTTCCCAGTACAACGCCCTGACCAACCAAAGCCAGTGGTTTGCGGGAGAGGTTGATTAACTTGGCAGCCTCCTCTATTTGATGAAAATCGATGGGGCTCTCCGGAGAATAACTGCGGATTGCTTTGACCGGCTCATATTGATATTCCAGCTCATTTACCTGGGCATCTTTGGTGATGTCCACGACTACCGGCCCGGGACGTCCCGAACGGGCAATGTAGAATGCTCTTGCCATTGCTGCAGGAATATCCTCCGCTCTGCGAACCTGGTAATTCCATTTGGTAACAGGCTGTGTCACTCCAACAACATCTGTTTCCTGGAAAGCATCGGTACCAAGCAATGATGAGACTACTTGTCCGGTGATGACTACCAGCGGGGTTGAATCCATCATGGCATCTGCCAGTCCGGTAACTGTGTTGGTAGCTCCGGGGCCTGATGTTGCAAAGCAAACTCCCACTTTCCCGGTAACACGGGCGTAGCCCTGCGCGGCATGTACAGCACCCTGTTCATGGCGGGTAAGTACATGATGAAGCTGATCATGATAATTATAAAGAGCATCATAAATTGGCATGATCGCCCCGCCAGGATAACCGAAAATCATTGTGGTTCCTTCATTGATCAATGATTGCATCACTGCTTCAGATCCGCTCATCCTTTTTGTCTCCTTGGTTTTTTCTTCCTTCATTAGTAATTGAGATTGTGGTTCCATAACATTCATGGTTGCGTTTGAGAAAAATTGATTAAAAAAACCTGCTCTCCATATTTTTAGGGGGTACAAGGTTATGTTAGATTTCACTCGTTGTCAAGATGTTTAACAAATGGTGATCGCCAACTGACCTCCCAACCCTCTTTATATCATTCTTACTGCTCCTTTGTCTGCCGATGAGACCATTGATGCATATGCTTTGAGAGCTTTTGAAACCTGCCGCTCTCTCGGGCCCGGTTTAAAAGCCTTGTCTCCTTTGGCCATTTCTTTTTGTCTGCGCTCTTCCATTTCTGCTTCTGATATTTCAACATTGATGCTTCTGCCCGGAATATCAATTACGATCTTGTCGCCTGTCTCTACGAGTGCAATTTCTCCTCCGGCAGCAGCCTCGGGTGAAACATGGCCGATTGATAAGCCTGAAGTACCTCCGGAAAAACGACCGTCAGTAACCAGGGCACACTCTTTGCCCAGATGACGTGATTTTATGTATGAGGTGGGATAAAGCATCTCCTGCATTCCCGGACCTCCCTTAGGGCCTTCGTATTTTATGATCACCACATCACCCGCTTGAACCTCCCCGTCGAGGATGGCATCACAGGCACTGTCCTGAGACTCATAAACCTTTGCAGTGCCCTCGAAATGAAGTATGGATTCATCTACCCCTGCTGTTTTTACAATGCACCCTTTGGATGCAATATTGCCAAAGAGTACTGCCAGTCCGCCATCTTGAGAGTAAGCGTTTTCCACGCTCCGGATGCATCCATTTTTGCGATCCAGATCGAATTCTTCATAAATGGCATTTTGTGAGCCCAGTACCAGGTTTCGGAAACCTCCCGGTGCACTTTTGTACTTTTCTTTGGCTTTATCGGTAACCTCTTTGCTGAGCAAATCATACTCTTTGAGTGCATCGGCCAGTGATGGATAATCTATCCGGTGAACCGAAGTATCCAAAAGTTTGTGGCGGGCCAATTCTGCCAGTATCCCCAAAATTCCACCAGCGCGGTTTACATCTTGTATATGATAATGACTGTTTGGGGCAACTTTTGAGAGAACCGGGGTATGTCTTGACAGTTGGTCTATGTCTTGCATGGTGAAATCAACTCCGGCTTCGTGGGCAATTGCCAGCAGGTGAAGCACGGTGTTTGTGGATCCCCCCATAGCAATGTCCAGTGTCATGGCATTCATAAATGCCGGTTTTGTTGCGATAGATTTGGGTAATACTGAGTCATCTCCATCCCGGTAGTGACGGTAAGCCAGATTCACAATCTTGTTTGCGGCCTCTTCAAATAATTTTTTGCGATTGGCATGTGTGGCAACGATGGTTCCGTTTCCGGGGAGTGCCAGCCCAAGCGCCTCATTTAAGCAGTTCATAGAGTTGGCGGTAAACATCCCGCTGCAGGAACCGCAGGTGGGACATGCATTCTGTTCAACTGCCAGCACATCGCTGTCCGAAACATTGTCATCGGCTGCCATTACCATCGCGTCAATAAGATCCAGGGCCGTTCCATTGTTGTTGCCGGCTTCCATGGGGCCACCGGAAACAAATATGGTGGGGATGTTCAGTCGCATGGAAGCGATGAGCATACCGGGGGTTATTTTGTCACAGTTGCTGATGCAAATCATCGCATCGGCCCGGTGTGCATTTACCATATACTCTACGCTGTCGGCAATGAGATCGCGCGAAGGCAAGGAGTATAACATCCCGTCGTGTCCCATAGCTATACCGTCGTCCACAGCAATGGTATTAAATTCGGCAGCAAAGCAACCCTGTTTTTCCACGATTTGCTTAATTTCCTGGCCTATGTGATGTAAGTGAACGTGCCCCGGTACGAATTGGGTGAAAGAGTTAACAATGGCTACCAGTGGTTTGCCCATTTGTTCATCTTTCATGCCGTTTGCACGCCACAGGCTTCTTGCTCCTGCCATTCTTCGGCCTTGCGTGGTGGTATTACTTCTTAATGGTCGCTTCATAATAATTAAACTGTAATCTTCTGTATAAATTAAAAACCCCTCTCACGCAGAAGTGAGAGGGGTTTAAAAATCGGTTGCTTTATTTAGCTATACACCATTCTCACTTCTGCCTGGTTGTCCCACGAGAATAATAATATTGACGAGAATGAGTGATAGAAAAAGGTTCATATTCAAAGTTCAAATTCATTTGTTCTTTGCAAATGTATATATTTTGACAATACCATCAAGCATTTTGTAACAAAAAAATGAATTTTTCTTGCAATTTAATGAGAAATTGCCCGCTAAGACTGATGAAATCGTAGTTTTTGGAGGTGAAAAATTTGAACATTTTTTTGTTTCGGTGTTTTAAGGTGTTGCTTTTTGCTTGTAAGTGTTTGTCTGTAATGTGTATGATGTGTTTATTGATGGTCTTGAAAATATTGAACAATGCAGTTGCCCCTTTCTTTTCATTATGATCAATGGATTATTATTCTGTGAGAATTAATAAATATTCAGTTTTGGGTATGATGGGAAACAGCTGAAAGGAATGTTTTGTTCTACTTAGTGCCTGTCCATAAACTAAGCAAATTCTGTTTTTAGAGCTGTTTCTGGTCAGAAAGTGCCAATTGCCAGGCTTGCGAAGCCGCTAAAAACGGAGTTTACTTATCGTAAATGAGTATTTTGGCGGCAAGCTTAATGAGGCAAGTGGTGCTTTATGGACAGAAATTACTCATTTGTCATTTTGTATTCTTCCCAAAGTCTTAAAACTTTATTGCGAATCGTGAGCAGGTTGTCCTTTTCTGACATTTTCATTCTCTGATTACAGAAGATGATGAATGAATCCATTTCCTGATCTTTAATTTCAATCCAGTCATTGAGCATTCCTGATGCGATTACCTTCTCCCAGGCCGATTTTTGGTTCATACTGTTAAGCACCTTTTGTGATCTCCTTTGGCTTTTACCTTCTTTGCTGAAAACGGAGTGGGCCAATGTCAACGGACTCATTATCATCCCAACGGATGGTTTTGGAATGGATTTGTCCGGTTCTGCGTCCGGATCCACGTTAATTCCGAAGTTTCCCGGTAGATTGAGACGCATTTCGCGCTCTTCTGCCCTGACAACTATCTCTTTCAACAGATAACTGGCAGGAGAAAGAAAAATGCTGTCCGTTGCCTGTCGGTTGATAAAATCAGTGGCTTTCATGGTTCTGGGTTCAAACCCCATGGAGACGATTCTGATTGAGTCATCAGCAGGCAGAGAGATCCTGAATTGCCCGTTTGAATCTGAAGTGTAGGAGAGGTAGCTGTTAAAGCTGACCAGTTGCACGTAACCAAGCGATTTTTTGTTCTCTATATTATATAGTGTGCCTGATGCAATGATTGTATTTTTTTTCTGTCCTTGTAATGATTGTAAGCAAAGCAAAGAACATCCGGCAATTATAAGAACGATTATTTTCATAAAGAGGGTGTTTATGGGAGCAGGTTAACTCTTTTCAAAAAATGTGCCATCTGATAATTTGAGGGAGTAAATGCCAGGTAAAATTAAAAAAGCTAACAAAAATCAATGAAAACAAACCGGAATGTAAGCGTTTCTGGTTCTAAAACAATAATTTGAAATCCTCGCTAACAATTTGTATATTTGTACTTTGAAATAATATAAATCAAAATTAAACAGTATGAGTAAGATTCAAGTAGCAGTAGTTAGTTACGGAAATATTGGAAAATTTGCAGTAGAAGCAGTGAATGCAGCTCCTGATATGGAACTGGCCGGGGTGGTTCGTCGTTCCACAGGAAACAATCCTCCTGAGTTGGCTGATGTAAAGGTTGTTACCGACATCGCTGATCTTGGAAAGATTGATGTTGCAATCCTCTGCTCTCCTACCAGAAGTATTCCCGCAACGGCAAAAGCTATTATGGAGAAAGGCATCTGTACGGTTGATAGTTTTGATATTCACGGCGAGGAGATGTTGAAGTTGCGCAGGATGCTTGATGAAACCGGGAAAAAACATAATTCAAAAGCGATTATCTCTGCCGGATGGGATCCCGGAAGTGATTCTGTAGTGAGAACGCTGTTGAAAGCCATGGCTCCCAAAGGATTAACTTATACTAACTTTGGCCCCGGGATGAGTATGGGACACTCGGTTGCTGCTAAAGCAATAGATGGGGTGAAGGATGCTTTGTCTATGACCATTCCTACCGGTACAGGTATTCATCGTCGTATGGTATATGTTGAGCTGGAAGATGGAGCAAGCGTGGAGAAGGTTACCAAAGAAATAAAAGCAGACAGCTATTTCAGCAATGATGAAACGCATGTTCTTGCCGTTCCCAGTGTGGATGAACTGAAAGATATGGGACACGGTGTTTTGCTGGAACACAAAGGTGTTTCCGGAGAGACGCAAAATCAATTGTTTGAGTTTAAAATGAAAATTAACAATCCGGCGCTGACCTCTCAGATTCTAGTGTCGTGTGCACGTGCTGTTTTGAAGCAACAACCGGGTTCATATACCATGCCTGAGATTGCTCCTATTGACTACCTTACAGGAGATAAGGAAGACTTGCTTAAGCGACTGGTATAATTGATACCATCTGTTTTTAGCCTGGTTTATTCGTAAGTTTTTGTTGTGAGATGTTGAAATGCCAATAAATTAGGGCAACCGCAGATAAAATTGATGATGGAAATAGTAAACCATTTTCAAGTTACTTTTATTGAGGAGGCCTGAATTTAGCAGACAGTTGAACATCGTAACAGATAATTTATGAATAATCCAGGTTAAATAAACTTTTAGAGAGACAAGTGGTTTTTATAAAACACTTGTCTCTTTTACCTCCTTTACTTTAACCTGAATAATTAATAGCAGAATCAGGTTAGAGTCACCGTTCAAAACCTCGTTAGATAAGACTGATTTCACCTTACTTCAGGAGAACCTGATGCCGGGGGTGGTGTGTTTTTATCAGACAATTACAAGATTTTAGACGAATAAAATAATTCAATTAAAACTTAGAGTTTTATGACTGCAGCGATAAGAGAAATTGTTGAGAAGGCATGGGAAGACCGTGCATTGCTTGAAAAAGACGAAACGAAAAATGCAATCCGACAGGTGATTTCAAGCCTGGATGTGGGTGAGCTGAGAGTGGCTGAGCCGAAAGGGGACGATTGGCAGGTAAATGACTGGGTGAAGAAAGCTGTAATCTTGTACTTTCCGATGCAGGAGATGGAGACCATTGAGTTGGGGCCGTTTGAGTTTCATGATAAAATGGCACTGAAAAGAAATTATAAGGAGTTGGGTGTACGGGTGGTCCCTCACGCTGTGGCTCGTTATGGTGCTTTTATCGGTCGCGGTGCGGTAATGATGCCCTCGTACCTGAATATCGGAGCTTATGTGGATTCCGGTACTATGGTTGATACCTGGGCCACAGTGGGAAGTTGTGCACAGATTGGGAAGAATGTTCACCTTAGTGGTGGCGTAGGAATTGGTGGTGTATTGGAACCCATCCAGGCCGCGCCGGTTATTATTGAAGACAATGCTTTTATCGGGTCACGATGCATTGTTGTTGAGGGGTGCCGTGTCGGAAAAGAATCGGTTTTGGGAGCCAATGTGGTGCTTACCGGTTCCACCAAAATTATTGATGTGAGTGGTCCGGAGCCCAAAGAATATAAAGGCTACGTGCCTCCACGTTCGGTGGTAATTCCCGGAAGCTACACCAAAAAGTTCCCTGCAGGAGAGTATCAGGTTCCTGCCGCATTGATTATTGGTCAGCGAAAGGAATCAACTGATAAAAAGACATCATTGAATAATGCGTTGCGTGACTTTGGGGTTGTTGTGTAATTATTAGATGAAAATAATTGAGATACAAAATGAGGCCGGCTTTTTTGCCCGGCCTTTTTTGTTGATAACTCTCTTGTTCTTTTCTCTTTGCGAATTGGTTTTAGTTCATGGTGTCTGACAGGGAGACAGAAACAATTGATTATACCAGTATTTTTTTTGCTCTAAACATCAAAACATCCTAAATGTAGAATTGAGGAAGGATCTGTTTAGAAGGAAGAGATTTCCATACTTAAGATCCAATATTTTTTTTGCGAAACAACTAAGAATAACGCAAAAGTTTCATGCAATTTTTCAATAAAACAAAGCGATAGAGCGTTATCTTCATTTGATGTGCTTTATTCAGAAAATAGTTGCTTTTTATATAGTATTAATTCCGCGTGCTCTCCTTTTTCATTTTTTAAAGTCACTTGCATTTCTAACTGTTTTCTTGCCTTTTCAAATTCGGAATAAATTTTTGAAGAGGACACTCCAGTTAATTCTCTGTAATTAGAAGAGTTTATAGATAGAACCCGATTTCCGGGTCTTATTCCTTCCACCCATGCTGGAGAGTATTCCCAAACAAATTGCACAAACACTCCTTCCTGTTTCACTTCAATGCTAAATCCAAAGATTTCCCATATCAGGACATCATACATATCTTTTACTTGTTTTAGTAACATCCGTTTATTAGGAAAATCCATTATTACATCAAAATAATTAAAAAGCTGACTGCCCATGGAGGCTCCCTCATCATTGTTTGTCACGTAAGCGACAGGTTGTTTCACAACATAACCGGCAATCTCCATCGAATCCGTTTTTATTATTTCATAAACCGAGGTGTTGTCTGCTTTTTGCTTGCTAAGCAACATTGTTACCGCGCTGCCCCATCCCCTGCGGGTCATCCCATTAGGAATATGATTCTTTAATAATTCTGAAATTTCCAGAAAACCATCATCGCCTGTGTCCATCAGGCATGTAAACCTTGGTTTGGCAAAAGACGCAACGAAATAGGGGATTGAACGGGCCTGAAGATCCAGCCTGGCAGAAACAAATCCGGAGAAAACATCTTTCTTCTTTATATCAGGTAAAATATGAACGTACTCATTCGTGAATTTCCAGCCACAATTTTTCATTAAATCATGACCTATGATACCAAAAACATTATCAAAAATACCCATGCCAAGATCATAATTCTCAATAATATTAACCCGCACTTTGTTAAAACTAACACCATCAATAGAAAAATCAGCTTTTCCTATTTTAACAGAAGCATTCTCATAGCCATCGGTAATTTCTTTCTCCTTTCGACCGGCTATTCCTGTTTTACGGGCGATATCGTCAGTAACCATGGTTTCCGATCCTGTATCGATCAAAAACTTACCATCTACCAGACTGCCATTGATGCTTACATTGGTAGCAAAGTACTTGCCCCTCTCGATACTGACAGAAAGTGGGAAGACTTCATTATCAGGGGATAGAGGTAGATTAGCACAATGACCGCAATTTATTCCAAGGATTAGGAAAATAATCAGGGTTAAAAAGGGTTGTTTATTCATACTGATGTTATTAATGAACGGTTAAGAAATACATACTGAGGACAGAAAATAGTTCTGCCCTCGGTATTGATTAATTTACGCGGACTTTCGATTTAAACTTTCCACGTTCCTTATTCGTTACAGTTTTAAAATCCCATTTGCCATCCCCATCCAAATCGTACTTTTTTACAACTCTTTTACCTCCTTTGATGTTTCTCATAAAATCTTTACACAATTTTTTCATTTTTGCACCTACTATACTTTAAAACCTAACTTTACACTTCGTTTTGCCCGTCCGAGTATTAGTTGCCCGTTTTACATCCCACTTTCCATCCCCGTCGACATCTATTTTGACAACAATTCTCTGACCTCCTTTTAAAGAATTCATTTCAGTTACAGATAAAACCTCATAATTTTTCATCACAATTAAATTTAATCTCCGCCTACTCATACCTTTTTCGGCTTCCGGGACATTCATTTTCCGGCCGGGATAACTAAAATGCAGAGTAAAAATAGGGCAGCCCACTCCTAAAATTTTGGAGTGGTGTAATTTTTAGAAATTCTAAATAAAAAGGAATGTTTTTTCTTTCCCGGAAGATTAGGCAACTCACCACATGAAATATCTCCCCTGGTCTGATGAAGCCTTTCGCGGTCAATCACCTCAAACCCGCAAGTGAACCGCATGGGATTTTCATACTCGTATGTACAACGGTAATGGTTAAAATGAATCTCCGCACCAAGCTCTTTGGCAGTCTGTAACAATAAGAAAAGGGAACTTTGTGAGATTTCCAGTTTTTGGGCAAATTCTCCGGCATTGCCGGTACAGCGCATCCGGATGAGACGATCCAGTTGCTGAAGACGGGTCTGTTGTTTGTTAAAGCTCATAAATCAGGGTTTTGGGTAATAATCTATTAGGAAAAGCATTGTTTTCCTTTTATAATATTGTATGCAAGATATATATTTTCTCTTATACAATGTATTTTCGAAAAGCGAAAGTTTTTCCGATTTGCATCTTGGTTGTTGTCCGAATCTTAACATGAGGTGAGGACGGAATTGAAGGTGGTTTCACTACTTTGGGGCAGAAAAGTGTCACCACTGCCGTGGCTTAGCATTTGAGAAGTTGAGGTCCTTTTTACCATACTATCACCACTGCCGTGGCTCATCCATATTAACCTGATAATGGTGACAAACTGTGTTTTCTTGCTTCTGGGATTGGTTTATTCATGATAGTGGATTATCCTATAACCTTAAAAAACTTCTATATTTGCCCTTAACACAAGCATAAGTATATGAACTATCAGGAAGATTTAAAAAAAGCAGTTGAAGTACTTCAGCAAGGAGGATTAATTCTTTATCCCACCGATACATTTTGGGGAATAGGGTGTGATGCCACCAATGCAGAAGCTGTCAGGAAAGTTTATGAATTAAAGAAACAGGAAGATCGAAGTAGTATGACGATGCTTGTAGATAGTGATGTCAGGTTCAATTCTTATGTTGAGGAAGTTCCCGAAATAGCTTATGATCTGATTGAGCTGGCGGTAAAGCCTTTGACGGTTATTTTTTCCGGAGGAAAGAACTTGCCTGATAATTTGTTGAATGAGGATGGAAGCATTGGAATCCGTGTCACCAAGGAGCCTTTTTCGTGGGCATTGTGTCAGAAATTTCGTAAACCTGTAATTTGGACTTCAGCAAATGTTGAAGGAGAGGCTTCTCCAGGGGGTTTCGACGAAATCAGTGAAACGATTCTTGGGGGAGTGGATTACGTGGTTAATTACCGTCAGGATGAGGTGGAAAGTCCTGTCCCCTTCGGAATAATCAAACTTGAGGTGGACGGACAGGTTCAAATAATTAAGGAGTGAATTTGGCAAAATGAGATCTTTAACTTTTAAGATACAAGATTTAAGATGAATGCTATAAAAAGCTGATAATCTTATTGTTAAAACAAAAAGACTCACTGTGATTAGTGTTTTAATATTAATCAGTTACAGAAGTGTAAACGATCTATTTCGACAAAAAAACTAATGAAGAAAGAAGATTTTAAACATAGTGTACCTGTCCAAATGCGGTTCAGTGACGTGGATGGTTTTGGACATGTGAATAATGGCGTTTACAACGATTATTATGACATCGGGCGGATGTATTACATGCGTGATGTGCTGGGATGGCTTCCGGGAGATTCGCAGAGAGACAATCAACTGGTGGTGGTGAATACAAAAACCGATTTTATTGGACAGATTTTGTTGGGGCAATCCATTGAAGTACTCACCCGGGTGGTATCGCTTGGCAATAAAAGTCTGAAGATGATTCAGTGGGTTATTGAACAAGATGCAGAAGAACCACTCTCCGTTTGTGAGTCGGTGATGGCCGGTTTTCAGCGAAGTACAGGTACTTCTTTTGTGTTGCCTGATGAGTGGCGGAAGGCGATTGAAATTTACGAAGGTTAAGAAACAGTTTCTAACCTGGTCGATTCATGAGTTTTCGTAATAGATTATTTGTCATTACTTCGAGCTAAGTTCTCCTTTCCTTTTAAAGCAATATAACAGCCGGTTCGCCTGGTTGGAAACTATCCTTACTAACGGGAATGTTTGGTTGAGTAGCTACCTTAATGTGATTGTTTTTTAGCTCAAAAAGAGCTGTGACTGGTTTGTCATCTGAGGTGTTAGTGTCTTTCCATTCAACTTTGTCGCAATTGACTATTTTAAAATAGCTTTTTCCTTCCAGAATGTATTGTGGATTCCAGATCTTCAATGACTTTTCGTCCCTAAAAGAAATTTCTAACAAATTTTTATCTGGAGATTGGACAGATTCAATTTCATGATAGGAATTAAAGCCCGGGAATTTATAATTGCCCCAGACTCTCAATCTTGTTCCCTTGGGAAAAAGGTTTTCTTTCTTTTGAAATGCCGAGATAAATTGTAAAATATCGTATTTTTTGTGATTCGAATTTACGGAGGGTTCCAGGTTATCAAGATCAGGGGATGCAATTACCGATGTCATAAAGGAAATGATTCCCCGGCTAAGAGCTGTTCTGTAGATTTTGTATCCCAGAAAGAAGCCCGTAGCTATGATTATCGTGGCAAAAATGAGTGACAATATTGATTGCGATGTGCCAACAAGGAGAATTCCTATGCCACAAAAAAGGGAATTTGCTAAAAGAGCAAAAAGGCCTGCTATGAAACGGGTAAGGAAGTGGTTTTTCATAACTTAAGGGGTTAGTCTTAATACGTTTACTATCAACGGTGAAAAGGTTTTATGAAAACTCCTGTAATCAATAGTTCGTAAAATCTTTTGTAATTACATTAGTCTTAAAATTGCCTACAGATTGGGACGTCTGTTTGTGTTAATGGTCCTGTTGTCAATTCCAACGGATTGGGTTGGAACCTTCTACCGAAAGATCTACCGATTTATTCCTCATTTAAATCCAATAGTCCCTCCGGAATATCTAATTCAATAGTTTTCTTCTCCTCATCAATATTAACAATAAATTCTTCAGCCACAGGAATCAATAGCTCCCCTTTTTTGCCATTGATAATAAAAAGCGGATTACCCGAAATATCCTGAATGCTATCTATTATTCCCAGTTCGCCTTCGTTAATGTCGATGGCCTTAAATCCGTTAAAAGCATTAATGTTATTGGTGCTGGCTGAAGGGACTGAAACCTCCTGTGGTGAAATATAAATGTCCGTATTCATAAGTTTTCTGATCTCTTTTTCAGTCTTCAGTAAAGGCAACTTTACGAGTAACACGTCTTCTCCCTTGTATCGAAATTCACTGACACGAAAGGGAACCAACCCGTTGTCAATGTATAGAAAAATAAATGTGGGATCAAACTCCGATTCAGCAACTTCGGGAATCAGTCTGATGGCAGTTTCTCCTGAAACGCCATGGGGCTTGGCAAGTTTGCCGATGTATGTGAATTCTGACTTATCTAACATGAGGTAAATTTACAATTTTTGTCGGGTCCGGGAACTTTTAGGTTTCAATAATTCTGAAAATGAATCATGCAAAAATAACAAGACCTCCCCAAAATGAATTGAGGAGGCCTTGTTATTTATATAGATCAGAAAAAAAATTACAGTTTCAGGAAGTTACAAACCGCTTCGTAAACTGCCTTTCCGGTAAATCCAAATTCTTCGTCCAACACTTTGTAAGGAGCTGAATATCCAAAATGATCCAATCCGTTGGCCAGTCCGTTGGCACCTGTTAGTCCTTCAATGGTAACTGGCAGTCCGGCAGTCAGTCCATAGCGGGGTACGTCGGCAGGAAGAACTTCCTCCTGGTATTCTGCCGGCTGGTTGCGGAACAGTCCTTCTGAGATGGCAGATACCACCTGTATTTTGAGACCTTTCTCCTTGCGCAACATGGCAGCACCTTCTACCATGGTGGAAACTTCAGATCCGTTTCCAACCATTACCAGATCCAGTTTGCCTTGATCTTTTTCTACGATGTAGGCACCTTTTTTAGCCTTCAGTGCGTTTTCATAAGAACTTCCCGGAAGATTGGGTATGTTTTGGCGTGACAAAATCAATGCCGAAGGTGTGTCGGTATTTTCCATGGCCATTTGCCACGCAACAGTTGATTCGTTGGCATCAGCAGGGCGCATGACCAGCATACTGTTTTTGCCGTGGTGATTTTTCAGTTTTTCCAACAGTCTTATCTGAGCTTCCTGCTCAACAGGCTGGTGTGTAGGGCCGTCTTCACCAACTCGGAATGCGTCGTGTGTCCAAACGTATTTTACGGGCAGCTGCATGAGAGCGGCCAGGCGAACAGCAGGCTTCATATAATCAGAGAACACAAAGAAGGTTCCGCATACGGGGATGACACCTCCGTGAAGCGCCATACCGTTGGCAAGTGCCCCCATTGTTAATTCAGAAACGCCTGTGTGTACAAATTGACCTGAAAAATCACCCTTTACCATGGGCTGGGTTTTTTTCAGAAATCCGTCTGTTTTGTCAGAGTTGCTGAGGTCGGCAGACATTACAATCATGTTTTCCACGTGATCGGCAAAGTGCGCCAATACGGTTCCTGAAGATCCGCGTGAAGCAGCATCTGCCTTTTGCTCGATGGATGCATAATCCACATTAGGAGCATCTTTTGAGAAAAATTTGTGGAATTGCTCCGCAAGTTCGGGGTTGGCTTTTTCCCAGGTTTCCTGCTCGGCTTTTTTGCGATTGGCCTGAACCGCCTTTTCTTCCATGCATTTTTTGTAGTATTCTGCCACATCAGGGAAGATGGCAAATGGCTGATCTGAATCTCCGCCAAGATTTTCAATGGTTTTGCGGAAAGAAGCACCTGCGGCACCAAGAGGTTGTCCGTGGGTAGAAACTTTGCGCTCGAAAGATTCGCCTTCTTCAGTTAAAGCACCTTTTCCCATCACTGTTTTACCGATGATAAGGTAAGGCTGATCAGTTATGTTTTTAGATTCTTCCAGTGCTTCCCGGATTTGAGCGTGATCGTGACCATCAATGGTTTTAACCACCCATCCCCAGGCTTCATATTTTTTAGCAGTGTCTTCAACAGTTACCGCGTTGGTTTCTGTTGACAACTGGATGTCATTGGAGTCATAAAACATTACCAGGTTTCCAAGCCCCAGATAACCGGCCAGACGACCTGCTCCTTGTGAAATTTCTTCCTGAATACCTCCGTCAGAGATAAAGGTGTAAATGTTATGAGCACTCCAGAGTCCGAATTTTTGTGCCAGAAAACGTTCGGTAATAGCTGCACCTACTGCCATGGTATGACCTTGCCCCAAAGGACCGGAAGTGTTTTCTACCCCGCGGTCAAAGTCCACTTCAGGGTGTCCCGGAGTAGGACTTCCCCACTGACGGAAATTGGCCAGCTCCTCCATGGTGTAGGCTCCTGTCAATGCGAGTTGCGAATATAGCATAGGTGACATGTGTCCCGGATCCAAAAAAAAGCGGTCACGGAGAGCCCATCCTCTGTCTGTGGGATCGAACTCCATATATTCGGAAAAGAGGATGTGAATGAAGTCGGCGCCCCCCATGGCTCCACCTGGGTGTCCTGATTTGGCTTTTTCGACCATGGCAGCCGAAAGCACGCGTATGTTGTCTGCGGCTCTTTTTGCGATGTCTGTACTCATAGTATTGTTGATTTTTAGTTTTAAGACTCTATCTGTTCTGGTCTGTTCTTTGTTTGTTTGAGTTGCAAATATATAAAAACAACTTATTTTTTTGAGTTAAAAAACACTTAATCATTATTTTTCAATGACAAAAGTAAGGAAAATTTTTAGCACTGGAGAAATAAACGTAAAAAATACTTTTAAATTTCTGTGCTTTTTTGTATCTAATTGCAAAAGAGACGGGATCAGTATAAATTGTGCCTGTCCATAAACTAAGCGTTTTTCACGTGTTTGAATTAGAAAGTTAAAATTCAAGGCGTGTGAAAGAAACTAAACCGCAGTTCCGAAGTAGCTTTTATAAGGTTTTTTGAACAAAAACCAGCAAAAAGCACAATCGGGATGAAGATTTAGATTTTTAGCAACAACGCAGAAGTTGGACTTTATGGACAGGCACTGAACTGATACGCTTTTCACTATTTATTATTACATTGGTATCCGTAAATCAAATTCTGGAAAATTATGCTGATAGTTGCTGATGATAAAATTCCTTTTCTGAAAGGAGTGCTGGAACCCTATGCACGTGTGGTTTATATCCCGGGAATTGACATCGGGCCTGAAGATGTTAAGGAGGCAGACGGGCTTATCATTCGTACGCGGACAAAAGTTGACAAATCGTTGCTGGAGGGGAGCAATGTAAAGGCCGTGGTCTCCTCGACCATCGGGACCGATCATATGGATCTTCCCTGGTTGGAAGAGAATGGTATAGCGTGGGCCAATGCTCCGGGATGCAATTCGGGATCTGTAAAACAGTATGTCGCCTCTGTTTTTGCTGCTTTAGAGATGGATTATTTTCCTTTGAGAGGAAAAACACTTGGGGTCGTCGGTGTTGGAAATGTAGGCAGCAAAGTGGCTAAAGTCGGAGAGGCTTTCGGAATGAAGGTGTTGCTCAATGACCCTCCAAGAGCTGCTGTGGAAACTGATTTTCGGAATGTGGATCTGAATGTACTGTTGCAAATGTCGGATGTGGTTACATTCCACGTACCTCTTACCCGCGATGGTATGTATGCAACGGAATATTTACTTAATGACACAACACTTATGATGATGAAGCGGGGAAGTGTGCTGATTAACTCCTCTCGGGGTGAAGTGGTGGAACAACGCGTGCTGATGAAGGGGATCAGTTCGGGTTTAATTGACCGGGCTATTCTTGATGTGTGGGAGCATGAGCCTGATATTTCCGTTGAATTGCTTGAACGTTTGATGATTGGGACTCCGCATGTTGCCGGGTACTCGGTGGATGGTAAAGCCAACGGAACTGCTGCTGCCGTGCAGTTTATGAGCCGGCAGTTTGGCTTTGATCTGGATAACTGGCAGCCTTCAGAACTGCCGGTTCTTGATGATATGTCTTTGATAGTAAGTGATGTTGATGAGCGATTGAACCTTAAGCTGGCCAAAGCCGTTATTTCCACATACGATGTGAAAGACGATGCAATAAGACTGGTGGAAGATCCGGGGAATTTTGAAACCATCAGAGGTAATTATCCCGTTCGAAGGGAGTTTCCGGCCTGGACCATTAGCGGAGCCAAAGAAAATCCGGAGTTGAAAAAGTCATTGAGTCTTTTGGGGTTTAAGATACAATAGATCGATTTCAGGGGGTCTAAGTGAAAACGAAGCTTGTAAAATTAAAATAGAAAAAATAGATGACAAAGAAAGCAGACATCGGACTGATAGGTCTTGCCGTGATGGGCGAGAACCTGGTTTTAAATATGGAAAGTCACGGCTATACTGTTGCGGTTTACAATCGCAGTGTAGAGAAAGTTGACAAATTTGTGAACGGCCGGGGAAAAGGGAAGAACTTTATTGGTGCACACTCACTCGAGGAATTGGTGCAGAATATTGAACGCCCACGGAAAGTAATGATGCTCGTGAAAGCGGGTCAACCTGTGGATGATTTTATTGAAAAGCTTATTCCTTTGCTGGATGAGGGCGATGTGATTATCGATGGGGGAAACAGCCATTTTCCTGATACCATACGCCGAACTAAATATGTGGAGAGCAAAGGTTTATTGTATATCGGAACCGGAGTCTCCGGAGGTGAGGAAGGAGCCTTAAAGGGACCTTCAATGATGCCGGGCGGATCTCCCAAAGCATGGCCATTGGTCAAAGATATCTTTCAGAGTATTGCCGCCAAAGTGGATGATGGTACTCCCTGCTGCGACTGGGTTGGTGAAGATGGAGCCGGCCACTTTGTGAAGATGGTTCACAATGGCATCGAATATGGTGATATGCAGCTCATCAGTGAGGCTTATCACCTGATGCGTGACTATCTCAAACTCTCTCACGATGAGATGCACGATATCTTTGACCTCTGGAATCAGGGAGACCTGGACAGTTACCTGATAGAGATCACCAGGGATATTATGGGCTACCGCGATGAAAACGGTGAGCCACTGCTGGAGAAGATTTTGGATGCTGCCGGACAGAAAGGTACCGGAAAATGGACAGCGATCTCTTCACTCGAGGTAGGTGTCCCCCTGACGCTCATCGGAGAAGCGGTGTATTCACGAATTCTTTCATCACAAAAGGAGGAACGGTTGAGAGCGGCTCAAATTATAAAGGCCAAGGTGTCTCAACTCGATGAAGAGAAGGAGGAGTTTGTAAATGCCATTCACGATGCGTTGTTTGCTTCCAAGATTGTTTCTTATGCGCAGGGTTATGTACTGATGCGCGAAGCAGCCAAAGAGAACAACTGGAACCTAAATTATGGTGGAATCGCTCTCATGTGGAGAGGTGGTTGCATTATTCGTTCAGCATTCCTGGGAAAGATTAAGGATGCCTTCGATCACAATCCCGAACTGGAAAACCTGATTCTTGACAGTTATTTCCATGATAAATTGCAGGCTGCTCAGGAGGGATGGCGCAAAGTGGTGTCGGTTGCTGCACGCATTGGTATTCCTGTGCCAACGTTCTCTTCAGCGCTTGCCTATTTCGACGGATATCGAACGGCCAACCTGCCTGCCAATCTGCTTCAGGCTCAACGTGACTATTTTGGAGCCCATACCTATGAGCGGGTTGATAAAGATCGTGGTGAGTTTTTCCATACCAACTGGACCGGTCGTGGAGGCGATACGGCTTCTTCCACTTATCAGGTGTAAGCTTACTGTAGTGGCTTATCAAAAATGATATTTGAATCTTTGGTCCATAATAAGGATTAAATTTAAGCGAGCAGCATCCCCCGAAAGCAAAATTCTTTTATGCTTTCGGGGTTTTTTGTGAATGCCTTTATGATTTCTCCCTGCATCCACAAATCATTTTCAACAATTCCTGATCAATGAATCATAACTGCTCAGTTAAAGATTGAATGTTTTGTTTCTTAACAATTTGTTTTCCTATCGGTTACATTTAATTATTGCTGCATGATTAATCTTGCATCAGAAATCATTACAGAATTTTGATGCAAAAAGTAAAACACATCTCCAGGCGCAAAATGAAAGCATCGGTAATTTCCGATTTGCACCTTGGCACTTATGGGTGTAAAGCGCCACAAATACTGGATTATTTGCAGGGTATTGAACCCGAAACGCTTGTCCTTAACGGGGATATTGTGGACGGTTGGCAATTTACAAGATCCTATTTCCCGGCTTCTCATTTGAAGGTGGTGCGCCAAATTATCAAAAGAGCATGAGCGAAATCTATCTTGAGTTTCATTCAGCCAATAAGTTAACTCTATTTTGTGCGAATGAAACGAGCATGGCAACAATTGCCTCAAGAGAATATGTATAAGTTCCTGCATGCGAGTTCCATTAGACCTTAAAATTAATTTTTATACTGATGAAACGAGCATGATATTTTTTAAATATAAATCACAAGAGAACATGTTTAAAAAATATTATGCGAGAGCGAAGCGGTTCCATTCGTTCTCAAATTTTTAATTAGCTTTTTATTAGATAATTACAGAATTTTAAACGAATGAAAATATTATATGCTATACAAGGAACCGGGAACGGGCATGTGGCACGGGCGATAGATCTGGTTCCGGAATTCAGAAAATATGGTGAGGTTGATGTTTTGTTGAGCGGTCAGCACAGTGAACTGAATCTGCCTTTCGCCGTAAAATACCGTTTACAGGGCTTTGGCTTTTTTTTTGGACAAAATGGAGGGATAGACTTAAAAAAAACATGGCGTAAAAATTCGCTGAGCCGATTCTTTAGGGAAGTCATAAAGTTGCCTGTTCAGGAGTATGATTTGGTTATTTCTGATTTTGAACCGGTTTCAGCCTGGGCCTGCCGCATAACAGGGAAGCCATGTATGGGGATGAGTCATCAATCAGCGGTGATTGATGCTGAAGCACCTGTACCTGATGCGGGAGACTGGTGGGGAAGAGTGATTCTGAAACATTATGCTCCGGTTGCAGAGAATCTGGGATTTCATTTTCGCAGATTAAACGGGCATATTTTTACCCCGGTGATTAGAAAGTCGATCAGGGATATTGTTTGTGTAAATCAGGGACATTATACCGTTTATCTCCCTGCCTATTCCGATTTGACCATCATCAGTGTTTTGTCAGAAATAAGAGACGTGAAGTGGCAGGTGTTTTCGAAAAACTCAAAGGCTCGCTACTCTTTTAATAATATTATTGTCCGACCAGTGGAGAGTGATGCCTTTGTGAAAAGTTTGGCCAACAGCGTTGGGGTCCTTTGTAACGCCGGGTTTGAAACTCCCTCGGAAGCATTGTACTTGCGTAAGAAATTGTGTGTGATTCCTATGAAACATCAGTATGAACAGGCTTGCAATGCTGCTATGCTCAGTGAAATGGGCGTGACTGTTTTGCAAAACCTGTCATCCGGTGTAGTTCCTCACTTGCAAAACTGGGTTACAAGTTCTAAAGTTATTCCCGTTAATTATCCTGACAATGTATTGCTTGTAGTGGAAAAAATGATGGAGATGGCCCAAGCACGAGAGATGGTCAGTCAAAAAAGATTGATACCCCGGTTGGTTGGTGTTATGGGCGGATGAAATTATCCGCCCAATGAAGAGGATCTTAATTAGTGCCTGTCCATAAAGTCACGTTTGTTTCCCCGAAGGATCGGGGCAGGCTGTTGCGCCATTCCCGAAAAGTACTCATCCCGATTGTGCTTTTTGTTCAAAAACCTTACAAAAGCTAATTCGGGCCTCCGCATTTTCGGGAATGCCAAGCCTTGCAAACGCAACTTTCTGAACCGACACAGCTCCAATTACCATTTTTCCTGACTTTATAGACGGACTCTAATTAAGGTAGTTTCTGTTTAAACAACATGGAGAGATGAGGGGATTTTTTAGGTTTGATCTCATAGAATTCATTAAATTCAGGTAAATCTCTAATAACTATTGTTTTCCCTGATTTGATTTTATATTTTTATGGTCAAAATCCTATCCCATGAGTCAGATCATAAATTCGTTAAATCGAAAATCTTTTTATCGCTCCACCTATTGGCAAAAGAGTGTTGCCAAAAAAATACTGGTTGGTTTTTTTGTCTTTTACCTCTCGATTAGTTTGTTGATAATGGGATTTACCCTGCCTGAAATTCTTCAGGCTTACTTCCCGGAGCAAGAGGTGATAAGTGCCTTCAACCAGAATTTGTTATATTTTTTTATCTTCAGTGCCATACTTCGGCAACTTTTCCAGGAAATTCCGGTTGTAAACAGCATTCCGCTGCTTGTACTGCCTTTTAAGAAGAAGAAGATCGCCCGACACCTGGTCAATAAATCTTTCTTTCATTTCTTTAATTTTCTTCCCCTTTTATTTCTGGTCCCTTTTGCTTTTGATACCGTATTGGAGGAATATTCAGTAGGCAATACCCTGGGGTGGCTGATAAATCTTGTAGGGCTTATCTTAATAGATCACATGATTGGCATTTGGCTGAAAAGATTCTCTTTCTACAAAGAAAAAATGTCCGCCATAATTTCAGGGGTGGGTGTTGGTCTGTTTGTCGTTTCCTTTTTTAGTATCATTCCCGTCTCCATTTGGATTGGTCACTATTTCGATGCTGTTTTAGGATATCCCGTGCTGGCTGCAGTTCCGCTTATTTTTATCGTATTGTTGTACCGCTTCAATATAAAAGAGATTGCCAAAGGAATGTATTTGGATAGTCGGTTGATGCCGGTTGAAAAGGATGTGAGTTTGCATGCTTTTTCCTGGACGGATAAGTTTGGATCCATTGGTAAATATCTCTCTCTTGAACTAAAGATGATTACCCGTAACAAGAGGACCAGAAGTGCTTTTATGAGTGTCGTTTTTTTGCTTTTATATGGTTTTATTGTTTACGGTAATTCGAGTATGGCAAATCACGACGTTTCTCTGATTTTTATAGGGATATTGATTACCGGTAGTTTTAGTGTTAGCTACGGCCAGTTTACCCCGGCCTGGCACTCAAAATATTTTCCCTTTTTGATGACTCGGGATTTTGGACTCAAAAATATGCTGAATGCCCAGTATTTCCTTTTTATTGCCTCTACACTTATTGCCTTTATCTTTTCCACCATTTACTTGATATATGGTGCCAAAGTGTTATTCTTTAATTTTTTGAGTGCCATCTTCAATATTGGAATTACCAGTCATATTGTATTGTGGATGGGTTCATTCAGTAGTAAACCTATTGATTTATCTCAAAGTTCATTTTTTAATTATCAGGGCACCGGAGCTTCCGTTTGGATGATGGCGTTCGTCATTATTCTTGGGCCAATACTCTATTTTGGTCTGTTAAGTCTGCTGCTTCAGGATATCTGGAGTTATTTGATTTTTGGACTGACCGGCATTGGTGGCATTGTATTTCACGAATCCATCATGAGGAAAATTCTGATTCGATATAAAAAAAATAAACACCGGATGCTTTATAGTTATCGCCAAACCTCTTAACCTTACATGATATGATCACATTAAAAAATGCAGAAAAGAAATACAATGGAAATGTTGTATTAGCTATTGATAATCTCACTTTTCAGCGAGGAGAAATTGTGGGTGTTGTGGGTAATAACGGAGCCGGAAAAACAACCATGTTTTCGGCCATTCTGGATTTAATTCAACTGTCTGACGGATACATCGAAAACAATCAGCAACGTGTAAATCAATCTGAAGAATGGAAAAAATATACCAGCTCTTATCTGGATGAAAAATTTCTTATTGACTACCTCACACCCGATGAGTATTTTAACCTGGTAGGAAGCTTAAAAGGATATTCCTCCGAGGATGTTCAGGAGTTTATATCCGGCTTTAGAGCGTTTTTTAATGGCGAAATAGACAATAAACGAAAATATATCCGGAACCTCTCAAAAGGCAATCAACAGAAAATAGGGATTGTGGCCTCATTGATTGGCAATCCACAAATTGTTCTGTTGGATGAGCCCTTTAGTAACCTGGATCCTACTTCTCAATACCGGTTGCGTCAGATTATTAACGATTTTCAGCAACAAAATAACTGCACCTTCCTGATTTCCAGTCACGATTTAAATCATGTGGCTGAGGTGTGTAGCCGCATTGTCATTCTGGAAAAAGGGAAAGTGGTGGATGATGTGAAAACAAGTGACGAAACGATGATGAGACTGGAGAGTTATTTTGCTATTTTTTAAGTATTACCCCCCAAAAACAGACTTCTTAAATTTCTTAAATTTGAATGTTTAAGGTCCTCGTTTTATAGGTTAATGGTGGTTCTGGCAGTTACTCTAATCGTGCTAAGACCTCTTCTTTCTGAACCGATGAAATCCAATTGATCAAGTTAACTTTCCTTGTTTTATTTTCTGCAAATGGAAAGATCTAAGCTTTGCTTTATTACTATTTCAGAGGATAATGTTTTTTTAACTCTTTCTGAATACGCTATAAATCATCCTTTTTTGTTCCTTTCTGCGGAGTTAATAATCTGTCGTAAAAACAAAAACTCCGAAATCAAAAATAGACTTCGGAGCTTTTAATGAGGTATGAATTATTTTTTAATCCCGGTTTCCCAAAAATATCATCACATAATAAGCCAAAGTGGCCAGAGCTGAAAGTGCAGCCACCACATAGGTGTAGGCAGCCCATTTCAGGGCATCGCGAGCCTGATTGTGGTTTCGTCCACTGGTAATATTGGCTGAATGCAACCAGGCCAGAGCACGCTGGGTGGCGTTGATCTCCACCGGCAGAGTAATGAATGCAAAGGCAGTGAAAACTGCGTAACAGGCAATGATGATTTGCAAAGCAAGGTCGAAAGAGACAACTGTTGGCAGCATAAAAGCTCCCAGAAACATCATGATGAACACGGCGTTCAGTATTTTGGAACTGACATTTTGAACCGGAACCAGGGCGGAGCGTAACTTCAGTGGTGCATAGCTGCGGGCATGTTGAACAGCATGTCCACACTCATGAGCAGCGACTGATGCTGCTGCTACATTGCGCCCATGATACACATTCTCACTTAGGTTGACGGTTTTGTTTGCCGGATTGTAATGGTCCGATAAATGCCCGCGCGATGGCAATACTTTTACGTCATAAATGCCATTGTCGTGAAGCATCTTCTCGGCTACCTCGCGTCCAGACAAATTACTGTCAAGCGGGGTCTTCGAATATTTTTTGAAACGGCTCTTCAACTGAGCGCTGACAATCCAGCTGGCAATCAGGAAAAACAGAAATATTACTAATAGCATAGTTTAAAGTTTTAGACTATAAAGATAGGAGATTCTTATCAAAAAGAGTGCCATGGGATTGAGTTGAGCGTTTTAGGTTGAGGCGTGCAGGCTAGCTTCTCACGTCTCAGCCTCAACCTCAGCCTTAACCTCAGCCTTCCGGTTCTTTATTTAAAATCTGAAATAAATAAACGGCACTACTTCGGTTGTTCTGAATCGCAGCAGAAGGGCAACCGCCAGCGCCACCAGTGCCACTTTGGCAGTCCAATGCAAGGTAATGAACCAACCTCTCAGGTTCTCTTTTAGCTTCGCCGGAAGCCAATGAAGTATGAACCCAAGTGTAATAAGTAAGTAGGACCAGATATTGGATTGTAGAGCGGGCCATATCAAATCGGCATGAAATGCAGAAAAAATACGTTTGGTCATTTCTCTGGCTACGATGAGGTTATTGGCCCGGAAAAGGATCCATCCGGCTACTACAAAATGAAATGTAATGAAGAAACCTGTTGGTTTTGCTAACCATTGGGGCAGATGGCGGGTCAGTGGTTTGAATATTTTGTCAATTACCAGGCCCAGACCATGCCAGATACCCCATAATACAAAGCGCCAGGAGGCTCCGTGCCACAAGCCTCCAAGTGTCATGGTGATCATCAGGTTGAGATGGGTGCGGAACTTACTTTTGCGGTTGCCACCCAACGGAATGTATAGATAATCACGTAACCAACTGGAGAGAGAAATGTGCCATCGATGCCAGAATTCGCTTATAGACAAAGCTTTGTATGGGCTGTTGAAGTTGAGGGGAAGCCTAAATCCAAGAAGTAGTGCCAATCCTATGGCTACATCGGTATAGCCGCTGAAGTCGCAGTAAATCTGGAGGGTATAACCATAAATGGCGCTAAGCACCTCGAAACCGGAATAGAGAAACGGGCTTTCAAAGATTCTGTCCACCAGATTGACGGCGATGTAATCAGAAAAAACAATTTTCTTTAACAGGCCTGAGAGGATAAGAAATGTGGCATGCCACGCTTGTTTTTCCGTCAGGGAGAACTGACGATAGAGCTGAGGGACAAAATCGCGTGCCCTGACGATGGGCCCGGCAACCAGTTGCGGGAAAAAAGAGACGTAAAAACCGAAGTCGAGGATGTTGTGTACAGGGGCCAACTGACGACGATAAACATCCATGGTGTAGCTGATGGTCTGGAAGGTGAAAAAAGATATTCCAACCGGAAGTACGATGTCATCCACCTCGAAAGAACTCCCGAATACTGCATTGGAGAAGATTGCCAACCAGTCTTTTGTTTCCACAGCCTGACCTGTAATGTCTCCCCATACATCAGCAACAAACCAGGCATATTTGAAATATCCCAGCATGCCGAGGTTGACAATCAGGCTGAGTATCAGTAGTAACTTACGTTTCCAGTGACGGGTAAAATGTTCCAGCCCCAGACCGATGAAGAAATCTGTTAGCGTGGAAATGACCAGCAGGAAAAAGAAATATCCTCCTGCTTTATAATAGAAAAACAAACTTGCCAGAAACAGAAATCCGATGCGCGCAATCCTTTGCCTGGATATCAGGGCATGACCTAAAAGGACTATGCCAAAGAAAATCCAGAACAGGGCCGAGGTAAACATGAATGGTTCCCCGGCTTCATAACTCCATATTTGCGCGAGTTCATTCATGGAGCTACAGGTTTTTGCAGGTGATTCCGAAGAGAGTCCAGTGCTATCCAGATTTGGTCGCCCACAACCCTTGCTCCCCGTCCACTAAAATGCATCAGATCCGACAACATCAGCGAGGGTGTTTCGTTGGCCCAGTCAATGGCTCCCCGGGTTCCTCCCATGGCTTTATGGAGGTCGAAGAAGGCCATGTCGCAAGCCAGGGTTGCTGCTTTCTGAGCCTCGCTGATGAGTCGGGCATGTTCCATTGCGATTTGTTTCCCATCTTTGGATTCGGCTGCCGCCTGAACTCCGATAACCAGTACAGGCACCCCGGGCAATAGTTCTTTCAGAAGCTGCAATTCCTTCAGAAAGTGGATGCGATAGAAGTTGTAATTGTCTGTTTTGGTAGGCAGTACGTTGGTGCCAAACTGGAGGATAACGAAACCGGTATTCAATTGTTGAGCCATTTCCCGAACCATTTTATGATCGGATATTCTAAGGCCGGGCCAGGGGCGACCTCGCATAGCCAGGTTGTCCACCGCAACACCTCCCGTATTGTCGAGGGTGATGCCATGGATTACAGGACTTGTAGTTCCGGAGAAATAAAACCTGATATTTCTAGGAAAGACAGAATCCTGAAAACTTAACAACTGAAGGATATCCGTTCTCCTGGCGAGAGTATCATATCGGGAATGATCATCTATTTCGGATTTGATGTACAATGGTGCATCGGGGGCGGAGAGAAGGAGCCGGATATTGGGGAATTTTCTTAGTCGCTGAGATTTCCATGCTATTGGTTGAATGGTAAAGGTGGCAGCAGAGTCGGAAAACCAGGTTGCTTTTCCCGAAATTCCATACCGGACCGGAACCGGGGCCCTCTTTTTCTTGTAGCTGTAGGAGAGAGTCCAGTTGTCGGAATGAGAAACGGATACGTTGGCATTTATTTGAAGCGGGTCAATAGGCATGACAAATCCCGGGCCTGAGCCGCCATACAACTGTTGAAAATGCTTTCTTAGGATGGCTGTTATTCTGTCTGCCTCTATCTGGCTGTCCCCGATGTGCAGCACTCTGACCACCTGCCTCAGACTGTCGGCAGTTTGAGCTTTTTGACAAAAGGATCTGTACAATTCCTGAAAAAGAGGTGGAGCCGTCAATACAGAATCGGAAACAATAATTGGTTTGTTGATTCTCGGAAGAGTGTCTTTTGGAGGCAAAGAGTCCGGTAACGTTATTGTAACATTTGTGTCTGTTTGCTCGGCCTCGGTAATTAGTAATCCTGAGACTGAATCATTATTCTGAGGTTCCAGGATATTGCTCAGCGTGTTGGTAACCGGGAAGTTGACACGTCCCAGCCACTGGTCGAAAAGAACGACCAGGAGTGAGATCAGCAGAAAATATAAAAATATCTTTATCGGACGTATCATCCGGAGTCTGGTTAGTTCTAAGGCTTGAGCATTTCCTCGACAAGGGAATGATGTCAGCACCACAAGTCAGGTCATTTTGAACCGGTCTGTAGAAGACCCAGAAGATCCTTGAGCGGTGATATTGACATCAGTATCTCAAGACTTAGGCTTTATTTTAAGTCGTTGCCCGGGTTTTATTTTCTGGGCATTGGTAATATTGTTTAAACGAAGAATGTCCGAATCGGTTACACCCGGATATTCGCGGGCGATAGACCAAACGCTGTCTCCCCGGCCAACAGTGTGGTAGATGTAATCGCCATCATTGCCGGTATCCGCCAGTTGGTTGGCGGTTGAGGCTGATGCCGTATAGCCGCTTTTTTGTTGGGCAATTCTCTGGTAATGATCTACTTTGTCTTTGTCCACGTATATAACCAGTTTTTGACCTACCCGGATAACATTTCTTCTGATGTTGTTCCAATATCTCAGGCTTGAGGAGTAAACATCAAACCAATCGGCAATGAGACCTACCACATCTCCTGATTTCACTGTGTAGTAAATCTTTTCTTTTCCCGGAGGAGGTGAGAAAGAGCTTGTTGATGTGTTTCCCGGCTTTATGACCAGTTGGTTTTCCGGGAAATATTTTTCTCTGTTATAGCTAAGGACAGAATCTTCGAGGGAGGCAAACTGGGTTGAGAGATTAAATGCCAGTCGGAGCGGATAACTGTCTTTTTGCGCTGGAATGATGTCTTTACGGTATTGCGGATTTAGGTGTCTGATCACATCTATGGGCACTTGCAAAATGTCAGAAACCTGCGAAAAATGGAGTGGTTTTGATATCATCACCGTGTCGGATGCAACAGGCAGATTGGCTGCTACAGGTCTGAGGTTATGTTCCCGGTGGTAGGTAAATACATAGGTTGCTGCAATGAAGGCAGGTACATAGCCCCTGGTCTCCCGGGGCAGCAGATAAAATATTTCCCAGAAATTTCTTTTTCCCCCGCTTCGACGAATGGCTCTGTTAACATTTCCGGGGCCACAGTTGTAAGCGGCAATTACCAACTGCCAATCACCATAAATATTGTACAGGTCGTCCAGGAACTCAACTGCGGCCTGTGTTGATTTATGGGGATCCCGACGTTCGTCCACATACGAATTGACTTCCAATCCGTATTGTTTTCCTGTATAATACATAAACTGCCATAACCCGGAGGCTCCTGCCCGCGAAAATGCCCTTGGATTTAGTGCAGATTCAATAATCGGGAGGTATTTTAGCTCCAACGGAAGTCCTTTGGCATCAAGGGCTGCTTCAAAAATCGGAAAATAATAATCCGACAACCCCAGCATGGTTTCAACCTGTTCACGGCGTTTGTTGGTGTATAAGTTGATATAGGCCTTTACGTGGCTGTTGTAGTTGAGTTTAAATGGTGAAATGATATTCTCCAGTCGTTTTATGTAAACGGAGTCCGACAAATCTGCCTGTTCCACCAGGTCGCTGTTGTATATGGTATCCATTACCAGTCCCGGATTGGAATTCATATACCAGATTCCGACCAGACTGTCGAGTGATTCTGCAAATTGTTCGATGGTTGCTTCGGTGGTAACGGTGAGGGTGGTGTCGCTGTCAATGGTTTGAGGGGTGGACGACTCTGCCGTTGCCGAAATCAGAATGCCGACTGTAGCAGATATCAGTTTGAAGCTGTGAAACAGTTTCTTAATCATGTTTATTCCCTTTTAGATGTGTCTTTTATGCAATGTAGTACTATGCGGCATCAGAAATGGCCGGTTCTGTCCGCGGATGATACCTCCTACGCTAATGGCTTGATTAGGTTTCAGTCAGGTGTGTTTTTCAGAACTGTAAGGCCAGTTGAATGCCAAAACTGTTCCCTTTGACGGGATCATGTTCCAATATGACCGGCTGAATTTTCATGGAAAGATCATCGCTTACATCAAAGTTGTAGAAATGGGCATCCACAGTGGCATCTATCATATTCAGAACATAAATGGCAGCCATGCCTATATAACTCAGGTCGCGGTATCGTTTGTAATAGTCGCGTTTCTTTTCCAGTGCATTTCGGAACCAGCTGGATAAATTAGGGTTTGCCTCTATCTCTTCCATGGTAAGCGTTACCGGAAGCACTTCCAGGTATGATGTATTGCCCGGGTCTTGTATGAGGAAATCGCGGTAAGCGTTTTTATATTTCTGATAATTGGTGGAGTTGAAATGAATTGCATACCCCAATCCGCCTATGGCTCCGTAAACAATAGGGAGCTTCCAGTATTTTTTATTGTAAATCTGGCCCAGACCAGGGAAAATAGCTGAATAGAAAGTGGCTTTGTGTGGAGAGTGGATTTTTTCCTCTTTTTTATCCGGAAGAATATCCCGCATCGACTCTCCACGTTGAAAGTCCCCTGTGTCTGTTTGGCTGACAGCTGTTTGAGTCGTGTCAGCAACTTGTCTGAGCTGGGCTTTTGCTCCGTGAAATGCGGGCAGGAACAGCAACACAATAGCAATTGTGATTGGGGCTCCGGCTTCACGCAACAACTTTAAATCCATCCTCACCTTGTTGTGCGTTATTGGTTTTTTGCTTTGTCCAACTCATTGATAATCTTTTCCAGTTCTTCATCCGAACGGAAAGGGATGACTATCTTGCCTTTCCCGTTGTTTCCACGGGAAAATTGAATGTTGGTTTTGAAGAAGTTGGACAGTTGTTGGCGTAACTGCTCATATTCAGCAGGAAGCTCTTCTTTTTTCTTCTCTTTTTTCTTTGACTCTTCGCCTTGGGCAAGTTCCCGCACCATCTCTTCAACCTTTCGAACACTCAAGTCGTTTTTCACTGTCTGGTTGAAAATTTTGATGCGCGCTTTTTGGTCATCCAGATTGATGAGTGCCCTGGCGTGTCCCATGGTAATTTGTTTCTCACGCAGGCCTAATTGTATTTCTGCCGGAAGTTTCAGCAGTCTTAGGTAGTTTGATATTGTGGAGCGTTTTTTTCCGACTCTTTCCGACATACTCTCCTGAGTGAGATCACACTCATCCATCAAACGCTGATAACTGATGGCAACTTCGATGGGGTCGAGATCTTCACGCTGAATGTTTTCAACCAATGCCATTTCCAGCATGGTGTCATCTTCAGCCATTCGTACGTAGGCAGGCACGGTCTCCAGACCGGATAATTTGGCAGCTCTGAAGCGACGTTCTCCGGCAATCAGCTGAAATTTATTACCTGCTTTACGAAGTGTAAGTGGCTGAATAATGCCAATCTCCTTTATGGATGCTGCCAGTTCATTGAGTTTCTCTTCGTCGAAGCGGGAACGGGGTTGCCAGGGGTTTCCTTCAATTTTATCTACAGGAATTTCATTGATTGCGGCCTCGGGTTTCGGGGCGCTTTGCCCATAATCTTCCGAGTTGTCAATCAATGCTCCCAGTCCTCTTCCCAATGCGTTTTTTCTTGCCATCTTATTGTATTGTAGTTGCTCTGTTATTTGGCTGATTTTTTCTTGCTGTCGATTTTGGTCATGTTATTCTTTTGTAACAATTCCCGGGCCAGATTCAAATAATTCATGGCGCCTTTTGAAGATGCATCGTACATAACCACTGCTTTACCGTAACTGGGAGCCTCACTCAGCTTGATGTTACGGGTAATAAGGGTTTCAAATACCATGTCCTGAAAATGCTTCTGCACCTCTTCTACAACCTGATTTGAAAGACGCAGGCGTGAATCGTACATGGTCAGCAGGAAACCTTCAATTTCCAAGTCGGGGTTTAATCTGTTTTGGATGATTTTGATGGTGTTCAATAGTTTACCCAGTCCTTCCAGTGCAAAATATTCACATTGCACGGGTATTATTATTGAATCGGCTGCCGTCAGGGCATTAACAGTTATAAGACCCAGTGAAGGAGAGCAGTCAATCAGTACAAAATCAAACTGATCCTGAATTTTGTTGATGACACCTTTCAGCACCTTTTCACGATCGGGCATATTGAGCATTTCAATTTCAGCTCCTACCAGATCTATGTGTGAAGGTAACAGATATAAGTGTTCAATCTCACCTTTTTGAATTGCAGTCTGAGGATCTGCCCCATCCACAATGCATTCATAAATGCTTGTTTCAACTTCACGTAAATCGTACCCCAGTCCCGATGTGGCGTTTGCCTGTGGATCAGCATCAATGACGAGTACGTTGTATTCGAGTACTGCAAGACTTGCAGCCAGGTTAATGGCTGTCGTGGTTTTTCCAACACCGCCTTTTTGGTTTGCTAAAGCAATAATTTTAGCCATATAAATCAAAATTTATCTGTGTACAGAAAGCGGGAATATACCCATTTTTTGGCAACAGCCAAAGTTATACTTTTATTGAAAAAATACCGCCCAAATGGGCATATATTTGTTTAATAAACAGGTATTAAGCTAATTTAAAGGGGGTTGCGGGTCATCCCGCAAAGTTATAAAAATCCTTTAATCTTTTTGGTGGTAAGTTGGAGATCTGGTCATTGAGAGGGCCTTGCCTGAAGCAATCTCAAATTGTAAAAACGTTATTATAAATCATCGTCAACGGTGTATGTAGAATGCTGTAGAACAGCCCTTGATGCTTTTGAAGATAAATTTTATACCGGTGGATATAGGGGGAGTTGAGTTTAGTTAATCCATTGGGCTAAAGAGGATCCACATCGGTCTGGATGGTGACATATTTCCATTGCGGCTGGCTGAGGATGGCATTGGTGGCATCATTCATGAGCTGTTTTACATAAGACGGAGCGTGGCCTTTCTCAAACTTCAGAATTATTCGTGTAAGGTACAGATTTTGTACCCGGGCAACCGGTGGTTCTTGCGGGCCCAGGACACGGTCGCGGAATATGGCCCGAAGCCTGGCAGCCAGTTCGTCTGCGGCTTTTTCCACCACTCCCTTGTTTTTATGTCTGAGTGTGAGGTTGATAAGTCGGTAATAGGGCGGGTATTTGTAAAGTTGTCGTTCCTCTATCTGTGTCCGGTACATGGTCTGGTAGTCATTTTCCACTACATAGCCTATAATTGGATGATCCGGCGATGAGGTTTGCAGAACAACTGTGCCCCGCTTGTTTTTTCTTCCTGCACGCCCGCTTACCTGGGCCATCATCTGAAAGCCACGCTCAAAAGCTCTGAAGTCAGGAATATTGAGCATATTGTCTGCATTCAGTATCCCTACCACGCTTACATTGTCAAAGTCGAGTCCCTTGGTAATCATTTGGGTCCCGATGAGGATGTCCACCTTTCCATCTTCAAAGTCGGAGATGATTTTCTGATAAGATTTTTTTGACCTTGTGGTATCCAGATCCATACGGGATACGCGGGATTCCGGAAACATCAGTTTTATTTCTTCTTCAATTTTTTCGGTGCCAAATCCCTGTGTGGAAAGGGCAGGGCTGCCACATGCATTGCAGGTAGAGGGTGTTGTCACTGTGTGTCCGCAGTAATGACAAACCAACTGATTCATTTTTTTGTGGTAAGTCATACTCACATCGCAATAATTGCATTTGGGAACCCATGAGCAGACATTGCACTCCAGAAAAGGTGAGAATCCCCGCCGGTTTTGGAAAAGGATGACCTGTTGTTTGTCGTCCAGACTTTGCTGAATATGTTCCAGCAGAAGAGGGGTGAAATGCGACTTCATTTGTTTTTTACGCCGGGCTTCACGGGTGTCAGCCACCAGTATCCTCGGAAGTTGAATGTCTTCATGGCGGGTTTTGAGCTCAACAAGAGCATATTTCCCTTTTTGGGCGTTGTAATAGCTCTCTATGGCAGGGGTTGCTGTTCCCAGCAGTACTTTTGCTTTGTGTTTGTGTGCAAGCATAATTCCCGCATCGCGCGCATGGTAGCGGGGAGCGGGGTCAAACTGTTTGAAGGAATGCTCGTGTTCCTCATCCACAATTACCAGCCCCAGATTGTTGAAGGGTAGGAAAATGGAAGATCGTACACCCAGTATGACTTGGTAATTTTGGTTTTCCAGTAAGTCACGATAAATTTCCACACGTTCTTCGCTGCTGAATTTTGAATGGTAAATTCCCAGTTTGTTGCCGAAATGGCGTTTCAGCCGGGTGGTAATTTGTGTGGTAAGTGCAATTTCCGGAAGCAGATAAAGTACCTGTTCTCCGCGACTCAGATGCTTCTCGATGAGATGAATGTAAATCTCCGTTTTCCCGCTGGAGGTAACCCCGTGAAAAAGAACCACTGTCTGTTGTTCGAAAGCTTTTTCGATTTCCTCGTAAGCTTTATGCTGAGCCGGTGAAAAGGAACTCTTTTGTTGTATTTTGTCTTTTGAGAGATCCAGTCGCCCAATTTCCATCGGAAACTGTTCAAAAATATCTTTTTTGATGAGCTCGTTCAGAGCGGCAGTGGCACTGCTGTTTTCTTCCAACAGCTCTTTTCGGGCAACGGACTGCCCCTTCAAAGCATTGCCTGCACCTCCTGCTTTTTGGATGAGCGTCATCAATAAATTAAGCTGTCGTGGGGCTTTCTCTAAAACATTGAATGCCTCGTGGAGTTTTTGCTCGGTTCGGTAAGGCTCTGCAATTCGCAGATGATTTTCTGTTTTTGCTTTGTAGCTCTCTTTTAGTCTTTCACTTACAAATACCGCTCCTTCTTCCATGAGTTTATGCAACAGAGGCATGCTGCTCTTTTGTCCCAGGAAAGTATTGATCTCCTGTACTGTGCAGACCTTTTTTTCGGAAAGGAACAGAAGTGTTTTGGTTGCTTTTTCGGGAAGATCATCCAATTGAATATAATCAGGGTTGTAATAGACCCGTGTTTCACTTTCCAGTTTTAGTCCCGAGGGCAATGCTGCCTTGTAAACCTCACCCAGTGTGCATTGGTAATATTCGGCCATCCACTCCCAAAAGGCAAGTTGGGCTGACGTTACAATAGGGCTTGATTCGAGAATAGAGAGAATAGGTTTTGTTTCGTAATCTTTGGGCTTGTTCTGGTGGACCGAGAAAACTATTCCCGAATACTGTTTCTTTTTACCAAAGGGAACAACCACTCTGATTCCCGGTTCAGGAATTTCAGCCATCTCGGGCGGAACACAATAAGTGAACAACCGTGGCAGCGGTACAGGCAGTATTACATCAACAAACGTTTCGGGAACAGTCATCTTTTTTTCTTTTGACGCCGTAAAGTTATTAAAAGAGTTCTTGATGCCATAGAAAAATAATTTCCCTTGCGGATACGTGTTTATCTTTGTATGATTGTCAAATAGATATAAGGGGTTTTAAGGGTTTGGTAATGTACTTTTAATTTACAGTTAATAACTGCATGATTTCTTTGTTGCAGAATTTTTTTCTTGCTAAAACCTTTACTATGAGCGTTGTTGATTTTTCTAAAGAGGGGAGAATACCTGAGCATCTCAATCAGAGTGTTATAAATATGTGGACGCATATGCCCATTCATCCTGAACAGTTTTATCGGACCGGATTTGAAACCATATTTTTTGAAACAAACCGTAATCTTGCATTGAGATGTGTTTTGTCTTCCGTTGTTCCGGCTGAAAAGGAAATAATAGTGGCAGGGACCGGTAATTTGTCAGCTGTTACAGAAGCTGCTTCTTTTTTCGATATTCCTCATATTGTTTTTCACTCTCCGGTGGAAGAGTTGACATTGATGGAAACTCTTGTGTCTGTACAGATTAATGTTTCTCACATTGTGTTGGTTATGGATGGAGATGATTCTGATATTGATCAGTACATCAGGCATCTTCGTCCGTTACTTGATGTGAAGAAGATCGAATTGATTATCTACTGTACTTCTTCCGTAGATAAAATTCATGACAGAACCAATGGAGCTGTGGATTATTTTATTGGGGGATGGGATGAGTTACCAGACAAATCCTTTGCCGTGGCCCGTCGCAACCGGTTGGTCCAAACTGAAGGAAACTCGAGGTCTTCAGATTTTGATCTTTACGCTTCCTGGCAGTGGCGGCTCAAAGAACGGGGGGCCAATATCCTCCCAATGGAGATGTAATAGATTGTTGTATTTTATTTGAATGGCGTTTTCGGGATATCTGAGAACGCTATTTTTGTATAAAGTCTTTTTATCCGGTATTTATAAAATCCTGCATATTCAGTTCTAAGTCATGCAATTTTCATTTTATGGTTGCTTTATGAAAAAATGATTAATTTTCCCTTTTATTTTCCCTGCTTTATTGACTTCGTCAATTTTCGATTCATGAATTATCGGAAGAGATTATTTGTAAATAATGCAGGTTAGATTAATTGGTTACGAAATAATAAATAACGAATGAGAGTTCATTTTATAGCGATAGGAGGAAGCGCAATGCACAACCTTGCCATTGCCCTTCACAAAAAAGGATTTCATGTTACAGGCTCGGATGATAAGATTTTTGAACCCAGTAAATCCAGGTTGCAGAATCATGGGCTGCTTCCTGTCAAGGAAGGATGGTCGCCCGACACTATTTCGGAAGATCTGGATGCCGTGATCCTTGGCATGCATGCCAGATCTGATAATCCGGAGTTGTTGAAAGCTCAAAAACTTAATCTTAAGGTTTATTCATATCCCGAGTATTTGTATGAGCAAACAAAAAACAAGAAGCGGGTGGTGATTGCCGGCAGTCATGGCAAAACAACCATCACCTCCATGCTTTTGCACGTGCTTAAAGAGACGGGGCGAAAGTTTGACTTTATGGTAGGTGCTCACATAAAGGGCTTTGATACAATGGTAGAGCTTTCGGATGAGTCGGATATTGCTGTTTTTGAGGGAGATGAATACCTTTCCTCCCCCATTGATCTTCGTCCAAAGTTTTTGTGGTACAAACCCCGGATAGCATTGGTTACAGGTGTTGCATGGGACCATGTCAATGTGTTTCCCACCGAAGAGGAATACAATCATCAGTTTGAACTTTTTGCACAAACACTTGAGCCGGGAGGCAGCTTTATTTTTTATCAGCAGGATCCGGTGCTTCAGGCAATTGCCCACAGGCACCCGGAGCTTAATGCTTTATCATACAATGAGGTGGAAACGGAGTCTTTTAACGGAGAAACCCTTGTTGTTTGTGATGAAAGGAACTATGTGTTAAAGATCTTCGGGCATCATAATTTTCAGAATCTGGCCGGAGCTTTACTGGTGGCAAAAGATCTTGGTGTTACAGAAAAAGATTTCTGGGAATCGATGCAGTATTTTGAAGGGGCTGCCAGGAGACTGCAGGTGCTTTCTGAAAATGAGAATGCTTCTGTTTTTTATGATTTTGCACATGCTCCTTCAAAAGTAAAAGCAACGGTGGCTGCTGTTAAAGATCAGTACCCACACCGGCAGTTGCTGGCGGTGGTTGAGTTGCACACATTCAGTAGCCTTAACAGGGAGTTTTTACCGCAATACGAGGGTGCGATGGAGAATGCCGACGAAGCGGTTGTTTTCTTCGATCCTGAGGTTGTTGCGCATAAAAAGCTGGAGGAAGTTACCATTAAAGATGTGGAACATGCATTTGCAAAAAAAGGGTTGAAAGTGTTTACAGATGGTGATAAATTGCATCAGTTTCTTGCCGGCAAAAGATTGGAAAATTCAAATCTGCTGCTGATGACCTCCGGCAATTTGGCAGGGATTGATGTGAATGCTCTTGCAGAAGAAGTTTTAAGTTAATATTGTAACTATTTTCATGGGAGAGGCGTCACATTTAGGTGTTAACAGTTTTTACTCATCTAATCTAATTATGAAATTATGAAACACTTCTTGTCTCTTTCCATCTTTCTTCTCCTGCTTGCAGGGTGCCAGTTGGCAGTCGCTCAGCAATTGGCAGACCAGGTGGATGAACGTTTTTCGGGAGTTCAGGCCATTCAGGTTAAAGGTGTATTTTGTGATGTCTCCGTTAATGCAGGGACTTCTGATGAGGTCCATCTGACCGGGGAAATCAGAGTGACTCGCAGTATTGAAGATTATGCAATTAAAACTTTGCGGGAAGGTAATTTGCTTAAAGTTTGGGTGGAACATCCTACCATGATGAGGGGTATTGCTAAAGGACTTTTGTCTTTTGATGCCCCGGAAGACGTGATGCTTACCATAGAAAATGTATCGGGGGATGTGGAAGTTCTTAACATAGGGAGTGATGATATGTCGCTTGCTTCTGTTTCAGGGGACATCCGGGTTTCCGGAGCAGGTTCTGGTTGCCGGCTGAAATCGGTTTCGGGGGAGATTGAGGCCTCCCTTATAAGTGGTCAGTTGAAAGCGAATTCAGTAAGTGGAGATGTTCGTGTATCAGATGTTAAGGGAGGTTTTACCGGAAATAGCACCTCTGGGAATATTTCCGCGAAAATGGTCGAAGGAGTTGTTTCTCTCGGATCCACTTCCGGAGATTTTGTATTGGAAAGTTTGATGAGCGGAGCTTCGGCAAAAACAACCTCAGGGAGCATTCGCGTAAATATACTTAAAGGGGATTTGCAGTGTGAGACTGTATCCGGAAGTGTTACATTAATGGATGTTACCGGTAGTTTGAAAATTTCTTCCACCAGTGGAGATCAGGCGGGCACCGGTATAATGCTTACCGGGGATAGTCATTTTCGCTCTGTTTCGGGAGACGTAGAAATGGATGTCTTAAATGAGATAGAGTCTTTAAGTTTCAGATTGAAATCAAATTCCGGGAGGTTGATGGCAGGTAACTCTTCGGCTGACGACAAGCTGGAAATTTCCGGAGGAGAGATCTTTGTCAATGGTTCGAGCACTTCGGGCAACCAGATTTTTAAATAGGAAAATTTTCATATAAAATAAAAGCCGGTGACAGATCATGTCCCCGGCTTTTATTATATGATTACGGTTTCTTATTTGGAAACAAAGTGGTAATGAGATCCGAAACGATCGAAAGCTGCTTTTTCCAGCATCTCACGATGGTCGGGATGTGCCACAGAAGTGATGAGTCGGGCTCTTTCCTGCAAGGTTTTTCCGTAAAGGTTCACTGCGCCATATTCGGTAACTAACCAGTGCATATTGGCACGGGTGGTAACTACGCCTGAACCTTCCATTAGTACGGGAGCAATCTTCGAAACGCCTTTTCCGGTAACTGAAGGCATGGCAATGATGGGTTTTCCACCTTCGGAATATCCTGCACCACGGATGAAGTCAATCTGACCGCCTACTCCGGAGTAGTGAGTGGTTCCGATAGAATCGGCACATACCTGACCGGTAATATCCACAGAAAGAGCAGAATTAATCGCAGTCACTTTCTTTTGCTTGCGTATTACATTAACACTGTTGGTGTGTTGCACATCCATCATGGCTACCTGCGGGTTGTCGTTTACAAAGTCGTAAAGTTCCTGCGACCCCATGAGGAATGAAGCTACCATCAGCCCTTTGTCCAATTGCTTTTTCTTTCCGTTAACCACTCCCTTTTCTACCAGGGGAAGAATTCCGTCAGAGAACATTTCGGTGTGTACGCCAAGATCTTTGTGGTTGCCCAGTTCTGCTAAAACAGCATTGGGGATACCACCAATTCCCATTTGCAAACAAGCGCCGTCTTCTACCAATTCTGCCACGTTGTGGCCAATGGCACGTTCAATATCCGAAAGAGGTGCATTGTTGTGGATAAAGAGCGGTTCATCATGCTCAACAAAATAGTCGATATCGCGCATGTTGATCTGTGCATCACCCCAGGTACGTGGTACGTACTTGTTGATTTGTGCAATAACAATATCGGCGCATTCCACTGCAGCCAGTGTTGCATCTACCGAAGTTCCCAGAGAAACATATCCGTGACGGTCAGGAGTGGATACCTGAATCATGGCCACATTGACTTTTAGATAACCTTCGCGTATGAGTTTCTGCGTTTCGCTCAGGAATACAGGAATGTAATCGGCATATCCTGCCTGAGTTACCTTGCGTACGTTGCCACCTACAAAGAATGATTCAAGTTGAAAAATGCCTTCCAGCTCGGGGTCTGCATAAGGAGCAGGACCTTCGGTATGGATGTGCTGAATTTTTACATCTTTGAATTCGCCTTTCTTGCCACGCTCAACCATTGCATTGATGAGAGCATGAGGAGTAACAGCCACACTACTCATGTGGATGCGGTCTCCCGATTTGATTACTTTAACTGCCTCTTCGGCGGTTACTGTTTTATACTGCATGTCGAAACAATTTTTATAAAGTGTTGTTTTAATTTATTCCTGAAAATCGCTGCAAAAGTAGTCTTTTTACTTTACTTTTCCTGTTACCACACAGCATTGTAACCTGTTTTAGAGCATATTTAAAATCATTACAAAGAAATAGAGATTTATTTCTTTATTGATTTCAGCGGGTTGAAGAAGATATTTGATGTGATGTTATTTTTGCTTAAAAATAATTAATGGAGGTTTTTGGGGATAGATAGAAACAAAAAAAGCCACCCTTTTTGGGGCAGCTTTTATTTTGTCATGAATGAAACCAGAAGGTTTACTCTTCTTTTTTAGTCTCTTCGTCAGAGGCTTCAGCTTTGGGCTCTTCAGCTTCTTCAGCTTTGGTTTCCTCAGCGGGAGTTTCTTCTGCGGCTTCTTCAGTAGCTTCGTCAGTGTCAGCAGCTTCTTCTTCTTTTGTTTCAGCTTCAGCTTCGGCAGCCAACTCGGCATTTCTCTTGGCCAGTTTTTCTGCTCTTTCAGCATTTACTTTGGCCTCCTGCTCGAGACGGGCTTTCCGATCTTTCTCTGATTCAGAAGAAAGCTGGTCTTTTTTAGCCTGAATCTTAGCTTCTTTCTCTTCCATCCATTTTTGGAAGCGACGTTCAGCTTCGGCTTCATCAAAAGCACCTTTTTTTACACCTTCGAGCAAGTGTTTTTTCATGAGTACCCCTTGGTAACTCAGGATTGCACGGGTTGTGTCAGTAGGTTGGGCGCCTTTGCCAAGCCATGTTAAGGCTTTATCGAAATCGAGTTCGATCGTAGCAGGATTTGTGTTGGGATTGTATGATCCAATCCGCTCGATGTATTTACCATCTCGTGGCGCCCTGCTATCTGCTACCACAATGTGGTAGTAAGCATACCTTTTTCGTCCGTGTCTCGCTAATCTGATTTTTACGGGCATGTTTCTAAATAATTATAATTAAACAACCTACTTTTTTGAGACTGCAAATATAAGGCGATTTATTTATTTACGAAACATCCTTCAACTTTATTTTTAGAACATTCCCTGAAATCTGCTTTGGAATTGATTTGGGTTGTAATTGCGTGTTTGTTAATTGCTTGTCCTGGTATGTTCTTTTGGAATCTCTCCTGTTTATTGCTCAATCTCATCGATTCTTAAATAAAACTGTGAAAGGCCCGATATCCTATAAATGCCAACTTAATTAATTTTTTAAGTTGAAATGAGTGTTTTTGATAAAATTTAGAATGTCAATGTTATACGATTTTTTCTAATCTCTAAAATCTAACGATCTATTGTCAAGGGTTCCTTTAAAATAGAAAAGTCCCATAAAACAAATACCATTTATCCATCGTTTAGTAATTTTCATCAAGCGGTGGACCGATTAGTTTTTTTCCCGATGAATTTGGATAATTTTGTAGGTTCATCGAAACCGTTCACAAACGCACTATGGATTTAATACCTTTTACACACTTACACGTTCACTCCCAATACTCTATACTTGATGGCGCTGCCAGCGTTAACGACTTGGTAACTAAGGCTAAGAACGACGGGATGAAAGCTCTGGCACTTACCGATCATGGAACCATGTTTGGCATTAAGGAGTTTTTTGATGCCTGCAAGAAAAATGATGTCAAGCCCATTCTTGGATGTGAGACTTACGTTGCAGCCCGGACCATTCACGATAAAACAGACAGCAAGCTCGACGGTCGGGGCGACCACCTTATATTGCTGGCCAAAAACCGGACAGGGTATCGTAATTTGCTGAAACTGATCTCTATTGCCAATGTGGAGGGGTTTTACTATAAGCCCCGGATTGACAAAAACTTATTGGAACAGCATAGTGAAGGACTGATTGTGACTTCTGCCTGTATCGGGGGGGAAGTTCCCCAGAAAATTATGGCAGGAGACCTGGAGGGAGCGAAAGAGAGTGTTTTATGGTTTAAGCGTGTGTTTGGAGATGATTATTACCTGGAACTGCAAAGACATCCTGCTGAGGATCCTAAGTCGCGTCATGATGTTTATGACAATCAGGTGTTGGTAAATGAAAAATTGCTGGAGTTTTCCAAAGAGCTGGGCGTGAAGGTAATTGCTGCCAATGATGTGCACTTTACCAATGCTGCTGATGCTGAAGCGCACGACCTATTAATCTGCCTGAATACCGGAAAGGATTTTGATGACGAAAACCGGATGCGTTATACCCGGCAGGAGTGGTTTAAAACCACAGCTGAAATGAACGATCTGTTTAAGGATGTTCCCGAAGCCTTGCAAAATACAGCCGAAATTGCCGATAAGGTGGAGGTCTATGAGTTGAACTCTGCCCCCATTATGCCTTTCTTTGCCATTCCTACTGATTTTGGGACTTTCGAAGGTTACAAGGAACAGTTTCCGGAAGAGAACCTCCGGGAGGAGTTCGGCGATCGTTATGATGCGCTGGGAGGCGATTATGAACATTTGATACGGGTGAAGCTGGAATCCGATTACCTCACACACCTCGCGTATGAAGGTGCCAAAGATCCGGTTCGATATGGAGATCCCATTCCCGATGATGTGAAGGAGCGGCTCGATTTTGAGTTGAATACCATCAAAACAATGGGTTTTCCCGGATACTTTTTGATTGTGCAGGACTTTATAAATGCGGCTCGCGAAATGGGTGTTCTGGTAGGGCCGGGCCGTGGCTCGGCAGCCGGTGCCGCGGTTTCTTATTGCGTGGGAATTACCAATATTGATCCCATAAAGCACGATTTGCTGTTTGAACGTTTTCTTAATCCGGACCGTATTTCCATGCCTGATGTGGACATCGACTTTGACGATGACGGACGCCAGCTGGTACTCGACTGGGTGACAGAAAAGTATGGCCGCGATAAGGTGGCTCATATCTGTACCTTTGGAACCATGGCTGCACGTTTGGCTATTCGTGACGTGGGGAGGGTGTTGAAACTGCCTCTGCCGGATACCGATAAACTGGCCAAATTGATTCCGGAAAGACCCGGCACCAAACTGGCCAATGCATACCAGGAAGTGCTGGACCGGGAAAAGGGGACAGGAAGTATCGATGGGGCGATTTCAAAAATTGAAGCTGATCTGAGAGCCGCTCGTAATGCCGGAAATGGGAAGCTTGAAGGAAAGCTCGAAGTATATAAGATTTTTGCAGAGCGCATCCGCGAGGCACGATCACGGGGTGAGGAGAGGGTCTTGAAAACGATGGAGCTGGCCTGCCGTCTGGAAGGGTCGGTGCGCCAGACCGGTGTTCATGCCTGTGGCGTGCTGATTGGGCGCGATCCGCTGGAGCAGCATATTCCGCTCATCCCTACCAAGGAAGAGAATTTGATGACCACTCAATACGACGGACGATATGTGGAAGCTATCGGGCTGTTGAAGATGGATTTTCTGGGTCTGAAAACGCTTTCCATCATTAAGGAAACACTCGAAAATATAAAACTCTCCAAGGGAATTGATGTGGATGTGGAAACACTGCCCCCCGATGATAAGGAGACGTTCGAACTCTTCGCCCGGGGAGATACGACAGCTATTTTCCAGTTTGAATCGCCCGGAATGAAAAAACATTTGCGCGCACTTGAGCCAAACCGATTCGAGGATCTGGTGGCAATGAATGCCTTGTATCGACCGGGGCCAATGGAATACATTCCGGATTATATCGATCGTAAGCACGGGCGCAAGGAGATCAATTACGATCATCCGATGATGGAGTCCTATCTGAAGGATACCTATGGAATTACGGTTTTTCAGGAGCAGGTGATGCTTTTGTCGCGGGCCCTGGGTGGATTTACCCGTGGTGAATCTGATTCCCTGCGTAAGGCGATGGGGAAAAAGCTCCTGGATATGATGGCCAAGCTGAAGGACAAGTTCCATGATGGCTGTCTGAAGAATGAAGAGTTTGTGGAAGGGTGCAAACAGGTAAATAAAAATCCTGAAGAGCTGATTGAAAAAATCTGGAAAGACTGGGAGGCCTTTGCCAGTTATGCATTTAACAAGTCACACTCTGTTTGTTATGCGTATGTGGCATATCAGACTGGATACCTGAAAGCACACTATCCTGCCGAGTTTATGTCCGGGGTTTTGAGTCGCAACCTTACTGACATTACCAAGATTACCACCTTTATGGAGGAGTGCCGGAGAATGGGACTCGAAGTGCTTGGGCCGGATGTGAATGAGAGTTTCCGGAAGTTTACCGTAAATGCTCAGGGAGCTATTCGTTTTGGAATGGCAGGAATTAAGGGTGTTGGTGCAGGAGCTGTGGAAGAGGTAATCCGTAAACGTGAAGAGGGAGGACCCTTTAAGGGAATTTTCGATTTTGTGGAAAGAGTGAATCTTCAGACTGTGAATAAAAAGAACTTTGAAGGACTGGCGGCTTCAGGCGCTTTTGATAACCTGGATGAGTTTAACCGGGCACAGTATTTTGCAATTTCAGATGGGGAGGATGGCACCTTTATTGAGCGTCTGCTGCGCTATGGCAACCGCTACCAGGCCGATAAGGCCAGTAACCAGGTGTCATTGTTTGGGGCTGCTGATATGACCGGGGCGGTTAAAAAACCCACCCCACCCAATGTTCCGGAATTTACCAGTATTGAGAAACTTGGAAGGGAGAAGGAGCTGATTGGTATTTATCTTTCTGCTCATCCGCTGGATCGTTATAAGCTGGAGCTGAAGCACTATTGTAATATGTCTCTTAGCGACCTTGATGACCTGACGCTGATTAATGGGAGAAGTTTTATAGTGGGTGGAATGGTAACAGGTATCCGCAGGGGAGTTACCCGAATGAAAGAGAACCCCTTTGCCATTATTACCATTGAAGATTATTCCGGTTCACACGAATTTCCACTTTTTGGGCGTGATTATACCGATTACAGTAAATATCATAATGTACCTGAGGATGGCAGTATATTTCTGCTTGTAAAAGGTAAAGTACAACCTAAAAAATACAGACCTGAAGAACTGGAAGCCAAAATCAATTCTATTTCATTTTTGAATGAGGTGCTGGAAACCCAGGTGCAAAGTTTGTCGCTGAATATCGCATTGGATAAGATTACCGATGATCTGGTGAACGAACTGGCCAATGTGATGCTTGAAAACAGAGGTCATGTTTCGTTGCGGTTTAATGTTTTTGATCCGGCCAATGAGAATTATCGTGTCCAGATGCTTTCCAGATCGGCCCGAATTGATTTATCGCACAAGGATGTTCTTCAGTTTTTTGATGAGCATCCGGAGTTACAAATAAAGCTTGGATAGAGGCATTCATCAGAGTTGATGTATTGGATTACTCCGGGTAGTAATATGTAAATGGAATTCCAAAAAAGTTTTATCTTTGAACAAGAGCAATAAATGTCTGTTAATAGTTTATTGCTTTCTGACGGGGAAATCCCCTTTTAGAGTGAGTTTATTTTATTGATATAATTAAAAAAGAATAAGTTATGACTGTTGAAGTAACAGATGCCAATTTTGAAGAAATGGTATTGAAATCAGACAAACCTGTGTTGGTTGATTTTTGGGCAGAGTGGTGCGGTCCCTGCCGAATGGTGGCACCTATTGTTGCCGAGCTGGCCGAAGAGTACAAGGATAAGGCGGTACTGGCCAAGATGGATGTGGACTCAAATCCGGATACTTCTGTGAAGTTTGGAATCAGAAATATTCCAACCATTTTGTTCTTTAAAGGTGGTGAGGTTGTTGATAAGCAGGTTGGTGCTGTGCCAAAAGCTGCGCTTGCATCTAAACTTGATGCCATTATATAGTAAGAAGAGTGTTAAAAAAATAGAGCGGGTCGGTTCAATCAGTGAACCGACCCGCTTTTTTGTTGTCTTTGACTCTATAAACCAATTTCTATATACAGGTCACCCAAGAATCATTCCCACCACCGTTGCTGACAGTAAAGATGCCAGAGTACCTGCCAGCAGGGCCCGTACACCCAACTGAGAGAGCAGCACCCGCTTTCCGGGGGCCAGAGCTCCGATACCTCCGATCTGAATGCCGATGGAAGCAAAGTTGGCAAAGCCGCAAAGAACGTAAGTGGCCATGATTACAGATTTTTCGTGCATAAAAGCTCCTGCTTCTTTGAGTTCTCCCAGACTTACATACCCGATAAACTCGGTCATAATGAGCTTTTCTCCCAGCACACGTCCTACCAGGTCGATGTCCTGACTGCCTACGCCCAGGACCCACATCAGCGGGGCAAATATGTATCCCAGGATGAATTCGAGTGACAAACCGCTGTATTGTCCGTCAGTGGCAGCAGCAATTACTGTGTTAAGGGTGGTCCAGTCTCCGATTTTCAGCAGAATGAAATTCATCATGGCAATGAGTGCAATGAAGACCAGCAACATCCCGGCCACGTTCACCGCCAGTTTAATGCCTTCAGTGGTTCCATTGGAAATTGCATCCAATACGTTTTTCCCGATTTTGTCTTTGGGCACTTCCACCTCTTTACTAATCTTTTCGGTTTGGGGAACAAGCATTTTGGAGATGATGATAACTCCCGGCGCTGCCATAATGGATGCGGCCAGCAGGTGTTTGGCATAAATAAGTTCCTGTATCGGGTCTCCTCCGCCCAGCACCTTGATGTAAACCGCCAGAACTCCTCCTGCCAGGGTGGCCATACCGCCAGACATAACGAGCATTATTTCCGAACGGTTCATCTTTTCCAGATAGGCCTTAATCATTAAAGGGCTTTCCGTTTGTCCCAGAAAGATATTACCTGCCACAGAAAGACTCTCTGCTCCTGATATTTTAAGTAGTTTGGTCATCCCTTTTGCCAGCCAGAAAACGACTCGCTGAATGATCCCGAAATAAAACAAAATACTCGTTAGACCTGAGAAAAAGATGATGGTTGGCAATATGGTAATGGCAAAGTTGAGTAAGGGTTGCTCTATTTCTCCGCTTACCAGACTCTTGAAAAGGAACTTTGCTCCGGCATCAGAGAAACCAAGAATTTTTACAAATATTTTTCCTAAAACATCGAATATCGATTGCACAAAGGGAACATAAAGAATGGCCAGTGCCAGGATCAGCTGGATGATTAGTCCGGTTCCCACCACCCGCCATGATATGGCTTTGCGGTTGGTGCTGAATACCCAGGCAATAAACATGATGAATGCCATTCCCAGCATCCCTCTGAAAAGGCTTTCTATACCAAAGCCTCCTCCGGTGGCTACCACCGGATTATTATTGGCCATTAATGCTGCCGGCGAAGCAAAAAGCAGTATAATGACAGGCAAAAACCTCAGAATAGTTTTCTTCATTTCGTTTGGTGTCTTTTTTATTTGGTTATGTATGTGCTGCCCTGGTAACCGGGATTTAGGTTTGGCTTAACGATCCGGTTGTTTCAGGCATTTGGGGATTTATCTTAGTAAAACAGGCCGGTAAAGGCCTGTGAATATTTTCTGCTGATTAAAAAAACTATTTCTCGCGCCGTTGTATTTCATCACGAATTTCTGAGGCTTTTTCATAGTTTTCATGCTCAATGGCCTCGTTTAAAAGGTTGTTGAGTTCTTCTATGCTTTTGTTTTTTAGTGGGTTGGACGTTTTTTGTGAGGGCGATTTTTGCTCTTTCTCCGGTGTGGGATTTGCTTCATCCTGATCGCCAAAGTCAAGGACTATTCCTGCTTTTTGCATGATCTCTTCGTAGGTAAAGATGGGACAGTTGAATCTGAGGGCCAGAGATACGGCATCTGAGGTTCGGGAATCAATTCGGACAATCTCGTCATTGTATAAACAAACCAGTTCCGAATAGAAAATACCCTCTTCCAGTTTGTAAATGACTACTTCAAGAATGTTAACTTTAAAAGCACGTGCAAAGTTCAAAAACAGATCGTGTGTAAGTGGCCGGGGAGGCTCCAGCCCTTCGAGTTTTATGGCAATGGATTGCGCCTCAACAGCACCTATAATGATGGGAATTCTTCGCTCGCCTTCTTCTTCTGCCAATACCAAAGCGTAAGCTCCTGATTGTGTTTGTGAGTAAGAAAGCCCTAATATGTTTAGTTTGATTTTTGTTTTGTCCATAAATATTCTGATTTCATACTTCCCGGTATTTCATCGTTATACCTCCTTGTTTTGCTGGTACTCGATTGATTAAGTCCGGTAAAAGGCTGTTGCTCCTGATGCGTCATCCGGATAGTAAACAAATATAGAAAATTGTTTTGAGAATATTAGTCTTTGAATGGAACGGGCTAAAAAAACCGGATCGTTTGGAAAAAATACCAAAGACCGGTATTAGGGAGGGAATAGCAAGGTTGAAGAACCACAAGGCCAATGAGGACATTACAATTCCCGGTTCAGCAATGTTGGTGCTTCCCAGAATGATAATTGCAAGTGTGGCCCGGATACTCAGGTCGCCTGCTCCCGCCGAGGGGAGAAACGACAGGGCCCCGTAGAAAATAAAAATGGCGTATAATCCGCCGCGGATATCAGTGAGCCCGAAGAAGTTTAGCAATATGAGGAATTGCAAAGAGAAAACGGAATATCTGACTGCCGTAAGCAAAAAAATGTGTGCGAGGGTGTTCCACCGGGTTTGTTTTAGTATGAAGAGTCTGTCTTTTGCTAAATCCAGAAACTTCCTGAAAAATCCGGTTTTTCTGATGATCAGCCAAAATGTTAATCCAATGATCAAAACCAACAGGATTGTTGATAAAGTGGTGGACCGGGATGCTGCGTTGATAAATAGAGACACTGGGCCGTCGTCATACCGGGCCGTCCAAACCAGGGCCCATACAGTCGCCAGAAGAATAACGAGGTTTTGAATAATACTTCCCATTAGGGACAAGACAATCACTTTGGTTTTTTCCCCGGACGGGTAAAATATTGCCTTGCCAATGGAATCTCCTGTTCGTGCAGGTGTCATCATGCCCAGCTGAATACCTTTTACCACCTGAATAAATGCTTCTTTGAGTCGGATGGATTGTACAGGACGTACCAGAATCTGCCACTTTCGTGTTTCTAACGCCAGATTCAGACTCATTAGCAAAAACTGGACGGATAACAGGGCAGGAAGGTGATGCCGGTTTGTATGCAGGTAATCAAGAAATGTGTTCCACTCACCAAAAGACCACAGTTTATAGCCTACCCATATCAGGGCAACAGCTGATAGCATTACCAGTATTTGCCTGATATTTATTTTTCCGAAAATCATGGCTGCTCGCTCTTGTTGACCAGAGGGATGGCTACCAGTGATAAAAGTCCGGTAATGATAATCATGCCGTTGAGCGAGCCATGGACCAACAATGCAAAGGCTGCTGCCTGTGGAGCGCCAACACCAAAAAAGAGCAATGTGGAGATGACCATGAAATGATATGGGCCTATGCCTCCCTGCACCGGAGCCACCATCCCGAAGCTTCCCAGTACAAAAACGGCCAGACCTGCCCCCGGCCCCAGCTCCCGGGTAAAAGGAAATCCGAAAAAGCAAACGTAAATCATCAGGAAATAAAGCACAAAGATCAGAAGGGTGTGGATGAAAAAGAGCGGTTTGTTCTTTACATTTCGATAAGAGAAAAGACCTTCTTTGAATTTCAGCCACAATCCTTTCAGCTTAAAATACATCTGACTGTTGAGAATGTTCTGTCTGAAAACAATAATGGCTCCTGCTGCAAAAAGAACAATCAATCCGAACCACCAGGAGGAGAAAAAATTGACGATTCCTGATATATCCATTTTGTTATTTACAAAATCGACAAAAACATTGTACTGCACGGCAATCATTAGAGCAAGCGCAAGCAGCAGCATGATGAGATCCAGAACACGCTCCGTGACGACGGTACCCACCAGTCTCGAAAAGGAGACCTGTTCATATTTGCTGAGGACACCACAACGGGAGATTTCGCCCATTCGGGGAATGGCCAGGTTGGCCAGGTATCCGATCATGACAGCCAGGAAAGTGTTGACAACTCCCGGGCGTTTGTCCACCGGCTCAATGAGCATTTGCCACCGGATGGTCCGGCTAATGTGACTTAATAAACCCAATATCAGAGAAAGAATAATCCATCCGTATCCCACGTCATTTTTTATGATTCTGAGCAGCTCATCAGGATTCATATCTCTGTAAAGCCACCAGAGAATTACAATTCCTATCGATAAAAACAGAAGGATACGCAATCCTTTATGTATGGATTTATTCATTTTTCTTGGTTGTCACATCGCGATTAGGAATGGAAAAGGCGTTGTTTATGAAAGAGATGAAACCGTGCAATTGGACCTGTCGAAATGAAAAAAATGACTTGTCAGAGAAACACGACATAAAATAAATGGTGGTCAATAATCGTCTCCTGCATAAAAATTTTACCTTTGCCACGTAAAACAATTTACAATTTTACAAAATACGGCCCTTTTTGCCAAAAGTTTTGTTTTTTATCAAAGTTGTTTGTTATCATGGAAGATGAGGAGAGTCAAACCCAAAAAATATTTAGGCCAGCATTTTCTCAACGATCAGCATATTGCCATGCAGATTGTGGAGTCGTTGCCCGTCCCACCTCATAAGGTGCTGGAAATCGGGCCCGGCATGGGTGTGCTTACCGAACATCTTTCAAAAATCCGTGATATTAATCTTTGGTTGGTAGAACTCGATACTGAATCTGTGGACTATCTGAATGTTCACTATCCGGCTCTTTCTTCAAAAATTATTTCTGCTGATTTCCTGAAAATGAATTTATCGGAATATTTCTCCGGTGAATTTTCGATTATTGGCAATTTCCCTTACAATATCTCCAGTCAGATATTCTTTAAAGTGCTGGAGCATCGCAATCAGGTTAAGTACATTACAGGGATGGTGCAGCGGGAAGTAGGGAAAAGACTTACCTCCGGACCCGGAAATAAAGATTATGGTATTCTGAGTGTGCTGATGCAGGCCTGGTATCATCCTGAATATCTGTTTACCGTTGATGAACATGTTTTCACACCGCCTCCTAAAGTGAAATCAGCAGTAATTCGTTTTACACGCAATGATGTCTCGGATATCGGCTGTGATGAAAAACTGTTTTTAAGAGTGGTGAAAACTGCCTTTAATCAACGAAGAAAAACACTCCGTAACAGCATTAAATCTTTTGGCGTTCAGGCTACTGATGAGCGAACGCAGGAACTGCTTCAAAAACGACCCGAACAACTAAGTGTTGCGGAGTTTGTTGAACTTACGAATATAGTCGCTGCATCGTTGTAGATGTATTGTTGAACTTCAAAAACTAAGGGGTATGGCCAATTTTGAACTGACCAGAGAATTTGTGGATGAACTGAAGTTGCTGATTGAAAATCAGGACAACGAATCGGTATCCCGCGTTCTGGAAGAGTTACACCCCGCCGACATTGCTGAGCTCTATGAGGAGCTCAATATGGACGAGGCAAAGTATATCTATTTTCTGCTCGATGATGACAAGGCAGCGGATATGATTATTGAACTGGACGAAAATGATCGTCTAAAGTTCCTTAAAGCGTTGCCAAGTGAGGTGATTGCCCGAAGATTCATCGATAAGATGGATTCGGATGATGCCGCCGACGTTATTTCCGAGTTTGATACCGAAAGACAGCAGGAGGTACTCTCCTACATTGAAGATGTCAATGTGGCCGGAGATATTGTGGACCTGCTGAATTACGATGAAGATTCTGCGGGTGGTCTGATGGCCAAAGAGCTCATCAAGGTTAAAGAAAACTGGTCTATTCCCACGTGTTTGCGTAGTATGCGGCAACAGGCTGTAAATGTGGATGAGGTTTATTATGTCTATGTGGTTGACAATAACGGGGTACTCAAAGGGACCCTTTCTTTGAAGAAAATGCTGCTTAGTCCGGTGGACAGGCATGTGAAAGATATTTACTATTCAGACGTTATCTCGGTTGGGGTAGATGCCACTTCGGAGGAGGTTAGTAACATCATGACCAAATATGACCTTGTAGCATTGCCGGTCGTTGACCCTGTGGGGCGCCTTGTTGGGCGAATTACTGTGGATGATGTGATGGATGTGATGCGTGAAGAAGCTGAGAAGGATTATGCGTTAGCTTCCGGTATTACCGGCGATGTGGAATCATCAGACAGTGTATGGTTGCTTACACGTGCGCGGATTCCCTGGTTGCTCATTGGTTTACTTGGCGGATTGTTTGGATCGAGGGTGGTTGGTAGTTTCGAAGGGGTGTTGGATATATACCCGCAGCTTGCCTTTTTCATGCCGTTGATAGCGGCGATGGGAGGTAACGTGGGGATTCAATCGTCGGCCATTGTGGTGCAATCCATTGCTGCGGGAACCATGGGTCTGGATTCTCCTTTTCGGCGCCTCTTCAAGGAATTCAGTGTTGCTTTTTTGAATGCCTCCGTACTTTCTGTCCTTGCATTTGCCTACAACTATCTTATTGGTTCGCCTGATGCGCTTACGCTAACCGTTTCAGGAGCTATGTTCTCGGTAGTAATTTTTGCCTCGTTATTTGGAGCGCTGGTTCCTTTATTGCTGAATAGAATTAAGATTGACCCGGCTGTTGCTACCGGTCCGTTTGTTACAACGCTGAACGATATCATCGGTATGGGTATTTATCTTACCATTGGGACATTTTTTTATCAAATGCTGGTGTGATAATAGACCGTTAGGTTTTTTGATATAGTATATCAAAGGCAGAAGTTTGAGAGGCAGAAGGCAGAAGAAAAAATATTGACTCAAAACCTTAGGAATAGACAATCTATATAATAAAAGTGGGGAGTGGTTTTCGTTCAACTGAAAACTACTCCCCTCTTTCCTGAGTTCCGCACTTTTTTTCATGTAAAAAACTTAACTTTCATTAAATCAAATTTTTAATGTATTTTTAGGTGTAAATTTGGGTGTCCCAGAGGCTGCTTTTACACCATGTTTGTCCGAAAAAAG